>FWPV01010954.1_pt1 | contig 10212 bp, 9 predicted proteins | sample 2228371 | NCBI WGS metagenome assembly FWPV01 (sample SAMEA103939776, study PRJEB20133) | metagenome
AAAAGCACGGCCGGCGGCCAAGACCGACAATTCCTATCCCTGAGCGGAAGGCCGGACGTGGTAGAATCCCATGGAGTGAGGAACTCATATGCTGGACAAAAATTACATTCGCGAGAACTTGGATTTTGTGCGCCAAAGGCTCGGCACTCGCGGAGGATCTTATCCTCTTGATGAGCTTATTGCCGCCGATAACGAGTGGAAAGGGTTGGTTCTTCGCTGTGAAGAACTTCGGCGCCAACGCAACCAGGCTTCGGAGGTGATCGGAAAGCTGAAGCGGGAAGGGAAAGACACCTCCGCGCAGCAGGCCAAGGTTAAGGAAATATCAAAAGAGATCAAGCTTCTGGAAGAAGAAACCAGCAAGGCCGAGCAACGCCTGAAGTCTTTTATTTACAGCATTCCTAATCTCCCCCACAGCAGCGTGCCGGTCGGTAGCGACGAAGCCGCAAATGTAGAGGTTCGGCGATGGGGAAAGCCGCCCGAGTTTGACTTTGCGCCCCTCGATCACGTGGAAATCGGCACAAAGTTGGGTATCTTGGATATTGATCGCGCGACCAAAATCGCCGGTGCACGCTTTTCACTCTTATGCGGCGCAGGCGCTCTCCTGGAGCGAGCGCTGATCAATTTCATGCTCGATGTTCATACCAAGGACCATGGCTACCAAGAAATCCTTCCCCCTTTTATGGCCAATTCCGCAAGCTTCTTCGGTACGGGGAATCTACCCAAGTTCGCGCAGGATTTGTTCAAGGTTGAAGGAACGGACTACTATCTGGTACCCACCGCGGAAGTTCCCGTAACCAATATCTATCGAGACGAGGTACTGGAAAAAGCGGAGCTACCGAAAAAATTTGTTGCCTACACGCCCTGCTTTCGGAGCGAAGCCGGTTCCTATGGAAAGGACGTAAGAGGACTGATTCGCCAACACCAATTCAACAAAGTGGAGCTGGTCAAGTTTGCCGACCCGGAAACTTCTTACGATGAATTGGAATCTCTAACCCGCGACGCCGAGGACATCTTGCAGCGTCTAGGACTCCATTATCGGGTAGTGGTTCTGTGCACCGGTGACATGGGCTTTGCCAGCGCCAAGACCTATGATTTGGAAGTTTGGTTGCCGAGCCAAAATCGGTTCCGCGAGATCTCTTCTTGCAGCAACTTCGAGGCCTTCCAGGCCAGGCGTGCCAATATCCGAGTCAAGGGCGAGGACGGCAAGCGTCAGTATCTGCATACACTAAACGGGTCGGGAGTAGCCATCGGTCGAACCTGGCTGGCGATCCTAGAAAACTATCAGCAGGCCGATGGCTCCGTGACAATCCCGGAGGCTCTAAGGCCTTATATGGGTGGCATGGAGGTGATTCGAAAAGCTGTTTAGGTTGCGGTCCCTAGAGCTTCGCTACTGCAACGGCACCAGCAAGGGCTTGTCGAGGACAATATCCATAGTTGAGCCGCGTCGCACCTGAAAGTCCCTTCCGCGGGTGGCAAAGACTGATGTTATGCCGACTGTGTCGCCGGCACCGCTTCCCTTGCGCCCGCCGGTTAAACCGCTGATCCCGCCGACCGGCATGACCGGGCGGCGAACGTCCGCGGCTGATGGTCCCATGGCTTCAGCGGCGCTTGATGAGCGCAATGAGGCATCAACTTCGGCATCCAGTCTGTAAAGCGATGCTGCAATCGCCAACTGGCCGCGTCCCGGTATGCTAATGGAACGGAAGTGCAGATTCATAACTGCCTTGCCTTTGAATCTGCCGGGCCTGATAATGCGCGCAATACTCCCCGAAACCTCGCTCCCTTTCGGAATTACTATTCGGCCGCCCAAGTAGACCGGCTCAATCACAACGGCGGTGAAAGAATCGCCCTCATTGTTTACTCTTGTGTCAAGATGATTGTTTAGTTGCAGGGAAATCTTGGTCCCTTCGGGAACCACCAGCTCGCCCGCTGACGTGAGCGAGGGCGCCAGGGATAAAACCAATAGCAGCAATAGAGTACGCACGCCTTCGGAGGATTTCCCCGGTGCTCTATTCCTAGCCGCCCGCATATGCATTGCCATTACTTGCATTACCTATATTGGGATGAGCAAAGCATCTTAAAGGTTCACCCTTTTACGAAATTTGCTGCTCCCTGAGCACAATCAGCATAAAACTTGAATTGACGACTTTTCCATCCGGACCGAGCCGGTGCAAGCAAAGCAACTTGCCTGGGTTTCTTGACTCAATAGCACACTACTGCTAGGTTGTTAAAAATGGAACCAATACCTTTGCCCGACAATTCACCCCGCAATTCCTGGCTCAACCGCTTGCAGGCCATATTTGAGATTTTGCTGATCTCCGGCCTAATCTCGAGCTTTTTGGCCATGCTTCCCTTATCGGCCGTGCTCGGCAGGAGTTTCGCATCGGTGCTGGATGATGTCAGGTACATTTCCCTTTTCCTCCTGCTTGAGTCCGTTATTTCCTTTTTGATCTTGGCAGCCCTGCTAAAGGTGCACCGTGAGAACCTACGGAGCTTGGGATTGCACTGGGAACGGTGGAAAGACAATTCTGCGCTTGGCTTGGCGCTCATTCCTCTCCTTTTTTTAATTAACGCTCTGGTATCCTTTGTCTTCCGGAACTATTTGCCCAAATACTATATCGACCAGAATCCCCTGGTGCAAAACATACGTTCCCTGGAGCAACTGGTGCTTTTCATAACCGCGGCTTTGATTGCGGGCGGCTTTAAAGAAGAGCTTCAGCGGGCTTTCATTTTAAATAAATTCCGGCGCCACTTAGGAGGCGCGACCGTGGGGCTTGTCTTGTGGAGCTTGGCTTTCGGTGCCGGACACTATGTACAGGGAATGCAGGGCGTTTTTGTGGCCACCATCTATGGATTTTTGTTCGGGCTTGTGTATCTTGTGCGCGGAAGCTTGATCGCCCCCATTGTGGCTCACGCTGTTTATGATATGCTGGCTCTGCTCGGTTATTGGTGGTTTACAGGGAGATTCAAATAGAAAGCTTGCCTTCCCCGGTCAAATATCACAATACCGGTGCATCCCATGCGCCTTAGTTGAGCGCCTCTGCTGTGCCGCTCCCTCGGCGCTCATTTCCGGCCAGCAACTGCCCGTGGCAAAGTAGCCCTGCCGCGGCGCCGAGGTGCGGGCTTTGATTTGATTGAAAATAGGTAGGGTTTCTCTATGCCCCGTTTTATCCTCTCTCCGGGTTTTTCCAAACTATTGCAATTTACCTACCCAGGGTCAAAAGAGCGAGTTCTCAGTAGTCCGGGATTACCTGCTATCTCAATAAAGCCTATTACCGTCTTCTAGGCTCCTTCAGGCACTGGCTTTAGCGGGGCCAACTCCAGCACTTCCTTTAATACATCATCGATGTTCTTGACAAAAACGAAGCGCAGCTCATTTCTTACATGCTGCGGCACCTCCTGCAGGTCCTTCTCGTTGTCGGCAGGCAAAATTATTTTTTTGACCCCCGCACGGTGGGCAGCCAGGACTTTCTCCTTAATCCCGCCGACCGGCAGTATCTTGCCGCGCAAAGTAATTTCACCCGTCATACCTATTTCCTTGGGCACAGGCTTTTTGGTCAGGGCTGATATTAACGCCACCGCCATGGTAACTCCCGCCGAGGGCCCATCCTTCGGTATGGCACCGGCAGGGACGTGAATATGTACATCGCTCTTGGTGTAGAACTTTTCGTCAATCCCAAGAACCCTGGCTCTGGAACGCGCGTAGGTCAGCGCTGCGCGGGCCGATTCCTGCATAACTTCGCCCAGATGCCCGGTGAGGATAAGGCTTCCTTTGCCCGGAATCAAGGCAGTCTCAACAAACAGTATCTCCCCGCCCGCCTGGGTCCAGGCAAGCCCGGTGGCAACCCCTACCTCGTCAGCCTCTTCAGCCAGTTCGTATCTAAACTTCTGCGGCCCCAAGAATTCTTTTAGCCTCTCAGGGGTGGCCTTTTGTGTCTCACAGACACCTTGGGCCACCAGCCTGGCTACCTTGCGGCAGATAGTACCGATCTCGCGCTCCAGATTTCTAAGCCCGGCTTCTCTGGTATAGTTTCTGATCACGGCCAAAATCGTGTCGTCAGGGATATCCAGAGCCTGCGCCGACAACCCGTGCTCATTAAGCTGCTTGGGGATCAGAAACCTCCTGGCTATGTGTAGCTTCTCAATCTCGGTATAGCCCGGCAACTCCAACACTTCCATCCTGTCTCGAAGTGCCGGGGGGATGGGATCAATAAGATTTGCCGTAGTGATGAACATCACTTTCGATAAGTCGAAGGGAACTTCGAGATAGTGGTCGCTAAAACTATAGTTCTGCTCCGGATCCAGAACCTCAAGCAGCGCTGCGGCAGGGTCGCCGCGGAAATCTGCTCCGATCTTGTCTATTTCATCGAGCATAAAAACAGGATTATTAGAACCGGCGCGGCGCATGCCCTGGATGATTCTGCCCGGCAGAGCACCTATATAGGTACGTCGGTGGCCGCGGATTTCGGCCTCGTCCCTGATTCCACCCAAAGAAATACGGATGAACTGCCTTCCCAGCGCTCTGGCAATCGAACGCCCCATCGAAGTCTTGCCGGTGCCGGGCGGACCAAGGAAGCAAAGGATCGGACCCTTCATATCTCCCTTTAACTTGCGCACGGCCAGATAATCCAATATTCTTTCTTTTACTTTCTCTAGATCGTAGTGGTCTTCCTCCAGGATCTGCCGGGCGCGTTCAACGTCTAGGTTATCCTCGGTGCTTTTTGACCAGGGCAGTGAAACCAGCCAGTCAAGGTAAGTGCGCGATGTGGTGTATTCAGCCGCCTGAGGCGGCATTTTGGCCAAGCGATCGAGCTCTCTTTCAGCCTCTTTTCTTGCCTCATCGGGGAGATGGGCTTCCTCGATTTTCTTCTTGAGCTCGTTGATTTCTGCCGTGCGCTCATCGGTCTCGCCCAGCTCCCTCTGAATCGCCTTTAATTGTTCCCTTAGGTAGAACTCCCGCTGGGCCTTATCCATCACCGATTGCGCCTGAGACTGGATCTTGGTGCGCAGCTCGAGAATCTCCATCTCCCGGTTGACAAAAACGGACACCTTTTCAAGGCGTTTCTTGACATCTTCCGTTTCCAGGATCTCCTGCTGCTCCTGCAGGCTGAGGTTCAGGTGCGCTGCAACAAAGTCTGCAAGGTTGCCCGGGTCGGGCAGGTTGATAGCAGCAACAGCCAGTTCATTGGGTAGATTGGGGGCTGAGCTCACAATCTTCTGAAAGGCTGTAAGGAGATTCTGGCGTACAGCTTCGAGCTCGGGTGTTTTTTCCACTCTTTCCACAATCCGACCTACCATCGCCTTGAGGTAGGGCTCGGTCTGTACAAAATTGATTATGCCAATCCGACAAATGCCCTGAATAAAAACCCGCACCGAGCCGTCCGGCATTTTGAACATCCTGAGTATGCTGGCAGCAGTCCCAACCTTATACAGATTGGCCGGCGGTGGCTGCTCGACACCGGGCTGCTGAGCAAAAAGCCCGACTATCTTATCGCCGGTAGCCGCCTCGTCTATCACTCTGATGGTTTTTTCGTCGGTAATGGCCATTGGAACAACCATGGACGGATAGATGACGTCGCTACTGGGGATAACAGGCATTATTTCAGGAATGGATATCTCCGTAATCTTCTGTTCCGACTGCTGCTGCGCTTCCATGTCCGCCTCCTCTCAAATCTTGCAGGTCACTTAACCTTTATCCCCACCGTGATCGACCGCTGCTTGCGGCCTTTCGGGAGAACTACTGAGATCAAACCATCTCCATAAGTAGCGGTGGCGTTTTCCGCGTCGACCGCCTCGGGCAGGGTGATACTCCTCTCAAAAGGACCGCTGGCAATCTCCATCTGATGATAGACTCCTGTCTTGCTGCCGGGTAGAATTTTCGGGCGCTCGCCCCGGATGGTGAATATGTTGCGGTCGACCACTATCTGAAGGTCGGTTACCTTGATTCCCGCCAGTTCTACTATCGCGACAAACTCATCCTCCGTTTCGTATATATCAATGGCCGGCTGCCACACGGTAGGTGAGAACCTGACCATCGGCGGCTTGGTACCGGCAAGGTAATCCATCAGCCTCTGCATCTCCTGACGTATCGTGTTGACGTCATTTATCCAGTCTTGACCAAACCGAATTATCATAAGCTTTCCTCCTATCGATCCGCCGCACCCGACCGCCCCGGTGCCTGCGGCCGTATAAGTGGATCTAACCATATTACTCTCGAACCGCAAATTGCCGAATAACCAGTAGTGCATTTTGAGGCCGGCCAAACCATTGACCAAAAGTCCGACCATCCGGTTCGGAAATTCGACAGCATCGCCGGCTCCTCAAGTGTCACTCTCCGATATGAACCGGTCAAAACCGGTACTGCTTTGGCTCCACGTCGGGCATTGTTTGCAACCGTGTCATATTGCAGCCGAGATATGAGCAAGCCTTGAAAGAAAGCGATCATGAATCAGATGGGGCCTTGGCTTCAATCATGGGCGGAAGATTTACCGCCGGCGCCCAGGCTTTCAAGCGCAAGGCGGGCGGCAGCTTGTTGAGCTTCCTTTTTGGAGGAGCCGGCGGATTCTGCAACCACCTCACCGTGAACAATCACCTGCACGACAAATGTCTTCCTGTGATCCGGTCCAATTTCGGCCACCACCCGATAGATGGGTTCAGGAAGACCCAGGTTGTGAAGTTGCTCCTGGAGTGCGGACTTGAAGTCGCCGTACATCAGTTCTTCTACATTCAGGTTTTTCAAAAACTCCTCAATCTGACGCCCCACAAACTCCGATGCCGCCTCCACGCCTCCGTCCAGATAAATCGCTCCAATAATTGCCTCGTAGGCATCGACGATGATGGCCCGCTTTTTTCTCCCGCCCGTCTTCTCCTCGCCGCGGCTAAGCCGGATATAATCCCCCAGATGAATTTTCTCGGCCAGCCGTACAAGATTTGCGGCGCTCACCAGATACGCTTTGATTTTGCTCAGCTTGCCTTCAGGAAGCTGAGGGAAATGGTGGAAAATTCTCGAGCTGACCAAAAAACCTAGAACTGCATCCCCAAGAAACTCGAGGGATTCATTGTGCCGGAGACTTCTGCCTCCCCGCTCATAGACAAAGGATCGGTGAGTAAGGGCCTGCAGAAGCAGTTCCCGGTTCTTGAATCTGTAACCCAGGAGGTCTTCCAAGTCGCGCACGGGTGATGCATTCAAATCCGCCCTGTTGTCGTCCATGAACGCCTCGTTTGGAAATGGTCGGCGCCGATGACGGCCCTTTCTTCGATCCTATGACAAAAACCAAAAATATAACGCCTCACCGATGACCTCTACCGTGCTTTGTATCACAAGTTCTAACAAAATGTGCTTGCGCGAAAATGATTGTATCCCTTCTGATCCAAAGGAATTGGATCTTTTCCCGCTTCGAGAATCTTTACCACGCCCGGAACCCGGGTCAGTCTCCCTATCCGGGTAATCTTTGGAAATCGGCGCGGATACGACTGTTCAAGCATATCCGCCTTGAGCGCCGGTACGGCAAAAAGCAACTCAAAATCCTCTCCTCCGTGCAAAGCCAGGCTGACCGGATCGCAGCCCCAAGCCGAGCACTCGGCAAACACCGGAAGCTTGGAAACATCGATTTCAGCGCCAACCCTGCTTGCGGCGCATATTCGAGGCAGGTCCATTGAAAGACCGTCGCTTAAGTCCATCATACAATGAACCAACCCCGACTGCGCAAGCCACATCCCTGCTTCGCACCGCGGCTCCGGCTTCTGATGAGCCAAAAGCGCCAGTTTACCTGCCCGTGAACGCAAGTGCTGATTGCCTTTCTCCAGTAGTTTTAGACCCGCAGCCGACTTGCCCAAGGTGCCGGTTACGTACAGCAGATCACCTGCGCGTCCCCCCGATCGATATACTACCTTGCGGTTGACAGACTCGCCAAGGGCCGTGACAGAGATCGAAATCCCGCCGTCGGAACGAGACAAGTCCCCCCCGATCAAAAACACTCCCTTGGAACGACCAAGCTCGTGCAAGCCGCCAAAAAACCGCAAAATCCATGCTCGCGAAATTTCGAGCGGAATTGCCAGGGAGACGGTAAAAAATCTGGGTCGAGCACCCATGGCTGCAAGATCGCTTAGATTTACCGCCAGCGACTTATAGCCCAAGCAAGCGGGTGCTATGGACCTCCGATGAAAGTCGATGTTTTCCACCAGCATGTCGGTGGTAACTATGTAGTACTCGTCGGCACCTTTGGGATGAATTACGGCCGCGTCATCCCCAATCCCTTTCTTTAGCAGGGGGTGAATGCAGGCAAAACGATCCTGTAGAAGCCGAATGAAGTCATTTTCGCTCGTAAACCGGGCTGTTTTCCTCACCATGGGAATCAATGCAAGATAACATCAGGTCGGCGAAGTCTGCGGTTTTGCGCGCATGTTCCGATTTGCAGCGTGGGCATCACTGCTTTTTCTCGAAAAGCTCGTTGATCTCCCGCATGAACTCGCTCACGTCATCAAATTCAAGATAGACGGAGGCAAATCGCAGGTAGGCGACCTTGTCCAGCCGGCGCAGTTCAGAGAGAACGATCTTCCCAATAGTCGACGATTCCAGTTCACGCTCCGGTCGTTCTTGAACTGTCTGCTCAACCTTGTCCACGATCTTTTCCAACTCTATCAGGCCAACCGGCCTCTTTTCACACGCTTTTAGGAGTCCGTTCAGGATCTTATTTCGGTCGAACCTCTCTCTGCCGCCGTCCTTCTTGATCACCATATAAGGAATTTCATCGCTGCGCTCATAGCTTGTAAAGCGGCGGCCACAGTTCAGGCACTGCCGTCTGCGGCGGATCGAATCTCCGTCCCTGCTCTCGCGGGAATCAACGACGCGGTCTTTGAGAAATCCGCAGTAAGGGCATTTCATGGCGCTGGGCCTAGGGATCAAGCGTTAAGGGGCTCTCTGCCTTGCTCGCGCGCCGGCCCGAGCAGAGCAAGACCTTGCAAGAATTAATAGCAAATTTTATTAAAGGTCAAGCACAAAGCTCAAGCCGATAATGGGATAGCTATCGAGCTAAGGCCGCAACCCCTCAATGATTGCGGGAACCCACCCCTATGGGGATGCAGACACCCGGCTCTCGGCATCGATTACGCGCGCCGCTAAAGATCTTTTGCCACAGCGGGCCGGGATTTGTGATATGTATGCGTTATGCGAACCCGTTGCGGGACCGCGCACCGACCAAGAGGATCGGAGATCTTTTTTTGAACTTGGGCGGCCGTGGTTTCGTTTTCATAAACGGTAACAGGCTGGTGACCAAGGAATCGTACTTGAGCTCGGGTGATCAAGGACTTGTGCAACGGTGCCTTAATGGAGATGACGGCGCCTGGGAAGATGTGGTTACCTCCTATGGCCGCCGCATTTATAACCTGAGTTATCGCTATACCAGCCGAAAGGACGAAGCCGAGGATTTAACTCAGGAGATCCTGATTCGGATTTATCAAAATCTCAGGAGCTACCGATCGGAGGCGGGCAGTCTTCAAAATTGGATCCTAAAGATCGCAAGAAATATGCTCATCGATCATTACCGACGATCGCGCCGACAGCCCCGGGCAGGAGGGAGCGAGGAACTGGAAAACCTGGACATCAGTGACGATCGCACCCCCAACCCTCACCGGGCATCCGAACAAACAGAGGCCGCGCGCTTTTTGCAAGACGGTCTTCAGGCTTTGCCGCCGGAACTCAAAGAAGCGATTATACTCAGGGATCTCGAAGGTATGGCGTATCAGGAAATCGCAGAACTGCTCGGTGTGCCGGAGGGAACGGTGAAAAGCCGAATTAGCCGCGCACGCCTTGAGTTGGCCAAGCTGCTGCTGAAAAGGCGTGCCCGCTTATCAAACTCTGTTTAGGGGTTATTATGGATTGCTCCCAGGTAGAGGAATGGTTGAGTCGATATATGGAGTCCGACCTGCCGATAGAGGACTCCAGGCAGGTGGAGCAGCACTTAAAAGCGTGTCGGCGCTGCGCGACGCTGTTAGAAGAAATGCGATCGGCTGTTTCGCTATGCAGGCGCTTCCCTGTTTTTGAGCTGGATCCCGACCTTGTCGATCGCATCATGCTCCGAACCTCCGGCCGTCCCAGGCGGCGCTTTCGGCAGCATACCTTCAAGCGATACCTGGTACAGCCGCTTCCGATTCCACGATTTGCAGTCGGCGCGCTTCTGGCGCTTCTATTTCTCTCTCTGCTGGCAAACCAGG
>FWPV01016879.1_pt1 | contig 10212 bp, 6 predicted proteins | sample 2228371 | NCBI WGS metagenome assembly FWPV01 (sample SAMEA103939776, study PRJEB20133) | metagenome
CTTCAGGGCAGGACCCTTCGTCTCATAAGGGGCCTGCCTGTTCATAGCCTTTCTCACTCCTCTCATCCCATCTAAGTATAAATCTTATGAATTGGGTTTACCATTAAGTCCAAGAGAGCATCATTGCCTCCAGGGTGAGTCTTGTATTGGCATTCCTTTTAATGGCTTGAGAAGCCTGATGAAGAAGATCCATTCTTTTTAAGAGAAGAGGGGTATCCCATTGAAATGAGATTTTTTCGATCTCTTCTGATAGGTCCGTATGAATCAATTTTGTTGGGTCTCCTGAAGTCTGGACGAGAATGAGATCTCTCAGCAAAGTTTTCGCTACCTCAAGTATTAAGTGAAGGGTCTCTCTCTGAGAGGGCAATAATTCAATCCAACCTTCTTTCTCTTCCATAGAAAGAGATTTTGAGCCGATCCAACCTTTGAGCAGTTCTTTTCTTGGAATTCCGGCAAGTTCTTCCTTGATCTCCAGTGCCTTGCCGGGGCTTCCTTCTGCAAGGGAGGCAAGCAAAAGAGCCTCATCCTCCCGAAGCCCTTTCTCCTTCATCAACCAGTTAGAGACCAGGGGGAGAGGGAGGGGGTTGAACCGAATAGATTGACACCGGGAGAGGATCGTCGGAAGAATCCCTTTGGGGGTCTTGGCTAAAAGGATGATCACCGTATGCAAGGGAGGTTCCTCAAGAGTTTTTAAAAGCGTGTTAGACATATTGGGTGCCATCCGATCAGCTGCTGACAGGATGATGACCCTTCGTCTCCCCTCGTAAGGCTTATAGGCAAGGGCAGATTGCATCTCCCTCACCTGTTCTACCTTCAGTGTCTGCCCTTCTGGTTCAACGAGTGAAACATCGGGGTGGAGATGATGATCAATTTTTTTACAGGAAGGGCAGCGGTCACATCCATCCACTCCATTGTCCCCTTGAAGGCAATTGAGGGCTTTAGCAAATTGCAAAGCCACGAAACTCTTGCCAATCCCTTCGTTCCCTGTGAAGAGATAACTGTGAACGACCTTCTTCTGGGCAATTGCCCGCTGAAGCAATCGTATCGGTCTTTCGTGGCCCATTACCTCTTTGAAGGACATGATCTTTTCTACGAAAAGGGCTCAATGTAATGAATTGGGATTCCGGAGAAAAATGATTATAGGATTTAACGCCGAACTTTCCACTCCGAACTTCAAAAGAATAACTTATCCACCATTTCTCTGATCTTTTCAAAAACCTTATCCTCACCGACCCGGGTGTCAATCACTCTCACCCGATAAGGTTCTTTCTTTGCAATTTCAAGATAACCTCTTCTCACGCGATGGTGAAACTGGATCTTCTCTCTCTCAAAACGTCCTTCTTTCTCGTTTCTTGAGATGCGATTCCTCTGCAGCGCTCTCTTCAATCCCAGATCCGTTGGGCAGTCGAGAAGAAAGGTGAGGTCGGGTTTGAGGCCCTGAGAGGTGAGGCGATTTAATTTTTGAATCAGGTTGAGATCTATTTTTCGTCCATATCCTTGATAAGCCAGAGTTGCATCATTAAAGCGATCGCAAATGACGACCGTCCCTTTTTGAAGGAGAGGTTTGATCACTTCTTCAATATGCTGGGCTCTTGCGGCTTCGTAGAGAAACAGTTCACCAAGGGGCACTAACGTTCGATGTTCCGGATCGAGAAGGATCTTTCTGATCTTTTCACTAATGGGGGGTCCTCCAGGCTCGCGGGTCACCTGGCAGGGGATTCCCTTCCGGCTCAAATACCTTTTCAATCGTTGGATCTGAGTGGTCTTTCCGCTACCCTCCACCCCCTCAAACGTGATAAAGTAAGACAAATCCACTCCTTTTGACGATAAATAAATATTTGAAATCTAAGCCAAAATATAAGCCACCAATGAACCAGTTGTCAAGGTGTGATAGACGGTCAGGAAGGGCTTTTTGGAAGGCATTGGAATTCTTAATGGAGGTATTTATATACAATCTATTTCTAAAAGGGACTTTTTTAGTTTTTGTGGATCCTTACAAATCGCAAATGCCCAGCGTCCAAACTCTCCATGATGATTGACTGCCCTAATCCATCTCTTTGCTGCTCCTTCTTTCTGCCTGTCCTGTTCTTTTTCAAACCCCTTCACTTCAAGGATCACTTTGATTTCAAGGCCATCTTTACCTTTTAACCGTATCAAATAATCGGGCCGGTACTCATGCCGAATGCCCTGCCATTCATAGGGGATGGTCAGATCGAGATGATCATTTCTGGCAAAAGATAGAACTTCAGGTATTTTTTCTAACTGAAAAGCCACGCTGTGTTCCCACTGAGGAGCATCTAAAACGACATGGCTGATGTGGCTTTTCGTTGTTCCGACTGCAGGCCGAACCGTCCTGAAAAGAACTTCTGAAGTCGAACCAACGGGACGAAATCGTTCGATCACGGGCAAAACAGGAGATTCACCAACTTCCGTATCAGGTTCAATTGCCTCTGTCAATCGTTCAATGATTCTTTGTCTATATTTTAGCAGGGCTATCTCCTCAAGAGGGGTCTCGTCAGTTACGACCACCCGGTTTTCGAGATATTGCCAGACGATATCCATCACCCGCGGGAAAAGGATGTGCCTTGCATCCCAATCTTCACGCCGGTTCTTAAGGCGATGGGTGAGTTCTGCCGCAATTTCATAGACACTTGCCTGTAGTCTCTTCTCCTGATGGAAGGGGTTTCGGTCATGCCTCACCTCTGGTCCAGGGCCAAGCCTGTCCGGTCTCCCTATTCGATATCCAGAAACAGGTTTAACCTGGACCTCTGTGGGTGCGCTCGTGGGATCAATTTTAAGAAATGGAATGGCATCTAAGTTTATCCTGATCCTCTGCCGTACATCAAAAACATAACCTTCCACCCGTGGAAAGGTAATTTCCAGATGTTTGCGTTCAGGTAACGCACGGATAAGGGTTGAAACTTTCTGGATCTCCGTTCGGCCCACCGGTTTTTTCTTAACAGGGATGACCTCAAATGGAACACCATAAACATCCACATATTCCGGTTCGGTAAAGTCGTCGTAATTCATCCGGCGAAGCCCCCGGCCCACAACCTGTTCACATAGAAGTTGAGATGTAAAGGCTCTGAGACCCAAAATCTGAGTCACATTTTGAGCATCCCAGCCTTCATTGAGCATTCCCACAGAGATCACACAGCGGATATCCTTTCCGGGAGGATCCCCTTCTCCTTCCCATTCTGTCTTTCCAAGGGTATCCACTTTCTTTCGAAGACGCTCAGCCACCTCCTGTTTTGTCTCGCCTTCGACCGCACTTTCAGCTTCCCTGAGCAATTTTGTGTCAATGCGAAAAGTGACCTCTCTATCTTCACGGTTTTCGAGTTCAGAGAGAACCTTTCCCCGGGCAATATGTTCATAAACGAGTTTGGATAGGTCGGTATTATCGCAAACAGCAATCAGTGCAGGAGGAACGGGAGAGTTAGCCTGCTCAAAAGCCTCAAATGTCTTCTTCCATTCTGAGGCGAGAGTTGCCAGCGCATCCTCTGCCTCGCGGAGAACCGATTCAGGTTTGGCTCTTCGCCTTGCGGTCTGACGTTCTGAAGCGGGCAATTTCTGATTAATCCATTCCCATAATCGAAAATAAGCGGGGATGAGCGCTCCGGTGTTGTCATCTACCGGCATTCGTGGAATTTTGACAATGCCTGATTCAATGGCATCGACCAGTCCGAAATCCGAGATGATCCAGGGGAAAGGCTGACCCTCGTCAAACCCGCTTCCTTTAATATAGAAGGGTGTGGCTGAAAAATCGGCACAGAAGTTAATTCCTCTTATCGTATGGATCTTTTCCAGCCCAGTGACCCAGACCGTTGCCTCTTCCCGCTCAGCGATCTCCTCTGCTGAGAGCTGTCCTTTCACCTCATCAGACAGTGGTGCCGGACGATATGCATGGTGGGCCTCGTCATTTATGACCAGAAGATTCTGCTTTCCGCCCAGATCCTTTAGAACGCGATTGCAAAAGGCACGCTCACTCTCCAGGCCCCTCTGGACAACCCCTCTCCTGCGCGAGTCGTCTTCGGGTTGGAAAAGATGCCAGTTCGTGATAAAAAACTTTCCTCTGTAAAGCCTTTCTTTGAGAGAGACTGGCACCAGATCGAACTGATCGTAATAATTCTTTTTGTTCCATGGCAGAAGAACCTGTAGCCTTTCCCGTATGGTCAGGTTTGGGCAGACCAAAAGCACTGCGTCTGAGTATCGTCGATCCTGTGGATTTGCCAGCTTATTGAGAACCTGCCAGGCAATGACCATTCCCATCACCACGGTTTTTCCGCTTCCGGTAGCCATCTTGCAGGAAAAACGGGTAAGAGCTCCTTTTAAGGAATTGTTGAATTCATCTTTAGGAATCATAATACTTTGCTTTTCAGCAGGTGATGCCTCTACAAACCAGATTAACGTTTCAGCAGCCTCCCTCTGGCAAAAGAAAAGCTTTCGTTCCCTTTCAGCGTTGTTCCAGTGATTTAAAAGCTGGCGGGTGATCGAGGTGACTCCCGGATAATTCCTTTCACGCCATCTCTTAACCTTTTCACGGATCGTATTGACAGTCTGAAGAGGCACAAATTCCTCTTCAAACATCGAGAGTTGCGCACCTCGTGTGCGTGGCCTGAGATAATACCCTGCAGGCCGCCTTCCCGGGGTAAGAATGGGTTGACCCTCCTTGTAATCCCAGTATTGGGAGGGCTCTTCAAATGGGGAATTGATAATAGGATTGTCAACCGCAAGGGTCATTGGATTGCCCTATTGTAAATTAAAAAATCCAATTATTATAAAAACTTATGCGTTATTTGATTGATTTGAGTAATAACTTAATATCAATAATCCGATTATTTATCAATTTTATTTATCAAACAGATTTTATTTATTTAACATGTTAAACAATTGTTTAACGCTTAATATTGGATTTTAAACGATATTGTGTGCCCCGCTTTTGGCCAAAACGTTCTAAGAACTCACAATGACTTAATAACCCTCGAAGCCTTCACCTTTGCAGTTATTGAGCTTCCTAAACCCAATAACTCCCTGCAATCTTTGTTATTAATGAACCCGTGTTGTTGAACATAAGCACGAATAAGTTCAGGATACCGTACCGCATCAATATCTCTTGTTCGAGTATAAGCCACTTTACCTAATAATTCGCTGGCAGCACTTCGGCTCAAGTGATAGGTCACGCCTTTCTTTTTGCCTCGACGCTCTAACCATGTCCCGCGTTGAATGACCAACCCCTCAAGGATGTCCCTAATTTTATCTTCGGATCTCTGACAAAGCTTTGAGGCTGTCATCACGTCAATCTCGGTGTGGTCCCTTAAGTAAGAAAGGAGAAGTAGTTCATCCAGACTGAATTCTTGCCCTTCCCTTTGACGTTTGGCAATAAAACCTGCCAGAGGCTCGTCAAACGAACCATTATATAAAGTTAAAATAACTGTATGTTCATCGGCTTCATATCGCGGCGGACGTTTTCCGCAGGTCAAGGTTGGAATGAAGATTCGGCGTCGCCCAATACCAGCATGTTCTACTAAACCTATTTTCTGGAGCATCTCTGCTAATAAACGATTCCGGGCTTTGGGTTCGTGATGGAGAATGTTTTCAGGTGTGATCCTCCAATAAACCCACCAGGGTTTGAAATAGTCATCTCTTTAGGGCGATGATGGATATAGACCGATCCCTGTTCCAAATAGTCTCGATGAATTAATGCGTTTAGAATTGCCTCGCGGAAAGATTCTTCTGGATAGGAAGGAATGGATATGTGAAATAGTCCTAAGCGAAGGGTTTGGACAGGGTTTCGTTCAGGATGCTGTATGTATTCTGTTAGTCTTTCCAGGAGGTACAGTAGAGATGCTTTTAAATCGTCTCGAAATCCAATGGTGGTTGATGTTGGTTCGTAAAGATAAATGACTTCGTGCTGTGGCAAGATTCGGGTTAGAAAATCCCTGCGACCAACCAAGAGCAATCCGGCATGGGTAACCTTTCCTTCTGATGTAGCACCAATGGCATTAAGTAAGTCGTGGTCATTAAGAGATAAAAGATCTGATTGCGGTCGGAGAGCTCGTAGAATATTTCGCAAACGGGCAATTTCTATCGGGTCCAGAGCATCAAGGCCGATGTCTTCAATAGTCTTAGCACTCCAATCTATTGCCCCTGTGGCAACTTGTCTTCTTTCAAACGCTTCTGGATCAAGAGGCATGCAATTCTTTGCCACCCGAACCTTAAATAGACCGCTCGATGTGCCATAAGGAGGTTTAGGCCCTTTTGGAACACGAACGAGGAGAAGCCGTCCTTCTGGAACATCCAATTCCTCAATCGCAACTGTCAAGTGGGGCCGCGTGCTATCATAGATAGCCCGCGCCCAAATATCCAGATCATACCCTGAACATCCCGTAATTGCAGACTTACGGGTTTTGGTTTGATCTTTCACACCGAATACAATTACACCGCCCTGACTGTTGGCAAAACAGACGGACAATTCAATGGCAACAGATTGGTTCTCCTTGACATCGGGTAGCCATGGTTTGAAATCAAGCACTTCAGATTCTAAATCGTTTGCTACCTTCCCTCTATCTAACTCATTAAGTAAGTGAAGGATATCGTCACGAGATGGAATTTGTAGCATTAATTTATTCCTCTCCTTTTATCCAAATTCTCCCTTCCATAGGTACGGGGTTCTAATGGGAGAACTCTCATCACCTCATTACCCCGAAAATCAACCACCTTTACGGCGATCTGTTTGTGGTCGCCTGATTTGAATGGGAAAGAGGTCGTGCCCCGCATCTTTTCAAATGCCTCGGGTTCGATTTGAGCCTTAAGTGCCCGCTGGATTTTGTCCCAGGCATCGGGGTCACCGGGAAAGAAAGACTGGCAGATGTGAAAAGTCATTCCATCATAGTCGGAATCGAGAAACCAGGCAGCCACCTCAGAGCCCGAAGAATGGTGGGTCTCACCGGTGATTGGGTCATAAATATCCACTCCCCGAAGCTCAACGATATATGTGCCGTCTTTCTGTTTTTCTAACCTGACATCGGGTTGACCGAAAACGGTAAAGATCTGACTGGCACGGTTGGTTTTGAGAAGATCGCCTACCAGCACATCTGGAGCGATATTGGCAAAATGAATCGTTAGCCCTTTAACAAGGTCTTTTGCTTTCTGCACAAAAGCCTGGGCTTCGGCATCGAAACTGAATCCGGCAAGGACAAGCGAATCGTAAGCATTAAGCTTGGCAATCTGAATAGCCTCGTTGGCCTGCATTGCTGTAACAGGGCCATACTGGGGACCAAAACTGATGGCCACACGACCCTTTTTCCCATTCTGTTTGGTTTCACCTTCAGCATGGAGAATTCCGAGATTAAGTATGCGGAGATTTTCAATCTCCATCTTCTTTCCACCCGGAAAAAGGACTCCTCCTTGCTGCTTAAGAAGATTGAGCATGGTGGTCAGGTAATCACCTGCCCGATCACTAATGCGGGTCTTAACCTCCTCCTGCTCAAATTGCGGAATGGGGATCTGGGATGGGTCTTCGATAGCTGGAACAGGAATGGCTTCAACAGTAAATGGACCTGAAACCCTAACCACCCCTCGCTTTATATGAGGACGGTCGTAAAGAGTTTCTTGAGGTGCATTTCGCTGAATACTCTCGTCAATCTCCTGCCGTTTTTTTCTTTTAATAGACCAGAATTGCTCATGAACCTCTTTTGCTTTTTGAATTTTAAATTTTTCTTTTTGAATATCTAATTGATGCGGTACCTCCCACTCCTTCCAATTTGTCCCAAGAGCCCTATTCAATTCAGCAAGCGTTTCATCAATTTTTGGCTGATATTTCTCAGCAATCGTGTCAATTTCGGTGTTGTGGGCAATGCTTTCAAGGGTTATGTGAGGAACAGTTTCGTAGATAAAACCGCCAGCAGGTCCTCTGCTTGAATCCATCAGTTCATAGTAATCAAATTTTCCGGTCATCAGGCGCTGGCGAGCAATAGCAAGGGCAACCCGAGAAGTATCGCAAGTAATCCAACGCCGTCCCCACTTTTCTGCACAATAGGCAGTAGTTCCCGAACCACAGGTCGGATCGAAAACCAAATCCCCAGGGTCAGTTGTCATGAGGATACAGCGTTCGATGACTTTTGTATTTGTTTGGACAGCATAGTGTCGTTCATCGCCAGCATATCCAACACCAGTATCGTCCCAAATGTTGTTTATCCTGAGTACCTCGTAGTCGTCAGAATAGCGCTTATAACAAAGTCTATTCCCACGAATTATTAACCGATTTGATTCCCTAACCCTATTCAAACCTTCCTTTATAGTTCTCCAATGTCTATTAACAGGTGGTTTAAAGACTTTTCCATTAAACTCAAAACTGAACGAAGTGCTTTCAGAAAACCCATGCGAACTTAAGTCTTCGATATGTAATAGTTTCGAATCTTCTTGGGAGAATTTACCTGTTTCATTATCCAAAGGGATGATTTCTGAATTGTTGGTTTCAATATGATCGAACATCCACATTTCTTCTGTACTCTTGCCAGAAAAAAGTTGGTGATATTTTGAAGATTCTTTATTTCTTGCATACCAAAGGAGATAATCACATATAGCAGGAATCAGTTTACTTGTGAATCCAGCTGTTTTCAAAAAGGGGATCACTGCCACAAAATTGTCTCGTCCGAAGACTTCGTCCATCAGGTTACGAACCAGATGCAAATTCTCATCATTGATCTGAACAAAGACGGAGCCGCTTTCTGTTAAGAGTTCACGGGCAAGGAGTAAGCGGTCACGCATGTAAGTAAGGTAAGAGTGGATACCAAGTTTCCAGGTATCTCGATAGGCTTTGATCTGTTCGGGTTCGTGGGTGAGGTCTTCGTCTTTATCCTTCACATCACGCCTATCCACACGGGGCTGAAAGTTAGAGGAATATTTAATGCCATAAGGTGGATCGATATAGATCATCTGAACTTTACCAGCCATTCCTTCTTTTACCAGAAGGGAATTCATCACCAGCAGGCTATCTCCAAGAATTAACCGATTCGCCCAGCCGACTTCGTGCTGGTAAAACTCTATCTGTTTATCCATTGGAAGGGTAGTTTCTCCAAAAAGAGAGAGCTGAGGCTCTGGTTTTTTCACCGCTTCGAGGATAGCCCGGGTTGAGATGCGCTCATGAATGTGAAGGGAGACGACATCTACTTCAAATGAGGTATGTTCGGCTTTGCCTGCCCAGATAAGCTGGGGGTCAAGATGGGGATCATAGGAGTAAGAGACGGCCTGTCGTTCCCGGACTTCATAAGTGGGAGCAATTCCTGCCGGCGGGTTATTTTTCCGCTTTGCCTCGTCATGGCGATAATCGCCTACATCCTTCTCATTCATCCCTCTTCTTTTTCTTGCCATCTTTTTGTTCCTTAAAGAGATTCTGATTAAGTATCTACGACCAGTAAAACTGCTTTATTATACTCTTAACCACTTAAAAAAGAAATATTTTTTCTTCTCGCCGAAAGAGAAAGAACTCCCTATTTGATCGTCTCAGAACGGAAATGTAAAATATTTTTTGTTATACCTAAATTGAGCGATTCTTTTGGAAGGAACCTGTAGTCGCAGGCTTTAGCCTGCGCTAAAAAATTGTTATTTACCACGCTCTCATAACGATTTTCAGCGAAGTAAAAAGTGACCACTTGACATGGTTCCGAGCTCCCCTCACGTGCCACCAAGGAGGTTGATAACTTCTTGATCAGAAAACTCTCTTTAAAGCGTCTCCCCTTTGCTCAGAGACATGGTTTTCTGATCAAGAAGCCGCGAAATCCGGTCAACTTAATCTGCAAGTTTTTGTCAAAATATCGCGCTTTTTAACATCTTCATTTCCAATAAAAACACGCAACCTAAAGGTTGCGACTACATTGAGGACAAAAAATCGCTCAATTTAGGTTATAATTAAATAAAAAATAGGTCACATCTAACGGTCGCGGCGAGGATGCCCGTATCGTCATTCGGTAACGTCTAACGTCTGAAGCATTTGACATTACCCTTAGACGCTAAACGAAACGGGCTTCATAGCCGTAACCCTAACCGATGGACGGCTGCATTTTCATGGTTCGTAGGTGGCCTCCGCGACCATGGGAGATTAGTTCGAAAGGGAGTGAGAGGGAATGACCAGATTGGCTTTTAAGAGTTTGAAACTAACTGAGAAAGATCTCGATTTCCTGGTGGAAACATCGTCGCCTGGTGTTTTTGATA
>FWPV01016880.1_pt1 | contig 10211 bp, 8 predicted proteins | sample 2228371 | NCBI WGS metagenome assembly FWPV01 (sample SAMEA103939776, study PRJEB20133) | metagenome
ATCATCTAATAAAAAAGGATAAAAAGAAAATAAGAAAAATGTCGATTGTCAAGACATTACACCTATTTCCAATGAATAGAATTATTTAAAACGAATTGAAAAAAGGTTTGCATCTTTGAGAACAAATTTTAATCTAATAGGAGTTCCAGCAAGTTTTATTAAATCTTGGCTATTTTTCCACTTGACAACATGTTCGAGTTCGTTTCCATAAATTTCCTCACAATCCTTAAGTTTAAAGTCGATGATAGGTTTTTCTTTATCATCAAGAATTTCCACCCGCACGCTTCCAATTGCAGAAGTGGAGAAATTTAGAAGAAGGTTATTCCCCTTAAATAAAAGAGGTTTTGTTACAAATTCGCCACCTTGAGGAGAGGCTGAAATTGAAACAAATCTATCAAGTTCAAGAGTTGCACGACGCAGTCTATTACCTTCATACCCATAAAGTTCATTATAAAAAATAGAAAGTTCGTTTTTACCAGTTCTAATAATTCCATTAACAGGCATTAGATTTGGTCCGGTCCAATTTCGGTGGTCGAGGTCAGGAGAAATGAACCTTTGAGGAAACTTTTTCCAACTAATCAAATCTCTGCTACACAGAAATATAACATCAGAAACTCCTGCAGACTTAGGGTCATTGAGTGATTTTCTCTCAGGCACCAAACGCATAAAAAAGCCTAGTATAATGTGTGGCGCACGAAAGTAAGGAAAAATTGCATTAACATAAATGTGCTCTTGTTCAGAATCTCCTTCAATTTCGAGCCACTTTGGAGAAGTCCAATTTACAAAATCCTTAGAAAAACAACATTTAATACCTCTTACTCCCTTTTTCAAATCACCAATGTAAGCCACATACCGTTTTTTTATTGGGTCCCAAAAAGAAACATTAAATGAATCCTGAATGCTATCACTGACTATAGGCTTTTCACTTTTAATTTGCCACTGGAAACCATCTGGAGAAACTAATGGCAGTAATGGATTCCCCGCAATAGCTTTATATTTTTCATCTTCGTCTGCAAAAGGATTAGTATCTTTAAAAGGAGCAAAGTTGTGGGATTCAACTCCAGCATGAATGATATTATTATCTTTCAACTTCCTAAATTCAAAAATTCTTAGTTCTGGTTTAAGCCATCTAATTCCATCTCTGCTGTCTGCATAGCATGTGACTTCAGGCTTATCCTTCCCACTTCCTCTGTAATACATTCTAAAAAGGTTGTCATCTCTGAATATTGTCACACAACCGCTTAATTCCCCTTCCCAAGGAGCATCAAAGTACACATCAATCTCTTTTTGAACTGGTTTTTGCAGTTGTAAAGAAAGGTTTTTCATTTTATCAATTAGAAATTCATCAACAAACAGTTCAAGATTAGAACCTATGTCAATTATATTTGTTCCTTTTATAATTTTAACTGATTCTTTTATTGCTTCTTCTGTTATCTCAGTTACAGTCTTAGATTCTTTCTTTGCCAGTTCTTTCGACTCAAATCCCTTTTGTTTAACTGGTATCTTTATAGGAGTAATAACAGGCTGTTCGATGGGTTCTGTTGGTTTTTCCATTAACTTTGGTTTTCTGCCTCTTTTTCTGGGTGCTTCGACTTGCAGGGTGGGTGGGGTTGGTTCTGTTATAATCTCCAGCTTTTCTATTTTTTCTTTTTTCTTTCTACCTCTCCTTTTAACCGTAATTTCAGTTTTTTCTTCCTCTGGTGCAAATGAGGTGGCGGGAGGTATTTGAGGTTCGCTCTCCTTAATTTCTTCGATTTTTACTTTTGGTCTTCTTCCTTTCTTAGCCTTAGTTTTTTCCCTAATTTCAGTTTCTATTTCAATTAATTTTTCAGCAGGTCTTTTTCCTCTTCTTTTTCTCCTTCCTTTTAGTGGGGCTTCCTGTTCCACTTCTACTTCCACTTTTGCTTCTGCTTCTGCCTTTGCTTCCACTTTTCTCACTTTTGCCTTTCTTTTTTTCTTTACTTCTTTTGCTTCTTTTAAACTTTTTTCTTTTTCGATGGTTCTTTTTCTTCCTCTTTTTTTTGGGAAAGTTTCTTCCTTTTCAACTTCAACTTTTTTTCTTCTGCCACGCTTTTTTGCTTTTGCTGGCTCAATTTTTTCTTGCTCAGTTTTTGCTTGCTCGATTTTTGCCTTCTTTCTCCCACGCCTTTTCAAGGATTCTTTTTCAACTATTTTCTCTTCCACCCCTCCTTCTTTTCTTCTTCCTCTTCTTCCTCTGCCTCCCGTTTTCCCTTTACCTTTCATCTGCAATTCTTTTTTCTTTTCCTCATTCTCTTCCGTCCTTCTTCTCTTTCTGCCTACTTTTTTTACCTTGAGCTCTTTTGCAGTAATCTCTTTTTCAATTTTCTTCTTTCTGCCTCTTTTCTTTTTCCCTACTTCGATTTTTTCTTCCATTTTCTTTTTTCTGCCTCGTTTTCCTTTTTCTTTATCATTTTCTTTTTCTGTGCCTTTTTTTCTTCGAAACTTTTTTTTGTCTATTTTATCCATTTTCAATGTCTCATCCTTTGCCATTTTCATTGCTTCAATTTTATCCCCTCTTCCTCCTTTTCGAGTAATTTTGCCTTCCTTGCTTTTATTTTCTGCTTTTTCTCTCTTTTTCCTTTTTTTCATTCTTGTAAGTTTTTTCATAATAGTAATTTTAAGATTAACTTCACTCCTTGTCAATAAAATTTTAAAAATTTTAAAGTTTTATCCAAATGGGACTTGAAATAGCATTTCTTTTTTCGTAAAGGATAGGATTTAGTCCTTTTTCTCGAATTGTTTCTACCTCAACTACATAGTATCTTTCCAGAGCGTTGTTTGTTTTATTTTCAACTTCTGTTTTTGCATTCAGAGAAATTGAGTAAATTGCTTCAAATTTGTTTTCCCCGACCATCGTCCATTCTTTCACTATGTTCTTGCCATTTGTGTAAAGAGTTACCTTGTTTATTTTGTCTCCATCAGGCTCTATTACTTTTATATAAAAATTAATTTCATTTTCACTAAGTTTACTGCCCATTGGATTGTCGTTTGCAAAAAAATATAATTGTAAATTTTTATCGGTCGTTGCATAAAAATTATGACTTTTAAGGGCTCTTAAAATTTTTTCTTCATTTAATTCATCGATGAAAACAGCAGTTCTATTTTCGCTTGAGGTTCCCCAATTGAAGCCATGGTTATCTTCAGTTGCAGTTGGACCGAGATGCCAGCCTTTATCAAGTGAGATAAAATAATATTGAACACGGTCGCCATAATCATCAAAATCACCATTTGAAACTTCAATGCAGTCTATTATTTTATCGAGGTCTTCATAATATTCAAAGTTATTCCAAATGTTTAGCCCTTCCCCTGATGGATGATTAAACATTGCAACTGCTTCAGGATTTTGCTTTCTTAACCAATTATAGAAGTCTTCTAAACTCTGACCTTCAGAAAATTTAATAAAAGTATCTGTGTTGAAAACATTTATGTGACCGATATCATCGTAATTCCATTCAAAGCCTCTTATTGCAATAAATTTATTAGGAACTTCTTCCTTATAAGCCTGCTCTTTTATTAACTGAAACCTTTTTTCAGGGTTCATACTGGAATCTTTTATGTAGTTACCTAATTTTCCTAAAGAGCCAACAAAGTCAAGACGGTCCCAATGGTCTGTCACTGCCCAAAAGTCTACCCCTGCAACATCGCGAGCATACTTAAATGCGTCTTCGGGCATCGCAACCCCATCAGATAATGAGGTATGAGAATGAAGTCCTCCATAGTAAATCTTCATTTCAGAAAATGATGCCCACGAAAGTGTAAAATATAAAAATAAAATCATTAAGAAAGCGGTTTTAAGTTTAAGGGAAAAATTTAGTATAGGCATATTTCCCTCCGTATGCTAAATTTTATGCTATGCTGGGCAATGCAAAGATGCTTTCTCAAAAACAAAGTCTCTTGTATAAACATATGTTAGCCAAAGGCTCTGGTGGGTGTTGTGAGTGTGAGATGGCGTGTAGGTGTTGTAAGTGTGAGTGTTGTGAATGTGAGTTTGGGGGCTGTGAATGTGAGTTTGGGGGCTGTGAATGTGAGCGTTTTGCGTGTGCATGAACATTATATCCATTTGAAGGAGATTCATCGTTTTGTTTACTCTTCGTTTGGGATCACAGGGTCAGGGAGAAAATAAACTTTGTATATTCCCCTCTAAGAAAGGGATGTGCCTCGGTATGAGGTGTGAAAATCATAAAAAAGCTGTAATTGAAAAGATTTCCGTTTGTATGCAATTCATAACAGTCACAAAGTTTATTTTGTCAACAGGATGTCCAAAGTGCAAATTTTAAGCAGTTCTTGGGCGTAAAACCCACACAAATAGAAAAAGCACCAAAAGAGTCGGTTTTTGGAAAAAGCCTATTTCTCAGACAGCCTATTGGCAGGAGCTCCCCAAAATTTAAACCCAGAAATTATTTTTTTGATACGCTTATTCCTACCTTAGGTTCAGGTTCATAATATTCAGATGTTAATCTTTGTTCTTTTATTTCACCAATTGAATTTTTAAAAGCATCTACATATTTTAAACATCTTTTCCCTTTAATACCTTTAATGAAGACCTTAATTTCACCATCTGGAAATATTGTAATTTCTAATTCTTCTTTTTCAGCCATTATAAATTTCGCCGTCTTGAGGGTGGATAATATATACGAGTAATTTTACCACAAATTTGTAGTTTATCCAATATTTGATAGCCCATCCCAAATACTAAATATTTATTTTCACTTAAAATAAAGCTTCTATCCTGCAATGCAGAATAGGCTTCTAAAGGATAGTTGCCTATCAAGTTTCCGTTTATATAAATATTCCCGTTATCAAAAATCTCAACAAGTGAGCCAGGTGTTGCAATTATCTTATATAAATAATATTGTCTTCTGTTTCCTGTTGCAACAATATCACCAGCATCTGGATTTTTCTTATTATATACTACCTTGTTTATTTCAACCCTATCGCCTAATTTAAAACCAAAGTTTTCATAATTTCCAACATTCATAAAAGAAATTATTGTATCATCAATATACGCTGATACGAAAGCCATTATAACAAAAATTATAAAAAATGCAATACTAAAAAGTGAAGCTATATTCCACCTGATGTAGCCATACCTTTTTAGCGAAGCTGTAAGTATGGCATCTAAAATACTTATCACATAGATATATGGAAGCAAATATAAAAACTGTAGTGTTCGAGAAAAAGATATAGGAACAAACAACAAAGCGATTACAATAATTGATACAAAAATGCCTCCAAAAATAAGTGCTTTTACAGGTTGACAGTTGTAAATTTGACCCATTGTCGGAACAATGGAAGAAAATCCGGCGTAGTAAACATTTGGATTTTCTGCTTTATTTTTCCAAATTTCACTCCAATTTGAAAAATACAATTTCAATTCTTCGAAAAGTTCAAAACTTATAGGCTGTTGGGTGGTATCAACAATTTTTCTATGTGCTTTTTCAAAAGATGGATTTATAACAAGTGCCTGTTTATATAATGTTTCTGCCTTGCTTTTAAAACCTAACTTTTCGTGGCATTCGCCAATTGTGAATAAAACGAAAGCGTTGTTTTCGGTGGATTCAATAACTTTGTTCAAGTGAAATAGGGCATTGTTGTATAGCCCATTCTGGAAATAAATTAAGCCAATTTCAAAATGAAATAACAAGTTATTTTCGTTATTTTCAAAGGCTTTATAAAAAAGAACTCCTGCTTCTTGATTTTTTCCATAAATAAAAAGTAATTCTCCCCGATAAATATAAATTAAAGATGAAGTAACCTTTTCAAAAGCAGCATCAGAATATTCAAAAGCAAGTGAACGATTATTTAAATAACCATAAATTACTCCCTTTTGAGCAAGGAGTAGAGAAGAATATGGAAATTCGTTAAGACCATTATCGACATTTATTTTTGCCTCTTCATATCTACCAGCCCTTATGAGAGAAGCCACCTGACCTACCCATGGTTGTTCATTGCTTCGGTTATAATTCAGCATCCTTCCATATAAAAATAATGCATCGTCAAAGTCGCCTTTTATATATGAATTAAAAGCATCTGTTTTTAAAGTTGTTAAAACTATTTCGTTATATTGTTGAACAGAAATTTGATTTTCTTCTAATTTATTTTGAATCTTCTTTTCAAATTCTAAAAATTTAAATCTGGTTTCTTTCTTATTTTTATTATCCATTTTTTCAACATTTGCTATTTTTTTTATAGTAGAGGAATTTCAAATTCAAATGTCAAACATGAGTTATATGCTCTTCTATCCTGGTCTGGTCTGCTCTGGTCTGGTCTGGTCTGCTCTGGTCTGCTCTGCTCTGCCCTGCTTTGCCCTCCTTTGTTCTGCTCTTCTTTGTTCTGCCGTTCTCCGCACTTCACTGCGCTGCATTGCACATGCCCCTCTGTTCCCTTGGTATTTTATTTGTTGAAAGGTCTCTTGTTAAAGCCAGCCAAGTGCAGAAAGGTGTTTGCGAATATGAATTCTTAATTCTTTATAGTGTTCTTCTTCATTTTTATTTAAAGACTCTAATATTCTATCTTTAAAAATAAATTTCCCCTTTTTATCTTTTTCTGTCAATACTGCCCCATAAGTAATATGAAGCAATTGGCGAGAATCATTCTGTAATAAATAATTTACCAACATTTTATCTGAAGTAGAATCTATAGGTGGAATATTTGTTACATTTGTTGATACGACATAATGCTTCTTTTCTTCATTAAAAGATTTTAAAGCAAATTTATGTATTTCACGATATAAGTTGGGTTCTTTTCTGGCAATAACCTTTAAGGCTGATAAATAACTCGTCCCAGATGTCTTCACATGTAATAAACTCCCACATTCTTTGCCGATGATTGGAAATGCAGAGAATTTGTCACTTCCAGAATGTATACTTATCTTGTATGGACCAAATTTCCTTGCAATCAAAGAATGTAATCTTATATTTTCTTTAAGTTCATTTAGATTCCCAATAAAATCAATTGCCTTCTGAAATTCTCCAACAAATTTTGGTGCTAAACTTTGAAAGCATACACCCTTACTTTTAAGTTCTAAGGTAATAAAAAGATGAGCAAGAGGGGTAGTTGGTTGAGTTGTTTCATCAATTGAGACTTCAAAGTCAAATGGGTTTTCGTCTTTACGGACATTAGAAGTCCTATTCAAAATCTCATTTTTATTGAAAACACATTTCCTGTCGGCACGATAGTTTTCACTAAAGTGTTGCTTTGAAGAAAAAATGACCTTAAGTAAATTATAGAGATTTACTATGTGCTCAATTGCTGGGTAATATAAATTCACTATTTCTTGTAAATCATCTTCGTTAAACTTTAAAATAACTTTCTTTTTTACTCTCGGTTCTGAAATATCAAATGATTTGCCAGAATATTTTCTCAGTATTTCTCTCATTTTTCCTCGTTCTATTTTAGTTGCAAAATTCTTTCTTATATGGTCAGATGGGTCGATGGTGAACATGGTAAAGCCAGCTGAAGCCATCATTTTTAAATCTTCCTTTGTTTTTAAATGGTCTGCATCTGCTCCATATATTCCATTATAACCTTCCTGAATTATTCCCCACAAAGCATTATCCATAACTTCTTCCGGTTTATTATGAGTTTTATTTAATTCTCTTATTGACTGTTGAGCAAAAATTGGCACCACCTGACAATTTCTAATAGCTCTTACATGACCAGCAGTTGCTATCCCAAGCCTATCACCCAAGCCAAAAGCAGTTGCCGTTCCAATTGGTTTTGGGTTTAAATGAGGAAATTTGCTTTTAAGCTCAAGAGCAAGATTATGTTCTAAATCCTGAATTTTGAATTTAAAAGACTTTCCCTTTTCCACAATGACCATTCTCTTCTTCCCTTTGTCTTTAACTAAAATGAAATACTGCTTTTCATCCTCAAGTATGGACTTTGGATAAACTACATCAAAGGTTTTTGATAATTTTTCAATTACTATATTTTTGTTCATCTTGTCACCTCATCTAAGTGTCTTGAAAATCATTAACTTTTCATCATTGATTCTTTGCCTTGACCTTTTTAAAATAGTATTTGATGAAATACGAGAGATATACTTTCCTGTATCAGTTACAACCAGTGTAGTTGGTTTCCCTCTCGATAAATCAACGCAATTTGAAGATTTTCTTGCTTCTTCTAAAAGTTTCATTCCCTCTTTATTTTTTGGAATATTAGAACAATTAAAAATATAAATAATATCATTAACTAACATTGGGAAATCTTCACCTATATGAATAAACATATAAAACACCTCCCACTTTAAAAGTGGTCATTTTCCCAAAAGAAAGGAAATCTTTGAGGGAAAAGGGCATTAACTAAATATTCAGGAATTCCTTGGAGAGAACTATTTGTGCTTGATAAAATAACTTTTGCCTTGTGATATCCTACCAATAATTTAGATAATACCTGTTGAGAGCATTTTATAAAGCTTCTGCTATCTGATTGAACACTTTTGCTTATTGACACTTCATTTTTTCTAATGAAAAAATCAAATTTTTCAGAGTTAACAATTAAAGAAAATCTTTCATTAATGTCTAAGTTTGGTAGATTATTTCGCAGGTAAGATTTAAACTGAGGAATCATCTTCTTAAGAGTATTTTCAATATTTATTATTTGAAACATTCCGCCTGCTGTCCTTTTATATGAAATATTAATATTTGCTCCTACATTTATTAATGAATATTCAATAAATGGATGATCAGGAGGAAGTTTGAAATTTATCATTCCCGCATTAATTCTCTTTGCTAATAAGCTCAATTTACTAAGAATTAAACGATATAATTCATCAGCTCTAATTGAGTTATCATCGCAAAAGGCAAGTTCTTTAACAACAATGTAATTCCCTCTTATATCAGCGATAAAATAGGCAATTGGAATCTTACCTCTTTTCACCAAGTAAGCATTGCTAAATTTTTTGTAATACCATTTCCAATATTCTTCCGTCCTCACCACAGACAAAACTACCTCTTTACTTCCCTCATCATATATCCTCATAATGTCTTTTAAATCATCTTTTTTAAACCTTCCTATTTCATACTTTATAAAAGAATTGTCTTTTTTTATCGTTGCAATATCCTCTACTTTAACAATACATTCATATTCGGGGATTGCCATTGTAAAACCAAATTTTTCATAGAAGTCATCTTTCAAACTAAAAAGTATAGTTACATCAAAATTATTTCCCTTTAAATATTTAATTGCCTCCTGCACAAGCAATGAAGCAAACCCTCGGTTTCGATAGTAATGGTTTGTGCAAACTGTGCCTATCCCTCCCATTTTAAGAATCGCTTCTCCAATTCTAACTTCTACTGGCACTATTCTTAAATGGCTAACAATTTCCTTCCCTACTTCTACAATTCTCGAATATTCATTTTTGTGAAAGGGACATTTTAAGTGGAACTTTACTAAATTTTTGTAATGCCTAAATATATTATCTTGTTTAAAGATTTTAGATATTAAATCTGAAGTTTTTTTTATATCTTCAATGGTTTCAACATACCTTATTTTCATTGTATATACATTAAAAATAAAAAAAGCTATTTTGTTAGGGTAAAATCTGCATTATCAAAATAGATTCCACCCGAAGACCAACTATTATCACCAATTAAAACTAGGCTAAACCAAATAAAATGAGTTCCTGTTGCAACATCACCTTCAACTATTAATTCTTCCCAAGTGGTATTTAAAGGGTCTTTTTCTTTTTCAACCTTAGACAACTCCTCTAATACCCCTCTATTATTTCTAAAGCATGACACTCTTAACATTGCTTTCCCACCATTTATTAAGGGTGAACTATCAGGAATTTTAGCCCATACGCTCGCCTTAAATTTAGTTCCTGTTGCAAACTCGGGAATTTCATATTCATTAATTTGTTTTTCATCTGGGACAATTTTTCTATTAAAACTTCCTGAATAAAATGAAAATTCTTTTTTCTCTGATGTTTTTGGATTAAGAAAAAAAATTTGTCCTGATTTGTTACTCTCCTTACCGGGAGATGAAATTGTTAAAATAACACCTGCACCATTGTAAATTATCCACGGGTAGCCCGTTGCTGAATCTCCCTCAAAGTCACCATTTTCTAAGAATGTTAAAGAAGCGCTTAAATTACCGACTCCGCCACCGCCACCACCGCCACCACCGCCACCACCGCTTGTAGTAGTTGTTGTTGTTGTAGGTGCTGTTGTTGTTGTAGGTGCTGTTGT
>FWPV01016881.1_pt1 | contig 10210 bp, 9 predicted proteins | sample 2228371 | NCBI WGS metagenome assembly FWPV01 (sample SAMEA103939776, study PRJEB20133) | metagenome
AGCGGCGCCCGGCCACCTCCTCCTCGATCCACGCCTCACCGACGAGCGGGCGGAGGCCGCGCGGCGTCTGCAGGGCGCACGCCGCCGGGACGGCGATCTCGAGTTCGGGCCCCTCCTCGTCGGCCGTCTCCAGGACGACCAGCGCCTGGCCGGTGTGGATGCCGACGCGCAGGACGATGCCGGTCAGCGCGGGCCAGGCCACATCGAGCGCGCCGTGCAGGTCGTCGAGCAGTTCGTGCAGCAGCAGGCACGACTCCACGGGGATCACGTCGTGGCTGGCCGCGCGCCGGAAGCCGGGCCGGCCGTCTGGCGCGATGGCAAACCCGGCCTGGTTGCGATAGCGGTAGGCCAGCAGCGCGGCGTCCTCCCCGGCGGCGGTCGGCGGAGCGCCCAGGACGACGATATCGGCCACCGGCGGCGCGGCGAGCCGGCCCAGCCGCCGCAGTTGATCGGCGACGATCTCCTGCTTGAGGAGGGCCTGGCGTTCGTAGGCGATGTGCTGCCACTGGCAGCCGCCGCAGTTGCCCGGCCCGAAATAGGGGCACGGCGGCTCGACGCGGTCGGGGCTGGGCTCCAGCACCTCGAGGAGGCGCGCCCTGGCCCAACGCGCCTTCTCCTCGACGATCTCAACGCGCACGCGCTCGCCGGGGATGGCGTAGGGCACGAAGACGACCCGGCCGGCATGGCGCCCCACCGCCTCGCCGCCGTGGGCGATGCCCTCCGTCTGCAGCGTCAACACCTGCCCCACGCGAGCCCCCGTGCCCTGCGCGCGCCGATCAGACCCGCTCACTGCTGGGCCTGGTCAGGAAGGCGAGCGCCCTGCCCTCATCGGCGCTCATCACGAGTTCCAGCACCAGCCCGCCGGTCGTCGCGGGGACATCAATCACCTTGACGAACTCCGCGTAGCGCGCATCGTCGGGCAGCAGGGCCGGCAGAGCATTCAGTGCGCCGGCGAAGAAGGCCCTGTTGAAGGGGTTGCCGGGCTCCCCGGGATAGATGGCCAGGGGATAGATGCGCGACTCCACCAGGTCCTGGAAGAAGTGCGTCCCATAGGAGAGGGTGGGGCGCGTCTTGCCGTGCGCCAGGCCGATCTCCACCAGGGCCTTCGTGTTGTAGATGTCCGCGTAACCGGCCTTCAGCCCCAGTTCGGGGTTCGAACTGCCCCAGCGGCCCGGCCCCAGCAGGACGAAGCGCTGCCCCTCCAGGCGCTGGTTGATGCGCCCGACGAGCCGCGCCAGTTCGAGTTTGTGGCTGTGGTCGGTGAGCGCGGCGTACTTCTCCGGGTCCACGTAGACGATGTAGGCGATATTGGGCACCCGCCCCGTGGGGACGATCTTCACGGTGCCGAAGATCACGTCGCGCTCCGGCACTCCGTCCGGTATGCGCACCGACTCGGTCACTTCGCTGCCGCCCTGCGTCCGACACTGCAGCAGGTGCAGCGTGACGCTGGGGCGCGGGTACTCCTGGCCCACCGTCACCGTGAACTCGATGTTCACCGGCCGCCCGTAGCCGAACTCAAGGGCCTTCAGGACAGCCCTGAGCTGGGCCGGGAAGGAGGTGTGCGCCAGCAGCCCGTCGAACGTCAAGACCAGGCGCCGGGGGTCCAGCGCGCGGTCCGTGGCGATGAGCGGCTGGATGTAGTCGTCGCGGTCCTGCGAGGCGAGCAGCCGCAGGCCCGGATAGTCGCCGAACAGGGTCTCGCTGACCCGCCGCGTTTCAAACCGGTTTGCCGACAGGTTGAGAACGTCCATGTAATATTGCGAGTAGTAGCGAATCTCCTGCACGGCGCTCTCGGGGCGCAACTGGGGATGGCTGAGGGCGACCATGCGCGGGTAGTCGTCGCCGACGCGATCCACGGCCCGCGTGCCCAGCCCGACGACGACCCGCGCGAAGCCGTCCTCGCGGCGCAGCTTGGGGCTCCAGATGAACGGATTGCGGCTGTAGGCGACGCCGGCCACCGCCGGGAAGAACCAGTCGCGGTAGCGTTGCCCCTGCACCACCTGGATCAGGATCGCCATCCGCTCGTCGAAGTCGAGCAGGCCGCGCTGCTTGCGGTAGAGCAGCGCATCCGGGTTGTAGACGCTGGCGTAGACGCGGACGATCGCTCGCGTCAGCGCGGCCAGATTCTCCTCCGGCGTCCCCTGGTTCGGGCAGAAGACGCTGTCGTACATCCCGGCGAACGAGGTGTCGAAGTTGTCCTCCAGCAGGCTCGACGAGCGCACGATCAGCGGCTGGTCCCCGACCTCGGCGAGGATGCCGCGCAGGCGGTCGAGCACATCTTCGGGGAACGAGCCCCGCGCGTAGGCGGCCTGAATTTCGGGATACTCGCGCTCGATCTGATCAATCGGCTTGTACTTCTGATTCATCGAGTCGAGCAGGTTGTTCAGGGCCAGGAAATCGTACATGATGTCGGCGGCCACGAAGTAGGACGGCGGGATCACGAGGTGCACGGGCTCCAGCCCCTCGGGCCGCTGCGCGAAGGTGCGCTGCAGGATCTTCCACGCCAGCACCAGGCCGGCCGCCTTGCCGCCGATCTTGCCCCGCCCGACCCGGCGGGCCCGGATCCAGCGCAGATCGTCAACGGTCAGATACTCCTTGGCCACGCGCACGAAGTCCAGTTCGTCGCTGATCAGCGCCTTGACCAGGACCACCTTGGTCTCCTCCAGGTGGTGTCTGACCCGCTTGAGCTCTTCGGGCGGCAGGGCGTCGTAGGTCTCGGCCTGCTGGAACAGGATCTCGACGGGCGCCAGTTCAGGGTTGTAGGACATCACGTCCTCGGCCGAGGGGTGCTGCTGCAGCACCTCGTGCACGATCTGCTCGAAGCGGTCATGCGACAGGTTGTAGGCGAAGTAGAAGTCGGTCAGGCCGTCGCGGATCTTCGCCAGCCGGCGCTCCCAGACATCCGGGGGTTCGCTGTGCAGCGGGTCCACGATCCCCTCGCGCTGCTGCGAGAGGATGGCCTTCTCCCGCACCTCGGCCTCGAACGCCTCGCGGCTGATCACCCCGCGCCGGAAGATCTCCTGCCGCATCCGGTCGCGGATCTTGTCGCCCAGGATCGGATACTGCCCCAACTTAAGGTAAATGCGCAGTACCTTCGGTACGTAGTTCCATTCCTCGGTCATACGAACGCTCCACGGCCCTAGTATACCCGCCCGCCGCGGGCCTGGCAAGCACAAGGTTGACATCCCCCCCGCCTTGCCCGATAATGCGCCTGGAGCGAGCACCGTGCGACGTATTCTGCGTCTCGGCCTGGCCGCCGCCCTGACCGGCACGGTCGCTGCGGCGGCGATCTGGGCCTACATCCAGTGGCGCTACGACCGGCTGGTCTGGACCGACCCCGGCGCGGTGCCGGCGCGGCCGGTCGCCATCGTCTTCGGGGCGGGGATCCGGCCGGACGGCGGACTGAGCCCGATGCTGCGCGATCGCATGGACACGGCCATCCAACTGTACCGGCAGGGCGTGGTGCGCAAGTTGCTGGTCAGCGGCGACAACCGCTTCGTGCACTACGACGAGCCGGGGCGCATGTACGCCTACGCCGTGGCCCAGGGCTTGCCGCCGGAGGATGTCGTGCGCGACTACGCCGGCCGGCGCACCTACGACACGTGCTACCGGGCATCGGCGATCTTCGGCGTGACCGAGGCGGTGCTCGTGACCCAGCGCTTTCACCTGCCGCGCGCCCTTTTCACCTGCCGCAACCTGGGCGTGGACGCCGTCGGCTTCTCGGCCGACCGCCGCGTCTACTGGTCGAACCCGTACTACCGGCTGCGCGATGCCCTGGCGACCCTCCGCGCCTGGTGGGACGTGGTGATCGCCCGCCCGACCCCGGTGCTGGGCCCCAGGGAGGAGATCGAACTCTAGGACCGGAGAGACCGACGATGACGCTACCAACCCGCGAGCAAGCCTGGGCCCTTGTCTGCGAGTGGATCCATTCGGACAGCCTGCGCAAGCACATCCTGGCCGTCGAGGCCGCCATGCGCGCCTACGCCCGCCGCTTCGGCGAGGACGAAGACCTGTGGGGCATCACGGCGCTGGTGCACGACCTCGACTTCGAGCGCTATCCCGATATGGACGACGCCGTGAACGGCCACCCGCGCACGGCGCTGCGCCTGCTCCGCAGCCTGGACTACCCGCCCGAATTGATCCAGGCGGTGGCCGGCCACGCGCCCTTCCTGGGCATCCCCCGGCAGACGCCCATGGACGCCGCCCTCTACGCCGTGGATGAACTGACCGGCCTGATCATGGCGGTGGCCTACGTGCGGCCCAGCAAGGACATCCGCGACGTGGAAGTCAAGTCGGTGCAGAAGAAGTGGAAGGATAAACTGTTCGCCGCGGCCGTCAACCGGACGGAGATCGAGGAAGGTGCCAGGGAGTTGGGCGTGGACCTCTGGGAGCACGTCGGCGTGGTGCTGGAGGCGATGAAGGGCATCGCGGCCGACCTGGGGCTGGACGGCCGGCTGGCCGCCCAGGGGTGAGCCCGAGAGGCTGCGATGTCGCGCGGTTGGGTGCTCCTGCTGGCCGTCGCCGTCGCGCTCGTCATAGCGAGCAGCGTCGGCAGCCTGGCGCGCCCGGCCCAGTCCGCCGGCCGCGCGCCGCTCGCCCCCGCGCAGCCCGCCGACACGCCCACGCCGGCCTTCTTCCTCTACCTGCCGTTGGTCGCCAGGAGCGCGCCGCTCCCCTCCTGGGTGAACGTGGTCGAGGAGGGCTTTGAGGGCACTCCAGGCCCCCTCTGGAAGTTCTACGACCGGGTGCACGGGGAGGAGGGCCTCTACTACTGGGCAGCCCGCGATTGCCGGCCATGGAGCGGCGGATCCAGCGCCTGGGCGGTCGGCGGGGGCGTGCTCGGCGCGGAACTGCCCTGCGGGAGCAACTACCCCGACAACGTGGACGCCTGGATGCAGTTCGGCCCCTTCAGCCTGGCGGACGCCACCGCGGCCAAACTCTCGTTTCGGCTCTGGTTCGACGTCGGCAGCCAGTCCGGCGCGGACGACTTCTGCATCTATGCCGCGCCGGATGACAGCCACTTCCGCGGCTATTGCCTGACATACCAGACCGGCGACTGGAGCCCGCTGACCTTCGACCTGGACAACGACCTCACCGGCGTCAACATGCTGGGCCAGCCGCAGGTGTGGATCGCGCTGCGCTTCACGAGCGACGAGGCCGGCAACGCCCCCGAGGGCGCCTACGTGGACGACGTCGTCATCCGCAAGTGCGTCGGCGGGACGTGCCCGCCGCCGGGCAGCGCCGACGCCCCGTCTGCAGCGGCGCGCCGCGCGCCCGACTCGCCGCCCCGCCGGGCAGCGCCCCACGTCTCGGGTCGGTAGCGGCGGCCACACGGCGCAGGGCCGGGTCGCAGGCAGCAGATAACTTGACAACCGATATAACTAAGGCTACAAATAGGGTGTTGTAGCCCGCCCCTCCGAGGGCGTTGATCCCAGGGGAGTCTTCATCGCCATGTCGCATCCGTCACACCACGAGGGCAGCGCCGGCTCTCCCGCTCAACGCGTCTTCGATCCCGCCAGCCGGGCCTTTGCCCTGATCCTGGGCATCGCCGCCGTCGTCGCGGGCATCGGCATGGGCCTGTGGAATCCGTTGCTGCGGCGCGCGGCCTCCGTTGAAGGCGCCGAGATTGACACCCTTTTCAGCATTGCCCTGGGCGTTGGCACGGCCATCTTCGTCGTCGTCCAGGGCGCGCTGATCTACTCGATCATCCGCTTCAGCCGCCAGCCCGGCGATGAGAGCGACGGCCCGCCCATCCGCGGGAACACGACCCTGGAAGTCCTGTGGACCGCCATCCCGGCCGGCATTGTGGTCATGCTGGCCATCTACAGTTACCAGGTCCTGGCGACGATCGAACGGCCGCAGCCCGATGCCCTGGAGGTCGAGGTGAAGGGCCTGCAATACGCCTGGGAGTTCTACTACCCGGCCTCCGGCGTGACCTCCGCCGAACTGCACATCCCGATCAATCGCCAGGTGCACTTGAAGTTGCGCTCGGAGGAGGTCATCCACTCCTTCTGGGTTCCCGCGTTCCGCATCAAGAAGGATGTCATGCCGGACCGGGTCACCGAGACGTACATCACTGCCACGCGGGTGGGCACCTATCCGATCGTGTGCGCGGAACTGTGCGGCGCCGGCCACGCGGCCATGCGGGCCAACCTGGTCGTGGAGTCGGACGCGGAGTTCCGCAGTTGGCTGGCCGCCGCTGTCGCCGCGAAAGACCGCCGCGCCGAGGAGACCGGCGCTCAGGCCGATGCCCTGGCGCAGGGCCGGGAAATCTACACGCGGTCCGGGTGTGCCGCCTGCCATGCCCTGAGCGACGCCAATGCCGTCGGTCAGGTCGGCCCAAGCCTGGACGGCATCGGGACGCGCGCCGCCAGCACCGTCCCGGGCCAGTCCGCCGAGGAGTACATCCGCGCTTCGATTATCAAGCCCGCCGATTTCGCGGTCAGCGGCTATCCGCTGATCATGCCGGGAGACTACAGCATCAGGCTCTCCGAGGCGGAGATCAACGCGTTGGTTGAGTATCTGTTGGCGCAGGAATAGACTCAGGGGCCTGCCGATCGGGATCAGGCCCGCGCCCCGGTCAGCGGTTCCGCCCCACACCAGGTGAGACAACATGTCACAAGAGGCCCCATCCCGCGGATTCATCCGCCACGGCGCAACCAGTTGGCGCGACTACTTCACATTCAACACGGACCATAAGGTGATCGGCATCCAGTACCTGGTCCTGTCGTTCGCCTTCTTTGCCTTCGGCGGGCTGCTGGCCGAACTGATCCGCGGCCAGCTGGCCGTCCCCGAGGCGAACTTCATCGTCGGCGGCCGCTATAACGTCCTGTTCACCATCCACGGCACGGTGATGATCTTCCTGTGGATCATCCCGGCCTTCGTCGGCCTGGGCAACTACGTGATTCCCCTGATGATCGGGGCCAACGACATGGCCTTCCCGCGGCTCAATGCCCTCTCCTTCTGGCTGCTGGTACCGGGCGCCCTCCTGCTCCTGCTGAGTTTCGCGGTCGGCGGCGCCGAGAGCGGCTGGACGGCCTACCCGCCCCTCAGCCTGCAGACCTCGGCGGGGCAGACGATCTGGGCCATCGCGCTGCAGTTCATCGGCTTCTCCTCGATCTTCAGCGCGATCAACTTCCTGGTGACCATCTTCAACATGCGCGCGCCGGGCATGAGCCTGATGCGGATGCCCCTCTTCGCCTGGTCCATCGTCGCCACCTCCATCATCGTGATCCTGGGCACGCCCGTGCTCTCCGGGGCGCTGATCATGCTGGCCATGAACCGCGTGCTGGGCGCCAACTTCTTCGGGCTGGCGGCAGCCAGCGACCCGCTGATGTGGCAGAACCTCTTCTGGTTCTACTCCCACCCCGCGGTCTACATCATGATCCTGCCGGGGTTCGGCATCATCTCCGAGGTCTTGCCGGTCTTTGCCCGCAAGCCGATCTTCGGCTATCGCCTGATCGCGGTCTCCAGCCTGGCCATTGCCATCGTCGGCTTCCTGGTGTGGGCGCACCACATGTTCACCAGCGGCATGAACCCGCTCCTGCGCATCCCCTTCATGGTCACTTCGATGGTCGTCGCCGTGCCCACCGGCGTCAAGATCTTCAGTTGGCTGGCGACCATCTGGGCCGGCAAACTGCGCTTCACCACCGCCAACGTCTACGCGCTGGCCTTCATCTCGATGTTCGTGATCGGGGGGCTGAGCGGCATCTTCCTGGCATCCGTGCCGATTGACATCCACGTGCAGGACACCTACTTCGTGGTGGCCCACCTGCACTACGTGCTGTTCGGCGGCAGCGTCATGGCCATCTACGCCGGCCTCTACTACTGGTTCCCGAAGATCACGGGGCGGCTGCTCGACGAGCGCCTGGGCCAGGCGCACTTCTGGCTGACCTTCATCGGGTTCAACATCACTTTCCTGCCGATGCATGTGCTGGGCCTCGAGGGGATGCCCCGCCGGGTCTACACCTACGCCCAGCCCGAGTTCGCCCCCCTGAACCTGGTCGCCACGATCGGTGCCGTCCTCCTGGCGATCAGCACCGTGCCGCTGTTCATCAACGTGCTCGCCAGCCTGGCGCGCGGCCGCGTCGCCGGGCCGAACCCGTGGCGAGCCCTGGGGCTGGAGTGGACCCTCTCCTCGCCGCCGCCGATCCATAACTTCCCGACACCGCCCACGGTCACGCGGGATTCCTACGGCTACGGCGAAGTGCCGGCGCCCGCCCCCACGACCTCCGGAGGCAACTGAGCCGCGGGGCTTCCCGCGCCTCGCGCACCACCAACCAGGACCAGACGCATGAGTGAACCAACCGCCGCCCCGCACCCGGCCACCAGCACCGGCCTCGACAACCGCAAGCTGGGGATGTGGATCTTCCTGGCATCCGAGGTGATGCTCTTCGCCGCGCTGATCGGCGCCTTTCTCACCATCAAGGCCGGCAGCCCGCCCGACGCCAACCAGGTCCTCAACATCCCCGTCACGGCGGTCAACACGTTCATCCTGATCATCAGCAGCACGACCGTGGTGTTGGCGCTCTCGGCCATCCAGGACGGCGACGCGCGGCGGCTGCTGGCGTTCCTGGTGGCCACCCTGATCCTGGGCGCCACCTTCCTGAGCATCCAGGTCTACGAGTACCGGGCCCTCATCGTGGAGCACGGCTTCACCCCGTCGAGCAACCCCTTCGCCGGCGCCTTCTTCACCGTCACCGGCCTGCACGGTCTGCACGTGCTCATCGGGCTGATCGGCTGCGCCTGGCTGATCTACCAGGCCGCCAGGGGGTGGTTCACCGCCGCGGAGCACGGCCGCGTCGAGGTCTTCGGCCTGTACTGGCACTTCGTGGACATTGTATGGATCATACTATTCACGATCATCTATCTTCTGTAGAATGATGCAACAGTATCTAAAGTCACCATTCTACGGAGGAACTCATGAACGGAGAATCGGCGCAGGGCCAGGCCCATCGTCGCCCGAAGTACCTGCTCGTCTTCCTGGCGCTGGCGGCCGTCACGGCCGTCGAAGTCTTCTTCGCGTCGCTCTTTCCGGCCCTGCCCCAGGCGCCGTTCTTGCTCGGCATGTCGCTCCTGAAGGCGCTTCTCGTGATCCTGTACTTCATGCACCTGAAGTTCGACAGCCGCTGGTACGCGCTGATCTTCCTCGTGCCGTTCCTGCTGGTCGTCCCGGTCCTGATCACGCTGCAAGTCCGTTAGGCCGGGGCGCGAGCGCCCTGAGGGCGGCAGCCGCTTCCGCTGAGGGGAGCCTGTGACCCGCTGCGCCCGTTGCCGACGCCTCCTCGTGACCATCGCGCCCAGGCTGTGGGCCGTCACGGCGCTGGTGGCGCTGGCGGGCGCAGCCGTCGCATGCGGGCGGGCCGGACGGGCCGACCCGACGACGCAAGACCGCTACGTCGTGACCCTGGTGACCGAGCCGGCCCCGGCGACGGAAGGCGAGGGCCAACTCGTGATCACGCTGGCGGACCCGACGGGCGCCCCCGTGGATGGCGCGCGACTCGACGTGGAAGCCAACATGAGCCATGCGGGCATGGTGCCCGTGCTGGCGAGCACGGCTGAGAGCCGGGCCGGCACCTACCGCGTCCCGATCCGCTGGACCATGCGCGGCGACTGGTACGTGGACCTCGTGTTCACCCTCCCCGATGGGCAGCGCGTGGCCCGTCGGCTGCCGGTGCAGGTCCGCTGACTGCCATGAGGTGGATGCCCACAGGGCGCGTTCAGAGTGATCCCTGATGTCCTGCCCCCGCCGCCTGCGCGGCGGCTCGACGTGCTCCGCTGGCCGCTGCTTGGCCCCTTCTTGAAGTGGCGGCATGCCCGCACGGCGCTGCAAGTCCCCCTCCTGATCCTGGCTGCCGTGGCGGTCTTCGACGGCCTGTTCGGGCCGCAACTGGCGCCCAAGAACCTGGCCACAGTCGGCGTCTGGCTGCACTACCGCGGCCTGGTGGTCCTGGCCCTGCTGGTGGCCGGCAACCTGTTCTGCCTGGCCTGCCCGTTCATGCTGCCGCGCCGGGCCGGGCGCTGGCTGCGCGAGCGCATCCTGGGCGGCGGGCACCCGCTGCCGCCGCTCCTGCGCAACAAGTGGCCGGCGATCGGCTTGCTGATCGCCTTCTTCTACGGTTATGAACGCTTCAGCCTGTGGGCCAGCCCCTGGCTCACCGCCTGGCTGATCCTCGGATACTTCGTGGCCGCGTTCGCAGTGGACACGGTC
>FWPV01016884.1_pt1 | contig 10210 bp, 4 predicted proteins | sample 2228371 | NCBI WGS metagenome assembly FWPV01 (sample SAMEA103939776, study PRJEB20133) | metagenome
AAAGGTAAAACTCCTATTATCAAATTATTATTTATATAAAATAATTATTATTTTTGCAAAAAATATTTCTATGAGCGATAATCGCAATATTATCGAAGTTAGATGCCCGCTTGAGAAAGGAATTCGCTTATTACTGGTTGAGCATGCTCATTATATTAAAGCCGACGAAATTGAATGTCCATACCAACGAGGCTCTCAAATAGTACCATTATGTACCACCACCAACCTTTTGTTTAAAATACAGGTAGAATGCCCTGTTCAAAACCGTGTTCGAACAGAAAACTTTATTAGCAACATCAACAATCAATTTTCAATTGAGGTCAATTGTCCGTTTCAAGTGAGTATGAAAGCCATGAAACGGTAATTTTCACCACGGAAAACGGTCTATCATAAGTACCAGGGCAACTCCCATTCCTGCACCGCTAAAAATATTAACCCAATCTCTGCGACTTGTCTTCAACACATTGATAATGACATAATTCAATAAGAAAATGCCCAAAACTATAAGAATTTGCCCTACTTCTATTCCCAAATTGAAAGACAACAAAGAAACAAGTATTTCTTTTTCAACAGACAACAAACTTTGTAAGTAATTTGAAAACCCCAACCCATGAATTAAACCGAAAAATAGAGCCGTAACATACTTAATCCAATGAGTTCTGCTATCAACTATATTTTTTATTGCAACAATATTCCATAAACCAGTAATAAAAATGGTTAAAGGAATGATAAACTCTATACTATCAGTAGGCACTTTAACTATGTGAAAAGTTGCCAGTACCAATGATGTTGTATGTCCAACGGTAAAAGCTGTAATTAAAATTAGTATTTGTTTCCATTGGTACAACAGATAAGGAGCTGTCAAACAAACAAGAAACAAAATATGGTCGTATGAATGTATATCAAGTATATGATGTACTCCAAGCTTATAGTATAAGGCAAACATTTTTTTACGAGCAAATGTACACGAATTTTTCAGATATCACACAAACCAATGAAAAATTTTTTTTACAGAAGAATTGTTTAAGAAAATGATTCCGAAGGTATCATATTTTTATAGAAAGAAAAAAACCTAACGGTGCAACCCCAAAGAGGTCGTATTATTGTGCATAACCATTTTTCTAAAAATATTCAATCTTTTCGGGATTAAAATTCAAATGCTAACAAAAACATTTTCAAATATGTACACGAATTTTTCAATTACACACCTGTAGATATGAAAATTTTTTTAGAGGAAATATACAAGACATTAATAGCAAACAGAAAAATTTAACTGGTAAAAATAAATATTTCTTAATTCTATTCAACAAGTACTTTGTTTATCTTTGCATAAAAAATTCATGAAAATCGGAATATTAACAGCAGGAGGCGATTGTCCTGGTATAAATGCTGCCATTAGAGGTGTAGCCAAAACTGCTATCTTAAACAAAATGGAAATTGTAGGTATTAACGATGGTTTCAGCGGATTAATAAACAAAGAATTTACTAAAATGACCGAACATACAGTTTCAGGCATTTTAACACTTGGTGGCACCATATTAGGAACATCAAGAGAAAAACCTTTTAAAAAGAAAAAAGAAGAACAAGATCCCGAAAAAGTCGAATTGATAAAAAAACACTACAAAGAAGAACAATTCGATGCCATTGTTTGTATTGGTGGAAATGGCACTATGAAAACTGCAAGCATGCTTGCTAAAGAAGGTTTAAACATTATAGGAATCCCCAAAACTATTGATAACGATGTATGGGGTACAGATAAAACCTTTGGCTTTGATTCGGCCGTACACGTAGCAACCGAAGCCATCGACCGACTTCATACAACAGCCAATAGTCATAAAAGAATTATGATTATAGAAGTAATGGGTCATAAAGCAGGTTGGATTGCTCTATATTCCGGACTTGCTGGAGGTGGCGATATTATTCTAATTCCAGAAATACCTTACGACGAAAATATTATTTGTAAATATTTAGAAAAAAGAGTGTTAGACCAAAAAAAATACTCCATTGTGGTTGTTGCCGAAGGAATACAAACAAAAAATAACCTTAAAGCAGGTGATTATATATCTTCTATTATTCAAAACAATTTAAAATATGAAACCCGGGTCACAGTTCTTGGCTATATACAACGAGGTGGTTCGCCAGTTGCAAGCGACAGAATCTTAGCAACCCGATATGGTACACATGCTGTTGATTTAATCATTGAAGGTAATTTCGGCAGAATGGTAGCTCTACATGGAAATAACATCACATCTATCCCGCTTTCTGAAGTAGAAGGTAAAACAAGAGTTATCGACCCTTTATTCCCATTAATTAAAAAAGCCCGAAAAATTGGAACTTGTTTCGGTGATAAAATGCCATAGAATTTAATTTTAGCTTAACCATTTATTAACCTAAACTTCTTTTTTTTGGCATTATCTAAAAAATATAAAACAACATGAAGATCATTCCCAAAGAGATAAGCTGGCTTTATTTTAATGAACGAGTATTACAAGAAGCTCAAAACGAAAACAATCCTTTATATGACAGAATTCGATTTTTAGGAATTTATTCAAACAACCTCGACGAATTTTTCAGAGTACGAGTTGCAACCTTAAAAAGACTCAGTCAACTTGGAAAAAAGGCACATAACCTTCTAGGCTACAATCCAAAAACTACTTTGACAAAAATAAACGAAATAGTCCTTAATCAGCATCATATCTTTAATCTAACTTACAGAAAAATATTAATAGAACTAAAAAAAAGAAAAGTAAACATTGTTAATGAACAACAAATCAACAAAGAACAACATGAATATCTTGAAAATTATTTTATTCAATATGTTCGCCCGCTTATCGTACCTATAATTATCAATAATCTGGAAGAAATACCTTCACTCGAAGACAATAACGTTTACCTTGGAGTTGTTATAAAGCCCAAACAAATTGTAAAAAAAGATGTTTATGCAATATTAAATCTACCTACTGAAATCTTACCAAGATTTATCAACATTCCATCAAAAAGCAATGATACTCACACACTGATTTTCTTAGATGATGTGATACGAATTGGACTTTACAATATTTTTTACCAGTTTGATCCCATAAAAATTGAAGCATACACCTTTAAAATAACTCGTGACGCAGAATTAGACATGACAGATGATATAAGCGAAAATTATCAGGAAAAAATCTTAAAAGGGCTAAAAAAAAGAAAAACAGCAGAACCAGTTAGGTTTATCTATGATAGCGAAATGCCACCTCTTCTGCTAAAACATTTACAAAAAAAACTGACTATTGAAAAAGATGACACAATAATAGCAGGAGACCGTTATCATAATTTTAAAGACCTATTACAATTTCCTGAAATACCGTCGGCTATTGAAAAAACAAAACCGCCCATGCCCTTTATACATCCTTTATTGCCTATTAAGAAATCTATCATTCAACAAGCATTTAACTTCGATATTCTACTCCATTTTCCTTATCACTCCTTCAATCATTTTATCGATTTACTCAGAGAAGCAGCTATTCATCCACATGTTAAAAGTATTCATATCACACTTTATCGCCTGGCAAATCCATCCAATGTTGTTAATGCTCTAATCAATGCTGTCAGAAATGGAAAGAAAGTAACAGCCTTTATGGAATTACAGGCTCGTTTCGATGAACAAAACAATATTCATTATGCCAATAAACTCAGAGATGAAGGAGTTAAGGTTTATGTAGGAATTCCAGGACTAAAAATACATGCAAAAGCTTGCCTTATCGAATTTCAACACAATAACTCAAAAAAATACATTACTTGTATAAGCTCAGGAAACTTTAACGGAAAAACTGCCAGCGTTTATACAGATTTAATGCTTATAACTTCAAACTCATCTATTACAAAAGAAGCCAATATGCTTTTTCAATTAATGAAAAATACATACAATCCCCAGCAATTTCGTCATTTAATCGTTTCACCAATTAATGCCAGAAAGAAAATTGAAAGTCTGATAAAAAAAGAAATAAAACATGCCAAAGAACGCAAACCAGCTTTTATTGACATTAAAATCAATAATTTAACTGATGAAAAAATAATAAAACTTTTAATAGAAGCTGCAAATGCAGGAGTTAAAGTAAGACTTAATGTCAGAGCAATGTGTTCACTACTGCCTGCTAAACACGAGAATCTTGAAATAATTGGCATAGTTGACTATTTCCTGGAACACAGCCGCATTTTTATTTTCTGCAACAACAACGATCCGCTTTATTATATTGGATCTGCCGATTTAATGACCAGAAACCTCAATCACCGGATTGAACTGCTTTGTCCAATTTACGACAGTAGTATAAAACAACTTATCAGAAATATTTTTGACTGTTCGTGGAACGACAACGTAAAAGCCCGTATAATATCAAAAGACAAGCTCAATAATATTAATACAAACGATAAGCCCATCTTCCGCTCGCAATTTGAAATGTATCAAATGATGTATCAATACATGAACGAATTACCAAACAACGAGCAAAAGTAACAACGTCTTTCTTTAATTTCATTTGAACTATAAATTTAAAAATTCATTAACTTTACCACACAGATAATAAGATGGTAAAGCGAATAATATATTGTCTGCTTTTGTTACTTTTAGGTTCATCTATTCATGCTCAATCTTTTGGTAATGAATGGATTAATTACAGTCAAAAATATTTTCGCATACCAATATATAAAACTGGCATTTACAGAATAAGCAGGGCAGCTTTAGTTCAGGCGGGCTTTCCTATCACCAACATCTCTCCAAAAAACATTCAGCTTTTTGCCAGAGGCGAAGAACAATACATTTACATTAAAGGCGAAGATGACGATGTATTTAATAATACAGACTACATAGAATTTTATGGTATTGCTAACGACGGCTGGCTTGATTCTTTACTTTACGAACAGCCGCAAAAAATTGTCAACCCTTATTATTCGCTTATCAACGATACCATTTATTATTTCCTAACCTGGAATTATTCTACCAATAATCGAAGAGTTATCTTTGAAACCGATACTCTTTTCAGTCAATATCAGTCTGCCATACCATCGCATTGTACAATAGAAAAAACTTTTACCGACCCTTTATACTATTATTATGGCAGCGAAGGTTGCTGGTACAATGAAGCCGAAGGATGGAGCTATACTTATGCCGAAATCAATGCACCATTGCAGATTAACATCGAAACACCAAATTTTGCTAATGTAGGACAACCAGCGTATCTATCTTTTAACGTTATTTCTGCATCAAATGCCCCCTATACAAGTCTTGGAAATCACCATTTAAGATTTAATCTGAACAACACTACCTTGTTTGATACGATTTACAATGGACTAAAACAAATCAAAAAAAATTTTACCATCAATCAACAAATACCTTCCATCAGTACCATTAGTATAGAATCAGTTAACGACCTTAATATTTCAACCGACAAACAATCGCTTGTATATTGTACCATTCGATACCCACATTTACCAGTATTTAACCAGACTATTTTCTCTGGAAATCTTAACAATCATCCATCTTTTGCCAAAAACTATATTGAAATTCAAGCCCCTTCTACAACCAAAATTATTTTATGGGATATAAGCAATCATAAAAAAATTTATACCAAATATGAAGCTGGAGTTCATAAAGCTTTAATTCCAAATGGAAGCATTAGCAATAAATATTTTTATTACTGTATTGAAGATTCAGTAATTCAAGCCAATGTTTTGCCCGGAAAAAACTATACAAACTATTTAAGCTCAATACAAGAAGCTGATTATATTATTATAACCCACCCCGCTCTTTTAACAGCAGCACAACAATATGCTTCATACCGAAATCAAAGCGGATACCATTGTCTGGTTGCAGATGTTACTCAATTATATGACCAGTATGCTTTTGGTATTCATCAACACCCATTAGCTATTCGTAACTTTATCAAAGCTATGTATTCGTCCAATCATGAAAAAATAAAACATATATTTCTACTAGGAAAAGGAATCCATAGCGAAATGTGCCGAAAAAATGCACAGTATTATCAGCAAAATTTAATTCCGACCTATGGAACACCTCCCAGCGATCAATATTATACTGCAAACATAATCAACGAATTACCTGTTTATTCCATAGGACGTTTGGCAGCAGTTAACGAAAATGATGTGTTCATCTATCTTAATAAAGTTATCCAGCACGAAAATCTTCAACCTGCCAACTGGCACAAACGAGTACTTCATTTTGGCGGCGGAATCAATGCTTCCGAACAATTGATGATTCAAGGATACCTTAGCTCACTCGAAACTATTATTGAAGATACTTTATATGGTGGATTTGTTCAAACTTTTCTGAAAACAACCAGCTTACCCATTCAAATTACCGTTTCTGATTCCATCCGAAAATTAATTAACGATGGATGCAGTTTGATGAACTTTTTCGGGCATGGCACAGCAGGTGGCTTCGACCAAAACATTGACGAACCATCTACCTATAATAACAATGGTCGTTATCCGCTGCTTCTTGCAAACACCTGTCTGTCAGGAGATATTCATCTCCCAAATTACAAACGAATTGGCGAAAAATGGGTCATCATACCCAATAAAGGCTCTATTGCTTTTCTTGCTACTACCGATGTTGGAAACGCAGGATACCTCTACATGTTTTCTGATGAGTTCTACAAACAATTAACCTACAAAAATTTTGGAAAACCTATTGGCACTTGCATTAAAGAAACTTCAACACAACTCATTGCTTTTAGCGGAAATAACACTCAAATAAAAAATACCTGCTACGACTTTACCTTGCATGGTGACCCTGCCGTTCGACTACCGGTTGGCAGTCTTCCCGATTTAACCATCGAATCACAAGATGTACAATTTACTCCTTCTACCATAACCAGCGACATAGATAGTTTTGAACTTTCCATTATAGTTACCAATTATGGCAAAGCATTTATTGAGCCCTATGCCGTAGAAATTAAAAGAACTTTTACTAATGGAACAACGCAATCCTATACTAAAACCCGCCAGAAATGTCTTTACAAAGACACTATCCTGTTCCGACTACCGGTTGATTTTATTAATGGCTCTGGAAATAATGAATTTTGCATTACAGCCGACGCCAACAACTGGATACAAGAATTGAATGAAACAAACAATCAGCTCTGTATCAATAAATTTATTTCAGTAAGTGATATCACTCCCATTTTTCCATACGAATTTGCAATTTATCCGCATGATACAGTAACTCTTATTGCAAGTACGGGGTATCCTTTTTTACCAGTCAATACTTATTTGTTTGAAATAGATACAACTGATTTGTTCAACAGTCTATTTAAGAAGACTGGCATGGTAAATCAACAAGGTGGTATTATTACATGGAAACCTCCCATAGTGTTGAGTGATTGTACTGTTTATTATTGGCGTGTTGCCCTTAATTCATCGCAACCAAACTGGAAAGAAAGTTCGTTTATCTATATTCCAGGAAAAACGGGATGGTCGCAAGCGCATTTCTTTCAATTTAAAAAAGATCGTTTTCGATTTATTAATTACAATCGCAACAACCGAACCTTCGAATTTATTACCACACCTAAAGAATTGCGATGTCAAACCATGGGAACAAGTGTTGTTGGTAGCTATTTCGACTTTTTCTATAATCTAGACAATCTGATTGAGCGAAGTTCCTGTACACCCGGTTATGCCATGATTGCTGTCGTTATTGACCCATACACCATAGAACCATGGACAAGCGATAGAAATAACTACAACCATGTTAATTATCCCAATTGCCCGCCCAAGCAAAGACCAGACAATTACTTTGTTTTTTACACAACCCCGGAAGGTTTAGCCAACCTTAACACATTCATTCGGGATACAGTTCCAGACGGGCATTTATTGCTCCTATACAATTTCCGCCTCGGAAGATTTCAACAATGGCCAGAAGAATTGTATCAAACCCTGGAATCATTTGGAGCTACTCATATCCGTTCTGTTCCCGACGACGGAGCTTATATTCTATTCGCCAAGAAAGGAGATTTTTCCTCAGTAATTGAACTTTACGGCACAACAAACGATACATTGCTTCTTATTCATAACATTCCTGTAAATTACTTCAACGGAAATATTTTTTCTACTTTAATCGGACCATCCACCCAATGGAAAACCCTGCATTGGTTGCCAAAATCAAACGAAAATCCCACAAAAGACTTTGAACACATCAGACTAACAGCATATAAAGCCAATTTTGATAGTATTGTAGCCATTCCTTCCATGACAAAAGACACACTCGACTTATACAACTTAAACGATTATGTAGATGCCGCTCTATATCCGTATGTTCGACTATCTCTTTTTACCGAAGATGATTCACTAAAAACTCCTACACAACTCAAACGCTGGCAAATAACTTTCGATGGAGTTCCTGAAACCGCTATTGCTCCTGCACTAGGTTATCATTTTTACAAAGATACTTTGCAGGAAGGAGACTGGATAAAATTTGCTGTTGCTACTCACAACATCAGCCCTTACGATATGGATAGCCTGTTAGTAAGATACTGGATACAAGATAAAAACAATCAGACTGTTCCACTCGCTACTCGTCGTTTAAGAAAGCATCCATCTAACGATGTATTAACTGACACCATTTCCTTTACCACCAAAGGACTGCCAGGGCTCAATTATCTCTGGTACGAAGTCAACTGCCCAAACCCTTCTACCAATACTTATGACCAGCTAGAACAATACCACTTTAACAATTATGCAGTTAAAGCATTCTATGTTACTACTGATAAAATAAATCCGCTGCTTGACGTTACTTTTGATGGAGTTAGAATCCTCGATGGTGATATTGTTTCTGCAAAGCCTACCATCATTATCCAATTAAAAGATGAAAACAAATTCCTTGCTCTAAACGACACATCCTTATTTGCCATCTATTTGACAGATCTTAAAACAAATTTCGAACGTAGAATCTTCTTCAGCAATTCAGAAAACAATGTAACATTCTTCCCTGCTCAACTTCCTTACAATAGTTGTAAAATTGAATACAGGCCAACCTTGAGCGACGGGACTTATATGCTAAGAGTCCAGGCAAAAGACATATCGAACAATATAAGCGGACAATATGATTATACCGTTCAATTCAGAGTTATAACCCGTCAGGCCATTTCCAATGTTTTAAACTATCCGAATCCGTTCAGCAGCTCTACACGATTTGTTTTTACACTCACAGGAAGCGAAATCCCCGACGAGATAAGGATAGAAATCTATACCATTTCCGGACGATTGGTAAGGGTTATTCGAAACGAAGAACTGGGACATATTCACATCGGGCGTAATATTACACAATTTGCCTGGGATGGTACAGATGAATATGGCGATAAACTGGCAAACGGAGTTTACTTTTATAGGGTTATTGCACGTAATCGCAATCAAACTATTGAACATCTGGAAACAGATGCAGATAAATATTTTAAGCATGGATTTGGAAAACTATATATAATGAGATAATATGGCAAACAACTGGTTTCAATGTAAGCAATTTACTATTCAACAACAATGCTGTGCTCATAAAGTAGGTACCGATAGTATATTGTTAGGTGCATGGGTTAATCTGGATAAGGTTAAAAAAGCATTCGACATTGGGGCAGGTTGCGGCATTTTATCACTCATGATTGCCCAACGAAACAAAGATACACGTATTTTTGGTGTAGAAATAGACACTGCTTCTTTTAATCAAGCACTTATCAATATAAACAATTCACCATGGTCAGACAGGATAAGCATTCTTAATACCTCACTTCAAAAATTTGGCAAAAACCGTTATAAATACGACTTAATCATCACCAATCCACCCTATTTTGTTAATTCTTTACCATCGCCCGACGACAAACGTACTACCGCACGCCATGCTCACACACTTACACTTCATGAAATCATACAATTTAGCGACAAACACCTCGAACCAGATGGAAAACTTGCATTGATTATTCCGACCAAACAATTCATTTATTTTACTGACATTCTGCAAGTAAAAAAATGGTATTTGTATCGAATAACCAAAGTATTCCCAAACTACAAAAAAGATTCGCACAGAGTATTAATAGAATGTGGCAAAGAAAAACGAGGCTTCGAATATGACGAACTGATTATTGAATCAAATGAACGACATGTGTACACAAAAAAATACGCTGAACTAACAAAGGAGTTTTATTTATCTTTACAAGTTGAAAATGAA
>FWPV01016885.1_pt1 | contig 10209 bp, 8 predicted proteins | sample 2228371 | NCBI WGS metagenome assembly FWPV01 (sample SAMEA103939776, study PRJEB20133) | metagenome
AAGATATAGAAGAATTTAAATTATGCTTGGGTGATTATATATTCACATATAATCATCTTAGGAGGCTTGGTGGAATAAATTATATGACGCCATTTGAGAAATTAGAAAAAGTTACCGAATTATTGTCGCATATCAGTCAGACCCAAAAATTGGCTCCATTTTGATATCTTCCTTTTTGATTATTTTCATTAAAAGGCTACCTACCATATTTATTTAACATTTCAAAATAGTACCAACTCTTAACATTTTAAAACAATGACATCACCACTCAATATTTGCTTTACAAAATATATATTTAAATGTAAAATATAATTTAAATAAAATAAAAGAGAGTGAAAATAAATTTTAATACAAGAAAGGAGGTAAAATTATGAGAATGCAAGTCAAATTGATTTTTTTAATAATACTATCATTCATATTAATAACCACTTGTTCTAAAAATAAAACAACCAATCCAACACAATTTACTGCTACTTCAATAAAAATAATAAAAATAACTGCAACTGAATATCATAGTTTAGCGTTAAAAAAGGATGGAAGTTTATGGTCGACCGGGGATAATTATTTTGGTCAATTAGGAACAGGGGATAATGTAAGTAGAAATGAATGGGTACAGGTGCTGACAGAAGTTAGTGCAATATCGGGTGGCTATGGATATAGTTTAGCTTTGAAGAGAGATGGGAGTTTATGGGTAACAGGAAGGAATTGTTATGGTCAATTAGGTACAGGAGATGATTTAAATAGAAATCAATGGGTGCAAGTGCTGTCGGGAGTAAGTGCGATAGCGGGTGGTGGTAACCATAGCTTTGCTTTAAAAAAAGATGGAAATTTGTATGGAACAGGATGGAATAATCATGGTCAATTAGGAACAGGGGATAATGTAAGTAGAAATAAATGGGAACAGGTGCTGACAGGGGTAAGTGCAATAGCAGGAGGATATTTGCATAGTTTAGCCTTGAAAACCGATGGAAGTTTATGGGTTACAGGAAGTAATGAATATGGTCAATTAGGGATAGGATATAATGCCGATAGGAAACAATGGAAACAAGTTCTTACAGGAGTAAGTGCTATAGCAGCGGGATATTGGCATAGTTTAGCCTTAAAGAGAGATGGAAGTTTATGGGTAACAGGAAATAATTGGGATGGTCAATTAGGGATAGGGGATAATATTAGTAGAAATGAATGGGTACAAGTGTTAACAGGAGTAAGTGAAATAGAGGCAGGTGGAAGATATAGTTTTGCTATAAAGAATGATGGAAGTTTATGGGCAACAGGGAATAATTATTTTGGTCAATTTGGGACAGGAACTGAAGGAGATAATGTAAGTACAAATGAATGGGTGGAGGTGTTGGAAAGCGTAAGAGTAATATCATGTGGATATTATCACAGTTTATGTATAAAGAATGATGGAAGTTTATGGGCAACAGGAGCTAATGGATATGGACAATTAGGAACAGGTGATTATAATAATCTAAATCGATGGGTAAAGGTGCAATAAAAAATTTTAAGATTTATAATAAATATTTTTACTGTGATAATTATTATTTTTAAATAAATATATTTATTAATATCAAATTTATTATTAAATAATCATAAACGGTAAACCATATTTTATTATAATTATAACGACGATTGTGACCTATAATATATTTTTCTTAATGTAATTATCCAAGCCAACTTTCGGGTCTTAATTGTTATGCTATAATAATTCAGTAATTTTTTTAAGCCCTATTTGAAAAAGAGGGGTTGCTTATTGGATGCAACTTTCGGGTCTGCCAATAAAGTTGTCGTTCCACGATAATGTTAAGATCAGGGTTTATCCCTGAAGTAAACGTTAAGGCTCGGGGTTTAGCGCTCAAAGTTCAATGTTTAAATTCAATTTTAAAATTATTTTCTGTTTTTTGTAACCGCATTTAAAGACGTTTCAAAACTAATTTTTATTACGAAAGATATACAATATATTATTGTTAGCATTTCTGTAAATCAATATATTGTATAAAAAAATTTATTTTTCTGGTTTTGAGCCAACCTCTAAAGTTTGCGGATACAAAGGCAAATACATTTTCTAAAATTGAGCAGAATACAAAGATAAAAAGAATTTTTTATATATTTTACAAAATCTCTGCTTTTACAGATGCGTTTACCGGTTCTATTCTTACTTTTTGCAGATCTTCTTCTTTTATACTTAATTTTGTTTTCAATAAATTCTCAACTGCTTCAATTAAAGATAAAGCATCTATTTTATGTTCTTTCATCAGATGTTGTTTTGAAGCACCGTGCGAAAAAGTGTCATTTAAACCAAGTTTTATTAATTTTTTATTAATCCCACATTCTACAATTTTTTCACCTATAATAGTCCCGAGCCCGCCTATTATTGAGTGATTTTCAATAGTTATTATTCCATATTTTGGTTTTAAAAGAATATCGGGTATTATTTTATTTTTAAATGGTTTTAAAGTTGAAATATGCAGGTGAGATATACTTATACCTTTATTCTGTAATGCCTGAGTTGCTCTCATTGCTTCTTCTGTGCATATTCCGCTTGAAATAATCAAAATATCATTACCGGAAGACAAAATTTTTGGAGCGTCGAGTTTAATTCCTGACTCTTTTGCAAATAATCTCGGTATCTGACCACGCAGCATTCTGATATAAACAGGTCCATTTATTTCATGAGATAAATCAAGAATTCCTTCTACTTCGGTTGCATCGCCGACTTCTAATACAGTCATATTTGGAAGAGAACGCATAACAGAGATATCTTCAATTGCCTGATGTGTCGCACCTCCTGGAGTTGTTATTCCTGGTAAAAAACCAAACATTTTTACCGGCAAATTCGGATATGCAACTGACATTGCTATCTGATCATATGCGCGTCTGTATATAAATACTGCAAAGGTATGAACAAGTGGTATAAATCCTTCTCTTGCAAGTCCACCTGCAACACTTAACATATTTTGTTCTGCGATACCACAACTTATGAATCTGTCTGGATATTTATCTCGAAAACCATCTGCTTCACAGGAGCCGGTTAAATCGGCAGATAAAACAAGGACTTCTTTTTTATCCTTTGCCCAGTTAATAAGATTTTTATAATGCACTTTTTCAAGTATTTCCATTATTTTTTACCTTTTTTTCAAAAGTTTTTAAAATTTCTTCATATTCCATTTTTTCTTCTTCGCTTTTGAATCTTATATAATGCAGTTTTGGAGCATTTCTTTTTAAAATTTCTATTCCCTGATATGGATTTGTTTCTGCTATAATAAATAATGGTTTATCTTTTGAATTAAAATCTGCTCTGTTTGCAAGTTCATTGATGTTATGACCATAAACTTTAAAAACAGTTGCTCCAAAAGATGTAAGTCGTTTTTCAAGCGGTTCTATGCACATTACATTTTCAACCTTGCCATCGCACTGGTGCTTATTTACATCAATGATTACTTTAATATTGTTTAATTTATAAAAAGAAATAAACTGAATGGCTTCCCATACCTGGCCTATTTGAAATTCACCATCAGACATTAAAACCCACACTATACCTCTATCATTTTTTAGTTTTTTCCCCAATGCAATACCAGCAGCCTGACTTATACCCTGACCTAAAGAGCCTGTCATAACTTCCATACCGGGAGAGTGTTCTGCACCTATCATCTCAACTGATGAACCATCTTTATTAAAAAATTCAAGACCTTTTTCATGCAGGCGACCTGTTTCAATCAAACAGGCATAAAGTGCCAGTGAATAATGTGTGGGAGATAGAATAAAACGGTCATAATCCGGAAGTGTGCCACCATGGTAAATTGTTCCCCTGAAATAATTTTTATTATCAGGACAGGGAACTCCGGGAAAAGGAGGCGGCATTATTGGTTCTTCCACTTTGCCTAAATTCATAAGTTTTACATACAGGGTTGCAAGTATTTCAGCAGAAGAACATGCCTGGCTTAAATAACCACCGTTGTTTTTTACAGTATATTCAAGTACTCTTTTTCTGATACCATTTGCAACCTGTTTTATCTTTTCCTGCCAGTTTTCAGGTGTCAAATATTTCTCCTCACATAATTAAAATATATAAATGAGTTTACAAATTAAATTAAGTTATTTCAAGTGTTTTTATAAATTTTAAAATTTAATTTTAAAAAACGCAGAGATAGGTTTATAACCAGTTTTTTTCATATGCATTACATGGATTTTTGAGACCTGGATGGAAACTGCGGCTTTAAATTTCTCTACATATTTTTTAAAGGATGGTTATCACTTCTCTTCGGTTCTCGCATTTTTAAAAAGATGATTACCTGTCTGCCGTCCTGTCCGTCGTAGTTTTAACGAAAGCAGAAGGGGTGTTTATTTTTCAAATTTCAATTTTCAAATTTCAAATCATAAATCCTTTCCATTTATTCCCTTGACAGGAACTTTACATATAATAAAATATTAATATATTTTCATTAATAATAAATCCCTGTAAGAAAGGATATTTATGTTTTTTTTAAAACATGCTTTTAAATCAATTTTAAAAAACAAGAGAAGCACATTAACCATAGTGATAGTTGTTTTAATATGTGTGTTTTTTATGGAAATTACAATTGGTTATGTAGAAGGAATGAAAAGAGAAATGTCCGATGATGCACTTTTAAATATAGGACATATAGTAATTTATCATAAAGACTATCATAACAACCTTGATTTCATGCCAGTAGATTATAATATTGAATATAACAAAAAGATTGCAGAAAAGATAAAACAAACTCCAAATGTAGTTTCTATAAGACCTGAAATAAATTTTGGTGCTGTTGCAAATAGTGAAAAAGAAAACATAGATGCTTTTGTGAAGGCGATAGACCTTAATGAAATTCAAAATTATGAAAAGAAAGTAAAGACAGTAATTAAGGGGAGGTTTATTGAAAAGGACAAAGAATTTGTTGTAGGTTATAAAGCAGCTGAATTATTAAAAGTGGATATTGGTGATAATTTAATACTTTTAACAATTGATAGATATGGCAGTATGAATGCAACTGAAGGAAAAATTGTAGGTATCTATAGATCATTCATAATATCTGAAGATAAATCTGGAATTATTTGTTCGCTTACAACTGCCCAGAAATTGCTTGGAATGGAAGGCAGAGTTACAGAGATTCTGATAAATGTCAAGGATTTTATGGGTTATAAATATCAAACCCTAGGCAAAATAGAGGAATTAAGAAAAAAAGCAGAAAAGGCAAAAACAGCTAAAGAAAAAGATAAAATTATAAAAATTTTAAATGAAAAATATCCATTGAAAGGTGCAGAAAAAACTGCAAAAGACATTGAAGAAAAACTTCCTGATTATGTTGTTGCAGTTCCATGGCAAAAAGACCAGGGATATTTGATAATGCTTTTGAATATTACGGATATATGGATTTATATCATTTTAGGAATAATATTTTTTGTCGCGTCAATGGGCATATCAAATTCTTTTTTAATAAATATAACGGGCAGGATGCAGGAGTTTGGCGTTTTGCGTGCCATGGGATTATCAACAAAACAGTTATTTGGTATGATTGTGTCTGAGTCATTTTTACTGGGATTCATTGGAAGTGTTTTAGGCATTATTCCGGGCATAATGCTTGTTTATTATTTTCAATTACATCCTATTGATTATAGTGCGATGGGAGAAGCACTGGAAATGTATAAAGGGATGGATGTGGTTATGGGCGCTTATTTTTCAGTTAAAGATGCCATTTATACTTTTATAACCGGTATTTTGATTTCTATTTTTGCATCATTATATCCTGCTTTTATAGCAATAAAGAAAAAACCAGTTGAAGTTCTAAGGATGGTTGTATGAATTTAAAAATTATAAAAATAGCATTTAATAATCTGATAAAGCATAAAGGCAGAACAATTTTTAATGTTTTTACTTTTGCTGCTAATGCTATGGCTTTGATTGTTTTACTTGGCATGTTAAAAGGGATGTATAATGAAGCATTTGACAGAACAATTGCTCTTGATACAGGACATTTTAAAATTTATCACAAGGATTATATTGCAGAAAAAGATAAATTACCATTGGATAAAAATATAAAAAAGCCATATGAAGTAATTAAGTCAATAGAAAATATACCACATTTTATAAGTGCTGCTCCAAGAATAACAAAAAATGGAATTTTGAGCAATTTAACAAATAAGACAAATGTGATTATAACCGGAATAGATATGAATTTAGAATTAAAAACCGTGGATTTGTTTAAAAGGTTAAAACAGGAAAATTATTTAGAAAACAGCGGAGAAATATTGATTGGACAGCGACTTTGTGAACTTATGAAAAATAAAACCGGTGATTCAATGCTTATATATTCTCAGACACAGTATAAAGCAAATAATTTAATGGATGTTACTTTAAAAGGTGTCTATTCAATAGGTTTTGCAATGATGGAAAAGATGATTGTGTATATTCCTTTTGATTTTGCTCAGAAATTTTTTGATATGCCAGATTGTGCAACAGAAATAATTATAAGAATAGATGATAAAAAATTTGTTCCTGCTATAAAAAAACAGATAGAAAAAATATTAAAAGAAAAATATCCGGAGTTAATTGTTCGCGACTGGACACAGGAAGCAGAAAGCTTAATAGCAGGAGCGCAGGCAGATTTTATCTCTTATGGTGTCCTGTTTGCAATTTTATTATTTTTAGCAATTTCAATAATTATGAATACTCTTACAATAACTGTATTTGAAAGAACTGCTGAAATAGGAACTCTGCGTGCAATAGGGCTTACAAAAGGACAGATAAGATGGATGTTTTTATGGGAAGGTATTTTGCTTTCTTTAGGCGGAGCTATAATTGGCGGCATATTGGTTTTACCGATAGTTGCATATCTTAATATTTATGGAATGGCTATGCCACAGGATATTATGGATAAAATGTCATTTCCTTTTGAATCACTAAAGTCAAAAAATGAAATTATTGACTGGTTTTTAACTTATTTTATCTGCATTGTTACAGGTATAATAGGTGCAATACTTCCAGCAAACAGGGCAGCTGGAACTAATGTGGTGGATGCGTTGAAAAAGGGAGTGAGATAAAAATATTGCCAGATGCCGAATGTCAGATGCGAGATGAAAGAAATATAATTTAATATATATTAAGAGGTGAAATATGAAAAAAATATTATTGAGTCTATGTATGATAATATTCTTTTTTGCTTTTCTGCGTGCGCAGGAGAAGGAGCAGATACAACCAACGCCTGCAGGTAAACAAATAGCAAAATATTCTAAAGAATTTGCAATAAGTTTATTAAAAGGCGTTGATGATTCAATGTATCCAAAAATTTTTAAAGGGAAAATGTCAATGGAAACATTCAGGAAAGGAAGAAATCCGGTAAAATTTATATATGAAATATATTCCAGGGGTGGCACAAAGGCTTTGATGGAAATTGTATTTCCAGCAAGGGATAAAGGGAAAAAGATACTACTTTTAGAAAATAATTTATGGATGTATATACCTGATGTTTCAAGACCAATACGACTTTCAAGAAATCAATCATTTATGGGTTCAACTTTTTCAAATGAAGATGTTTCTGATTCAACATGGGAGGATGATTATGATCCGGTTATTACCGATGAAAAGGGAGAAATGCTTCTTTTGACATTGAAAGCGAAAAGAAAAGATGTTGCTTATAAGCAGATTGATATATGGGTTAATAAAGAAACAAGAGTTCCAGCAGAAGGAGTTTATTTTGGTTTATCAGGTAAACCCATAAAAAAGGTTTATTTTTCAAATGTTAAAGAAATAGCAGGCTTATTAAGACCTCTTGATATGAGAATGGTTGATCTGTTAGAAGAAGGGGCATATACGGACGTTAAATTATTAGAATTGAAAGAACTCAATTCAATACCAGATTATAAATTTGATGCTTCACAACTCGGCAGGTAAGAAAATTTAAAATTTGAAAATTGAAATTTATTTAAAAAGATGTTCGTAAATAATGCGTAAGGAGTTCAAAGATAGTGCAAAAATAATTTGGAAATAGTTAAATGATTGTTCGCAGGAAATGTTCTTTAAATATGTTCTCTACAGGTGTTCGTATATAGTCCAATGTATTTACTATTTATCAACTATTTTCGAACCAAGTTTGAACTATGTGTGAACATATTTTTATAACAGGAGATTGATAATGAAAAAAAATATTTTACTGATAATTCTATTTTTAATAATTGTTTCAATAAATGCGTATGATTTTAATATAGATGTTGAAGCCGGATTTTTTTATAACAATTACATAAAAAATGAAGCGTATCAATTTATGGCTTTACAGGTAACACCATATGCTTTTGATAGTTATCAAAAATTAAGAATAAAGTTAAAAGAATCAATAGACCAGATAAAATTGAATTTTGATGCGAGATTTTATATAAAACCAAATCAAAGTAAATTTGATTATTATATTGACTCCGCATATTTTTCTTTTGAAAATGGTCCTTTTGTTTTATATGCGGGTAAGCAAAGAATAAAATGGGGTGTAGGATATACCTGGAATCCTGCGGATTATTTACAACCATCAAAAAATATTTTAGACCCTTTAAAAGATTTAGAAGGGTTTTATGCAATAAGAATGGAATATTCAAATGATTTTATAACTCCTTCGTTAATAATCAGTCCTGACCCTGAATCAGCAGATGTGGAATTTAGAGAAAATTTTCGTTTTGCACTGCAATTATATAAATTATTAGGGAAGGTTGATTTATACATAAATAGTATTTATCAAATGAATCATATACAAACAACAGGCTTTGCAATTTCTTATGATGTTGATTTTTTAGTCCTTAATTTAGAAGGCGCTGCTGTTCGAAATATGCAGATATCTCCTGTTTATCCTGCAATGAACGATAGTGAAACTATCTCATGGACATATCTTATAGGTTTTACAAAAACCATTGAATCAAAATTTTTTATAGCAGCAGAGTATTATTATAATGGCCGGGGATTTACAAATTATGAGTTTATTGATTATGTCGGGCTATATTCAATTGCTTCACTATGTATGAAAAAAAGATACACATCAATTAATTTATCCTGGACATGGGATGACAAGTGGACATTTGCAATTGCCGGTATTTATGGCCTGGATGATTCTATGTTTTTATTTTATCCCAGAGTTGAATATATAGAAAATAGTAATTTTAATTTTGAAATAGGATTAATAGAAAATATAGCGGATAAAAATAAAGAAACATATTATTCAATGCCTGTATACAATATATTGAGTTTAAAATTAAAAGCTTATTTTTAAATAAGGAGGATACAATGATTACAATAAAAACAGAAAATGTAAAAAAAACTTATGTTTTAGGAAAAACCTTTGTGCCGGCGCTAAATGGAATTAATCTTGAAATAAAGCAGGGCGAATTTACATGTATAGTTGGTCCATCTGGCTCAGGGAAGACTACTTTACTTAATATTATTGGTTGTTTGGATGCTCCAACAGAAGGAATGGCTACTCTTTTTGAAAGATATGATGTATCAAAACTAAATGATAAAGAAGCAACCAGATTAAGAAGAGATAAAATTGGATTTATTTTTCAGACGTTTAATTTAATCCCTGTATTAAATGTATATGAAAATATTGAATTCCCTCTGGTAATTCAGGGAATTTCAAAAAGGGAAAGAGAAAAAAGAGTAAATGAACTTATAGATGAGGTGGGTCTTCGTGAATTTGTGAAACATAAACCAGAAGAATTATCCGGTGGGCAGAGACAAAGGATAGCTGTTGCGCGCGCTCTTGTAACCAAGCCGGAACTGGTGCTTGCAGATGAGCCAACTGCCAATCTTGATAAAGAGAATGGGTTAAATATATTAAAAATGATGAAACACTTAAATGAGCACCATAATGTGACTTTTGTTTTTTCAACGCATGATCAGAGGGTCATTGATATGGCAAAAAGGATTGTATACATTGAAGATGGCAGGATAGTAGGGTAATTTAAAATTTGAAAAAATGAAATTTAATAAAAAAATGGTAAGAGATAGATTCTAAGAGCAAAATAAGATGTAAGATTTGAATTGCTATAATTATACGATTGGCAACCCTTTTTGAAAAATCCACACTTTTTTATACATTAACGGGAATTTATCTTTCTTGACCCTTTATTAAAGTTAATATATAAAGGTAATTTATGAAAGAGTCAAAAAAAGGATATCTGCTTCGTGTCTTAGTAGGTGAAGATGACAAATAT
>FWPV01016886.1_pt1 | contig 10209 bp, 9 predicted proteins | sample 2228371 | NCBI WGS metagenome assembly FWPV01 (sample SAMEA103939776, study PRJEB20133) | metagenome
CCCTTCAGGGAACCTTTGGGAAAATTCATAAGCAGGAAGATATTGAGCTTATGCCTCCAGAGGAGTTAATGTTTATCGGAAAAGGTGATTTCAGACTTGTCGGACACGAATTCGTTCAATTATTTACGGGTCTTGCAGGACTTAAACCGGATGAAACAGTGCTTGATGTTGGATGCGGCGTAGGAAGAATGGCAATAGCCCTGACAAAATATCTGGATGAACGAGGGTGTTATGAAGGCTTTGACATTGTAAAAACTGGAATCGATTGGTGTAAATCTAATGTTACACCAAGATATCCAAACTTCCATTTTCAATTTGCAGATATATACAATAAGGCATATAATCCTGGCGGAAAATACAAGGCTTCGGAATACAGTTTTCCATATGAGAATGAAATATTTGATTTTGTTTTTCTTGCATCTGTATTCACGCATATGCTCTATGACGATATGGATCATTATATGTCTGAAATCTCAAGGGTATTGAAAAAAAATGGCAGATGCTTTATAACATTTTTCCTTCTGAATAGTGATTCTTCACGATACATAAATAGTAATATGAGCACCATAAATTTTGTGTATAAATTCCCAATCAGGCACTCAGCAGAAACAGAGATTTATTATTACAGAACTTCTGATGAAAAGACGCATGAATCTGCTGTAGCATATGATGAACAGCTTATAAGGAGTCTATACAGTAAGTATGGTTTGGAGATTGTTGAACCTGTCCGCTATGGCTCATGGTGTGGCAGGAAGATATTCATAAGCTATCAGGATATTATAGTGGCGTATAAAAGATGAAAAGACCATTTAAACAGTGACTGTCCATAAACTAATGTGTACTCCCTGTCATTCCGGCAGTCCTTAAGCCGGAATCCAGTGATTTTCAATAGGTTCTGGATTCCTGCCTCTGCAGGAATGACAAAAAGTCAGACTTTATGGATAGACTCTAATTAACCCATGATTAACATAAGACCATCAACAGAAAAGGACGAAGAGGGAATAAGGACACTTTTTAAAACATGCTTTGGGAACGAACTATCTCACGAACAATGGCTATGGAAATATAAAAATTCTTATCTTGGCAGTTCATCTATTATCGCAGAAGATGATGGAAATATAATAGCTCATTACGGTGGCTTCAATATGCAATTTTATAACAATGGCAAAATCCTTAATGCATATCAGGGTTGTGATGTAATGACACATCCAAAATACCGCGCAAAATTATTTTCAAAGAGAGGTATTGTTGTAAAGATTGCAGATGCCTTCTATAAGACAAATCCAATGGAATTTATTTTTGGATTTCCATCAGAAAGGCACGGAAAGCTCATGCAGCTACAGCTTGGATGGGAGCCTTATCAGTTTATATCCGTTCTCACTAAGGATGAGCATGATTTTATAAATGAAAAAAGTGTTAGATTTAAACTTGGTTGGAATTTTTTCAAAACAGATGATATGGACTCTCTCTGGGATGTTTGTAAGGACACATATCCATTAACTATCTTCAAAGATAGTAAATATATTACATGGCGTTTCAAAGACCATCCATCAGGAAAATATCAGATATTGACATTGTATGGTGGTGTTTTCAAAAGAAGGCTGAATGCTCTGGCAATTTTCTTCATACAGAATGAAGAGATTTTTCTCTGTGATTTCTTTCTATCAAAACCTGAATATACTTCAGTGCTATTCCCTTCTTTAGAACATTTTGCTAAAGAAGAAGGTTTAAAAAGAATCAAGCTCTGGATGAACCCTGTGGAAAAAATTTATCTTGACATAAGAAAGCTTGGATATAAGGCAGAGCAAGGGATTCCGTATTCAGTTAGAGGATTCAATGATGCAAATATTACTCCAGAATTTTTCATGAAAAACTATTGCTACAGAATGGGTGATTATGATGCTGCCTGAAAATCATTACTATCTGGGAATCCCGAGCAAGCCTTTGGAGCCTGATTTTCTTTTTAAAGAAGGTGAGTAAGGAGCATTTTTTATATCTGAAGGCCCATCCTGCATCATATATTGTTGTTGGGTCGTGGTTCCCTGCTGAGAAGGTGTTGTGGCAGGTGCTACTTGCCTCGCATGAGGTGGAGGCCAATTTGTAGATGTAGAAGTTGTAGAAGGAGCTTTTGATATTTCTTGCTTTGCTGGTTGTTGTGTCACTGGTTTTGGTGTTTGAGTTCCTGGAGTTGTTGAAGCAGTAGTAGCAGACTCCCTTGTTTTAGGATCGTTCAATGATACAACCAACCGCTCTTCTCCCCTCAGCATAACAACCTTATCAACTTCTATCTCTTTCAGAGTAAAGCCGCTCATGGTTTCGCCTTTTTTCAGTGGTCTCTGTCTTTTACCTCTTCCTGGAGTGGAGAACGGTGCCTTCAGGTCTTCAAGATATGCCATGCTTACGTCATCTGTAATCAGTGTTCCGTAAAGAACGAAATCAGGTTTTGGCAGAGGTGGTTCCTCCTTTTTAATTTCAGGGATCTTCCTTTCCGGATGAAATAGATTATCTTCAGGTATATTCATATATTCAGCTATTGAAGGAATTTGATTCTGTACAATAACTTCTGCTTCCTCAGCAGACTTTTTCTTTACAGTCGGAAGAGAATATTTGACTTTTATGTCTATCAAAGGATAAAGGCTGTAAAAAGCAAACGACATTATAACAAGTAATAATAGAATGTTTAATATATTGATATTCTGTATTAACTTCTTCACTTTCATAATCTTATCTGCTGCTCGTTAAAGCTGAAACATCAAGTTTTACAACAAGTTCTCTTGGCTCTCTGAAATTTTTGACCCTGATATCAAGTTCTTTTACATTCAATGAAGGAGTCTGTGTTTCGATTGCATAAAGAACATCGCTCAATGCCCTTGTATCAGGCAGAACAGTATCTATGCTAATGCTGATAACTTTAAAAGAATCGAGATCTTCTGGTTTGCCAACACGCTCACTCGATATTGTGCCGCCATTTCTTATTACTATCTCCTTTACCCTCTCCTGGAGATTCGCAGCAGCGAGTGAGGGTGTCTGACCTTCGATCAGTTTTGCATCCTCAGCATCTCTCGTTTCTTTTAAAGAGGCAAGATTTTTCTCAATCTCGGGTTTTTCTGCAATGAGATTAACATATTTCTCAAGAGTTTTAGTCTTTATTGCCTGACTCTCTTTCATTGTCATCAATTCCTTCTGTACTCCCAGATAGATATACTGGTAAAAAATAAGACCAACAAGAATCATCATAACGGGTATGGTAAGAATTAATGTCCTATTCTTCTTCATTCTCTTCTCCTTCAGCACCAGCAGGTTTTTGTAATTCTAATTTTGTAGCGCCTTCTATCTCCATTTTTATATTAAATCTGTCTGCATTCAAACGAGTGTCCCTGAATGTAGGAGATGCAAATTCCGCTTTCTTGAAATACTGCGATGATTCAAGTTTGGAAAGAAGTCCTGTAGCAGAAGTCGCATATCCTTCGAGATTGACTTCGGTTTCGGTTATCCTCATTCTTGATATCCATGTGTTTTTCGGCAGTATTGTTGTGATTTCTTTAATGATGTTTAGAGCCATGGGTTTGTACAGCTTGAAATTATTTATAGTCGTAATCTCTCTGCTGATTTTTTCTATATCCTTTTTGAGAGCCTCTGTCTTTTTGACTTCATCACGTCTCAGTGCAATCTGTTTGTCTATTTCCTGTAGCCTTTTCTCCTCTATTTTGAGGGGGGAGGTAACATATAAGATACACATGCCAGCAATAGCAAGAAGAAGTATGACTGAAAGGGTTATCGGTACTTTTTGTTTTTCATGATAGCCTTTTTTCATCAGATTCAGACCTTTTGCTTTTGGCCATAAAGAATCAAGTATCCCACCGATAGCTTCATAGGTTGTATTTTTGACAGAACCTGATAACTTGAGCTTCAGATCTGCTTCGTCGAAAAATATTACAGGCTGATTTAGACTGGTTTTAAGCAATTCTTTAAGATTTGCATTTTTATCACTTAGAAGAACCCTTATTTGTGGAGGCATTCCTTCGCTTTTCATTGTATCTGATATTGTAGATATTTCCGATAGAAGCATTTTTACTTTAGCATCATCATTTTTTTCTGTGAAATTTCCTGTAAATATTCCGGTAATAGATCCATGAGAAAATAAAGCACCTTCATATTCATCATTGCTTATCTTCAAAAAAAGGCATGGCCTGTTTTTATCGACAAAACGGCAGAGGGTTTCTATCCCTGATAGACTGACTGTTAAGCGAGTAATTTTTAGCCCTTTTTCTTTAATTGCCTGTATGTATGGATTTATAATATCTGCTTTAGCAGTAACTACCTGGAGAATGATTTTTTCAGATGTCTCGCCTATCACTTTGTAATCATACCAGGCGTCTTCAGAACTGAATGGAGTAAGCCTGTCAAGCTCATATGAAATTACGTCAGGTAGGTTTTCTCTAACAGTAATAGGAAATTCAACTGTTTTGAATATAGCCCATGCTTTAGGTATGCATAATGTAACTTCTGTCTTTGCTGCTTTAAATTCATTTACTGTAAGAGAAAGTGAAGATGCAAGTGCTTCAGGCAAAGGATACTTCCCTTCATCAAATGCATATTCCTTGAATCCCTTGAGAGTGATTCTTGATAGAATTCTGGAGCCTAAAGCAATAGATACCGAGCCTTTCCCAATTGCAACAGATACATTTTTTGCAGGATAGATTGAATCATCAGCAGGACTAAAACTCAATATTTTCCATAGAGGATTCAATATCCTCTTCATTACTATTGATGAACTATTAGCCAGTGTTGTAAATTTTCTTAATACAAGCGTTGTATTCATTATCTTATGACTCTATCGGACTTTTATAATACAGATAAGAAAATATTTTTTCACCCGAGATGGATATTGTAGTTCTTATTCTGTAACCTTTTCCCACATTAGTCTTAGAACCTTTTGCATCTATTGTAAATATACTGGAGCCAGCAGTACTAATATAAGGCGCCATAAGTGAGTTTGCATCAGCAGATATACCGACTTCAGATAAATTTTTTATCTCATTTTCTTTTCTATATTCTATAATCATTTCTGCAATCTCTGGTGTCATGCCAGGGATTGCCATAAGAACTTCAAATGGTGCTGCATTAATATTGATCCTGTTTGTTTTAGAATGAACTGTGAGAAAATTGATGATTCCCTTTTTCTCTTTATTCCCATATAAAATATCATAATTCATTCCTTTTACAAGCAGTAACTCTTCTAAAGTATCAAATGGAGCATCTTTTGCTCTATATGGTTTTGGCAAAGACATATAATAATCACTTTCAGCTCCATTGAGTCTGTATAAGTCATCCCGATCCTTCCAGTCCATAATACAATCAACAAGGCTGTCGGCTTCCTCAGGAGAAATCCCGTAATTAATAAAAAAATTTCTCAATACTGAATCAGAAACCTTATTTATATCTATTTTACCTGATTCATCAGTAATACTTACAGTATAATATCCATCGCCAATCTGATTGGTATATGGGGTACCGTCTGTCTTCCATACTTCTTTGCCTTCAAGTATCACGGTCTGGTTTTTATATAAAGCACGATAATGAATTTCCATTATGGCTCTTTCTATGCCCGCCTCAGCAAGAAATTTTTCCTCTATCCCTTCTTTGAAAGTGAGTGTTGAGAGAGTTTCTGTCCTTGCCATGAAAGAAAATGACAGGACTATTACCATCAAGATAGCAAGAACCCATATTACCATCATCAGAGCTATACCGTTCTGTGAATTTCTACCTGATGCAATGTTTTTATTCTTCTTCATCGTATTCTTCAAAATCACCAAGACCCAGAGAGGTTTCTAATGTGAGGCCCCTTGCTCTTACAGGAATAGTTATCGAAAAATCCTTCATTTCCTTCACAAGATGAATTCTTACCTTTTCTGGAAAACTGAGTTCATTATTCCATTCGCTTACCCATTTCCCCTCTTCAGTAAATAAATCTTTTATGAAATATTCGAAATATATGTTCTCATAATCATCAAAGAGCTTTGTATTATGGATTTCATCTATACCAATTATATTCTCTGATACATAAAGAACCTGTTTATTATCTTCAGGGATGACCTTATAGGTAACAATTACATACCCTTTTCCTCCACCCCATATTGAATAGTTTGTAGCAAACTGCATGAAATCACTTCCTGCCTGTAAATAATAGTTTTTATTGCCGTCTTCATCTGTATATGTTAGAGGGAATTGTGATTGTATCTGGTTGTCAATAATACTAATTGATGATCTCATTCTCTCAAGCTGTTGTGTCTTCTTCTCCCCTGATTCAATAGAACGTAAACCAAGTCTCATTGCACCCATTAGAATCACTACTATAATCCCGATAAGTGTGATCGAGATGGTAAGCTCAAGAATTGTAAAACCTTTATTGCTTTTTTTCATTGCCCAACTTTTTTCTCTATCACTTTCAATGTTTTCAGTGTAATAGACCTTGTTTTAGAGCCTTTCACCCAGCTTGTTATCAAATCTATCTCAAGGAGGCTGACGTTAAGGTTTTCGGTACGCTCTTTTAGCGTATCGGTTATAAATACATCCATTCTGTAACCATCATATGTTGTCTCACTGTAAGATTGTTCGGAGATATTTTCATTATCAAGTATCTCTCTCATTTTTGCCTCTGCTTTTATTACAGCAGTTATATAATCATCCGATGCAGAGAGAGCCCTAAGATTTGCTGAGAAGAGTTGAAGAACAACAGTTACCGCGATTCCCAGGATGGCAACTGCTACAAGAATCTCAAGTAGCGTGAAACCTTTTTTTGAAGAGAACCTCAAAAAATCCGGAATTGTTAATTCCCAAGACCAGCGATAAGAATTTGTCATTGCGACCCACTGAAAGGTGCGTGGCAATCTTTTCTTGAACGACAAGATTCCTCGCTCCGCTCGGAATGACAACTCCTTATCGCTGGATTTGGGTATATGTAAAGTATTTGACTTTAGATCCTTCATGGTAATTCTGCCTTCATAACTATTGAACCAACAACAGGATCCATTTGTATGTAAACAGCCTTTTTATTATTCCACAGCACAATCGTGCCTCCTTCGATGCTGATAGAATGAACTATAAACTTGTATTTACCCTCAAAAATTTCTCCATTTAAAGGATCGATTATTTTGATCTGGATATCAGGAGGAAAGGTTTTCATATTATATCCTTCAATTCCGTATGATTTGGAATCAAGGTCTATGATGACGATCTGACTGTTGCCATGAATCTTTGCAAGTGACCTTGCTTGCCTTATTGTAGATGAAACATCCCTGACAGTTGCATTAAATTTACTGGATGGTAAAAGATTAGCAAAAAATAAGGTTGATAGTCCAAGAATTAAAGTGATAAGAAAAAGAACAATAATTAATTCAAGTAGGGTAAATCCATTCCTCTTTTTGTTTATGTTGTTATTCTTAATAACTCTCATTATTTGGGTTTATGAAAAACATTATGTGGATTAATTTTACAAGGTGTCGTCATTGTGTTTCTTCATCATCAAGCCATATATTTGATTAAAATGGAAGTTCCGTAATACTGAAAATTGCCATGAGCATAGAGATAATAATAAATCCGATAATCAATCCCATGGATAATATCATGACTGGCTCAAGCAGTGTCACGAATCTCTTTATGGAAACATTCAGACTTTTTTCATAGGTGGTGGCAGCACGTATGAGCATAGTGTCGAGCTGACCAGTTTCTTCCCCTACTTTAATCATCGAGAGTGCAAGAGGTGGAAAGACATTTGCTTGAGATAATGGGACAGCAATCCCTTTCCCCTCTTTAATCCCAGATGAGACAGAGTCAATTGAAGATGCAATAACCTGATTGTTAATAACATCCTTTGCATTGTTTAAAGCTTGAAGGAGCGGAACTCCACTTTTTAAAAGAGTTCCCAGAGTGCGGCAGAACCTTGCTGTCTCTAACTTTCTTACCACATCCCCCATCAATCTGAGTTTGAAGGAATCCCATTTATATCTACCGGCATCAGATTTTATATAACTTTTAAAGATTAACCAAACAGCGATTAAGAATATCAGGATTCCCCACCAGTATACCTTTAATGTATTACTGAAAGTCAGTAGTATCTGTGTTGGCAGTGGTAATGCCCCCCCCAATTCTTTAAAGATCACAGAAAATTTCGGCAATACATAGGTAAGAAGAATGATTATTGAGGCTCCACCTGTAACCATTAATATGGTTGGATAAATCATCACAGAAGATATATGGTCTCTTAATTCCTTTGAAGATTCAAGAAATTCATTCAATTTGTTTAAAACTACATCAAGTACACCACCTGCCTCACCAGCACGTATCATATTTACATATAATCTCGGAAAAACCCTTGGATGTTTTTGTAGGGCATCAGAAAAAGAACTCCCCTCCCTTATAGATTTAAGAACAGCCTGAATTATCTTTTTCATTTCTCCGCTTTCTGAAATACCGGCTAAAATATTGAGACTTCTATCGAGTGGAAGACCTGCACCTAAAAGAGCTGAGAGTTCAGTTGTAAATGTAAGCAGTTCGCTTCTATGAGACCTGAAAGTGAGTCTGCTTTTTATGCCTTTTATACCTTCGTGTGGAGCTGCAACTTTTAGGGGGATGATGCCCGTATTTTTCAGTTTTTCGATAGCAGATTTTTCATCTGTTGCTTCTATTACACCTTCCTGTATAATACCTTCAAGAGTTGTAGCCCTATAGGAGAAAATAGGCATTTATGCTTCCTGTGTTACTCTGAGCAATTCTGAAAGAGTCGTTATGCCAGCTTTTATTTTTTCTGCACCATCCTCAAAAAGTGTCTTCATGCCGTTGTTTTTTGCAGCTTCTCTTATCTGATTGGAATCAGCGCTCTTCAGGATAAGTTTTCTTATATCGTCATCAACAATTAGTAACTCAAAGATCCCAATTCTGCCGTAAAAGCCAGTAAATGCACATTTTTCACATCCTGTACCATAATATAGCGGTGTATTTGTATCAATCCCGAGGAGATTAAGTTCTTCCTTATCTGTAGCTGAAGGGTCAATCTCCTTACAGGAGGGGCAGATGACTCTCACCAGACGCTGTGCAAGTATCCCCCTTATTGTGGATGACAGGAGAAAGCTTTCTACCCCCATGTCAAGTAATCGTGTAATTGCACTTGGTGCGTCATTGGTGTGAAGTGTTGAAAATACAAGATGGCCTGTAAGTGCTGACTGTATTGCTATTTCTGCTGTTTCAAGGTCTCTGATTTCACCTATCATGATAATATCAGGGTCTTGCCTTACAATGTGCCTTAATGTGTTTGCAAAATTAAGTCCAATCTGGGGTTTTACCTGAATCTGGTTTACTCCTTTTAGATGATATTCAACCGGGTCTTCTACAGTAATAATTTTTTTATCAGGAGAATTTATTTTATCCAATGCTCCATAAAGAGTAGTTGTTTTTCCACTTCCTGTCGGACCTGTAACAAGTATAATTCCATTTGGTTTTTTTATGAGTTGTTGGAAAGATTGGAGATTTTGTGGAGAAAATCCCAGACGGTCAAGATCAATAAGGATACCTTCCTTGTGTAATATCCTCATGACTACACTTTCACCGTATAACACAGGTATTGTGGAAACCCTGAGGTCTACTTCCCTCTCGCCGACTTTCAGCTTTATACGACCATCCTGTGGAAGCCTCCTTTCAGCTATATTAAGTTTCGACATTATCTTTATCCTCGAAACTATAGCTGCCTGGAGTCTTTTAGGTGTGGATTCAATATCATGAAGAACTCCATCTATACGGTAACGTACCTTCAGCTCATCCTCAAAAGGCTCTATATGTATGTCGCTCGCTCTGCTCTCAATAGCCCTTGTTATAATCATATTTACAAGTTTAATGATTGGGGCCTCAGAAGCAAGATCTTTTAAATGCCCTATATCTTCTTCCTCTTCCCTGAGGAATTCAATTCCTCTCTCTCCGATGTCTTCGATAATCCTGTTAATATTTTTCGATTCCTGTTCATAAAACCTTGAGATGTATTCATCCAATGCTTTACTATCACAGCCATATATTAATACTTCTGCTGAAGTTGCAACCTTGAGAGCATCAACCGTAGCACTATCTTCAGGGTTTGCCATTACAACCTTCAAGATATTGTTCTTGAGTTCTAAAGGAACAATCTTGTTTTCCCGAATAAAACGGGATGAGATGCCATTT
>FWPV01016887.1_pt1 | contig 10209 bp, 8 predicted proteins | sample 2228371 | NCBI WGS metagenome assembly FWPV01 (sample SAMEA103939776, study PRJEB20133) | metagenome
CCGATTGGCCTGCCAAATTCACAAAATATGTCCGAAAAGGAGAGCCCGGTTAGCCCAACTTAGGAAATGTATCTAACCTTCTCCGCCTCTTAAAAATTTACATTGGGGAAGCAATTTGCTTTGCAGGCATCTCTATCCTTGATTTGGATAGGATGGGCCGATTGGCCTGCCAAATTCACAAAATATGTCCGAAAAGGAGAGCCCGGTTAGCCCAACTTAGGAAATGTATCTAACCTTCTCCGCCTCTAGACTTGAGTGGGAAAGCATCCAGGGAATTGGCGAAAATGATTAGGAATCGCCGAGCAGGCGTTAATTGCCTCCACTGAAAATATGTATTGACAGGGGATGGAGGGTATAATAGAGTAGAAAAGTAAGACTGACCGGTTGGTCTAATCTCCCGAGGAGGTTCAATGGCCAAGACATTGGGATTACGCAAGAATCCCCTCAAGGATGAACGGGAGACCGCCTTCAAGCAAGCCGCACTCAAGGTGTTCTCCTCCAAAGGTTACCATAAAGCCACCATGCAAGAGATTGCCCTAGAGGCGGGTTTTGGCAAGGGCACGCTCTACTGGTATTGGAAATCCAAGGAAGAGCTCTACTTTGCCCTGATCAAGGAGATGCACGAGGAGTTCCTCCAGCTGGTCAGCGAGGCTTGCAGGAGAAAAGCTACCGCGCTGGAGAAACTCTTGTGGCTGGGTAACGAGATCGTTGATTTATATTACCGGGAGCGCGACTACTGCAAGCTTTCCTGGAAGATGAGGGCGGAAGAACTGGAGACTTTTTCCCCCCAGTACGTGGAGGAACTGCACGACTATGTGCGCCGGACCAAGCGAGAATTGGAGAAAATCGTCACTCAGGGCATCAGGGAGGGAATCCTTCCGCCCTTCGATCCTTATTACCTCTCCTGCATATTGCTGGGACTGGTGGAGGGGATGGAGATACAGTGGTTGGAGGACTCCCAGGCGTTCGATCTACGCGAAGGCATGGGGATGGCCCTGGAAATGCTGATGAGTTTCCAACGACGGGCTGCGGATAAAACCAGCTAATTTTAACATGTGGTGGTAATTGCGGTGGGAAAATATGGTGAGCCTCTTCGAATTCAAGAAAGAGATCGCCAGGATATTAAAAATTTACCTGGCATTCTGGCGCACTGCTTCTGCCCTATTTACCGTTCTCGCTTGTTAAGGGTTAGCCAGGATAATGAGGTTATTTAAAAGCTCACATGGGTAGAGTGATAAGAAGAATCACCTGCTTCAGGATACGGAGGGTCTTATACCGACTGACGAAGATTTGAATATTTGAAACTATACCTTATTTATTGAGGGGGCAGGCATGAGCGGAAAATTCATTGTCAGTTACGATGTGGGAACTGGGGGGAGCAAGGCGGTGCTTACCGATACCGCCGGAAAGATCATCGCCTACCGTTTCGAGCCCTATGAAACCGATTATTGCAGGCCGGGATGGGCAGAGCAGAATCCGGAGGACTGGTGGGACGCCGTCTGTGTCTCCACTCGTAATCTGCTGGAGGAGACCCGGGTCAATCCCGGAGAAGTCATGGGTATCGGCTTCGCTACGCAGATGCTGGGAGTGGTTCCGGTGGATGCTAATGGTAAGACATTGCGGCCTTCCATCATCTGGCTGGACTGCAGGGCGGAGGAGCAGGCGTCCAGGCTGGTCAGGCGATTAGGTGGGGAAAAGGTAGTAGCCAGGGTGGCGGGAGCAGTTCCCTCGGGCAAAGACGTGGTCTGCAAGATCCAGTGGCTGCGGGAGGAGGAACCGGAAATTTTTGATCGGACTTACAAGATCCTGGATGTATGCGGTTATCTGGTTTTCCGCGCCACCGGGAACATGGTTGTGGATCAGACCAATGCGGCAGCCACCGGGCTGTTGGATAATAAAACCCGGGATTGGTCCCCGCTCTTCGCCCGGGTATTGAAGATTCCACTGGAAAAGCTGCCCCCGGTGAAGAGGTCCATAGACATCGCCGGGGTACTCACCGATAAGGCGGCGGAGGAAATGGGTTTAAGCCCTGGCACTCCTGTTATCGCAGGCATGGGGGACGTGCCCAGCGCCGCCTCCGGGTCGGGTGCGCTGCATGACGGAGATTGCCATATCTACATAGGAACCTCGGGATGGCTCTGCATCAGCACGCCTAAGCCGCGTTCTCTCTCAAAATATGGCATCGCCTCCATCGCTTCGGCTGATCCGTCTAGCTTTCTCATGATCGGGGAGACGGAGACCGCTGGAGCCTGCCTCAAATGGTTCGCCGAGCAATTTGGGAAAGAGGAGGAATGGGCAAGGGCTAAAACCGAGATGGAGATCTTTTCCGTGCTGGACGAGGTGGTGGAAAAGGTACCTCCGGGTTCCAAGAAGTTGATTTTCACTCCATGGATGTTCGGGGAAAGGTCACCGGTGACCGATACCACCCTGCGAGGCGCTTTTCTCAATGTCAGCCTGGAGAGTACCCGCGAGGACATGTTAAGGGCGGTCTACGAGGGGGTGGCGCTTAACTTCCGCTGGTTGCTGGAGGCGGTGAAAAGCTCGGGTTTTTCCTGCAACCCGGTGAGGGCGATCGGGGGAGGGGCGCGCAGCGATATCTGGATGCAGATTCTTTCCGATGCCACCGGTCATACCGTAGAGGCGGTGGAAGACTCTCAGGAAGCCGGGGCGGTGGGTTGCGCACTAGCCGTGGCGGTGGCCTTGAACGTGTACAAGAATTACAAAGATTTGAAGGAAGTGGTGAAGGTGAGGAAGACCTATCATCCCGATGGCAGCAAGAGAGCCATGTACAGTGAGCTCTTCGAATCTTTCAAAAAAGTCTACAAGAAGCTTTCCGGCGTCTATCGAGAGATAAACGAGCCGGCATGACCAAGAAAAGGAGGAATGGGAGATGAAGTATTTTGAAGCTGAGCCCAGGGCTCTACCCGAGGGGATCGACTACGGGGACCAGATTGTCGCCACCTATTACGCGCAGGTGCCGCGGAATATGATCATGTATTACATGGCTCCGTTCCTGGCGGTGGAACAGTCCACGGGAACCTGGACTCCGGTTCCAGGGGAGACCCCCGAGGTCAGGGCCAAGCATGTGGCCAAGGTAATCGGCATCTACGAGGTGCCCCAGTACGAATTCGAAGTGCCCAGGGAGGTGGAGGAACGCACCTATGTAGTGCAGATCGCCTTTCCCTATCGCAACATCGAAAGCCAGATTCCCATGCTGCTCACCGCGGTGGTGGGTAACATCTCCATGGGAGGTAAGATTAAGCTCCTGGACATCTACCTCCCCAAGATCTATACTGACGGTTTCCGAGGCCCGAAGTTCGGAATCGAGGGCGTCCAGGAGTTGCTGGGCGTAAAGGACCGACCGTTGATCAATAACATGACCAAGCCCTGCACGGGATACCCTTGTGAGGTGGGAGCGAAGCTCTTCTACGAGGTGGCCCTGGGAGGATGTGACGTAATCAAGGACGACGAGCTCATCGCGGACATGGCTTTCAACCGCGTGGAGGACCGGGTGCGCGCCTACATGGAGCTGGAGAAAAAAGTCTACGAGGAGACCGGCGAACACACCCTCTATACCGTGAACGTAAGCGATAGCGTGCCCAAGATGTTCGATACCGCCAGGCGCGCGGTGGACGCAGGCGCCAACGCCATCATGGTCAATTACTTGGCGGTAGGCCTGCCCGCCTTGCAGGCGCTGGCGGAAGATCCCGAAATAAACGTTCCCATCCTGGCGCACATGGATTGCGCGGGGGCGCTGTATGAATCCCATTACTCGGGCATCTCTTCCCACCTGGTGCTGGCGAAGTTGCCCCGTCTGGCGGGCGCGGACATCATCGTGTTCCCCGCGCCTTATGGCAAGGCTCCTTACCTGAAGGATCGTTATCTAGTCACCGCTGACACCATGACCTATCCCATGCATAACATCAAACCCAGCATGCCCATGCCTTCCGGTGGAATCACTCCCCAGATGGTGCCCACCTGCGTTGCCGATTTGGGCAAGGATATAATGATTGGTTCGGGTGGAGGCATCCACGCCCATCCCCTGGGGCCAACCGCTGGAGCGAGGGCTTTCCGCCAGGCTATCGACGCCACCATGCAGAATATACCCCTGGAGGAATATGCCAAGGAGCACAAGGAATTGGCCGTGGCTCTGGGCATCTGGACCGGCATTTTCGAGGAGACCAAGGCTTAGCGGCCCGTTGCGCCCAGCTGAAAAGGGAGAGCGGGGCGGAGGCGAGTCCGCCCGCTCTCTTCAATGGTTCGATGCAAAAATAGACGAAAGGCAAGCTCATCCAATGCTCCCGGTGATGTGGGGCACACGATAAGAATCGTTATATTTACCTCTTGTCTCCCGCGAATCCGGGCAAGAGCGTGAGTCTCATTTTTGCTCCCCATCGGGGTAGCTTAGACTTGCGCGCCGGGCTCCGCTTTAGCGTGAACCCTTGGTGTTAATCCTAATAAAATATTATTTTTAAATAATGTAAATAATTTTTAAACTAGCTGAAGTTTGCTCGCTATCCTTAATTTTCGCCTCCTTTACATCTCCATATTACCAGCCTGGTTCGCGGACTTTTAGCGTCTAAAAGATGGAGGTTTTTCATTCTCGAGCCCTGGGACATAGTTCCGTCCCTTGAAGGGATTCGGGTTGAAGGCAATCGGTTTCGTTCCCAATCCCGTCATCCACCCCTTTTGAATATCACCGCAGAAACGGCCTTCTCCTATCGATTCGCGTCGTAGGGAACGGGGTTAGCCACTGGAACGAAGAAAACGCCCGTGGCGGGGGAGAATCTTCCCCTAGATGGGGATGGACGGATCGGCAAAGTGGGTTATAAGGTTTTTGTATTTATGACGATTCAAATATTAAAATGAAGTTAAGCACATCGGCGCTGGAAGTTTTACGGGCAGAAGACTTTTAATGGAATAAGATGTTCGTCGATTAAAAAGGGGAATACAAAGCGGTGACTCTCAGAGTGGCATTTTACGGGTTCGACCCGCTTGCCGTGGAAATCTACGAAGTGCTGCTGGATTTCCGAGAGAAGATCGAGGTGGTCGGATGGGTAGGGAAGGAGCTGGAGAAGAGATGGCCTTCCAACCTCGATCCACCTGATACCTTGCCGGATCTTCGATCGCTCTGGAACAGGGGCGGAGCGGATGTGCTTATCGCGGCGAGAAACCTCAAGGAGAATGAGCTTGAGGGTTTTAACGGGGAGATAGTTTATATAAAAAGGAACAGCCCCACGCGGCTAATCCTCAAAGCCTTGCTTGAAAAGAAGGGAGATGCCGGGAGAGAGCTGGAGGAGATGCTCCAGTTCATGACGGGCATAAGCGAAAGGGTGCCGGTTTTCGAGGCGTATACTGACCCGCTTCCCAAACTGGAGGAACTGCTCGCGCAGGCCATCTCCTGCTGCCGAGCGGACCTGGGATATCTTTTCCTACGGGGGGAGATGCCGGATGAGCTGGTTCTGCAGATCGCCCAGGGAAAGGGCTCGGAAAGATTCGCCGGCACCACCTTCAAGATCGAGGGTTCCCTGCTGGCACCCCTGATGGAGGAGAGGCGCGGCTTCCTTATGGAGGTGGTTCCCGAGGAGTATCCAGGCGGAGATTTTATCAAGAAGACCGATACGCGATATATCATGGCAGTTCCGCTGCTGGCGGGAGGCAGCAATCTGGGAGCGATTATGCTGGCGAGAAGCGGTGGGGAGAACTTCTCGGCAATGGAACTCGGAGTGCTTTCAGCGACAGCCTTACATGCCTGTGCTGCTCTGCACGTGGCGCATCTCTATAGCGACCTGGACAGAAGCACTATCCGGGATACGGTGAGCGACCTGTTCAACGAAAGTTACTTCAGACAGAGGCTGAGCGATGAGGTGGGAAGGGCCCGTCGCTACAGCCTTAACCTCTGCCTCATGGTAATGGAGGTGGATGGGCTGGATAGCTATCTGGAGAGAAATGGGGATATCATCGGGGAGCTGGCCATCTCCGATCTGGGAAATATCATCCTAAAGAACACCCGGGAGGTAGATGTCCCCGCCCGCTATGGCCATGATCAATTCGCCATCCTTCTACCGGAGACGCGGCGCCTGGGAGCCATGCGGCTGGCGGAAAGGTTAAGCAAGGTAATCTCCGAGTACCCCTTTCCCACCCGGGACAAGAAGAAATTCGAACAGCTCACCGTGTGTATAGGAATAGCTTCCTATCCCGCCAATGCGGACAGCGAAGAGATGCTGTTGGAGAACGCTTTAAAGGCACTAGAGGTGGCAAAGAGGGAAAGCCCCCATCAGATCAGGCTTTTTTCCGAGGAATTAATCTGAGGCTAAGCCTGGAAGCTAATCGGTTCTCGGTTCAAGTCAAAGGTCTGCGAATTTGACATATTTGACATATACTTGATGGAGAGAAAGCTAGAAAGCCAGTATAGGCGTAGGGTTGGCTAGTAAGTCTACATCGCGTGATATCTTTAAAATCTGCCAGCAGGTTGGATTTGAGTCAGAGTCCGCGGATAAGGGCGTTTTAAATGACATAGTGTAACAATGCGCTAGCTTGACTCTTTTCAGTTTCATCCAGCGAGGGTTTTTCGAGGAGGAAGGACACTTCCACAGCCTTTTAATTATCTGGAGAGTAAGTCCCGATATTTCTTGCGCAGGTTCCAAACTACCTTCAAACCTTCCCAGAAGATATCCGCGTCCATTTTGGATTTCCCGCCCATGCGATCGGTGAAAATGATGGGCACTTCCACCAGCCGGAACCCCAGAGCTTCGGCGACAAAGGTCATTTCGATCTGGAAGGCATAACCCCGTGCGTCCACGCGGTCCAGGTCGATGGCTTCCAGCACCCGGCGCGAGTAACAGCGGAAACCTGAGGTGGCATCCACTGTCTTGGTGCGGGCTACCAGCTTGGTGTAGAGGTTCCCTCCCCGGCTAATCATCCAGCGGAAGATGCTCCAGTTCTCGCAGCCACCCCCCTTGATATAGCGCGAGCCGATCGCCGCATCAGCCTTGGTGGCAGCGTCGTAGAGCCGCGGTATGTCTCTGGTGTCGTGGGAGAAGTCCGCGTCGATCTCAAAACAGTATTGGGCGCCCCTTTCCAGGGCGTAACGGAATCCGGCAATATAAGCGGTTCCCAGGCCCTGTTTTCCCTCACGGTGCAGCACATGTACGCGAGGATCGGACTCGGCTAGCCGGTCAGCGATCTCGCCGGTGCCGTCCGGGGAGTTGTCATCGACGATCAGCACCGATATGTCGAGGGGTTGCGATAATACCTCGGCGACGATGCGCTCCACGTTCTCTTTCTCGTTATAAGTGGGAATGATCACGACTATCTCGCTCATCTTTTGCATGGGAGCTTCTCCTTCTCCAGCAATTGGCGATATTATACTTTATTTGACATGAGGATAGAAGTGGGCTGACTGGTTTTATGGGTTACGACTGCACGTCGACTCCCGGATACTTGCGCAATCCGCTAACATATGGTGATTATTCGGTGGACAGCCGTAAAGCTTGCCAACTCCATTTCCCCGTTCGAACGGGATTGGCCAAAGTTGTCAATCAATTCAGGATATGGGAGGAAAGACAGATCAACAGGGATACGAGGATGCCTCTTGGCCATTTGCGCAGCAAAAACATGGTGGATCGTCTGGGCTGTGCCCACAAGGGGGATAGATCCATCTCGGGGCGGGACAAAACCACCTGGTACGCCTGGTTTGTACTTTCCCATCAGGTGAGGTTTCGTGGAACAATTTTCAGGGTTGAGGCGATACCGATCATCGCGCTTGTTAGGGAAGACGTGGTCGAGAAGCCTTTTTCGAATCTTTCTAATGGCTCTGTTGGTGGCTTTTTTCGGGGCTCTCTTCGTGGCCACCTCCATGTCCCGGTTCGGATTCGTGCCCGCCTTCTTCCCGATGGCCCTCTTCGTGTCCCGGTTCGGATTCGTGCCCGCCTTCTTCCTGATGGCCCTCTTCCTGCTCGTGTGAGTGTGCTTGTGCTTCCTTCTGCTTTAAAGCTTCCGCGATAGTTCGGGAGAGGGATATCTTCCACCTTCCTCCCTCTTTCAAAAGGACGATCTTCTGAACGCTTATTCCCTCATCATAGAGGGTGATGACTTCTACCCACGCGGTGTCCCCACGCAACTGCACCGCTCCAAGTTTATTGACCGCTTCCTCCTGGTGTTCAGCCAAATGGAACCCCTGAAGTACTTGATCTTCTGGGTAGCGCTCCCGGTCCTCCTGGCAGAGCAATTCGTAGACCTCGGATAGGTCGTGATGTTTTACCGCTTCAATATATCTGTTCACTATCTCTGCCGGGCTTTCACCCCGGCCGCAACCCGCCGCGGCCGCGGCACAGAGCAATACAATTAAACATATGGATGCGAATGATTTAACCATTTCACCCCTCATTCTCCATGCATTCCTCCCAATGGGGAATGCACTGGTCCTTCAACTCCCTTCGGTCGCCAATGACCCGGGCGGGGACGCCGGCGGCTATGCTGAAAGGTGGAATATCCTTGGTCACCACCGCGCCCGCCGCTATCACCGCTCCATCGCCAACGGTCACGCCCTTGAGAATAACCGCGTGGGAGGCGATCCAACAGTCTTCGCCGATGACCACAGGGCCATAGGTTCCTTTCTGGAAACGCATGGGCTCTCCCAGCTCTAGCCCGTGATCGGCGCAGTTAATGTTTACATAAGGTCCAAACATGGTGTTTTTCCCAATCGTGCAATTGTCGAAGGCGTTGATGATGTTGAAGGGACCGATGCCCACGTTGTCCTCGATGAGCAGGGTGGCGTCATTTGCTGCGAACAAGCGAGCATAGGTCTCAATGCAGCAGCATTCACCGATTACGATTCTTCCCCGGTCGTTGCCCCTGATCTGAATGGGGGTGGGAATAAAGGTCCCGTTGCCTATGGTGCAGGAGGATTGGCCGCATAATGCCACATCCGCCGGTGCGGAGATCCACACCAGGGGTCCCACCTTTACCCCCGCCCTGCGCATTAACCATTGGTAATAACGGATCTTCAAAAGTTCCAGACGTTTTGGCATTCCTGAAAGATTTTCTTCCTCTTCCCGTTTATTTTCTTGCCTGGCTTGTAAATCAGACCTCTTATAAATCCGACTTTCTCCTCGTTATTATACGTTCTCTTCCTTATCACATATCGAACTTTATACCGGTTCTAGCCTCTTGGCGATCTCCCGAAAATGTAATGCTGGCTTAATTTTTTATGTTCAAGATTGAATACAGAAATATAGAAATATTATAAATTACGCTGCTTGGGAATAGAACTCGTTTTAAGCTTATCCTACCTGAAATTTAGGGTTGTCCAGGATTTGGACTGAATTTCCTCGAAGAGGTGGAGTGAGGAGAAGTGCAGAGAAGCGGTGCAAGGCTCTCCCCACGAACCTGTAATTAGTACTTGTAGATTACGCCTGGGATGGCTCCTCCTGGGGATTCATTCCTCCTGGAATTCATATGGAGGAATGAGTAATAGGCAAGTGACAAGCTGCTTTTTAACTCCCGAGGAGAGGAATGACTGAGCCAACGGCGATGCTGAATCGGTTAGACCAAGTGAGTGAAGCATCATAAGAAGGTAAAGCTCAATCCCCCCTTGCCCTGGTATGTGAGCGAAGCGTCAAAAGAGGGTAAAGCTCAATCCCCCTGCCCTGGTATAATTATGAAGTGACGGGCACAGGGAAGAGCGTGACCAGGGACATGGTTGGCTTAAGCCAGATGGATGCGTCGGCCGTATGGGGGCTTTGCTGCTGAGATTTCCTGGGTATATGTCATCGTAGCGCGCGGGACATACCGTATCAACTTACGGAAAATTCGGTGGTGAAAAGGGATGCATGCACGTCCTGTTGTAGTTATGAGCGCTTGCTTCGGCTTCTCTTCCTGCAGGTACGACGGAACCATGATCGAGGCGCCTTTACTAGAGAGGTTGAAAAGATACTCGTTGGTTCTGCCTGTCTGCCCGGAGATAGAGATCGGTATGGGAGTCCCTCGGGATCCCATTTGCGTTGTGGAGGGAGAGGCGGGGAGAAAGCTAGTCCAGTGGCCCTCAGGAAAAGATTTCACCATCCCCATGCGGAATTTCGTGGAGAGGTTCCTTTCTTCACTGCGCCAGGTGGATGGGTTCGTGCTCAAGGGTCGTTCCCCTTCCTGTGGCCTCACTGACACCAAGATCTACGGAGACCCGGAAAAAAGAACATTACGGGGGGAGGG
>FWPV01016888.1_pt1 | contig 10208 bp, 7 predicted proteins | sample 2228371 | NCBI WGS metagenome assembly FWPV01 (sample SAMEA103939776, study PRJEB20133) | metagenome
GATTGAACAACCCCCTCCGCCTGCAGCCGCTGCAAGACCGCAACCACACCCTCGAGCACACGTCCACGTGTGCGGAACGCCTCTGCCCACTCGTTGAGGATGTCGAGATACGTTGCAGTGAACACATCCAGCCGACTGAGCAATTCCTCCGGCAGACGGTCGGGAAATGTTTCGAGAATGATCTGCTGATCGGTTTTTCCGGCATAGGCGCGCCGTTCGTTGTCAGAAGGGCGACCATAGACGCGCGTCATCGCGGCGCGCATTGCTTCACCGGCCACGCCGCCGCTGTACAGCAGCGTACCGTCGATGTCCCACAGGATCAATTTGTGCATCATTATGGTTGTTGCGATGGTTGATAGCGTGGCGCCGGCGGTGCAGGCGGGATCGGGTCGAGACCCAGCACCGGCGCAAGCGGCCCGACCAGTCGATCAACCAGCCACCCCAGGCGCTCGAACTGTGGACCGAGTTCCGTCTCCCTGAGCGGAATCTCCACCGGCACGTTGAGGCGCACCGGAATGGTCACCTCGTCGAGTGGAATGTCCATCTTGAGTGCGATCCGCAGCGGCGTGCCGGCGGGCAGGGTCAGGCGAATATTGTTGGCGCGCAGCCGGTTGCCATTCCCAAGATCGATGTCGGCGCCGCTGAGCTGCAATGGCACCGGTTCGACCAGTGTGACGGTCGTCTGCTGATCGACCGGGACGACAACGCCAGCATCTTTCAGCGGCAATGGCTGATCGAGCGGGATAGTCGTGCGAATCGTCGCGCCTTGAAGCCCGGCGACAATACTGCGCAGTTCGGCGACGTTATCGGCGGCGAACCCCTGCCCCTGCACGGCAGTCGAGGCAATCTGCTGGCGCCACTGGAAGATGAACCCGACCAGCAGCAGCACTACGACCAGCAGGATGGCATTGATAACGAACGACGTGACAATCAGCGCCTTCCAGAATGGCGTCAGACGCGATCCACGTCCTGATTGTCTGCTCCCCGACTGAGTATGAGCCTGGTTGCGCGATCGACCGAACAACGGGATCGCACGCTGGCGCGGCGCCAGCGCCGTAGAAGCGGCATCCGGCGACTGAAGGTCGGTTGCGGTGCGACGGGTCTGCGTATCAGCCATCTGGAAGTCTCCTTTGTATGTGACGATGACGGTGGCGCAAACGCATACGGTTGCAAGTATATACCACGATATGTGGTAAAGCAAGATACTTCGTGGAACGAAGCGTGATCAGCCTTCCACTTTCTTGACCAGTTTCCAACAATTTGCGCCGCTGCGGGTGCGACGATAACGCAGTGAGTCGAGCGCTGCCCGTGCAATGAGCAGTCCGTATCCGCCTTCGGGTATATCCATAATATCAGCGGGATTGTCAGAGACAGAGGGGAGGAGTGTCAGATTGAAAGGTGCTCCCTGATCGATCAGGAGCGCCTCGACGCGATCCGGAAAGAGGCGCAGCCGTACCCGCAACGGTCGCCTGGTCACGGCAGGCGGGTACGCATGACGCAACCCATTTGCCACGATTTCCGCCAGCGCCGAATTGAACAGGTGTCGCCACGGTTCGGGGGGCAATCGATCTATTCGCGCGGCATCGTTCCAGAAGCGCTCAAGAAGGGCGTGGAGCGCATCAAGTCCCTCGGCCAGGGTGGTTGTGGCGACATACGCTTCAATCAGCAGCGATCTGGGAGTAGCCAGTGCGCGCCCCCTCGAGTGTCTCGTAAGGTCGCAGGACCCGCTCCAGCATCGTCAGATTGAGCAACGTGCGCACCTGTGGATTGGCACGCGCAATCCGCAGGTCGCCTCCTGACTGTCGGGCCGCTTTTAGCCCGCTGATCAATGCGCCAAGCCCAGAACTGTCCACAAAACTGACACGATCCAGATCGAAGATCAAGCGCCGGTGACCGCTGGCAACCAGTTCAGCCAGATGTTGCTTGACCTCCGCTGCCATCAACAGGTCGAGGCGCCCCTCCATCCACACAACAGTAATGCCATCATCCCCCTGTTCGTTCTGGAGTGTCATAGTCTGCTCCTGTCAGACTCCCGAAAGAACGCACATGCTCGATCGTGAATCGCGCCTGCAGCACACCGCTGCGATGCACATGGACCCATCACGGTCGATGCTCTTTCAGAATAGCCGATATTCGATCGGTTGAGCCCACGCCGAATCCTGCACAAGCGAAAGCAAACGATGTTCTGACAGACCATGAACCCCGTCGGGGCGGCGATCCCTACTCTGGCGGGCTATATGCTCCGGAGGAGAACCAGGTGGGACTCACCGTCGGGGCACGGCGCCGCCGTGCCCAACAGGGCAACGCCCGCCATCTTCATAGCCGATATGTGATCGAGTCACAGGCAATCAGATCGCGCCTGTCGGTTCTCGCACACCGGCTATTATACCAATTGGAATTGAACAAGCCACATGCGCACGCTCATCAGAGCGCATCACAACGCCATCGCAGCAATCTCCCATCCAGAATCTGCAATCTAAAATGGTATTACTCCAGTTGGAGGTTCGCTCTCCGTCTGGCGGATGGTCGTTCCACTTGGCTATGCCAGCGATGCGACGCCCACCGGCTGTTCCTGTTCCTCCGGCTGGTAGAGCGCCGCATCGAGGACAACGCTTAACATGACTACATCATACCATATACAGAAGACATTGACCAGTGTTGGAATCCCATCCGTGTGCAGACCAAGTGCAAGCCGCGTCAGTCCCCAGATGGCTGCCATAGTCAGGAGCACCATGGTGATGACCTGGATGCGCACCAGCCGCAATTGCCCCCAGAGACGCAACCCTGCCTGTCGCACCTTGGGTGTGACCACGAATCCCAGGGGTTTTCCGGCGTACACGTTACCGATGGCGCTGATGACAGCACGAATCCAGAGCGGAAAGAGCGCCAGACTGTACTGGCGTCCGCGCCAGGTTGGACGCTTCCATCCGGCAACGGCAAAGACCAGTTCATTCGTGATCAGGTAGGGAACGAGGCGCCAGAAAAACTCTTCTGCCTGGGTGCGCACCGGTAGCATGCCAAAGATAAGGTAGAAGATCGGGGCAGCGAGATAGATAACGCTGAAAAATCCCGAGAGATAACTCCACATAGTGGCAAAGTACATCAGGCGCTGCCCCCATTGCAACCCTGCCATGATGAGCGGGTTCTCGCGCAACATCACCTGAATGGTGCCCTGCGCCCAGCGGAGCCGTTGCTGCAACGCCGATCGCAGGTCTTCCGGCGCCAGCCCACGCGCGAGAATTTCATCGTGATAGACAGATGCCCATCCCGCCGCATGAAGCCGCATGGCGGTCGCCATGTCTTCGGTGACCGATATGGTGGCCAGCGGCATGATCGGTTGTGCCTCATCGGCCCGGTCAACGTCCACCGCCAGCAGGAGTTCACGCACGGCGGCAATCGCAGCCAGTGGCGAGCGTTCGCGTATCGTCAGCGCGTGGAGGATGGCTTCATCATCGAGCGATCGGCTCAGACTGGTCGTCAGATCGTCTTCCTCGTCGATTCCGGGAATAGCAGCCAGTTCATGCTGCAGACGCACCAGGTCTTCGGCAACGAGCGGGCGGGCTGCAGCTGCAGCACGTTGCTGAAAGTACCAGGTGACTTCCTGGATCGGTCGCCCTTCCCGCAACATGCGACGGCTTGTGCGCACTGCCGCCTGAAGATCATCGATTGCGCGCTGGATAGCGCCGTTTGCAACGGTTTGCGCCTGGCGCGTTGCACTGCTGAGCATGGAATCGGCTGCACGCAGGGCGCGTTGCACGCGCAGTTCCAGATCGCGCACATAGTTGGCGATGCCGATCTGCATCAGCGCTTCACGTCGCAACACCGCATTGGAGCCGCAGAAGAAGGCTGCGTTCCATCCATCCTTGCCCTGCATGATCGGTCCGTAGAACAGCGGCGCCTGGCTGCCGAGCGGATCATCGGGTGGAACATTGTAGAACCATTGAGGGGTCTGGACCAGCGCGACACGCTCATCGGTAAAGTATCCCAGCGTACGATCCAGAATGTGCGGGAAAGGAATCTGGTCAGCATCCAGCACCAGCACAAATTCGCCGTTCGTCTGGCAAAGGGCGTTGTTCAGGTTGCCCGCCTTGGCGTGGCGTTGCTTTCCTTTCCATTCTTCGGATCGCACGATATACCCGACGCCGATTTCTTCCGCCATGGCGCGCATTGCCGGTGAGTTGCCGTCGTCGAGAATATAGGTGCGGTGCGGGTAGCGAATGTCGCGCGCCGCAACGGCGGTTTCGCGCACGAGGTCTACCGGTTCGTTGTAGAACGTGATGAAGACATCGACCGTTGCGTTGGGCGGCGGCGGTGGCGGCTCGCCGCGCTGTTTCAGCCGCCAGAGGGTCAACCCGAAGAGCCAGGCATCGATGTAGCTGTAGGTTTCCGCGATAACCAGACCGATTGCGATGGGCCATGCAGCCCAGTTGATGGTTGCCGTGTAGCGCCAGCTCAGATACAGGAAGCCAAGCAACAGGTTGGTTGCGATCAGGACGCGCAGCAGCCTCAGGCGCAATTCTGCGCGCAGGTTGGGGTCTGGGGGTACGAAGATGTGGGTGAAGCGGTGCGTCATGTCTTCCGCCGGGTGCGACTGCGTATTTGAATTGTTACCAGGATCACGAGTGCGCTGAGAAACGCGCCAAGCGTTACTGCCCCGGCAATCTGCCAGCCCGAAAGGCGTTCGAGCAACGGCGGTTCGATCTGCGGCGTAAGACTGGAAGGCGCCTGCGCATCAGCAGCGCCGGGACCAGTCTGCAGCGAAGCGTTCTGGCGGATCAATGCAACCGCTCCGCGGAGTTGCTCCAGTGTTGCGCGTCGTTCCAGCGCAGCGACCCCGACTGCAAGATCGTCTGGCGTGTTGCCCTCGATGATCAGGACGCCAGCATTCGATTGCCACGGCGAAGATGCCAGGATGAGGCGACTCTGACCGGTTTCGCCAGGCCGATAGACAGCTGTCTGAGGAAGAGTCAGGCGATTGGACTGACGATTGATCACGTCAGCGCTGAGCGGGTTGCGCTCTGCTCCTCCGATCAGGATCAGATGTTGCCCGTTTCGCTCGTTCAGGCGATCGACAGTTGTGAGGCGCGGCGCCGGCAGGCTGTCAGAATCTGCCCAACGCCCAAGCGCCGCCATCAGTCGCAGCGCCACAGCGCGCTCGGCTGCAACGGGTTGCTCTGGCAGTACGACAGTGAGCGGCAGTGATGTGTCCACACTCAGCAGAGGCGCAGGAAAACGTCCAAGATCGAACGTCGCACTGACGCGATGAGGGAGACGCCATGCCGAGGTGGGCAGGAGCGTGGCGCGCAGACTATTGCCGTCGATAACTGAGCAGGCAGTTTCAGGTGGATCAAGAAACAGGCGGATGGTGAGATCGAGGGTGCGGACTGATCGACCGTCGAGTGTGGCGGTCAGCAGATCGGCGGGCAGGTCGAAGGTGTAGCGATGTGGACGTACCGCGTCGATCTGGAGCGGTTGCGCACCCAGGTCGATACCGTTCACACTGGCAGCGATCCATGAGGTTGCCGAACGCACCGCTGGCGTTGCTTCGACATCGAGGGTCAACACGCTGCCATCTTGTAACTGCCAGGCGGCAGGTCGTATGAATGACAGGTCAATCCGGTGCTCGCCAGGACCGCTGACACTGCGGGAAGACACGCCGAGCTGAGCAAAACTGGCTGCGCCATTCGTCCAGGGCGCTGCCGTGAGCGCAGGAACCGGCGCGTCAGACACTGCCACATATGTGCCATCAAGCAGTGCACGTCGTTCAGGCGTGTTCAGGGTTTGCGCCGCCAGATACACCGCCGACGGCGTTGCGCAGCTGACGAGAATCTGTGGTGTACTGCCCTGCGCCATTGCCAGTACGCCGTGGTCAGTCGGGATCGGTGTATCGTCAAGCGTGATGGCGCGCCCGTCCCAGCCGACTGCTCCCCACGGGAAAAGGTGCGACAGCGTGGACGCGCTGCCGACGATCACACTGGTGCTATCGGTAAGGGTTGTCGATATCGCCAGCCGGAGGTCGGCGTGCACTGTCGCTGCCCGCCGCCCCAACTGGAAAGCAACCAGCCCTGCTGCATCGAGTTCTTCCGGCGACGCTTCTTCGGGAACAACCAGCGTCAATGGAGGGCGATTGGCTGAAGGGGGAGCGAACAGTCGGTCGAACTGATCCAGGCGATACGTTCCGGTGGGACGGGTCGGCAGAACCAGCCGGGAGTCGCCGTGGATCGTCGCCCAGAGCGCCGGATTGCGCGTTTCTTCACACTCATCGCGTGTCAGCCGCATGTGAAAGCGGATCTGGACGAAAAAACCGTCGCCGCCGAACACCGACAGCGGGAGTGGAACCGTCAATTGTGCGCGTGTGCGCGTCTCAGGGGTGAGACGAACACTCTGCACCGACAGACCGTTGACAACAACGGTCATCGTTGATCGTTCCGGTTCGAGCAATGGCGAATGACTGTACACCAGTTCCAGACGCGCGTCTTCGAGCGGCTCTTCTCCTGTCGGCACTGCGAAAAAATACTCCAGCTGACCGTACATCGTCTGCGCCGTCCGGTCGCCATAACCCAGATCGGCGAAACGGGAGGTCGCGTCGCCGGGTTGCGTCGGCGCAGCAGCGGCAACGTTGCAGGGAGCGAGGCAAACGCCCCAAACGAACGCGAGCATCGATGCCACGATGATGCTGGAAATGCGATAACGAGAGAATGTTCGCATTACTCGTTATGTCCGATCAGGTTTCCGATACAGAACCAGCAGTGTCATATCATCCGGCGGAGCCTGCACCGGCGCCAGCAGTGTCACCAGGCGATCGAGCATTGCCAGTGCGCTACCGGCGCCATGCAGATGATCTGCCAGGACGTGCGGCGTCAGATCGAGATCGACACGTGCATCGACCAGACCATCGCTGTACACAACGAGCGCATCGCCTGGATGCAACACCGTCTCTCGCTGATGATACGGTTCATCGGGCAGGATGCCAAGCGGCAGACCACGCTGCTCATCGAAGGTTTCGACGGCGCCATCGGCGCGCCGCACAAAGGCTAACCCATGCCCTGCATCAATCGACAGCAGCCGTCCGTTCGAGGTATCGAGCTGGGCAAGAAAGAGCGTTACGAAGCGATCAGACTGGTGCAGATCTTCAACGAGCGCGGCGGATACATAGCGCATGGCTTCGGCGGGAGGGCTGTTCCGCACTACGGCGCGCATGACGGCGCGCACAGTCGCCATCAGCAAAGCGGCGTCGAGTCCTTTACCCATTACATCACACAGCCAGAAACTGAGCAGATGCGGCGCAGGTTGTCGCCAGTCGTAGAAATCGCCACCGACGTCACGCGCCGGGATGCACTCAGCAGCGAGTTGAAATCCCGACAGGATCGGCGCCATTTGCGGCAGCAGGCGCGCCTGAACCTCGGCGGCGCGGGCGACTTCGGCTGCCAGGCGGCGGTGATGCGCCTCGAGTTGCTGGCGCAACGCCCGGTTTTGCCGTTCGAGTTCCAGTCGCTGCACCGTGCGCTCGAGCACACGACGGAACTCATCGGATTCGAACGGCTTGCGCAGATAGTCATCGGCGCCCTGACGCAACGCCTCGACTGCAATTTGCTCTGAACCGAACGCCGTTGTCATGATGATTGCTGTATCCAGTCGCCTTTGACGAATCTCCGCCAGCGTTTGCAATCCATTGATGCCGGGTAGCGAAATGTCGAGAAACACCAGATCGGCGGGTGTGCCGGCAAGCACTTCCAGCGCCTCTTCACCACTGGCTGCCGTGACGACATCGAACCCGCGTGCGGTGAGACGTGTGCGTAGTAAACGATTGATATCCGGGTCATCATCGACGACCAGAACACGCTTCACAGGAACGGTCTGTACATCGACGGAATCGAACGATTTACGCACCTGAACCCTCGCTCTCCAGGAGAATGGCCTCTGCCAATCCCTGATCACCGTTTGCTTCGGAGGGTGAGTCGAGCAGTGGAAGGCGGACAACGAATGTTGATCCTTTCCCTGGATCACTCTCGACAGTAATCTGACCATCGTGCAGTTCGACCAGCGAACGGGTGATTGCCAGTCCAAGCCCGGTTCCGCTCGCTTCCCGTGTGGTGCGGTTGCGGGCACGATAGAACCGATCAAAGATACGCTCTCGCTCTTCGGTTGTCAACCCGATACCGGTATCCTGCACAATGATGCAGAGCCATGGCGGTTCGACTGAGAGACGGATCGTTATTACGCCGCGGGAAGGCGTATACTTGATCGCGTTGGACAGCAGATTGGTCAAAATCTGATGCACACGAGTTGTGTCGCCCAATATGAGCGGCGCCGCGTCGTCTGGAGAAGTTTCGGGAAGATCAAGAACCAGATGATGCTCCTTCGCCGCCAGCTGCGGGCGAAGCGCAGTTGCAACCTGACGAATCAGCGGGCGAACGTCAAGGGGCGCCCGGTGGAGGAGCAGTTTCCCTGCTTCGATCCGCGACATGTCGAGCAAATCGTTGATCAGAAACAGCAAACGGTCGGCGTTCGACTTGACGATCTGCAGAAGTTCAGTATGTTCAGGCGGCAACGGTCCAACATCACCGTCGAGCAGCATGTCAATATACCCCTTGATCGACGTCAGGGGTGTGCGTAATTCGTGAGACACCATCGCCACGAATTCTGATTTCATCCGCTCAACGGCGCGTTCGTGGGTGATATCACGAAACACATAGAGGCGCCCGATATGAACCTGATTGGCAGTCCAGACCGGCGCGGAGAAGAGCGCAAGTTCTCGTGGCTGCGGCTTCCGCTGCACCACCTGTTCGTGAAATGTGGTCTGGGAGTCCTGTAATGCGTGCAGCATTCGCAGATACACATCATCGGCGTTCTCGAAGATGCGCACGATATGGGGGCGCATGCTGGCGAGGTTCTGCCCGAGTACGTGTGACGCAGCGACGCCAAAGGTCTCGTCGAAACGCCGGTTGACCGTCAGAAAGATGCCATCGGGCGCGAGCAACGCAATGGCTTCACTGGAGGCATCGAGGACGGCCCGCATTTCGCTTTGGGCGCGATCCGCCGCCTGGTATTGCTCTTCCAGCGCTTCCATCGCAGTGCGCAATTCCGCTTCGGACTGCTTGCGTTCACTGATATCTTCTGAGATGGCAGCAATGCGGTACACTGTTCCAGATTCATTCATCACCGGGAACGTGCGAGTCAGGATCCAGCGCTGCTGTCCGTCGTTCCGCTGAATGCGGAATTCGATGCTGTAGCCGCGCGCGTACGCGGCGTTATGCAGCGTCATCACCCGCTCACGGTCTTCAGCAACAATGGTCTCGAACAATAATGATGGTTGAGCATACAGGCTATCGCACGAATATCCCCATATCCGCTCATACGCCGGATTGACATACAGAATCTGGTCGAGGAACGGGGTAGACATCCAGAAAACCTGATGCACATTGTCCGCCAGTTGACGGAAGCGTTCTTCGCTGGCACGGAGTGCCGCCTCCGCCAGGCGCTGGCGAGAAATGTCACGGATGGTAGTAACGCGCGCCATGCGACCGTGATATGGAATGTTCCGACCGGTGATCTCTGCAGGAAACAGGGTTCCATCGATCCGACGGGCGAAGACTTCATAGGGGCGATCATAGCCGGTTGCGAGGGCATGCATCACCTTTTCTTTGTCTTCTGGTGTCGTAAACATGAAGACCGACATGCCGCGCAACTGCTCTGACGGAGCGCCAAGCAGGCTGCCGGCAGCCGCATTTGCGTCAACAATAATGCCCTGTTCACTGATAACGACACCTTCAGTTGTCACGCTGGCGAGCAGGGCGAAACGTTCCTCGCTCTCGCGCAGCGCTGCTTCGGTGTCCAGCCGATCCTGTTCACTGCCGATCCACTGTGCCATAAGGCGGATCAGGTCATAGTCGCCATCTGTGAACGGTGCGTCACGCGGTGTGGGGCTGGCGAAACAGAGGGTGCCCCACACGTTGCCGCGCACCTGCACCGACGCGCCGATGTACGTTTCCATAGCGGTCAGCGTATAGCACCGATGCTCGCGCCAGTCGGATTGGGACGCATGCTCGATGCTGATCGGCGCACTGGCTGTGATCACGGCGGCGCAGTACCGGTCAGCCAGCGGAAAGCGTTGCCCCGGTTTCATCTGATCACCTGGATCGTGCACTGCAACGACTTCGAGCTCATCGCCATCGAGGCGTGTCAAAACTCCGATCGGCGTGCGAAAG
>FWPV01006362.1_pt1 | contig 10207 bp, 14 predicted proteins | sample 2228371 | NCBI WGS metagenome assembly FWPV01 (sample SAMEA103939776, study PRJEB20133) | metagenome
GACCTGTCGACCTGGGAATATGGGGAGATGCTAAAGCCGTCCTCTCCCAGATGCTCGAGGTATCAAAAGAGGTCCTGGGCAGCAAGAGGCGCAAAGAGACGAAGTGGGTCAAACATGTAAAAGACGTGGCCAAATCCATTCGCGATACGCTGGAAGCAGGGGCATCCAGCTCGAACAAACCCATCGACCCCAGGAGACTGGGCAAGGAGGTCTGTGAATTCTTGGGTGATGATTCATACATAGTAATGGATGGCGGGGACATTCATGCCCATGTCACGCCTCTTTACCACGCCAACTTCCCGCGCAGCTACATCAACTCTCACGGCGGCTCGCTGGGCCACCTGGGAGGCGGCATACCCTTCGCCATCGGCGTTAAAGCAGCAAAGCCAGATAAGAATGTGCTCGTCATCGTGGGCGATGGCTCCTTCCTGCTCAATGCCAGCGAGATAGATACCGCAGTGAGGCACAAGAAGCAGATAGTAGTGGTTGTGGGCAATGATTGCCAGTGGGGCATGGTGAGGCACGACCAGCAATTGAATCAATATCGCGATGCCTGCTCTAGGCTGAGCGAGGATGTGAGATACGACAAATACGCTGAGAGCCTGGGGGCTTATGGAGAACTCGTGACCGAGCCCGCGCAGATAAAACCCGCATTGAAGAGGGCTTTCAATTCGGGGCTGCCTGCGGTGCTCGATGTGAGGACAGACCCCAATATTATGAGCTTTGCGGACTATCGAGGTGTGGAAGCAAGGGCTAAGCTCAAAGAGCTGTGCAAACTGTAATTCTTTCCAGGCTCATGGCTTTATCAGTATCTTACCACCCTCACCCCTCAAAGCCATCTCAAACGCCTCGTTGATTCTATCCAGAGGCATCTTGAGGGTCAGAAGCGCAGACACATCTATCTTTTTATCTTTTATGAGATTCAGCGCAGCAGCATATTCACCCGGCGAAAAGCACATCGACCCTTTTATCGTAAGCGCTCTCAGGTTGATATTGCTGACCGGCAATTCAACTGTATCGAAGCATATCGCTACAATAACAATAGTTCCGCCTTTCCTCACCAGGACGACTGACTGCTGCGTCGTAGCCACAGCTCCCGCGCATTCGAACACAATGTCAGGACCTCTGCCGTCGGTCAACTCAAGAATCCTATCAACCGGATTAGTCACCCTTGCGTCAATTACCTTATCTACCACTCCCTTAGCCATCTCGAGCCTTTGCGGGCTGATCTCCGAAGCGTACACAACACCGGCACCCGACGCTTTTGCCACTCTTGCCACAAGCTGCCCGATTGGACCCAGCCCGAGCACTGCTACGGCGTCGCCTTTCTGCATGCCGGCTACTTTAATGGCATGCAAAGCGCAGGTCGCAGGCTCGATTATAGCACCCTCCTCGTAGCTCATCCCTTCAGGGAGCCGGTGAAGAAGGGAATGTTTAGCCTTGGCATAGGTAGCAAAGGCACCTTTATATTGCATAAGCTTAACATAGTACTGCTCACATAGCCCCAGGTCACCACGTTTGCACCAGAAACACTCCCCACATGCAGCACTTGGTTCAATAGCCACTCGCTCCCCTATTTTCCAACCCTTTACCGCCGACCCCAGCTTGACAATATCGCCCGAGTATTCATGCCCAAAACCTACGGCAGCGCCCTCTTTGAAGACGTGCAAATCGGAGCCGCATATCCCGCAACATTGCACTCTTATAAGCACCTCATCTTTCTCCAAAGTAGGCTCCGGCACGTCTTGAATTGCAAACTTCCTCTTGCCCTCTAAAATTGCAGCTTTCATCTGATTCCTCCTGCCCTGGCTACCAGACACTCGATTGCCTCATTATGCACAGAATGAGCGAGATTTCAACATGTACGGAGCAGGGGCACAGGCATTGCTGTGCCCCTGCGAGAATAAAACGCCGAAAGCACGCCTGGTTGACTGTCAAACCTCCTCCCACGGGAAAGCAACCACCTCATCTATGCTTGACGCATCGCAGAACAGCATCACCAGACGGTCTATGCCCAGAGCGTTGCCGCCGCTTTCGGGAAGCGACGGCAACGCATCCAGAAATCTCCAGGGCAACGCAAACTCTGCTTTTCGTTCCTTCTTAATTATCTCGACCTCATGCTTGAAACGCCGCTCCTGCTCCTCAACATCCGTGAGTTCGCTATAGGCATTTGCCAGCTCCAACCCGCCAATGAACACTTCAGCACGTTCCGCAACTTCAGGCTGCCCGGGCTTCAGCCTCGAGAGAGACGCCATTGCCGCAGGGTAATCAAGCAGCACAACCGGACGGTCTTTAGCAAGGCTCGGGTGCACCTTCTCCACAAGGTCAGTATCAAACCGCTCAGGGTCATGGCGGTCGAGCGGATCCCAGCCAGCAGAATTCAAGAAGGCCTCTTTCACCGTCATCCTGGGCCAGGGACGCTGGAGGTCTATCTCAACACCCTGATATCGAATCTTTGAGTCCAGGTGTAGCCCTTCTGCGACAGCCAGTACAAGCCTCTCCGTATCCTCGATAATCCGCATATAGTCGGCTCCAGCGCGATACCATTCCAGCATGGTGAATTCAGGGTTGTGCAGCTGACCCCGTTCACCCTTACGAAAACAATGGCATATCTGAAAGATTTTGCTGTAACCCGAGGCAAGCAGCCGCTTCATATGCAACTCAGGGGAAGTCGAAAGAAACCATCCCTCAGCCATGAAAGGGATAATATATTGCTCAGGAGCAACGCTTTTCACACAGAGGGGCGTCTCTACTTCTAAGAAGCCTTCGCGGCGGAAGAAGTCACGAACACAATCAAGGATTAAGGCACGGCGTTGAAGGTTCGCCTTCAACCGGGAAAGGCGTGAAGATTCCTCGTGGGGCATCCATCACCTTTTCGTGCTGACTCGCTCTACATAGGTGCTGGTGCGAGTATCAACCTTAATGACATCGCCTTCCTTCACGAACGAAGGCACAGCTATAGTGGCACCTGTTTCAAGGACAACAATTTTATTCTGTGCAGTGACTGTATCGGTCTTGGTAGTGGCTGCACTCTTGACCACGGTAAGCTCCACGAATTTCGGCAGAGTTATGTCAATAACCTTACCCTCCATCATCGTGGCAGTTACGGTGAACCCCTCCTTGATAAACTGAATCCTGTTCCCCAGCCGTTCCTTGGGTACATGGTGCTGCTCAAAGGTCTCGTTGTCCATGAACACATAGTTGTCGCTCTCCTCATAGAGATACTGCATATCGTGAGTGGTGACATGGACTTCTTCGACCTTGTCCCCGGAATGGTACGTCTGGTCTCTGGTGGAGCCATCGAAGAGATTGCGTAGCTTGAGATAGTAGATGGCACGTCCTTTTCCCGGCTTCACGAACTTCACATCCTCGACAGCAAACGGGGTGTTATTGATGAGTAGTTTGGTGTTCCTGCTTACTTCCGCTATATCCACCGGGGGCTTGCTCCTTTACACAACTCGAATATCCTCTCGGACTAAACAAAAGGAGTTGATATCGTTACCTAGCCGGAATTTCGGTAGGAAGATGCTATCTCTTTCGATACTGGCGCGCCTTACGCGCCCTTCTCAGCCCGTACTTCTTTCGCTCTTTTACTCGAGCGTCTCTTGTGAGCAGTCCCAGGCTACGGAGCTGCGGCCTGAGGCTCTCATCCATGCTCACCAGCGCCCGGCTTATGCCATGGCTTATCGCACCTGCCTGTGCAGAGATGCCGCCACCTCTCACCTTGACAATAGCACTCAGCTTATCCAGGGTCCCGGTAGCTCTGAGTGGCTCGAGGATGGTCGACCGTAAACGCTCGATGCCGAATACTTCTTCTAGAGGCTTGCCATTAACGATGATGGCGCCCTTGCCCTTCACCAACTTCACCTGTGCAACCGCAGTCTTCCTTCGTCCTGTGCCTCGAAAATAGGTCTGCTCGCTCAACCTAGTTCTCCTTCCCGGTCGCTTTAACCTGAGCCACATGGGGATGCTCGGCACCCGCATACACCTTCAACTTCTTGAACATGGCTGCCCCCAGCCGGTTATGTGGCAACATTCCCCTTACAGCATACTCAACTGCCCGTGTGGGGTTAGTCTGTAACAGCCTTTCCAGGTTAATGCTCCTCAGCCCGCCCGGATAGTTGGAATGACGATAATACATCTTTTCCGAGAGCTTCTTGCCTGTTACTTCTATTTTTTCTGCATTAATCACTACAACGTAATCACCCACATCGAGATGCGGTGAGTATATCGGCTTATGCTTCCCTTTGAGCAAGACCGCTACCTCGGATGCCAGTCTGCCCAGTCTCTTACCTGAAGCATCTATCACCCACCACTTACGTTCGATATCGGAAATCTTTGTACTATAAGTTCTCATTAAGATGCCCCTTGCCAAACTTGTGCTCAGGATAATTGACCTTCATCAAACATAGCCCCTGAGCCGGCGCCACCGGTGTTGCCAAACCGGCCTTCTTTGCTTCGAGTATCTCCTTGAACTCCTCTACCTGAAGTTTACCCAGCCCCACTTTGACCAGACAGCCTACCGTGCTTCGCACCTGCCTGGGCAGGAAGGAATCCGCTACCATATCAAACAATACTAGCTCCCCTTCTCTCGACACCTCCGACCTGAAGACCCTGCGGATTGTTCTTCCGCACCTCGCCACGCCACTGAATGAAGCAAAATCGTGCACACCCAGAAGAGCCCGAGACGCCTTGTTCATGGCATCTGTATCCAGCGGCAGCGGCATATGATAAGTATGTCGGCGCTGCAACGGCGACGGCGTCCTACTGTTCAAAATAGTGTACCGGTATTCCCGGCTGAGTGCATCCCTCCTTGCATTGAAGTCGCTATCCACTTCACTTCCAGCCTTGACGGCTATGTCCGGCGGAAGATAAAAATTCAAAGCCCTGATGAATGTCTGTAGAGGGAGCCCAGTGGCGCAGCCAAAGCTGACAACCTGTCCCCTGGCATGAACGCCCGAATCGGTGCGGCCTGCCCCAACAATTCTAACTCTCTCTCCTGTTAATTTCTCCAGGGCTCGCTCTATTTCGTCCTGAATGGTCGGCACATCAACCTGACTCTGGAAGCCGTAATAATTCGAGCCATCGTACTCCACAACTATTGCCAGTTTTCTGGTTGGTAGCGACTCCATCTAAACCAGTTCTAACTGGGCCATAGGTGCTCCGTCACCTGTCCTTGGCCCAAGCTTGACCACCCTGGTGTAGCCTCCCGGCCTGTTTGCATATCTCGGACCAAGCTCTGTAAATAACTTGTCCACCACCTTTGAGTCATACACAAAAGCCAGCGCCTGACGACGAGCATGCAGATTTCCCTTTTTGCCCAGCGTAATCACCTTCTCTGCCAGAGGCCTCGCCTCTTTAGCCTTGGCTTCGGTGGTTACAATCCTCTCGTAGCGAAGAAGGTCAGTAACCAGATTCCTGTACAAAGCCATCCGGTGGTCACTTGCCCTTGAAAGTTTGCGTCCGGCTACCCTGTGTCTCATCGTTTCCTCGTTTGGCGTAGACTAGTCTTTCTCTTCTTCCTCCTCAACCTCATCCGCCTCACCCTCGCGCAACTCTGTCTTTTCCTCCGCTGCTGGCCTCAAACCGAGTGCTTCCAGCCGTTCCTTCACTTCCTCCAGGGATTTCTGTCCGAAGCTGCGCAGGGCGAGTAAATCATCGTCACTCTTCTCCAGAAGCTCACCAACCTTTGTTATGCCGCTCCGGCGCAAAGAGTTGAACGTGCGCGCTGAGAGCCCGAGCTGTTCCAGCGGCATCTCGTATTTCTCCGGAGGGATAGCGGGAGCGAGTGGTTTCTCACCCTCAATATGAACCTTACCTAATTCAGTGAACAGGGTAAAGTGCTTGACCAGTATTTCTGCGCTCCTGGCCAGAGCTTCTCTAGCCGTAATGGTGCCATCGGTCCACACTTCCAAAATCAGCTTGTCGTAATTGCTTACCTGACCCACACGGGTCTTACCCACAGAATAGTTCACTCTCTTCACGGGGGTAAAAATGGCATCCACAGGTATCACCCCCAGAGGGAGCCCGTCACCGCGTCCAGCAGGCAGATAACCTTTGCCCTGCTCAACGTACAGCGTGATATTCAATTGTGCCTCCGGAGAATCAAGTGTGGCCAGATGAAGCTCCGGATTCACAACTTCGAAATCTGCGGAGGGCTTTATATCGCCTGCGCAGACTGCCCCCTCTCCGCTGGCTTCCAGAAACAGCCTGCCAGACACATCGGAAAGGGGTCTCAGGCGCAACTGCTTGATATTCAGCAGCAACTCAATAACATCCTCTTTCACATGAGGAATAGTGCTGAACTCGTGTTGCACCCCCTCAATCTTGACCGCCGTTACCGCTGCTCCAGAAAGCGAGCTCAGTAACACCCGGCGGAGACTGTTTCCCAATGTAATTCCGAATCCGGGGTCCAGTGGTTCTATCACGAACTTCCCGTAATCCTCGGAGCTAACTTCGCATTCTATTTTTGGGCTTACCACCTGCAGCAACTAACTGCCTCCTCAGAATAATTGAATCTACTATCTGGAATAGAACTCTACTATAAGCCTCTCATCGATAGTAGACTCGATGTCGGCGCGTGTCGGCTTAGCGATAACACGACCCTTGACAGCGTCACGGTCAAGTTCCAGCCAGCTGGGAACAGGCCTGCTTCCCAGCTCTTTGACCACCATCTGAAACAGGGCCAGCTTCTTACTTGTCTCCTCCCAGGAGATGACATCGCCGACCTTTACTTCATACGATGGAATATTCGTTCTACGCCCGTTAACTGCGATATGGCCATGCTGCACAATTTGCCTCGCCTGTCGGCGCGAGTCAGCGAACCCGAGCCGGTAGACCACGTTGTCAAGGCGCATCTCGAGTATCTGGAGCAGGTTCTCGCCGGTCAGCCCCGGGCGTCGCTCGGCCTCAGCGTAATGCTTCTTAAACTGACGTTCAAGCACGCCGTAGATATACCGTGCTCTCTGCTTCTCCTTCAGCTGGAGACCATATTCTGATACCTTGCGGCGACTGGTGCCATGCTGACCGGGAGGAGTACGCCGCGTCTCCAAAGGGCACTTGGGGGTGAAGCACTTAGCCCCTTTCAGCATCAATTTATCGCCCTGGCGCCTGCAAATCCGGCAAGCCGGCCCATTATAACGGGCCATCCTAAACCTCCTTTATATCCTTCTCCGCTTGGGCGGCCGACATCCGTTATGAGGTATTGGAGTCACATCTCTTATACTCGTAATATTCAGGCCCGCCGCCTGAAGAGTGCGAATCGCAGCCTCTCGTCCACTGCCAGGACCTTTGACATAGACATCGACCTGGCGCAAACCGTATTCCATGCCCTTCTTGGCAGCAGCCTCGGCCGCTCTCTGAGCGGCATACGCCGTCCCTTTGCGCGAACCTTTGAACCCGGCGGTTCCTGAGCTGCCCCAGGCGAGTACATTACCCTGAGAGTCAGTAAGCGTGATGATAGTATTGTTAAAAGTTGACTGGATATAGGCTCGACCCTTCGGAATTACCCTCTTCTCTTTTCTGGTACCCTTTGATGAACGTTTCTTGTTAACCATAGCTACCCTCCACTTACTTCTTGGCCATGCCGCGGCGTCTGCCTCTGCCTGCCACAGTCTTACGAGAACCACGCTTCGTCCTAGCATTGGTGCGGGTTCGCTGCCCGCGAACCGGCAGGCCGCGCCGATGGCGAAGGCCTCGATAGCAACCTATCTCAATAAGACGCTTGATATTGAAGTTGATTTCTTTTCTAAGGTCACCTTCAACTCTATAGTTCTTGTCGATAACCTCGCGTATTCGGTTAATCTCCTCGTCGGTAAGGTCTTTGACACGTGTATCAGGATTGACACCAGTCTGCTCCAGTATTTTCCTGCTCAAAGTTGGCCCTATGCCATATATATAACTCAAAGAGACCTCAACCCTTTTTTCTTTTGGTATATCAACACCTGCAATCCTTGCCATAAACCCTCCCGGTCAAAGAATCAACCCTGTCGCTGTTTATGCCTCGGGTTGGGGCAAATAACCTTGACCACGCCCTTGCGCTTGACTATTCTGCACTTGTCGCAACGTACTTTTACTGAAGCTCTGACCTTCATTGCACTCAGTCCTTGGTTATTACTTGAACCTGTATGTAATTCTGCCGCGCGTGAGGTCGTATGGTGATAGTTCCACCAGAACTTTATCACCGCGCAGTATCCTTATGAAATGAAGCCTCATCTTTCCGGAAGCATGTGCCAGCACCTGATGCCCGTTCGGCAACTCCACACGAAACATAGCATTAGGCAACGGCTCTATCACTGTCCCCTCAACCTCAATCGCATCCTTCTTTGGCATGTTCCGCCGTCACCCCTTCTCCTCGTTCTTAACGCACGGTCAGTATCTCCGGACTATTATCGGTAATAGCAATTGTGTGTTCAAAATGGGCGGATAGTTTACCATCAATCGTGGAGACTGTCCAGTTATTATCTCCGACTTTGGTGCGCCACTCTCCGGCATTAACCATGGGCTCCAGCGCTAAGGTCATACCTTTCCTCAGTAAAGGGCCTTCTCCGGCGGTGCCGAAGTTGGGAATCTGCGGGTCTTCATGCAAATCGCGGCCTATACCGTGCCCCACATATTCCCTGACTACAGAGAAATTCCTGGACTCAACATAAGATTGAATTGCCGCCGAGATATCGCCCAACCTGCCACCAACTCTGGCAGCGGCGATACCTGCCCACAAAGCCTTTTCTGTAGTTTCAAGCAGCTTCTGCGCCTCCGGGGTTATCTTCCCCACACCCAGCGTTACTGCTGCATCAGCGCAAAACCCGTCCAGTATAGCACCAACATCCAGCGAGATGATGTCCCCGTCCTTCAGGACCCTGCTACTGGGTATACCGTGCACCACTTCTTCGTTAACAGAGGTGCATATAGTGGCAGGAAAACCACGATACCCTTTGAATGCCGAAACAGCGCCAAGTCTCTTAAACTCGCTGTCTGCCAGCTTGTCGAGTTCCCCAGTGGTAACCCCCGGCTTCACATGTTTCGATAGCGTTTCAATAACGATAGCCACCACCCGACCCGCCTGCCTCATCAGGGCAATTTCACGGGGGGATTTGATTATTATCCCTATTTCCTGCCCGATTGTTTCCATCTCCTATCTCTTGCTTTCCAGAATCGCAATTAAGTCCCGCCCAACGGCTTCAATACTCTGCTCTCCATTCGCCTCTACCAGAACACCTGCTTTGGAGTAATATTCTATCAAAGGCACAGTTTGAGCGAAATAGACATCCAGTCGCTTCCTGGCTGTTTCCTCTGTATCATCCGCGCGTTGATATAGCTCGCCACCGCAGCGGTCGCACCTGCCCTTAACCTTGGGAGGCGCCTCAACTATATTATAGGGTGCTTGACAATTGCGGCATATCCAGCGCCCGCTCAATCTCCTCAGAAGCTCCTTCACCGAGACTTTGATATACAACACCTTATCGATCTTCTTCCCCTGTGCCCTGAGAGCCTCATCCAGCGCCTTCGCCTGCTCCAGAGTCCTGGGGAAGCCATCAAGAAGGAAACCTTTTGCACAGTCCGGAGCAGCAATCCTGCTCAGAATCATCTTGACAGTTATGTCGTCCGGTACAAGCTGCCCTTTTTCCATATACGACTTGGCTACTCTGCCAAGCTCGCTGCCGCTCTCCTGCTCCTTGCGGAAAAGGTCACCCGAAGCAATATGGGCCAGGCCCAGCTTCTTTGAGATCGTAACTGCCTGGGTCCCTTTGCCAGCTCCTGGTGCTCCCAGCAGGATTACATTTAATTGTTTCTGTTCCATCACTTAATAAACCCTTCATAATGCCGCATCAGGAGTTGCGCCTCTATCTGTCTCATGGTGTCAAGAACAACGCCAACGACTATCAGTAGTCCAGCGGCAGAGATCAGCATCAGAGTGGAACTGGCAGTACCTCCGACTAACCAACGGGATAAAATGGGAGCTACTGCTACTAAAGCAAGGAATAATGCCCCTCCCCAGGTAATACGCACAATAACCCTGTTTAGATAATCAGATGTCGGACGCCCTGGTCTGATCCCAGGTATGAACCCCCCTTGCCTTTGTAATGTCTCGGCTAGATTCTGCTGCTGGAATACCATATCAGTGTAAAAGTACGTGAACCCCACCACCATCAGGAAGTATAACACACAGTAAGAGGTGGAGGCCTCGTTGAAAGCGTCGTACACACCC
>FWPV01016891.1_pt1 | contig 10207 bp, 9 predicted proteins | sample 2228371 | NCBI WGS metagenome assembly FWPV01 (sample SAMEA103939776, study PRJEB20133) | metagenome
AAATATTCATTATTAAAATTTTTTATGTCAGAAATTAATCCATCTTTAATTAAAATTGCCATCTCAATTAATAACTTAACGGTCCTTTATTGTTAATTCCTTCCCTTTTAATAAAATATATTCATTCTTCATATCTTTATCAGCAATCATCAAGTAATCATCATCATTCCTTCTTGAAACATAAATCACATTTTCTCCATCAGGAGAAAAAGATGGAAAAAAGTTGTTAAATTCATCTTTTGTAATCCTTTTCTGTCTTTCCTCAATTTCTTCCTCACCACTTTTGTAGTAATAAATATCCACAACTTTTCTAAACTTACCAGAAATTCCAAAAGACGAATAAATTACTCCTCTTGACTTGTTATCCCAAGCAAAAGAAAATGATTCGAAAAGACTATCCGTTATTCGTTCAATCAATTTGCCCGAAGAAGATATTATATATAGTTGTGATGAATATGCCTCAAAAGCTCCAACAAATGCTATTTTATCTCCTTTGGGAGACCACTTAGGCATAACATCTTTCACATATAAACCTTCTATAAGCCTTCTTGTTATATTTAATGACTTCTTCTCTTTACCAAACTTACCTACATAGATATCTCCTCTGGAAACAAAAGCTATCTTCTTACCATCTGACGACCATGCTCCACAACAAGATGGTAATTCAATTAAAGATCTACTCTCATCCCTTTCTAAATCAGTTATAAATAAATTAAAGTTGTTACCCTTTATAACTGTGTAAATAAGTAATTTACCGTTAGGCGATAAAGATGGATAAAAATCTGCAACATTATTGTTTGTAATTTTTCTTATTTTAAAATCATTTATGTTAATCCTAAAAATATCATTACTGCCATCTCTATCTGAAATAAAAAACAATGAGTTACCATCTTTGCTCCATATTGGCATTGTATCTTTGGATGCATTTTTTGTTATATTTTGTATTCTCTTATTCTTAATTTCTATTATGAAAATTTCTGAATTGTCCCCAACAACAGACCAAAAAGCAATTCTATCACCTGCAGGTGAAAAAACAGGATTATAAATGTTTATTGACCAACAGTCTGAAACTGTCAATAATTGAATTATAAAGAAAAACAAAACTGCATATAAATTTAACATTATTAAAGACTATTTTTAATATACTTTCCTTCCAATATTATATCTTCGCCAACTTTCCTAATTTTTAAATCCTTAACACGAAAAGCCTCCTTTATGCTATTAAATACCTCTCCTGCAACCAAGGTTGGAGCAGTTCTGCCACCAACTATTAAGGGAGCTATAAAAATATAAATCTTATCAACAACACCTTCTTGTAAAGCAGAAAAGTTAACTTCACCACCACCTTCTATCAAGACAGATGAAATATTTATTTTTGCCAGTTGATTCATTAATTCTTTCAATATAATTCGACCTTTTTTATTAATCTTTGATTTCATTATCTTGCAACCCAAAGCACTCAACCTCTTAATTTTTCCCGCAGAAGCACTTTTACTACACACAACAATTGTTTTACCATCTATGGCTTGTTCACACACTTTTGCATTCTCAGGTATTCTCAGATTAGTGTCTAAAATTATTCTATAAGGAAATTTAATTTTTTTACCTACTCTTGCTGTTAATTGAGGATTATCATTTAAAATCGTATTTATTCCAACCAAAATACTATCTGTTTTCCACCTTAATTTATGAACTTCCAGCAAACCCTTTTTACCAATAAGATACTCTTTCTTCTTTGAAGAAACTGCTATTTTCCCATCCAATGTCATTGCAGTTTTCATTACAACAAATGGCAATTTTGTAGTTATGTATTTTATGTAATACTCATTCAAAATTTTTGCTTCTTCTTCTAAAACACCAACACTTACACTTATCCCTTCATCTCTTAAAGCCTTCACACCCCTTCCTGAAACAATTGGATTAGGGTCAATCATAGATATAACGACTCTTTTTATCCCTTTTTTTACTATATAAGGAACACATGGAGGGGTTTTACCATAATGATTACACGGTTCGAGAGTTACATAAAGTGTGGCACCATTTGTTGAAACACATGCACTTTCAAGGGCAGAAACTTCAGCATGCTTTCCGCCATATCTTTTATGATAACCCTTTCCAATCACCTGTCCCCTTTTTACAACAACAGCTCCGACCATCGGATTGGGAGAAGTGTAACCTTCTCCTTTCTTTGCTATTTCCAGAGCTATCTTCATAAATCTTTCATCATCAATCATTTTTTAATTTCAATTTTTCAATTAAAAATTGATAACTATTTGCTAAGAATTTTATTTACTTTTTTTAAAAAATCTATAAAATTCATTATAAAATGACAAAAAACAATAAATAAAAGGAGGAAAAAAATAAATGGCAGAAAGACTTAAAATTTCAGAAAATATTAAAGAAGAACTGAGAAGAATATTAGGTAAAGTTGGCTTAGTTACCACCGATGACATTGAAGAATTAAGAGAAAGGATTGAAAAACTTGAAAAGAAAGTCTCCAAAAAATCATCCACGAAATCTGAAACAACTGAAGTCGAAAAAGAAGAGAAAATTTGCATTGCAACAAGAAATGATGGTAAACCCTGCACAGCAAAAGCAAGACCTGGCAGTGAATACTGTGTAGCCCATAGAAGATTAGAAAAATAAAAAGATTAACTTTTACTTTCTGAAAAATGAAATATTGTTGGAGATGTAATTCAAAATTAAGGGAAAATTATTCAAATTGCATATCTTGCGGAGCAATAATAAATAATACTGATTTGAATAGAGAGGAACAATTAAAAAAATTGGGAAAAATTATAATAAACTTAATAAAAGAAAAAAAGTTAAACTTAGGCGGTATCGACAACGAGTTAGACAACATTTTAAAAAATTTACTTTCTTAATTGCTTAACTAAGTTTGCCATTTCAATTGCTGTTTCCCCAGCATCATACCCTTTATTGCCTGATTTGGTTCCAGCTCTTTCAATTGCTTGTTCTATTGTATCAGAAGTAATAACTCCAAAAATTATAGGAATTTCAGTATTTAGGGCTACCCACGATACACCTTTCGCCAACTCAGAAGAGATATATTCAAAATGAGGAGTATCTCCTCTTATTACAGCTGATAAACAAATAATAGCGTCAAACTTATTTGTTAAAGCCATTTTTTTCGAAATTACAGGAATTTCAAACGAACCCGGCACCCAAGCAATTTCAATATCATCATCTCTAACGCCATGTCTTTTCAACGCATCTAAAGCTCCGCTTAAAAGTTTAGATGTTATTAATTCATTAAATCTACTTACTACTATCCCAAATTTAAGCCCAGCACCTAATAAGTTACCTTCATATGTCTTCATATTCTCACCCCTTATTTTTTATTTCTTTTTCCATGCAATAATTTAATAGCTCCAACAATATACTTTTTTTATATAACACTCAGCCGTTAGAACCCTTTTATTCCACTGCTTTAAAGACTTTCAAAACAAAATATTAGAAAAAATCTCACCAAAATTGCGTTTAGATTTTTCTATGTTCTTATCTGGTCTATCATTACAGCTCCTAAAATAACAAGACCTTTTACAATATAAATTATATTTGTATGCAAACCAATTAATTGTAAGCCATTATCTAAGATTCCAATTAAAAGTGCACCAATTAGAGTCCTAAATAAACTCCCTTTACCTCCAAAAAGACTTGTCCCACCAACTACAACAGCAGCAATTGCATCCAACTCCCACATCTTTCCAAAATTTGGATTTCCATTTTTAAACTTAAAAGCCAAAAAAATTCCTACCAGCGAGGAAAGAAAACCACTAATTAAATAAACAATAAGTTTTACCTGCTTTGTGTTTATCCCAGACAGTTTTGCTGCTTGCTCGTTCCCACCTGTTGCAAAAACATATCTTCCAAATCTTGTTTTTGTTAAAATTAGCCAGAATATAATTAGAAATATAAACACAATAATAACAATTATTGGCACTCCTGCAATCTTGCCAGTTGAAGAAATTTCCTGATAAACTCTTATCTCTGTTAAAATGGGAATTTGAGTGTCCTGTGCAAGTTGTAAAGCTAAACCTCTTCCAATAATCATCGTTGCAAAAGTTGATATAAAAGGTGGTAAATTTAACTTTGTAATTGTCAAACCATTAAAAAGTCCTAAAAAAGTGCCCACTGCTAAAGATATTAATATTGAATTACAAATTGCAATTCCTTTATTTTCAATTAAAATTGCAAGAACAACCGCCGAAACTGCAACTATTGAACCTACTGATAAGTCTATCCCCGCAGTTATAATTACAAATGTCATCCCTATTGCTAAAAAAAGATAAAAAGTTATTTGTTGTAAAATGTCAGAAATGTTCCCAAATGAACTAAATCCCTCTACAAATAATGAAAAATAAAAACTTATTAAAATTAAAACTATATAAAGTCCATTATCCTTTAAAAACTTTATAAATTTTCTTTTGTTAGGATTTATTTCACCTTTCATCTTTTTTATTTTTCTTTTAACTAAAAAATTTTAAAATCACAGTTGAAAACTTTCAATATTACCCTCATAAGATAGTCTGTTAGTGAACCTCATTTTAGAATCCCGAAAACTTAAAAAAACAGCAAATTTTGGAAAAAATTATTTCAATGTGTTTTTATCTACAATGCCCACAGGCACAGGAATTATAATTGTTTTCTTTTGGGGTTTTATTTTGCCTTTAAAATATTTGTCAATTGTCCTTACTGTTTCAGTTCCAATGTTAATTGGATATTGTATTACATCAGCTTTCCAAGGACCTCCTGCTTTTATTTTCTCGATTGCAACTGGAGCAGCATCATACCCTATAAGGATTATATTTTTCCCCGAATCTTTTATAGCCATTTCAGCACCTTGAGCCATTGTATCATTAGCTGCAAAAATACCCTTTAAACTTGGATTAGACCTTATTGCATTTTTGGCAACACTTTCTGAAACTTGCATATCATCTTTGCCATTATAATAAGGTTCAATTATCTCTAAACCGCCTTTTTTAGCAGTATCAACAAATCCCTTAACCCGAGATTCTACTGATTCAGTAGCCGGCTGATATATAATCGCAACTTTTCCTGAACCTATTTCCTTAATCATCCTTTCACCCGCTAACTTACCTCCCATATAATTATCTGAAGCAATGTGTGCAATAACCTTCCCCTCTTGAGCCGCTATATCTGCTGTAAATACTGGAATTTTTTTATCCGTTGCTTTTTTTATTATCGAACCTACTCCTTTTGAATTTACAGGACAAATAACAATTGCATCAACTTTCTTGGTTATTAAAGCATCAATGTTTTGTTGCTGTTTCATTTCATCACTATCCGCAGATAAGATAATAATCTCGTATTTATATTTTTTGGCTGCCTCTTTTAATCCTTTTTCTAAATTCCTGTAAAAATCATCATCTCTTTTTAGTAATGAAACTCCAATTTTTTTCATTTTTGAACTTTCCAATGGAACCCCTTTTAAAAATCCCATAACTAAACAAATCAAACAAACTAATATTACTATTTTTTTCATTTCTTTACCCCCTTTGTTTTTTATACCTAAAATTAACAATTTCTTCAGAAGTCGTTAATTTTAGAAGATAATTTTTCCATAGTTCCAGTTGCACAAGCCATTATTTGCTCCTGGTCAAACTCTTCCTTTTTAAATTCCCCTGCTATAGAACCTTCACACATAACAATAATTCTATCACTCATTCCCATAATTTCTGGAAGTTCAGAAGAAACCATAACAATGCATATCCCTTTTTCAACCAGTTTATTAATTATCTGATAAATTTCAAATCTTGCTCCAACATCAACACCTCTTGTAGGTTCATCAAGAAATAAAACGCGAGGTGCATTTGCTAACCACTTACTCAAAACTACCTTTTGTTGATTTCCCCCACTTAAAGTTTCAACAGCATTTTTATCATCTGTAATTTTTATATGCAATTCCTTTATAAATCTGTTTATCACCTCCTTTTCCTTTTTATTATTTATAACCTGAAATTTAGAAATTTTATGTAATGATGCTAAAGAAATGTTGTTCCCCGTGCTTAATTTAAGAATTAAACCAAAATTTTTTCTATCCTCTGGAACAAAACCAATTCCTTGTTTAATTGCTTCTATTGGAGAATTAATTTTTACATATTCATTCTTAATATAAACTTTTCCAAAAGTTTCTGCAGGGAAAGCCCCAAAAATACCTGTGAGTAATTCAGACCTACCTGAGCCCATCAATCCAAATATTCCTAAAATTTCTCCTTCACTAACTTTGAAGTTAACATTTTTTACTATTTTTTCACCCGGTAAAAATGGATGCTCTACACAAAAATCTTCTACTCTAAATAATTCTTTCCCGATGTTACTTTTTCGGGTGGGGTATAAATTATTAATACTCCTACCTACCATTGCTGAGATTAATTTCTCCTTGTTAAAATTTCCCACAGCCTCTGTGCAAACAGTCATACCATCCCTTAAAACGGTTATTCTATCGCAAATCCGGAATATTTCCTCCAATTTGTGTGAAATATAAATTATGGCAATATCTCTATTCTTTAAGTCCTTTAATATTAGAAACAAATTTTCAGCCTCTTTTTCTGTTAATGCTGATGTTGGCTCATCTAAAATTAAAACTTTTGCATCCAAAGAAATTGCTTTTGATATTTCCACCATTTGCTGCTTCCCAACAGAAAGATTTTCAACTTTCTCTTTAGGATTAATATTAAAATTTAAAGATGAAAGCAAACGACCAGCATCGTTGAACATTTTATTATTGTCTATAAATCTAAATGGAAATTTTACTGGCTCTCTTCCAAGAAAAATGTTTTCTGCAACGCTCAATTGAGGTATCAAATTTAATTCTTGATGAATTATTGCAATACCATTTTTTTCAGCATCTTTAGTATTGTTAAATTTAACAACATTACCTTTTAAAAGTATTTTACCTTCATAATCAGGATAGCTATAAACCCCACTTAATATTTTCATTAAGGTAGATTTTCCAGCACCATTTTCACCTACTAAGCCATGTATCTCGTTAGTATACGCACTAAAATTAACATTTGTGAGGGCTTTAATACCTGAAAAATTTTTTGAAATATTCCTCATTTCAAGATAGTTTTCCATCACAACAGCCTTATTTTATCAAATCGTATTAATATTTTAAAGAATTTTAACCAAACGGTATAATAATTAAATACAAAAGCTTTAAATAATATTACTAAACTAATAAAAGTTTTCAAAAAAGTGTAAAAAATATGGCAGGAATTAAAACATTAAAGATTAGTATTTCAGGAGTTAGAGGAATAATTGGAGAATCACTACCAATAGTTATAGTTGAAAGATTTGCTCAAAGTTTTAGCACATACACAAATTCAGGACTAATAGTTATAGGAAGAGACACAAGGACATCGGGAGAAATGATTAAGCATGCTGTAATCTCCGGTTTATTATCAACGGGGTGTCAAATAATAGACTTAGACATTGTTCCTGTTCCTACAATTCAATACATTGTCGAAAAATTCCATGCTTCTGGAGGAATTGCAATAACAGCCTCCCACAATCCACCTGAATGGAATGCCCTTAAATTTATTAGAAAGGACGGAAGTTTTTTAAACTCCTATGAAGCAGAAGAGCTTTTAGACATATACCACCAGGGCGAGTTTAATCTTTCAAATGTAGATAATTTAAAAAATGTTTCAACATTTGAAAATGCTATAAATATCCACTTAGATGGCATAATGCAATGCATTGACCCAAAACTTATAAAAAGGAAAAAAATAAAAGTTGCAATAGACAGTTGTAATGGAGCAGGTGCAACTTTGAGTTATAGATTACTTTCCCGTCTAAATTGCAAAATCTATCCAATAAATATGGTTCAAAACGGCATTTTTCCTCATCCTCCTGAACCAATTCCAGAAAACTTAAAACAATTGTGTAAAGTTGTTAAAAAAGAAAAGTGTGATATTGGTTTTGCTCAGGATGCTGATGCTGATAGGCTTGCAATTGTGTTACCAGGAGGAATCCCCCCTGGTGAAGATTATACATTATCGATTGCCGCTGATTACATATTATCTAAAGAACCAGGAACATTAGTTGCTAACATCTCTACAAGTAGCCTTATAGATTTCATTGCAAAAAAACATAATTGTAAAATAATAAGAACAAAAGTTGGTGAAGTAAATGTAACGGAAAAAATGAGAGAAGTGAATTCCCCAATCGGAGGAGAAGGTAATGGAGGTGTAATCTATCCCAAATTACATTACGCCCGTGATAGCTTTATTGCAATGGCATTGATCTTACAATACCTTGCTGAATCAGATGAAACTATTGAAAATTTGATAAAAGATTATCCAAAATTCATAATTAAAAAGAAAAAAATTAGTCTACCCTCAGGGAAAATTTTTAAAATTATTAACTCTATTAAAGAATCCTACCGTCACGAAAATATTGATTTAATAGACGGAATTAAAATATTCCGTGATAATGGTTGGATTCATATAAGACCATCAAACACAGAACCCATATTAAGGATAATATCAGAATCTACAAGTGAAAAAAATTGTGAAAAATTAATAGAAGAAATATTTACTCACATCAATGAAAAATTTACCATTCTGGATTGAAAGATTGTCCATTAAAAGTTACTTTTCTTTTTTCCCGACTCTGAAAGTTATATATATGTATATCTGAAGTTGGCCCATTATAGACTGTAAAAGCCATAAATTTTCCATCAGGCGATAACACAGCTTCATCATAAAAAAAATCTCCCTTAAGAACATCAAATCCATATGTAAAATCATTAATAAATTCAATTATTCTTGTTTTATCATTATTCATCGTATCGGAACAACAAATTGCGCTATCAAAATTATAATCAATGTCCTCCTCTGTAAATAAATTATTTTTTAGTATGGTTTTAATTCCTTTATTTTGGTTAAAATCAAAAATTTGAATTCCTTCTCCCACCCTCGAATAAAAGTAAAAGTATAACTTCTCCCCTAACCATTTATGCACTCCTCCATAAATCAATCCTTTGCCACTAAAAACATGGGTCTTTTTCTTTAAAACATCGTATACTCCTAATTTGATATTATTTCGCTCAATTATTGAAAATGCAATCCATTTTCCATCGTCAGATACCGCAGGATTAGATTTCTTTAAACTATTTATAACTTCCTTTTCCTCCCTTTGGGTAACAAAATTATATGAAAAAATCTCCCAATTGCCTGTTCTATCGCTTACAAAAAATAACTTATTAGTCGAATAACTAAGATGGGGTCCCCAATTGTTACTTTTTCTGTTTGTCAAAATTATATTCTTTTTATTCGATAATTCATTTGCAATAATTTGATATTTCCCATTTATTTTTGAAACATAATATAACTTATCATAATAAATCTGTTTATTTTTTTTGCAAACATCACCACTAAATAAAATACACTTTAACTTTTGAAATAACTTTTCACTTCTTTTACCTCCTTTTGTTAGTGCTATTTCCCTGTTTAGCAAAGCTCGTTTGTTCCTAAAACTTTGCAATACATTTTCATAGGCTCCTACTGCCTTTGAATAATTCCCCACCATAAAATTCTTGTCCCCTTCTCTCATTAAGATTTCCATTCCTATTAGTTTAAAATACTTCTTTGCTTTTTTAGTTTCCTTTACAAACGAGAACAATTCTGAGGACTTTTCCAGTTCTCCCCTTTGATAGGCTGATATGGCTTCTTGTAGACATTTTTCTTTCAATCTCGTTACTTCTTCCTTCCTTATTCCCGCCTTTTTGAAATATGAATAAGCCTTGCAAAACTCATCTCTCTCCAAATATTCTTTGCCCTTCCTATAATTAACTCTTTGATAGTTTTTTATTTGCTCAATTACTTTCTCTTTCTTATTCATTGAAACAACCGAAAAAAACAACATTATTCCTATAATTAAATAAAACCCTGCAACTTTAAACAAACTTTTTCTTCCCTCATCTTTGAAAAAAACTAAAATAAGCCCCCAAATAATGCTAACTACAAATGAAACAACACTAATAATTAAAAAGCCACTTAATAAACCAATGACAATATGCTTGAATCCTTTAAAAGTAAATCCTATTAAGACTGCAATAACTCTTAATATCAAAAAATATATTTTACTAATGCTTTTCTTTCTAACTTTATCAATCCATAAAACTAAAAAAATGCTTACAAAAACTCCAATTAGTAGA
>FWPV01014291.1_pt1 | contig 10205 bp, 6 predicted proteins | sample 2228371 | NCBI WGS metagenome assembly FWPV01 (sample SAMEA103939776, study PRJEB20133) | metagenome
CGCGCGCAGTGCCCAGAATGCCCGCGGCGCTGGTCATCCTCTCGGGTATCATCATTCGGTAGAATATCTCCCCACCCTGTCCCTCTCTGCCAATAATATTCTCCTCGGGTACTTTAATGTCTCGGAATACAATCCTGCCTGCTCCGCCTCCTCGTGTCCCCATAAGCCCGTAGAGATGTTTCACCTCCACTCCCATGACCTTATCCACCACAAACAGGCTCAGCGATTCGCGGCTGGGAGCCTCCGGATTGGTCTTGGCATAGACCAGAAAATAGTCGGCACCTTCGGCACCCACCACAAAACGCTTCTGTCCTCTTAGGATATAATTGCTCCCCTTCTTTGTGGCGACCGTGGTGGCGCCGAAGAAGTCGGAGCCTCCCCTCGGCTCCGTGAGAGCTTCGGCACAGCACAGCTTTGCCTTGATCGTAGGCTTCAGATACTTCTGCTTTTGCGCCTCGCTGCCGAAAGCGTGAAAAGCTTCGCCGCAGATGCTTACCAAGGAATAGAGACAACCCAGCGAAAGAGGCAATGCCCCTCCCTCTTCAAGTGCAACTATCTCGTCCGCCCAGCCCAATCCTCGCCCCCCGTACTTGGGAGGGAAGCGAAGCCCCAGCAGCTTTCTCTTGGCAGCTTCTTCGAGAAATTGTCTGGGATACCTGACCCTGTCGGCATCCATATCGAGGATAAGCTGCCGCGGTATAGCTTTGACGAACCTTCTCGTTTCGTCGCGAAGCCTTTTTTGACTCTCGGTCAGCGTTACCTCAATCATACTTGCCTCCTCCCACCGGTCTTGTTGCCATGCACTGGCCTGCGCAGCTACTTCTTTTGCTGTTCTTTGAGCTTTGCCATTTCCTCCTCAAGCAGCACACGGCGCAGCACCTTGCCAATGAGCGATTTGGGTAGGGACTCCCTGAACTCTATGAGTTTGGGCATCTTGTACTTCGCGAGCCGCGACTGGCAGAACTCTGTGATTTCCTCAGGTGTACAGGACTCCCCCTCTTTGAGTACGATACAGACCTTCACGGTCTGGCCGCGGTACTCGTCCGGCACACCGTAGCACACTGCCTCTTTGACTTTGGGATGCTCATAAAGAACCTCCTCGATCTCACGAGGATAGATGTTGAAACCACCGGCTATAATCATGTCCTTCTTGCGGTCCACAATGTAGATGAAGCCGTCCTCGTCCATCTTTGCCAGGTCGCCTGTATAGAGCCAGCCGTTGCGCAGCACCGCCTTTGTTTCTTCGGGTCGGTTCCAGTAGCCTTTCATCACCTGTGGGCCCCGGATAACCAGCTCACCCACCTCGCCCAACGGCATCTCCTTCTCGCCCGTCTCGGCATCCATTATCTTCGCCTCAACATCGGGGAAGGGGATGCCGATGCTACCTGGTTTACGCATCCCTATCAAGGGATTCGAGGTGACCACAACAGGTGCTTCGCTGAGTCCATATCCTTCCAGCAGCTTCCCTCCGGTCAACTCTTCGAACTTCTGCTGAACTTCGAGGGGAAGGGGCGCTGCGCCGCTGGAACAGGACTCAATTGAGCGCAGGTCGTACTTCTTAACATCGGGATGATTGATGATGCCGACATACATTGTGGGAACGCCGGGGAAAAACGCCGGCTTATACCTCTCGATGCATTTCAGCACCTGTGTGCTTTCCCAGCGCGGCAGTAGCACCATGGCTGAGGCGGTAGCTATGGCGAAATGCATCACAGTAACCATGCCATATACGTGAAAAAGGGGCATCACTCCCATAATTACTTCTTCGCCCTGATTCAAACCCAGAGGGGTTTCCCAGCCTCTCAACTGGTACAAATTAGCGACCACATTTCGGTGCAGAGCCATTGCACCTTTGCTCAGCCCGGTGGTTCCGCCCGTGTACTGTAACATGGCGATGTCGTCGGGACCGACCTGTACGTTCGGCGGCGCCCCCCCGAACTTATGCAGCAGTGCTTGGAAAGAATAAACGTGGGGGATACCGGATATGTTGACCCTGTGCCCTTCTTTCTTCTCCCGAAAGAGAGTGAAAAGCATGCGAGTGAGAGGCGGTAGATACTCCTTGATGCTGGTTACAATCAGGTTCTTCAATCCGGTCCTGTCTTTCAGCTCTGCGACAGTGCGGTAAAAAAGACTCAGGAGGATGATGGTCTCGGCGCCGCAGTCCTTAAACTGGTGTTCCATCTCGCGGGGTGAATAGAGTGGGTTGGTGGCGACCACCACGCCGCCGGCTCGAAGCACTGCGTAGTAGCTGATGACGAACTGGGGGCAGTTGGGCAAGAGCAATAATACTCTGTCACCTTTCTTGACCCCCAGCGATATCAGTGCGTTTGCCATTCTGTTAACGTCTTGCTCGAGTTGTTTGAAGGTTATTCGGCATGAGTCACCCAGCACGCCGGGAAATATGATGGCGGTCTTTTTGGGGAAGCGTTGCGCGGTCTTGTCCAGAAGTTCCTGAAGAGTAATTCTGGGATAATTCATGGAGTGAGGTACGCCGGGGTCATAGTTCTTCAGCCAGATTCTCTCCATATTCAGTCCCCCCAATTGTTTTCATTTATGCCCGAAAGTCATGGCTGAAAAAGTTCTGTTTTGTAACGGAAGTTCGTAAACTAGACCTTGAGTCTCTCTCTGAACTCCTTAATCTGGGCTCTGTATTGCTCCAGTCTTTGCGGAGACATCTCGTCAGGCCATTCGGTATCGACTTGATAGAATGGTTCAATTAACGCGCCGCTCTTAGAAGCCAGAGACAGAATCTTTGGCGCCATCCCTTTATCCAGTTTTATCTTATTGGTCATGAAAGCTGAGACGAAACCCTGCTGTTTGCGTATAAGCTTTTTCCATATCTGAGGGGTGGCGCTGAGGATGAAATCAGATTTCCTCTCTGCCTCCTCTTTGCTTATGATGGCGCTGTCATCCTTCAGAACACCGTCCTCGACATGTACGCTGAAATATATATCTTTATCAATACCTAGATTCGGGTCTGCCAGAATACGAAAAGTCAGGTAGATACTCAGGCCCTTGAAATGCTTGTTCTGGTTCTCCGGGTTTGCCTTATAGTTCTTTCCTACTGCCTCCAGCCATTCCGGTGTCGCATACGGTAACATCTTCCCCCCTTATTTGAGAATTCCCTGCTCTTTCATCTTCTTGATTTCCTCTTCTCGCAGGGCGCGCTTGAATATCTTCTCGGTTACAGTTAAAGGCAGTTCGTCCCGGAACTCTAAATGTTTGGGGACGGCGATGGGGGGGAGCTTCTCCCGGCAGTAGGCGATGATTTCCTCTGCACTGAGCTTTCCTTTGAACTCCTCCTTGGGCTTTATGAAAGCCTTTATTCTCTCGCTGCCGGGGCGTTCCGGGTCGGGTATCCCCACTGCCGCCGCCATTGCCACGCCGGGGTATTTGAACAGGACTTCGTCGACCTCTGTGGTATATACCTTTAGCCCTGAGATATTCGCCATGTCCTTAATGCGGTCTTCGAGCACAAAGTAGCCGTTCTCGTCCATTCTACCGATATCGCCTGTATGAAGCCAGGCGTTGTCGAGTCCGCTTCCCGGCCTGGGCCAGTAACCTTTCATGGTCTGTGGTCCGCGGACCAATATTTCGCCGCTTTCGCCTGCACCCAGTTCCTCCCCTGTTTCCAGGTTTACTATTTTGGCGTCCGTATCAGGTACCGGAAGCCCGATGCCGAGTATCTCTTTAGAGAGAAACCCGGTGATTTTAGAGAAGGTCGTTAGATTGGCATGAGTGAGCGGGCCGCACTCGGTCAGACCGTAGCCTTCGGACACGGGCATCATGATGTCCCGTTTGATTGCCTGATATATCTCTTCCGGCAGCGGGGCAGCCCCTGATAGGAACATAACAGGAAGCCTTCCGATTTTCCGCTCCGCAATCCTCATGAGGTGTGTCGGTACAACGTAAACAACCATGGGGCGGTTCTCCTTGAGCAGGGTGACCGCCTGGTCGATGTCCCTGGGATCCGAGACCAGCAGTATGCGCATCCCCAGGGCTATGCTCACCTGCATGCCAAGGTGTCCGTATGCGTGGAAAAGAGGGACAAGGATTTCAGTGGCAGCCTTTCCTTTCATGCCGGGCCACAACGGCTCCAGCAGCCACATGCCCTGTCTTACATTGCAGGCCCGATTGTAATGGGTAATCATCACGCCCTTGGGCACACCTGTAGCCCCTCCCGTAAAGGCAAGGTAAGCAAGGTCTTCCACAGGGTCGATTTCAACCTGCGGGGGTTTTGGCTCATGTTCTTCAAGCAGTTGTTTGAAATGGTGAGCGCCGGCGACCTGTCTTACCTCCGGCGGCTTCGCCGAGTAGTCCAGCGGTGAGGTGACTATTATGTTTCTTAGCTTTGTCTTGTCCTTGATGGAGTTGACCAGGCTCAGGGCTTCCTCGGAACAAATCACGGTCTCAGCACCTGACTCGCCTATCTCGTACTCAAGGTCGCGGATCTTGTGAAGAGTGCTGCATGGCACCAGAACAGCACCGCATTTCGATATGGAGAAGTCTGCAATGATGTACTGCGGGCAATTGGGAAGAATACTGGCAACCCTGTCTCCTTTCTTAACGCCCAGACTGGCGAGGGCATTGGCAAGCCTGTTAACATAGTTCTGGAGTTCATGGTATTTTATCCTGTTTCCGAGGTACTCGACAGCAGTCTGACCGGGGTACGCTTCTGCCGAGTCATCCAGAAACTTGTGCATCGGCGTTTTGGGGTACGGTTCCAGCGTCTTCTTCAGTTGGTATGGCCCCAGCTTGTAATTCTTGAGCCAGGGTTTATCGCTTCCTTTTATCTTATCTCCCACCGTGTTCTCCTGATTCACCAGATGTCTTTAATATACTGTTCGAGGCCAAGTTCTCTGAGTTTCGCTGGGGTGGGTTTTCCTGTAGCCTTATCCCAGCCCCGCAATTCATAGTACTTGTCCAGCATCGCCTCCAGATTCTCATTCACCTTGCCCGCTGCGGGACCCTCGGGAAGCGGCTCCTCAAGCAATCGAGGTGGAAGTGTATCATCAGCTCTTGTTAAGCCCTCTCTCACATTAAAGACCCTGGCGAGGTTATACGCTCGCTCGCCGATTTTCACCAGGTCTTCGTAAGCAAATTTGCGACCCAGACAGTGCTCAACCAGTTGCACCCATTCCTCGGAAGCCACGCAGAACCCCATGAACTTGCATGCCCCTAGGATATCGAGCGCCGTCATTACATTCTCCAAATCCACCAGTACATGGACATCCTCAGGGTCTGCAACGAGAGAATCCTTTATTTGGCTATCAGGAATGACCAGAAACGGGACATCGAGGAAGGTAGGGCCCTGAATATAGGCTGTGATGTGGTCACCACCCCTGTTCGCCACGGCGTAGGCAAGTCCGGTTATTTGAACTGCTCTGGAATCGTAGGCCGGGAGCTCCAGACCCTTGACATGCATGGCGAACTTTTCAGCCCCTTTGTCGAGCTTCTGAGCCATTCTCTTCGTTCCCTCAGCCAGCAGGTTGCCAACCCCTTCTCTTTTAGCGATTTTGTGAATCAACTCGATGGCAACTTTCGCATCGCCGAAATTGAGCTCAAGCCCGTCGGTGTCAGCTTTGGTCAGTATGCCTTTTTCGTAGCATTCCATGGCGAAGGCTATGGTGCTGCCGGTGGAGATTGTGTCAAGGCCGTAATCGTTGCACAGGTAGTGCGCCATGGTAATGGCTTCCATGTCTGCAATCATACACATGCCGCCGAATGTGCCCACCGTCTCATATTCCGGTCCTTCACCTCTTCGCCCCTTGTATTCACCCTTTCTTATCTCGCTCTTTCTGCCGCACCTCAAAGGGCAGGCGAAGCACCCGTATGGCTCCACCAGCACCTTCTCGCTGAGTGCCGGTGCATTGATTTCTTCAAGGTTCGGATGAACCCCCATTTGCCAGTTTCTGGTAGGAAAGCCGCCTCTAACGCTCACCAGGTCGATTACGGCGTTTGTCCCAAAGGACTCCAGTGCTACCTTGAACATGTGCTGGTCAAGCAGCTCGAACTGCTTGCTTGCTACCTCCTTGAAGCGGGATGGACTTGCCACTTTGGTCTGTTTCTTTCCGGTCACCGCAATAGCTTTCAAATGCTTTGAGCCCATGACTGCGCCGCCGCCGCATCTCCCAGCCGCACGATGTAGGTCGTTCATGATGCTGGCGTACCTGACCTTTTTCTCGCCGGCGATTCCAATGCAGTCGACGTTGAATTTCTCACCCAACTCTTTCTTTATCAGCGTGTTGGTGTCATGAACATTCTTGCCCCAGAGACTGGCAGCATCCCTCAGTTCTGCCTTGTCCTCGGTGACGACCAGGAACACCGGTTTCGGCGATATGCCCTCGAAAATGATGCCGTCGTAGCCTGTCCTCTTGAAGTCTACGCCCCAGAAGCCAGCCGAGTTCGATTGTCCCCAGAGGCCTGTCAGCGGCGACTTGAACACCCAGCAGAACCTGCCGGTGCTCGGGGCGTGGGTCCCTGTCAATGGCCCTGTCATCAGAATAAGCCTGTTGTCTGGCCCCAATGGGTCGGCACCCCTGGGCACCTCGTTATAGAGGTAATGCGTGGCCAGACCAGCGCCTGTCAGAAACTTGTTGAACAGGTCCTCAGGTATTTCCTCTTCTGAGATTTTTTGCTGTGTCAGATTTACTCTGAGAATTTTGCCATGCCCTCCGTACATCCTTGTACTCCTTCCCAACAGAGAAACAATAGATAGTGAAAACCGCGCTGTTGCTGCGCTATCTGGCTTTAGGTGGTATTTTGCTCATAGCGTATTCTGCCAGAGCGGTGATAGTCAGGCTGGGGTTAACGCCGGGATTTGCCGGCACAATACAACCGTCCACCACATAGAGACCGGGGTAGTTATGTACCTGGCAATCCAGCCCGATGACACCTTCTCTGGCATCTCTGCCGAAGGGACATCCGCCCAATATGTGCGCCGTGGTCTCCATATTCAGCAGGGTCTCGCTGATTGAACCTGCGGGAATTCCGTTGACCTTGGCGGCGAAATCGCGTGTCACCTTGTGCGCGATGTTGATTCTGGGCGGCAGCGCCTTCTCCATGTCGGGTTTCGAAACCAGACCTTTTCGGAAAAGTGTTAGCAGACTGCGTCCCAGGCGTATTCGAACCCTGTTATCCACAGTCTGCATAACGAGCAGAATAGTGGTGCGGCGAGCCCAGCCGAACGGCCAGTGCCCCCATAGATAGTCCAGGGGATGGCGCAAAATCTCGACAAAGAATCTGGCAAGACGCATCACTGCTCGCGGCGACTTATCAATCAACGGTCCTGCAATGAGCAGAATGAAGCCAGAGCCGTCGGGAAAGCGCACCGGCTCGATGCAGGTCACCTCATCGCCGTGAAAGATGGAGGTGATGGCTATCCCCTTGGAGTAGTCCACTTTACTACCGCGTCGCGCTGATACTCCCAGCAAAGCCTCGCTGTTGGTGCGCACCATGTCGCCCAGACGCGGTGAAATATCGGGCAGGGAGCGGGTAATATCACGACAGCGAAAGAGTATTTTCAAGGTGCCCAAGACGCCAGCAGATAGCACCACATTGCGGGCTCTCACCCTGCGCTGCGGCTTGAGCAGGAAGGCGGCGGAACGGTGATAAACAACCTCATAACGGGCGCCGTCAGCCTGATTGGGAGGGAGAGGCCTGATGTCGGTTAACTCCGCTTCTGGGCGGATTTCCGCCCCCCGTCTTTCGGCGAAGTAAAGGTAGTTCCTATCCAGGCTGTTCTTGGCGTTGTTGCGGCACCCAACCATACAGCCGCCACAGTGCTGGCATCCTCGCCTGGGCGGTCCTTCACCACCGAAGTAAGGGTCGGGCACCTCCTCGCCTTCTGGACCGAAGAAACGGCCGGTGTAGGTGGGACGGAAGGTATGCCCCTGTCCCATCTCTTCGGCAATCTGTTTCAGAACATCGTCCGCTGGCCAGAGCTTAGGATTGTGTGCGACGCCCAGCATGCGTTTTGCGGTCTCGTAGTGCGGTGCCAGTATGGTTTTCCAGTCAGCTAGGTTCCGCCACGCCGGATTTTCGAATAGCGCATCGCTCGGCACTTCCAGAACAGCTGCATAGCATAGACTTCCTCCGCCTACTCCCGCACCGCGTAGAACAAGCCCGCACTCCATCGGGGTGAACTCCCAGATGCCAAAGCAGCGCAGGACTGGCATCCATACGAATTTCCAGACTATCCAGTTGCTGAATGGGAAGTCCTGCTCTCGATATCGCTTGCCTCGCTCCAGAACCAGCACACTGTAGCCTTTCTCGGACAAACGCAAAGCCGAGACGCTGCCTCCGAAGCCGGAGCCTACGATAACGAAGTCGAAGACCTGTCCTGTCTCTTTGTGCATAGCACTACCCTAAAGCAATCTTATCACAAAAGCTTCCAGTTTGTCGTTCACTTAACAGGTGTACTTGCCTACCTCAGTAACTTCAGCAGCGATTGCCCTTCTCAATTGAACTGCATTGACAGGAGTGAACTTCAGGGCTTGTCCTAGCACTGTCAATTGCTCGTCCACGGCGTTCCCTGTCTCCATGGCGGCTATCAATTGCTTGGAATAGCCAGCTATTCTAAGCATCGCCTCATTTACATAGAGTCGCACCATGTCAATCTTCAGTTTGGATTTCTCCACGCCGACGGACTGGATTGACTTGAGTGCTCTGAGAAGCCCGCTTTCCATAACGTAGATTTCCTGGGCGATATCGGACAGGACAGCCAGAATCTCCTGTTCCTCTTCGATAGCCATGCCATATTTCTGAGCAGCCTTATTGCAGAGATACAGGAACACCTTCTTTGCCCTGCCAATCAGTCTCTGCTGGTATCCCAGGGGGCCATCGGAGGCATTGGGCGTTAGAGGGCTCATGGTTTTGAGCTCTTCTTTGACCTTCTCGCCTTCTGGGAAGAGAGGGAGTTCATTCTTGAGTCCCTTTCTCAGTAAGAACCCCATGATGATAAGCCTGTTTATCTCATTCGTCCCCTCGAAAATCCTGAATACACGGTTATCCCGGTAGATTTCCTCCACCGGGTAATCTTCGATGTAACCGTAGCCTCCGTATATTTGAACGGCTTCGTCGGCTACATAGGCAAGCATCTCCGTGCCATAGACTTTGGCGATGGAGCATTCAATGGCGTATTCTCCAATGCTCTTTGCCATCTGCTGACCGGCATCGTCTGCGGAGCGGTCGACAGTCTCAAGTATGGTATCTATTAGCCCGCAAATACGATAAACTGCGCTCTCCGCCACGTAGGTACGGGTCGCCATTTCGGCTATTTTGTGTTTTATCATGCCGAACTGACAGATTGGCTTGTTAAACTGTATGCGTTCTTTAGCGTATCCCACAGCGGACTCAATGGCAAGCTTGGCTGCGCCCACTGAGCCAGCCCCGAGCTTGAATCTGCCCAGATTGAGTATGTTGAAGGCTACCACATGACCCTTGCCCACTTCAAAGAGGACATTCTCCACGGGCACCTTTGCATTATCCAGGAATATGGAGCATGTAGAGGAGCCGCGAAGCCCCATCTTCTTCTCTTCCGGACCTGTGGATACTCCTTCATAACCTCTCTCGAGAATAAAGGCGGTTATTCTGTTGTCTTCGGTCCTGGCGTAGGTGAAGATGATATCGCAGAAGGCGCCGTTGGTGATGAACTGCTTGGTGCCGTTGAGCAGGTAATACTTGCCGTCCGGGGTCAGCTTAGCCGTGGTTTTCAATGAGAGCGCGTCTGTGCCGGCGCCGGGCTCAGTGAGGGCATAAGCACCTATCTTCTCGCCTCGCGCCAGAGCGGGCAGGTATTTTTCCTTCTGAGCCTTGTTGCCGAACAGTATCAGGGGCGTAGAGCCTATGCCGGTATGGTCATTCAGCGTAAGTCCGAACGAGCCCGCTGGCGCGCAATTCTCTACAATAACCATGGAGGCTATTATCCCGAGCTCGGTGCCTCCGTATTTTTCCTCAATGTCAGCGCCGAGCAGCCCCAGCTCTCCTGCCTTCAGCATTAGCTGACGGTTAAGCTCCCAGTCCTTGTGCTCGAGGCGCTCGGCATTGGGTCTGACCTCGTTCTTGATGAAGCGTTGTGTGGTGCTTATTATCATTTTGTGCTCTTCGCCGAGGTCCTCGGGTGTGAACACTTCTTGGGCGGGAACGTCCTCAATAAGAAATGCGCCACCTTTTCTAATGACCTTTGTACTCATATTACCCCCCTT
>FWPV01016899.1_pt1 | contig 10204 bp, 9 predicted proteins | sample 2228371 | NCBI WGS metagenome assembly FWPV01 (sample SAMEA103939776, study PRJEB20133) | metagenome
GAAGGCCGCGTTTGCCGGTGGCTGGTTCCACAGTGGCGACCTGGCGGTGCAGTACCCCGACGGCTACATCAAGATCAAGGACCGCAGCAAGGACATCATCATCTCGGGCGGCGAAAACATTTCCTCGATCGAGGTGGAAGACGTGCTCTACCGCCACCCCGACGTGTTGGCCGCCGCCGTGGTGGCCAAGCCCGACGCCAAGTGGGGCGAAACGCCATGTGCGTTCATCGAGTTGAAGGCCCACGCCACCGCCACCGCCGAGGACATCGTGGCCCACTGCAAAAAGCACCTGGCCGGCTTCAAGGTGCCGCGCGCCGTGGTGTTTGGCGAGCTGCCCAAAACCAGCACGGGCAAGATTCAGAAGTTCGAGTTGCGCAAGGCGGCCGGTTCAGCCGCTGCCATCGACGTCTGATTCAGCGTCGCCCCAAGCCCAGGCAGGCCTGTAACACGGCCACCCTGGCTTGGGCCGCCACCATGCCGCGCCAGTCGTCGGCGTCGACATAAAAGGCGTCTTTCATGCCCTGACGAATGCGGGCCGCCAGGTCGGCCGGTGCGTCGGGGTGGTTGTGCAGCCATTGGTCTGCGCGTAAGGCGTCCAGAAATGTGTCGTAAGGCACGGTGCCGAACTCGAGCGCAATCGCGGCCACGTCGGCTTGTGGGCATTCGTCGTAGATGCAGCCCACCACCGGGCCGCGCACCTGTTCGGAGGCCGATTGGCCCTCCCAAGCGGCCACCACATCGGCGCCCCAGAGCCGGCGTCCGCGCATGAGATCGGCTTGTTCGGTGCGGCCGGCGTGAATTTTTTCGCCGTGGCCACGTGGCCCCAGTCCGGTGTGCAGGTCCACCCAGCCGATTTCGCGGCGTTGTGCGCCGTGCTCGCGCAGCAGGGCGCGCACCGTGCGGTTGCTCCAGCTTGGTGCGTGGCCGCTGTGAAACAGCCCGTCCGGGTGGGTGGCCTGCCCGGAGGTTGCCGCGCGCCGAAAAGCCGTCAAGCCCAGTCGCGCCACCTTGTCGGCCAGCGCCTGAGTCACCTCGCGGTTGGGTGGCCAGGTGGGGGGCACCAGCAGCGGGTGCAGGTCGGCGTAGCCCGGGTTCGGGGTCGGGCCGGCGCCCTGGAAATCGATGCAGTTGCGGTTGAGGTCGATGTTGTCTTCGTTGCCGCGCCGCAGGTGCGAGAAGCCGTGTGGGTTGATGGCGTGCAGCATCAGCACGTCCACCCCGCGCGCGCGGGCGATTGCCAGCAACTCGGCATCTAGGGATGGTTGCTGCTGGCAGCCCGAGCCACACAGGCCCTCCACCCCATGCACACCGCTGGAGACGATGAGCAGCGGCGCGTGGCCGTCGGTTTCGGGGCGGGCCGGCAGGAGCGCGGCGTCCAGCGCCAGCTCCTCGCCCTGGCGGCCCCGGTGGCCCGGCAGCACATGGTGGTGCAACACGGCCCCGGCGGCGCGGGCCGCGGCCAGGAAGCGGGCCCGGCCCTGGGCGTAGTCGGCCGGGAAGCAGGCGGCGGGGTGGGGCGCTTGTGAGCTCATGCGGAAGGTGTCCTGCCGGCTCATTGCGGCTTGAAGCCGCTGGCGCGGATCAGCTGACCCCAGCTCTCGGTCATCTGCGTCATCTGGCGCGCCAACACATCGCCGGCAGCGAAGTCCACCTGCATGCCCAGGCCTTCGATCTTCTCGCGCAGCGCGGGCTGGGCCAGTGTTTCGCGCAAGGCGTCCTGGTAGCGCTTGATCACCGGGGCCGGCGTGCCGGCTGGGGCGTACAGCGCCACAAAGTTGGACTGTTCCACGCCTTTGACGCCCTGTTCGGCGAAGGTGGGCGCTTCGGGCAGCAGGGCCGAGCGCTGTGTCCCCGACACCGCGATCACGCGCAACTTGCCCGCTTTTTGTTGTGGCAGCAGTTCGCTCAGCGAGGTGATGCCTGCAGGAATCTGGCCGCCGATCAGGTCGGCCACCATGGGCGCGCCACCGCGGTAAGGCACCGCCTGGGTGTTGGCGCTGAGGTGCTGGCCCACGAGGGCCGTGGTGAACTCGGGCACGCTGGCCGGGGCCGGCACGCCAATGGCTGCGCGATCGTTTTGTTCGCGCACCCATTTTCCGTAGTCGGCCAGGCGCTGGGCCTGGGTGGACGGGTGTACCGCCAAGCCAAAAGCCACCTGGGTGATGCGGGCGACAGGTGTGAAATCCGTGGCGGGGTTGAAGCCCGGTGCTTTCATGGTTTGCGGCACGATGACCACGGTGTGGTCGTTGGACATGAACAGGGTCTGGCCGTTGGGCGCGGCCTGCTTGAGCGCCACGGCGGCGATCTGACCGCCGGCACCGGTGCGGTTGTCGACCACAAAAGATTGGCCCATCTGCTGGCCCAAGGCGTCGGCCACATGGCGGGCCACTGCGTCCACACCGCCGCCGGCCGGGAAGCCCACCAGGATGCGCACTGGCTGGTTGTTGCCCTGCGCCACGGCGGAGGTGGCGAGGCCCATGGCCAGAGCCAAGGCGGTGCTGGAGGCCAGCCATTGGCGGCGGGTGGGGCGTTGGGGTTGGGTCATCTCTGTCTCCTGCAAAGTGGGGGTTGAAGGGCCATCTGTGCGGCGAACTGTAGGGGTTGGTGGAGATAAATAAAAGACAAAAGTTATGGCATAAATATAGAAAAATTCTTTCACTTGAACCGCCCAAAAGCCCCGACAACCATGAAGCTCAATCCCGGTCAGCTGGAGGTATTTGTGGTCGTGGTCGAGTGCGGCAGCATCCGCGCCGCCGCACGGCGCTTGGGACTGACGCAGCCCGCTGTGACCTATGTGGTGCGCGAACTGGAGCGCCAGGTCGGGGCCGCGCTGCTGCTGCGCCAGACCAGTGGCGTGGCGCTGACGCCACTGGGCGAGTCGCTGCACCGTCGAGCGCTCCGCTTGCTCGAGGAGTGGCGGCAGGCTCAGGACGAACTGGCGCAATTGCGCGACGGCACCAGTGGCTCGCTGCGGCTGGCCTTCAGCTCGGGCGCGGCCGCGCGCGTGCTGGCCCCGGCGCTGGAGGCCTTCCGTCAGGCCCGCCCCGGCGTGCGGCTGGACATCCACGAGCTCTCGCTGAGCGACCCGCGCGAGTTGTGGAAAGTGGGGCAGTACGACTTCGCCGTGATCAGCGAACTCGACGAGCCGGTGCATGACGATCTGGAGCGCCAGGTGTTGTTCCGCGTGCCCTTGCAGGTCATGGCCCGGCGCGGGCATCCGCTGGCCGGCGCGCGTTCCCTGCGCGAACTGCGCGACAGCCTGTGGTTGCTGCCCGGTTATGGGCCACGCGTGATCGGGGACCAGCTCTTGGCCCTGGGTGCGGAGCCGCCGCGCCAAGTGATGATGGTGCAGTCGCTCTACATCGCGTTGTCGCTGGTGCGCAGCACCGATGCGCTGGTGCTGATGTCCACCGTGGTGCTGGACGACCCGCAGGTGGCGCAGACCATGGTGGCGCTGCCACTTCGCGAGGCCCTGCCGCAGTTGCGGGTGTCGCTGGTCAGTCGGGGCATGGCGGGCTTGACGCCCGCTGCCAGGCAATTCGCCGACAGCCTGCTGGCCGTCAGCGAACAGGCGTTTACGCTGGCTGTGGCTGCAGGAAAACGCGGGCGCGGCGCGGCGAGACCACCAGCTTCTCGCCTTCCTTGAAGCCTTGGCTGCGGAACACATCCGCCGGCATCTGTGCCTCGATCAGCGGGTCGTGCCCGCCGGGCGCCTGGTCGTTGAGCGGCCACAGCTCGAGGCGTGCAATCGGCCCCACCACGATGACGCGCTGCAGCTCGGCCACGATGCCGGTTTCGCCCGGCACATACCGGCGCACGTCCAGATCGTGTGGGCGCACGTAGGCAAAGGCCTGGGCGTCTTGCGCGCCGGCGTGTTCGGGTGTGTCGATGGACACGCCATCGAGGTGCAGCAGCCCTTCGTGGGCGCGGCCATGGAACAGGTTCACGTCACCCAGGAAGCCGTACACAAACGGGCTGGCCGGGTGGTCCCACACGTCCTGCGGCGTGCCGATCTGTTCGATCTGGCCACGGTTCATCAGCACCACACGATCGGCCACTTCCAGCGCCTCTTCCTGGTCGTGGGTGACGAAGATGGAGGTCACGTGCAGTTCGTCGTGCAGGCGGCGCAGCCAGCGGCGCAGTTCCTTGCGCACCTTGGCGTCCAGGGCGCCGAAGGGCTCGTCCAGCAGCAGCACCTGCGGCTCCACGGCCAGGGCGCGGGCCAGGGCGATACGCTGGCGCTGGCCACCCGAGAGCTGCGAGGGGTAGCGGTCGGCCAGCCAGTCCAATTGCACCAGCTTGAGCAGGTCGGTCACCTTGGCCTTGATCTGCGCTTCGCTGGGCCGCTGGCCACGCGGCTTGACGCGCAGGCCAAAGGCCACGTTCTCGAACACCGTCATGTGGCGGAACAATGCGTAGTGTTGGAACACGAAGCCCACGTTGCGGTCGCGCACGTGTTTGTCGGTGGCGTCTTCGCCGCTGAAGTGGATGCTGCCGGCGTCGGCCGTCTCCAGGCCGGCGATGATGCGCAGCAAGGTGGTCTTGCCGCAGCCCGAGGGGCCCAGCAGGGCGACCAGCTCGCCCGAACCGATGTCCAGGCTCACATCGCCCAGGGCGCGGAAGTCGCCGAACTGTTTGGAGACGTTGCGGATTGCTATGCTCATGGTGCGGCTTTCAGGGTCAGGGGAGCGACGCTTGCTGGGGTGTCGCGGCCCGCCGGGTTTTCAGGGGGCAGCTCGGCAATCGCCTTCATTTCGCGTTCGTGTTTCCACTCCACCACGCTCTTGATGGCCAGCGTGACGATGGCCAGCAGGGCCAGCAGCGAGGCCACGGCAAACGCCGCCACCGACTGGTACTCGTTGTAGAGGATTTCGACGTGCAGGGGCATGGTGTTGGTCTGGCCCCGGATGTGGCCCGACACCACCGACACCGCGCCGAACTCGCCCATGGCGCGCGCGTTGCACAGGATGACGCCGTAGATCAGGCCCCACTTGATGTTGGGCAGCGTCACGTGCCAGAAGGTCTGCCAGCCCGTGGCACCCAGCACTTGGGCGGCCTGCTCCTCTTCGTTGCCCTGCGCCTGCATCAGCGGGATGAGTTCGCGCGCAATGAAGGGGAAGGTGACGAAGAGGGTGGCCAGGATGATGCCTGGTACGGCGAACACGATCTTGATGTCGTGCGCCATCAGCCACGGCCCCAGCCAGCCCTGCGCGCCGAACACCAGCACGTAGATCAGGCCGGCCACCACGGGCGACACCGAGAAGGGCAGGTCGATCAAGGTGGTGAGGAAGGACTTGCCCTTGAACTCGTACTTGGCGATGCACCAGGCCGCTGCGATGCCAAACACCAGGTTCAGCGGCACGGCGATGGCGGCGGTGATGAGGGTCAGGCGGATGGCGGCCCAGGCATCGGGCTCTTTCAGCGCTTCCCAGTAGGCGTCCCAGCCCTTGCGCAGGGCCTCGGTGAACACGGCGGCCAAGGGCAGCACCAAGAACAGGAACATGAAGGTCAGCGCGACGCCGATCAGCGTGTAGCGCACCCACGGCGCCTCGGTGGTGTGGGGCGATTTTTTGACCGGCGCGCTCATGACGCGGCTCCCGAACGCTTGCGTTGCCAGGTCTGCAGGCCGTTGATGACCAGCAGCAGGATGAAGGAGATGCCCAGCATGACCGAGGCCACGGCGGTGGCACCGGCGTAGTCGTACTGTTCGAGCTTGCCTATGATGATCAGCGGCGTGATCTCGGACACCATGGGCATGTTGCCGGCGATGAAAATGACCGAGCCGTACTCGCCGATGGCGCGAGCAAAAGCCATGGCAAATCCCGTCAGCAGGGCCGGGCCGATGCTGGGCAGGATGACCTTGGTGAAGGTCTGCCAGCGGGTGGCGCCCAGGCACATGGCGGCCTCTTCCAGTTCCTTTTCAGCGTCTTCCAGCACCGGCTGCACCGTGCGCACCACAAAAGGCAGGCCAATGAAGATGAGGGCGATGACCACCCCGTTGGGGTTGAAGGCGAGCTGAATGCCGTGGGGCTCCAGGTACTGGCCGACCCAGCCGTTGCCGGCCAGCAGCGCGGTCAGCGAGATGCCGGCCACGGCGGTGGGCAGGGCGAAGGGCAGGTCCACCAGGGCGTCCACGATCTTCTTGCCCGGAAAGCTGTAGCGCACCAGCACCCAGGCCACCAGCAGGCCAAACACCACGTTGACCAACGCCGCGATCAGCGAAGCGCCGAAGGTCAGGCGGTAGGAGGCCAACACGCGCGGCGCGGTCACGGCCTCAATGAACTGCGGCCAGGTCAGCGAGAAGGTCTTGATGACCAGGGCCGACAGAGGGATCAGCACGATCAGGCTCAGGTAGAACACCGTGTAGCCCAGCGTGAGGTTGAAGCCGGGAAGAACCCGTCGGGTCGCGCGCTTGGCGGCGCGCTTCCTGTTGTGGCCGGGTGGCGGCGCGTCCAGCGCCTCCGAGCCGTGCAGGGCCAGGGTGACGGACTGCGACATTTATTTGCCTGCGGTGTAGAGCTTGTCGAACTGGCCGCCGTCGTTGAAGTGCACCTTCTGCGCCTCGGCCAAGGAGCCGAAGTACTGGTCGACGCTGAACAGCTTGATGGGCTTGAAGGCGCTGGCGTATTTCTTCAGCACGGCCTCGTTGCGCGGGCGGATGTTGTGTTTGGCGGCGATCTCCTGACCCTCAGGGCTGTAGAGGAAATCGAGGTAGGCCTTGGCCAGTTCGCCCGAGCCCTTCTTGGCCACGGTGCGCTCGACGATGGCCACCGGATTCTCGGCAATGATGGACGCACTGGGGTGGACGGCATCGACCTTGCCTTTTCCAAATTCGTTGTCCACCGACACCACCTCGGACTCGAAGGTCACCAGCACGTCTCCGATGTTGCGTTGCAGGAAGATGCCGGTGGCATCGCGCCCGCCGCGTGCCAGCACGGGCACGTTTTTGTAGAGCTTGCTCACGAACTCGGCGGCCTGTGCGTCGGTGCCGCCCTTGGCGCGCACCTGACCCCAGGCGGCCAGGTAGGCCATGCGGCCATTGCCGCCGGTTTTGGGGTTGACCACCACCACCTGCACGCCGGGCTTGATGAGGTCGTCCCAGTCCTTGATGCCCTTGGGGTTGCCGTTGCGCACCAGGAACAGCATGGTCGAGGTGGTGGGCGCGGCGCCATTGGGGAATTTCTGGCGCCAGTCCTTGGCGACCACCCCCTTGTCGGCCAGGAAGTCCACGTCGGTGGTGGTGTTGAAGGTCACCACGTCGGCCTCCAGGCCATCGGCCACGGCACGCGCCTGGGCACTGGAGCCCGCGTGCGACTGGTCCACCTTGATGTCCTTGCCGGTGGCCTTTTTCTGCTGCGCCACGAAGGCGACGTTGAGGTCTTTGTAGAACTCGCGCGCCACGTCGTAGGAGACGTTGAGCAAGGTCTGGGCGCCGGCCAGCGACGAGGTGGCGAGTGCCAGGGCGGCCACGGTGGCACGCAGGGAAAAAACGGTCATGAAAAGCTCCAGGAAATCAGGGATGGGCGCGATTCTGAAGACGCGCTTCACAAATACAAACGACTTTGTTCTTGTTTCTTTATGCTCAAAAACACATAAAGAATCAGGCCGCAACGGTGGCGGGCACCAGCGACCGCAACAAAGCCAGCCCGAGCGGCCAGTCGCCGTGGCCCGATTCGATGTTGATGTGCCCGGCGTGGGGCAGGCGCACAAAATCGCTGCCCCAGGCACGTGCGTAGGCGCCGGCCAGGCGCACGGGGCAGTAGGGGTCGTTGTCGCTGGCCACCAGCACGCTGCGAAACGGCAGCGGTAGGTGGGGCACGGGGGCAAAGTCGGCCAGCACGCCACGGCGTTCGGGGTCGGCGGGGGCCACCAGCAAGGCGCCGACCACCCGGGCCAGCGCGGCCGGCGGCAGGTGCACGGTGGTGATGCAGCCCAGGCTGTGTGCTGCGATCACCACCGGCCCCGGCTGGGCCAGGATGGTGTCAGCGAGGCGCTGCACCCAGTCGCGCCGGTTGGGGGTGGCCCAGTCGTCTTGTTCCACGCGCACAGCGTCTTCGAGCTGCTGTGCCCACAGGCTTTGCCAGTGGCCAGGGCCCGAGCCTTTCCAGCCCGGAACGATGACCACCGTGCTCATCGTGTGGTGTAGATCTGGTCGAAGCTGCCGCCGTCCGCGAAGTGCACTTTCGCCGCTTGCTCCCAGCTGCCAAAGGCTTCTTCGATCTTGAACAGGTTGAGCTTGGGCAGTTGCTTGGCGTACTTGGCCTGGGCCTTGGCGGACGTGGGGCGGTAAAAGTGTTTACCGATGATGTCCTGCGCCTCCTCGGTGTAGAGGAACTTCAGATACTCCTCTGCCACGGCACGGGTGCCTTTTTTGTCCACGTTTTTGTCGACCACGGTCACCGCCGGCTCGGCCAGGATGGACAGGCTGGGGTAGACGAAGTCCACCTTGTTGCCGAACTCCTTCTCCAGCAGATAGGCCTCGTTCTCCCAGCTGATGAACACATCGCCCTGGTTGCGTTGCGCAAAGCTGATGGACGAGCCACGCGCACCGGTGTCGAGCACGGGCACGTTGGCGTAGAGCTTGGCCACGAATTCCTTGGCCTTGGCGTCACCGCCGTACTTGCGTTTGGCGAACTCCCACGCGGCCAGGTAGTTCCAGCGCGCGCCGCCCGAGGTTTTGGGGTTGGGCGTGATGACCTTCACGTCAGGGCGGATCAGGTCGTCCCAGTCCTTGATGTTTTTGGGGTTGCCGGCGCGTGTCACCAGCACGATGGTGGAGGTGTAGGGCGAACTGTTCAGGGGCAGGCGCTTCTGCCAGTCCTTGGGAATCCAGTTGCCGTTGGTGTGCAGCGCGTCGGTGTCGCCGGCCAGGGCCAGGGTGGCAACGTCGGCGTCCAGGCCATCGATGATGGAACGGGCCTGTTTGCCCGAGCCGCCGTGGCTTTGTTTGATGGTCACGTCCTGGCCGGTCTTGGCCTTCCAGTGTTTGATGAAGGCGGCGTTGTACTCGACGTAGAGCTCACGCGTGGGGTCGTAGGACACGTTGAGCAAGGTGACCGGGGCGGGGGCTTGGGCCAGCGCGGCGGTGCCGGCGGCGGCAAGGGTGACGGCGCTGAGCAGGCGCAGGGTTTGGCGGCGGGAGATCATGGAAAACATCCTTCTGTGAACATTGGGTGCCCGCATGATCTGGAGATTCGTTCATAAACGGAACCAATCGTTTGTTGGTTGTTTATTACCGAAACATCTGAAAGAAAAGGCCTTGTGGCGCAAGGCCTGGTGCGTGGCGGGCAAGCCTACCCAGGGGGGGTAAGCTTGAGCAAACGGGTAGGATGTGGGCAGGGTGTATACAACCAGTCCCATCACACAAGTCATGTCGTCGCAACCCGTCAGTGGAGCCGCGCAACTGCACCTTCTGTTCGATCAGATGGCCGACGCGGTGTATTTGTTGGACCCGGACACCTCCAACATCGTCTGGGGCAACCGCAAAGCGTGGGAGAGCCTGGGCCTCAGTGCCGAAGAAGTGCTCAACCACAGCGTGCTGAGCCTGCAGAAGGATGTGCACGGCATGCCGCAGTGGTCGGAAATTGCCGCCGCCATCCGTGCCACCGACTGCTACCGCTTCAACGGGCGGCATCGGCACAAGGGCGGCCACGAGGTGGTGGTGGAGGTCAACACCACCCACTTCAGCATGGACGGCCGGCCCTACTTTCTTTCGGTGGCGCGCGACATCACCAACCGGGTGGAGCAGGAGCGCGACGCGCAGTCCAGAGAACGCCAGCTGTGGTTTGCCTTGAACGAGGCCAGTGATGGGCTGTGGGATTGGGATGTGCTCACTGGGCAACTGTTCTTCAGCCCGCAGCTCAAGCGCATGCTGGGCTACGGGCCGGACGAAATGGCGCCGGTGTTGAGCACCTGGTCGGACAACGTGCACCCCGAAGACAAACCCACGGTCATTGGCGTCCTGCAAGCGCATTTGCAGGGCAAGCGCGAGCGCTACGAGGCGGAGTACCGCCTGCGCAACCGCAACGGCCATTACATCTGGGTGCACGACCGTGGCCGCGTCTGCGAATACGCACCCGATGGCTCACCCGCGCGTGTGGTGGGTACTGTGCGCAACATCAACGACCAGAAAGAGCTGGAAGGGCAGCTGCAGCAGATGGCCGCACACGACGTGCTGACCGGCCTGCCCAACCGGCGCGAAGGC
>FWPV01016900.1_pt1 | contig 10203 bp, 7 predicted proteins | sample 2228371 | NCBI WGS metagenome assembly FWPV01 (sample SAMEA103939776, study PRJEB20133) | metagenome
GTTGGGTTTCATATCGTTGTCTCGTTTCCATCCCCCAAGCTTACCCGATTATTCTTATTTCCGGCAGCCAAGGGGTGCGGAATGTGGGTCTGATAAGTCTTGAGTTATCCATTACACCCCTGTTTGCAGCCTCGCGTCCCTCGATGGGATGAGCGGACTCACAACAAAAAACCGCCATCACTGGCGGTCTCGCTGTGCCCCCAAGGGGACTCGAACCCCTGTTTGAGCCTTGAGAGGGCTCCGTCCTGGGCCGCTAGACGATGGGGGCGTTTAGCGGGCTGTATTTTATCACCCCCGGCCTTGCCCGTCAACAATCCGCGTTCTTTGGGAGTGGATAAATCAAGGGTTATCAGAAAGGATATTGATATCAACAGGTAGGACAAACGCTAGCGTTTGTCCTACAGCAGTAGAATTATCCGCCAGCCCAGGATTTCGCTACTCCCCTTGTTTTGTGTAATTCCCATTCGGTGCAAAAAAGAAGTAAAATCCCTGCAAACCAAACGGAAGGTGTGTAACCCCAAGATGACCTTTGACTCTCAACCCCTGCACTGGTGGCAAAGCGGCGTAGTGTACCAGGTATACCCGCGCAGTTTCAAAGACACCAACGCCGATGGCATCGGCGACCTGAACGGCGTCATCGAAAAACTGGACTACCTGCACGACCTGGGCATCCAGGCCGTGTGGCTCAGTCCGTTTTACCCCTCACCCATGAAAGACTTTGGCTACGATGTGGCCGACTACTGCAACGTGGACCCGCGCTTTGGCACGCTCGCCGACTTCGACCGCCTGGTGGCCGGGGCGCACGCACGCGGCATCAAAATCATCATAGACTGGGTGCCCAACCACACCTCCGACCAGCACCCCTGGTTCCTCGAATCCCGCGCCAGCCGCGACAACCCCAAACGCGACTGGTACATCTGGCGCGACGCCCGCCCCGATGGGGGCCTGCCCAACAACTGGGGCAGTTTCTTCGGCGGCCCGGCCTGGACCCTTGACCCGCACACCGGGCAATACTACCTGCATCAATTCGTCCCCGAACAGCCCGACCTCAACTGGCGCAACCCCCAGGTGCGCGCCGCCATGTACGACACCCTGCGCTTCTGGCTACGCCGCGGCGTAGATGGCTTTCGCATGGATGTCATTGGGCTTATCATCAAAGACAAAGACCTGCGCGACAACCCAATCAACCCGCACGCCGACCCCAACCTGCCGCCCAACGACATTCACAGCCGCCTGATCCACCGCTACAACATGGATCAAGACGAAGTGCACCCCATCCTGCGCGAGATCCGCGCCGTGCTGGACGAATTCGACGACCGCTGCGCCATTGGCGAACTGTGGGGCGAGTACGACCGCTGGGTGCGCTACTACGGCCAAAATGGCGATGAACTGCACCTGCCCTTCAACTTCCGTCTGATGTGGGAACCCTGGCAGGCCGCGGCCATGCGCCGCTCGGTAGATGAAATGGAAGCCGCCCTGCCGCCCTTTGCCTGGCCCAACTACGTGCTCGGCAACCACGACCAGCCGCGCCTGGCCACGCGTTTTGGCGGCCAACCCCAGGCCCGCCTGGCGGCCATGCTGCTGCTCACCCTGCGCGGCACGCCCACGCTCTACTACGGCGATGAAATTGGCATGGAAAACGGCGACATTCCCCCAGAGAAAATTCAAGACCCCCAGGGGCTAAACCTGGGCCCCGCCCGCACCCGCGACGTGTGCCGCACCCCCATGCAATGGGATGCCAGCCCCTATGCCGGGTTCTCCACCGTTGAACCGTGGCTGCCCGTCTCGGCAGATTATCCCACCCGCAACGTGGCCGTCCAGGCACAAGACCCGTTCTCCATTTATAACCTTTACCGCCAGTTGCTGCGCCTGCGCCGCGCAACCCCCGCCCTGCACGGCGGCAGTTACGCGCCGGTAGATGTCAACGCCGCCAACTGCTTTGTGTATCGGCGGCAGGCTGCGGGTGAGGCGTATCTGATTGCCCTCAATTTTGACCATGCCCCCGCCCGGTTGAACATCCCCGGCCCGGCGCGCGGGCGCATCCTGCTCTCCACCCATCTCGACCGTCAAGGCCCCGCCGCCCTCGACGCGCTGGACCTGCGCCCCTTTGAGGGCGTCATCCTGGCTTTGGAAACCGAGGCGTAAGGCATGGACGAACTCGAACTGTCTGTCATGACGCACACGGCCGAAACGGCCGATACCCTGCGCGCCCTGCTGGATGAATTCCGAACCCGATCGGGCATCCATGTCAACCTGACTTGCCTGGACTGGGTAACTGCCCGCGCCGAACTGAACAAGGCCGCCCTCTACCATCACGGGCCAGATGTCTCCGAGGTAGGCTCCACCTGGGTGCCCGACCTGATTAGCATGAACGTGCTCCACCCGCTGCTGCCACACGAACTGGGCGAAGCCGGGCGGGCGTCCAATTTCATCCGCGCCGCATGGGAGACAGTGCATATTGACAACCCAGAACAACCCTGGTCGCTGCCCTGGCATGCCGAAACGTACATCATCCATTACCGCCGCGACCTGCTGGCGCGCGCCGGGGTGGACGAAGCCGTAGCCTTCAGCACCCACGCCGCCATCGAGGCAACTGCCGCCAGGCTTGCCGGGGTAGGCGTGCCGGTGCCGGTGGAATTGACCCTGCAAACCGACCGCTACGGCACGCTGCATGCCCTGGCCTCGTGGGTGTGGGCCAACGGCGGGCAATTCCTCAGTGATGATAGCAAACGCATCTTGCTCAACCAGCCTAAAGCGCTCGAAGCCATTCGCGCCTATTTCCGGCTGCTGCGCCACGCCTCGTACGAAGGCCGCCAGGCCATGTTGCGCAAAACGCACACGCCTCTCTTTCACGAAGGGTTTTCGGCAATCACCTTTGGCACCATGCGCATGGCCATCCCTGAAAGCCCCCTGCCACGCGAAGTAACCGACAACTGGGGCTGGGCGCCCCTGCCGCAGCCGTGTTTTGTAGGTGGATCCCATCTGGTCATCTGGAAACACACACGCAACAAACGCGCCGCCCTCAAACTGGTCGAATTCCTGACCGACCCCGCCACGCTGGTACGTTCCAACCCGGCTATGGCCACCCTGCCGCCGCGCATTGCCGTGCTGCAAAGCGGCGAATACACCCGTGACCCCATGCTCAAGGTGATGAGTCAGGCTGTCCAAAGCGGGCAGGCTTATCCACCGCTGCGCCTGTGGGGGCTGGTAGAAGACAAACTGGTAGCCGCCCTGCTAAAAATTGGCACGCAAATCCTCTCCAATTCCGACAACTCGATTGACGACATTGTCCAGCGCGAAATTGAAACCACCTCGCGCCGCCTGGACATGATCCTGGCGCAGTAACTTCATGCTTGGGCAGGCTGGGCAGCGCGCCTGGCCTGTTTTTTTACCGATCCATCAACACAAACACATGCACCTGGCCCGGGCCGTGCACGCCAATAGTGAGCGTCATCTCAATATCGGCGGTGCGGCTGGGCCCGCTGATGAGCGCCACGGCCGGGGCGGCCGCCACGCCTGGCAGGCGCAGCGCCTCTTCCAGCGTGCCCACCAGCGCCGAGCGCGCCACCACGGCAATGTGAATCTCCGGCACAAGCGAGGCAGTCAGGGGGAAGCCTGCGCCACCCGGCACGACTAGCGTGCCCGTTTCTGCAATTGCTGCCAGCGCCCCGGTCAGCCCGGCCGTTATTTCGGGGGCGCAGGCGCTTTCTACCCGAATGCCGCCTTCCGCTAAACGGGCGGCATCTACCCCCAGTACCGAATCCCAGGCCTGCACCTGCGCAATGCCCCGTTCGCGCAGCAGGGACAGGATGGCCGCTGTCACCTCCTCGGCCTGCAGCAGGGAGACGTTGCCGCCCAGCGCGCGCAGTTCGCTGGCAAAGCGTTCGGCCAGGTTGGGGATGTCGGTTGCGGGTGCGTGGGCTTTTTCTTCCCTTTTTTCCTCTTTTATCTCACCAAAAATCTCAGCGCCCTCTGCGCCTTCGCGGTGAATAGACTTCCACCGCTTCCTGAACGGCGTCGCCTCGGGGCGCGGCATGTCTTTGCTAAAGCCCCAGCCAGTAAAGGCCGGCAGCCGCAGCCAGCCGGCCGGGGCCGCGATTTGCGACACCAGCCCGGCGGCCTTTTGGGCAACGGCGAACAGGCCCGGGTGGGCGGCCAGGCGCGCATAAGCGCCCAGCCCCAGTTTGACGACCGGGGAGAGTCCCACGCCGGGGGCGGGAGCGGGCTTCCTTTCTTCAAACACTGGCAGCATGTTGGCCCGCACGCGCGTTAGCAGCATGGGCAGGTCAATATCTACCGGGCAGGCGTCTTTGCAGGCCCCGCACAGGCTGGAGGCTTGCGCCAGCTGGGCAAAGGCGCTGCCGCCCAACCCCGGCGATACCACCGCGCCGATGGGCCCAGGGTAGGGGGCAATGCTGCCCGTAGCGCTGACGTAGGCATGCCCGCCAATTTCGCGGAAGACCGGGCAGGCGTTCAGGCATGCCCCGCAGCGGATGCAGTAAAGCGCCTGGCGCAGCGGGCTGTGGCGCATGGCTTCGCGCCCGTTATCTACGATGATGAGGTGTTTTTGCTGTCCGTTTTCTGGGCGGTGGATGAGTTGGGTATAGACGCTCAGTTTTTGCCCGGTGGCCGAGCGCGGCAGCAGGGAGAGGAACAGGACCAGGTCGTCGAGCGTGGGCAGCAGACGCTCCATGCCCATGAGCGCAATGTGGACGGGCGGCAGGGTGGTGACCATGCGGCCGTTGCCTTCGTTGGTGACCAGGGTGAGCGTGCCGGTTTCGGCTACGCCAAAGTTGACCCCGCTAATGCCCACGTCGGCGGTCAAGAAGACCTGGCGCAGCACGCGGCGGGCGGTGTTGGTAAGTGTGGCAATGTCTTCGGTATAGGGGATGCCCAGTTTTTCGGCAAAGAGCGCGCCCACCTGCTGGCGGCGCAGGTGCATGGCCGGGGTGATGATGTGGCTGGGGCGTTCGCCGCGCAGTTGGATGATGTATTCGCCCAGGTCGGTTTCTACCACGCGATGCCCGGCGGCTTCGAGGGCATGGTTCAGCCCGATTTCTTCGCTGACCATGCTCTTGGATTTGGCCACCAGGGCGCTGGCGCTTTGACGCGGGGCTGTGTTCACAATCTCTTGCGCAATTTGTACGGCTTCGGCGGCGTCTTTTGCGCGATGAACGGTGATGCCGTTTTCTTCCACCTTGCGGGTAAATTGGGCCAGGTAGTGTTCCAGGTGGTCAATTACTTCGGAGCGGATGCGGTGGGCACGCTGGCGGCGCTGGGGCCAATCGGGCAGGCTGGCCAGCGCGGCAGCGCGTACCTGCAACCGTCGGGCAGTGTTGCTATCCAGCGCTGCTTGCAGGGTTTGGTCGGCAATTTTTTCGCGGATGCGGTTTTTCAATGGCGTGGCGCTCATGCGTCCTCCAGGGGGCGGGCGGCCACGTACAGTCCGCGCCCGTTTAGCCAGAGCGGGTCGCGGGCAACTTCCAGCCCGCAGGCGCGGAAGGCTTCGAGATGTTCGTCCACGCTAAAAAGCCCCAGTTCGTGGCGTTCGCTAAAGGTTTCTATCCCTTGCGGCGTGCCAACCATGTAATGAAAGACGAAGTACGACAGGTTGCCTTCGCGGCCGGTGGTGTTCATGCGGGCAATTTTCAGGTCGGGTTCGTCCACGAATGTGGCGTGAATGCGGCCCGGAAACCAGCCATCGGGTGGGAACCAGGGTTCGATGACCATGACGCCGCCGGGTTTGAGGTGACGCCAGAAATTGGCGATGGTCTGGCGCAGGGCATTCGGGGTGCGCACATAAGCAATGGAACTGAACAGGCAGGTGATGGCGTCGAATTGCCGCCCCAGGTTGAAGGTGACCATGTCACCCTGGTGGAAGGGAATGGCGGGATATTTCTGGCGGGCGGCGGCTAACATGCGTTCGTCCAGGTCGAGGCCTTCTGCCTGGTAGTATGTGCTCAGAATGTGGGTATGGATGCCGGTGCCGCAGGCCACGTCCAAAAGGGTATTGCCGCCCGAACGCAGGTGTTGCTGAATAAGTTCATGGACCGACTCGGCTTCGCGCTGGTAATCTTTACCGCGAGCCTGGTAGATAAGGTCGTACAGATGGGCAGATGGGGTGAACATGGGGCTCCGTTTGGTTGCCGTAGAAGAATGCAGGTCGAGACGCTTTTTTTCTGCTATGGTATTCAGGCAAAATCGGTGTTTATCCTTTTTATCTGTGGCGGGGTTTTCAGAGCTGGCTGAGCACTTCGGCGATGTGGACAACGCGCTGGGGTTTGCCCATGCGGTGTAAGCCGCCGGCGATGTGCATGATGCAGCCGGTATCGGCCACTACCAGGGTGGGCGCGCCGCTGGCTTCGAGGGCGCTCACCTTGCGTTTGAGCAATTCCGCGCTTAGTTCGGGGTGCGCTACCGAGAAGATGCCGCCAAACCCGCAGCACGAGTCGCTTTCGGGCAATTCTACAATCGTTGCGCCACGCACGGCGGCCAGCAGGGCGCGCGGCTGGCGGTCTATGCCCAGCCCACGCGAGAGGTGACAAGACGGGTGGTAAGTAAGCGGGCCGTCCCAGCGTGCGCCCAGGTCGGTCACGTTCAGCACGTCTACCAGGTATTCTGTGAACTCAAAGGTGCGCGCGGCCAGCGCTTGGGCGCGCGCCAGCCAGGCGGGGTCTTGGGCAAACAGTTCCGGGTAGTTGTGGCGAATCATGTGCGCGCACGAGCCAGAGGGCGAAACCACCTCGCCAGGCGCCGACTCGAAGGTGCGGATGAGGTGTTCGGCCATGCCGCGCGCATCGCGGCGCAGCCCGGCGTTGAACTGCGGCTGCCCGCAGCAGGTTTGCGCGTGGGGGAAGTCCACACGCACGCCCAGGCGTTGGAGGATGTTGACGATGGCTTCTCCCGTTTGCGGGTAGAAGGTATCTACCAGGCAGGTGATGAAAAGTTGTGCGGTGCGGGTCATTTGGGGTGTCCTCTCAAGGCTGGCGGCGCAGGGGGCATACAAAAATTGTATATCAAAATGCTTTGTTGCAAACACTAATTCATGTCACTGCGAGGAGGCTGAAAGCCGACGAAGCAGTCTTGCTGAGAAGGGGATTGCTTCGGGCTTCCCTTCGGCTTCGCTCAGGGCAAGCGCCCTCGCAATGATATCCGTGCACCAGAGCAATCAGGAGACTTTGAAAATCCGCATTTAGCCGTCAAATCCGTATGCAAAACGTATTGAAAAGTTAATTCAGTTAACAAATGGGTCTGATCCGTGTGGTATGATTGTTGCGCACTAATTATGGAGAGAAAAACATGAGCCAATTTCGCACGAAAATCCCTAACCGGTTCGACCTGCCGCGCCGTATTGAGCGGCTGGGTGAACTTTCTTATAACCTGTGGTGGACCTGGAACCCGCTTGCGCAGCGTCTGTTCAACCGCATTGACAACGATTTGTGGGAACGTGTCAACCACAATCCATTCTTGTGGCTGCGCCAGATTAGCCGCCAGCGCCTGAATGCAGCCGCGCAATCGCCCGCTTACCTGGAACTGTACGACAGCGTCATGGAAGACTTTGATGCCTACCTGGCGCGCAAAGATACCTGGTTTGCCACTGCCCACCCCGAGCATAAAGACCAGGTGATTGCGTACTTTTCGATGGAGTTTGGCCTTCACGAGACGCTGCCCATTTATTCGGGCGGGTTGGGCGTGCTGGCTGGCGACCACCTGAAGGAAAGCTCTGACCTGGGCATTCCGCTGGTGGGCGTGGGCTTTCTGTATAGCGAAGGCTACTTCTCGCAGCGCATTAGCGAAGATGGCTGGCAAGAGGCCATCAACCAGCCGCTGGCGTTCGATAGCCTGCCCATTTTGCCCGTGCTCAACCCGGATGGCACGCCCCTGACCATTAGCGTCGAATTCCCCGATGGGCCGGTGTACGCCCGCATTTGGGAAATCCGCGTTGGGCGCACGCCCCTCTACTTGATGGACAGCAACATGGACATCAACACCCCAACCCTGCGCCAGTTGACCACGCGCCTGTACTGGAGCGACATCAACCTGCGCGTGATGCAAGAGGTGCTTTTGGGTGTGGGCGGCGTGCACGCGCTGCGCGCCCTGGGCATTGCCCCCACGGTGTGGCACATGAACGAAGGGCATGCGTCCTTTTTGACGATGGAGCGCGCCCGCGAGCTGGTGGCCCAGGGTAAAACCTTTGCCGAAGCGGTAGAAGAAACGCGCAAAAACAACATCTTTACCACCCACACGCCGGTCCCGGCGGGCAACGATGAATTCCCCCTGTGGCTGGTGGATAAATACCTGGCCAGCCTGTGGCCGCAATTGGGGCTTACCCGCGATGAATTTATTGACCTGGCCCGTCACCAACAAAATTGGGGCGAGACCTTTAGCATGCCCATTTTGGCGCTTCGCAATGCCGATGGCCGCAATGCGGTTTCGGAATTGCACGGGCGCGTCTCGCGCAAGATGTGGCATCACCTGTGGCCAGGCAAAAATGTAGACGAAGTGCCCATTACGCATGTGACCAATGGCGTGCATGCGCCCACCTGGCTGGCGCGCCGTATGCGTGTGCTGTACGACGCCTACCTGGGCGAAGACTGGCTGGAACGCCTGGACGACCCCGAACTGTGGGCGCGCGTGGACGAAATTCCAGACCACGAACTGTGGGCCGTGCGCACCCACCTGAAGCGCAAACTGGTCTTTTACATGCGCGAACGCGTACGCCAGCGCTGGATTAAGGGCGGTTTTCACCCGGTACAGGTGGTGGCTTCGGGCGCGCTGCTCGACCCGTATGTGCTCACCATTGGTTTTGCGCGCCGCTTTGCTACCTATAAACGCGCCGGGCTGGCGTTGAGCGAATTTGAGCGCATGCTGGAACTGATCAACCGTCCCAACCGGCCCGTGCAAATCATCTTTGCAGGCAAAGCGCACCCGGCTGATGAACCCGGCAAGATGCTCATTCAGGAAGTCTATCGCAAAGTGAAGCAGGCCGAAAATGGCGGGCGGCTGGTTTTCCTGGAAGATTACGACATGAACCTGGCCCGTTACCTGGTGCAGGGCGTGGATGTGTGGATGAACACCCCGCGCCGCCCCAACGAAGCCAGCGGCACCAGCGGCATGAAGGCCGCCATGAACGGCGTGCTCAACTTTTCGGTGCTGGATGGCTGGTGGCGTGAAGCCTACAACGGTCAAAACGGCTGGGCCATTGGCGAAGATGCCGACCTGGACGCTGCCGTGCAAGACCAGTCTGACTTTGCCAGCCTGTTCAAGACGCTGGAAGACGACATCATTCCGCTTTACTATGAGCGCACACCCGATGATTTACCCATCAAATGGATTGCGCGCATGAAAGAAAACCTGCGCACCATCACGCCCCAATTTAGCACGCGCCGCATGCTGAAAGAATATGTAGAAAATCTCTACATTCCAGCCATGCCGCAGCCAGTGAAAGCCACGCGCAAAAAGTAAAGCGCACCGCTGTGCATGTCAACGCGCTTTGTGGGTCATCTCCGCAAAGCGCGTTTTTTGTGGCGGGGAGAGGATAAATCAGCTGATATAATCGCGCGCATGCTTACCGGTGTGCCAGAAATTTCTCCCCAAGACCTGTTCCTCAAATTGCAATCGGATGCAGATTTTATTTTGCTGGATGTGCGCGAGATGTGGGAACTGAACCTGGCCCGTCTGGACGACCCGCGTCTTATTGTGCTGCCCCTTAGCCGGTTGGCGCGCGAACGGGCCGCTGCCTTGCCCCCGGCGCTTACCGCTAACCCGGCTGCCGAAGTGGTGGTCTTATGTCATCATGGCGTGCGCAGCGCCGATGTGACGGCCTGGCTGCGCCAGCAGGGATATGCCAATGTGTTTTCTCTGCGCGGCGGCATAGATGCCTACGCCAGCCAGGTGGACCCGCGCGTGGGCGCATATTAGCCCATGGCCCGCCTCAGGCGTTTACGGGGCGGCGGCTTTCCATCATAGAATGCAAGCGGCGGTCTTAAAAGTGGGGCAAGATATTTATCTTGCCCTACATGTCCAGTCTGAGGCGTTTACGGGGCGGTGGCTTTCCGTCATAGAATGCAAGCGGCTGTTTCAATAATGGGGCAAGATATTTATCTTGCCCTCCATCTGGCTATAAAAGCAAACAACAACCGCTAAACAGTCGCTTGTTTTTGGGTAGGGTTGTCCGCTGTTTTGTTATTCGATGACAAATTT
>FWPV01016903.1_pt1 | contig 10200 bp, 8 predicted proteins | sample 2228371 | NCBI WGS metagenome assembly FWPV01 (sample SAMEA103939776, study PRJEB20133) | metagenome
GTTCTTCAGCTGGCTGTCGGGAAATTCATGAATCTGCGCCGGCTCCCGCCCGGCGGCAGGCCGAGCCGGAACCCGGTCTGCGGTCTACAGTCAGGAGTGCGTATTCGATCTGTTCAGCGCGACCCGTGCGGCGCGCAATGCATTTCGCGTCCGTCGAATACCGAACCGACCGCCTGACAAGAAAAGGAGATTCGCCATGTCACACCCCGCGTTGTCGACCTACCGTTTCGCCGAAGGCACCTGCATCGCCCAGGCCACGCCGCCGGAGGCGGCCCGCGTGTCGCTGGACAGTCCCGCGACCGACGTCATGACCGATCTGGTGAACGTGCGCGCCGCCTGCATCGGCCCGCAGGCCTCGCTTGACGCGGCCGAACAGCGCATGCGCGAAAGTGGTGTCCGCATGCTGTTCGTCATCAGCGACATGCCCTGCGTGGATGGCATCGTCACGCTGTCCGACCTGCAGGGCAGCAAGCCGATCCGCTTGATACAGGCGCAGGGGCTGACGCGCGGCGAGCTGACGGTGAAGCACGTGATGCAGGCGCTGAGCGACATCGACGCGGTGGATTTCGAGGCGCTGCGGCGCGCCACCGTGGGCAGCGTCGTGGCGGCGCTGCAGCACTACGGTCATGCCTATCTGCTGGCGGTCGAGGCGGCAACGCGCGGCGCACCGCCGCGCATCCGCGGCATCTTCTCGGCGGCGCAGGTCGAACGCCAGCTCGGCGCACCGTTGAATTCGGTCGAGGTCGCCGCGACCTTCGCCGAGATCGCGACGGCGCTGCGCGGATGATGTGATGGGGCGCCCGCCGTTCCATCACCGAGGCGGATAACCGCTGGTTATCGAATTATTGGTTGTTCGCCTCTTGAGTTATGGGTGATGGGCCCGCTATAAAGCAGACTGTTCAACGAATCCGATTCCTGCCATGGCCACCGTCGCACCCGAAAAAGTCCTCAGCGTGCATCACTGGAATGACACGCTGTTCAGCTTCAAGACCACGCGGGACCCGAGCCTGCGCTTCCGCAATGGTCACTTCGTCATGATCGGGCTGGAAACCGGCGGCAAGCCGCTGCTGCGCGCCTACAGCATCGCCAGCGCCAATTACGAGGAGCATCTGGAGTTCTTCAGCATCAAGGTGCCGGACGGTCCGCTGACGTCGCGCCTGCAGCACCTGAAGGAAGGCGATGAAATCCTGGTCGGGCGCAAGCCGACCGGCACGCTGGTGCTCGACGATCTCAAGCCCGGCAGACATCTTTACCTGTTCGGCACCGGTACCGGGCTGGCGCCCTTCCTGAGCCTGATCCGCGATCCGGAGGCCTACGAGCGCTTCGACAAGGTGATCCTGTTCCACGGCGTGCGCCATGTGAACGAACTGGCCTACCAGGACTACATCGAGCGCGAACTGCCGAACGACGAATTCCTCGGCGAGTACGTGCGCGACAAGCTGCTGTACTACCCCAGTGTCACGCGCGAGCCCTACCGCAACCGCGGCCGGCTGACCGATCTGATCGTCAGCAACAAGATGACCGACGACCTCGGTCTGCCGCCGCTGAACCCGGACACCGACCGCGCGATGATCTGCGGCAGCCCGAGCATGAACAAGGACACCGCCGACCTGCTCGACGCGCGCGGCTTCGTCGTGTCGCCGGGCGTCGGCGAACCGGGCGACTACGTGATCGAGCGGGCTTTCGTCGAGCGCTGATCAGCCACGCTGGGCGTCCAGCCAGGCCGGAAACCGCTGCTGCCAGGCGGCCGGCAATCGCGCCGCGAGCGTGTCCCGATGTCCGGCATGCCAGCGGCGCAGCCAGTCCGTGACGCCGGCGACGGCCGGTTCGATCACCCGTCCATCCGGTGTGTGCGGCGCCGACAGCCAGCCGTAGCTCGCCTGCGTGCCGCTGGCCAGCCGCACGCTGCACAGCGTTTCCCGGAAGCGCAGCAGACCGGAGGTGTGCAGCGCCAGCTGCACCGGCCACCAGCCCCCCGCTTCGGCCATGTCTGCCGGCCACGGCTGGCCGTCCGCAGCGCCGGCCAGTTCGACCAGCAGGTCGCGCCGGAACATGCAGGCCGCCAGCGGTGGCGCGACCCATTGACTCAGTCCGGTCGCGAACGGCGGAATCTGCTGCACCGCCTGTGCCCAGGCGCCGCTTTGCGCAAAGGCGTTCTGATGCACCAGTTCGCCGCCCGGCGTGATCAGCCGCACGTCGCTGCACGTCACGCCGACCAGCGCGCCGTACTGGCGATAGAACAGATGGCGTTCGACGAAATCGCGGTCCAGGCGGTCACCCACCGGCAGGAACACGATGGATTCACCCGAGGCCGCGCGCGCCGCGGCGATGAGGCGCGTCAGGGCGTCCGCCCCCTCCGGGCCGTCGTCGTAGCGGCGAATGTCGGTGCCATCGGGCGTCGCCGGACAGGACAGCGCGGCGGGCAGCAGCACCTCGCAGGCCGTATGCCGCTGGTCGAGTGCCGAGGTGACGCTCGCCGACACGCCAGCGGCGTCGCCGCGACCGATCAGCGCGATGCTGATGCGCGCCGCCGCGACGCCGCGGTCGCCGGTCGGCATGCGCTGCAGCTTTTCCCAGCGCCGGAAGTAGCTGCGGGCACGGGCGTGGTGCGCCGGCTCCAGATCGGCCATGTCCACCCACTGGTCGAGAAAGTGCAGCTGGCGCGGCGTGCGGTCGCGCAGGTCGATGCGCGGGGTGTAGCGGCCGTTGCGCAGGCTGCCGAACTCGTTGGCCGAATGGATGCGGTAGATGCCCAGGCTCTGGCGCAGGTAATGAACGCAGCCGCTCCGGATCAGCGCCGCCGGGCACAGCGCACCGTCGGCACCGCGCGGAAACGCCCAGGCCGGAATCGCGGCCAGGCACTCGGTGACCAGCGTGCGCCCGAACACCAGCCCGGTCGGCACCGAGAACGGGAAGAACATCGGTCGACCGTCGAGATCGTAGCTGTCGTCCAGCTTGTCGATGCCGACGATCTGGAACCAGGTGTCGAGCGCCGATTCGCCGGTGCGTTCGTCGCGCAGGATGAGGTCGTGGCACAGGAACAGCCGCTCGGTGTCGATCGCCTTCGAGGCGATCCAGGCCGCCACGCCCGCCAGCTTGTCCGGCAGGCACAGGTCATCGGAATCGAGCAGGCATACCAGTTCGCCGGTGGCGGCGCGCACGCCGGCGTCGAAGGCGGCGGTCTGGCCGCGGTTGGGCTGCTGCAGCACCTTCACCTGCGGATGGTCCCGGTAGCGCGCCAGCACCGCGAGCGAATCGTCGGTCGACCCGTCATCGACGACGACCACCTCGACCTTGTCGGCCGGGTAGCGCTGCGCCAGCGCGCTGTCGATCGCCTGCCCGACGAACTGCGCGTAGTTGTAATTGCAGATGACGATGGAAAAAGAGGGTGCGCGGGACGGCGTGCTCATCAATGCGGCTCCAGCAGGGTTTCGCAGCGATCGGCGACTGCCCGTATCGTCTGTTGCGGTTCGTACCCGGTGTGACGCTGCGCGAAGGCGCGTGCAGCCTGACCGAGGGCTGCGTTCGAGAGGGCCTTCCTGAACAGCGCCGCAATGGCCGCCGCGGCATCCGGCATCACCACGGCGGCGACACCGAGGGTTTCGAGACGTTTGGCGGTCATGACCTGTTCCATCTGTGACGGCAGCACGATCAGCGGTTTGCCGGCCAGCAACATGGCCGACACCGTGCCGTTGCCGCCATGGCAGACCGCCAGATCGCAGTCCCGCCGGGCGGCTTCCATGTCCAGCGGCTCGACGCTGACGCACATCGATCCGCGCGAAAACGTGGCGACGGTCTGCGCCGAGGCGCCCGGCACATGGGCCAGCACGCGCGCCGGCAATTTCGCCAGCGCGCCCAGCGCTGCTTCGATCGCCGGATAACCGGGTTTCAGATAGCCAAACACGCGCGGGCCGGTGCCCTCCGGCCAGCTGACGTCGCTGCCCTGGCCGAGGCTGAACAGCGGTCCGAGCCAGTGCGCGCCCGGGTGATCGGGGTAGTGATCGAGTTCGGCGAAGCCCAGCATCAGCGAGGCATCGCAGGCGGTCAGCTCCGACAGGTTCGCCAGCGGCGGCGCGTCCAGCGCGAACAGCACCTCATTCGCGGTTTTCCACACGTGCGCCTCCGAATCGGCGACACGCTTCATGTTTTCCTGCTGCCACCAGCGGAACGGCGGCATCGGCCGGCCGTTTGGCGGAATGCAGAAGCCGTCGCCCAGATTGACGCGCGGGGTGCCCAGCCCGCGGGTGGCCAGCAGCGCCGTCTGCGCGTGGTCCATCACCAGCAGGTCGGGTTGCACGAGGTCGATCATCGCGCGCCACGCCCTCGCGACACCGGTCAGCGCGCGCGTGTTCAGGAAGCCGAAGCGCATCAGCAGTTCGGCATGGCTGATCGGTGGCGGCAGCCCGGTGACCTGGCCGATCCACAGCGGCGCCTGCAGCCAGCGCAGCTGATGCCGGTGCAGCAGCGCTTCCGCGCCCAGCAGGTCGCGCACGGCGAACACCGGTTCGTGCCCGCGTTCGCGCAGCGCCAGCGCGATCGGCAGCAGCCGCGACAGGTGACCGTAGTCACCGCCCAGTTCCCAGCAGAAAAGTATGCGCGCCATGGCTGCGATGGTAGCGGCTGCCCAAACAACAACGGCACCCGCAGGTGCCGTTGTGTGAAGGCTGTCGTGAAATCAGCCGGGTTTGCGTCGTCGCGCCGCGGCCAGTCCGGCCAGCGCCAGTCCGGTCAGTGCGATGCTGGAGGGTTCGGGTACGGTGTTATCCACCGCGCGCTGCGTGATGGAGAACGGCGTGGCTCTCAACAGCCTGTCAAACGACTTCTGACCCGCATCATCAAAAGAGAAATTGTTGGGGTCGCCGCTGCGTGCGATGGCTTGACCTGGGCTGCAGCCGAAGCTGGGAATGAGGATCGGCTCTTCGTTGTCGGCCGTCGCGGCTGCCAACTGGGGCTGTTCGACGACGATTTCGTCGAACTGGACGCCGCCTCCGCCATAGCCATCTTCGACGAATTCGCCGTAGGAGCTGCACTCGGTGCCGCCCAGCATGTTTCCGGACACGGTGGCAATGATGTCGTACTGCAGCGTGAAGTCGCCCGAACGGATGCCCAGATCGGCCGAAAAGTCCCGCGGGTTCTGCGAAATGCGGGTTAATGCCGAGGGCGGACATTCGATGTAGCTGTCGAGCTGGCCCCTGCCCTCGTCGGTACACGTGATCGTGCCGGTCGCCGCCAGATCCAGACGGATGTCTTCGCGCGCCAGCTCGGTACCGTCGATTTTGATGACGAGTTCGAGCCGGGCGCTGCCGGTCTGGCCGATGAATGCCTTGTAGAAAGCCAGTTCGGTGTCGTCGACGCGGAAGTCGAAGTTGACCGCCTGGGTGCCGGTGACATCCACCACCGTGCTGTAGCTGACCCGGCTCCACGCTGTGAAGATGCCCTCGCCGGATGAACGCGCCCCGAAATAGGTCTGCCCACCGCTTTCGTAGCCATAGGTATGGAAGAACACGGAATTGCCGCCCGGGGCGTCTTTCCACAGGTAGTAATCAACGTTGTTGCCGCTCTGCGAATCCGTTGCCTCCGAGCCGCCGCCGAGGCTGTAGCGCGCGTCGACCGAGATCGGATTGGCCTGTGCCTGAAGCGACAGGGCGCTGAAGGCTGCACCGATTGCCAGGGCGATCGTTTTTGCGTTGGGAAGTCTGGCTTCCATGAGCTACTCCGTTTGGGTTGAGGTGTGAACGCCCTAGAGCAAAAACGAGGCCCAAAAAAAATCGTCAAATAATCAATGACGTGATCAGCCTCTATTACCGAAGTGTTAAAAAATCTGACGGAAATCAAAATAAAAGCGCACGAATCAATGGCGCAAAACACTTTTGCGGCGAGAAGTGCAGTGCTGCGTAGTCATGCGCGCGCGCGCCGGTCTGTTCGCGTAATGTCGCGTCGGCCAGCAGTTCGCGGCAGTGGCGCGCAAAGCCGTCTGCATCGTCGGCCACACGGAAGCAGCGACCGGCGTCGTCATCCAGTCCGCGCGCCCCTTCGGTCGTCGTGACCAGAGGCACGCCATGGCCGAGTGCCTCGACGTTCTTGATCTTGAGGCCTGACCCCCAGCGCACCGGATTGATGGCGACGTCCACGCTGCCCCAGAGGGCGGTGTAGTCCGCAACGAAGCCGTGTGCGATGGCGGTCACCCCGGCGGGGGGGGACCAGACCCGGCACACCGACCCCCACACATGCAGTTCGGCCGGCACGCCCCCCAGCGCCGGCCAGACCTGATGCGCGAACCAGTCCAGCGCGTCGACATTGCCTTGCCAGCCGCTGGCGACAAAGCCCAGCACGCGGCCCTGTGCCCGCACCGGCTGGCGGGCGAACATCACCGGGTGCGGCACGCACAGCGCCCGTGGCCCGATGGCGGCCGCCACGCGGCGTGCATCATCCTGCTGGATCAGCAGCACGTGATCGTAGCGGGCCAGCCGCGCCATCTCCTCGTCGAACGACAGGTCGACGCCGCCCCAGGGCTCGAGCCCGACGCGCGCGCGCGACGCCACGTTGTCGCTGACCAGATCATGCGTGTCCAGGATGCGCAGCACGCCGGGCGGCAGCGCATCGGCCAGAAAATCCAGTCGCAGGCGCGCAAACAGGCAGGCATGGGCAGCGATCGCACCGACCAGATCGGTCAGCTGCGCACGTGCGGCCGCCGGTTCCGGGTCGGCGCAGGAATGCAGCGTGGCGGACACGCGCAGCGCGGCGAGCCGCTTGTGGTCGGCCTCGCCGACCGGCGCGAGGCAGAACAGGTGCAGGTCGAACAGCTGGCCGAGCATCCAGGCCAGCGCCAGATTGCGCGTGCGCTCGCCGCCGCCAAGACGCCAGAAGGGGTCGTGGGTGACGAACAGCACGACCCGGCGCGCACTCATGCCCGGCCGCCCGGCGCGTGACAGGGCGCGTGCGGCGCCCGTATGCTCTGCGCCTGCTTCATGTCACTGCCGGATGAGTCGGACACCATGGAAAACCCCTGCGCGCGGTCGGAACGGACGCGCGATTCTTGCACAGGCTTGTCGCCATGAGCCGCGTGCTGCTGGCGTGGGAGCTCGGCGCCAACATGGGTCATCTCGACCGCATGCTGCTGACGGCGCGCGAGCTGCGCCGGCGCGGCCACGAAGTGACCTTTGCGCTGAAGGATCTGTCGCGTGCGCATGGCCGCGTGGTCAGCGAAGGGTTTGCGGTCGTGCAGTCGCCGATCTGGCTGCCGCGCATGGCCAGACCGTCCGGTCTGGTCAATTTTTCGGCGGTGCTGGCGTCGGCCGGCTGGCTCGATCCGGGTGGGCTGGCGGGGTTGCTGTCCGGCTGGCGCACGCTGTTCGATCTGTGTCGCCCTGATCTGCTGGTGTGCGACCACGCGCCGACCGCGATGCTGGCGGCGCGCGCATACGGGTTTCCGGTGGCCGCCGTCGGCAACGGTTTCGAAGTGCCGGCCTTCGGCGACGTGTTCCCGGCGCTGCACTACTGGGATGCGGCCGATACCGCGGCTTGCGCCGGCAGCGACGACACCGTGCTGCGCGCCGTCAACGCCGCGCTCGCCGCGTTGGGCCAGCCCGCGCTGCCCCGGCTCACCGCCTTGTTTGCCGATGCCCTGTGCATCGTGGCTTCGCTGCCGGAGCTGGCGCATTACCCGGCCTATCCGGACCGCGTGGTGCGGGTCGGCCCCAGTTTCGTCGACGACGCCGGCGCGCAGCCGCAGTGGCCGCAGGTTGGAGGTGAAGGAGGCGGCGAGGGCATTCCCGTATTCGCCTATCTGTCGCCCGAACACGCCGATTTCACGGCGCTGATGGCGGCCCTGCGCCAGCGAGGGCTGCGCAGTGTGGTGCATGCGAAAGGGCTGTCGGCCGCGACGGCGCGCGAACTGGGCGCGCCCAACATCCGATTCGAGCCGGCGCCGGTGCGCATGGGCCTGGCCACGGCGCAGGCGCGCATCGTGCTGTCGCACGCCAGCATCGGCACCGTCAGCGCGGCCGCGCTGGCCGGATGCGTGCAACTGGTGCTGCCGAATCACATGGAGCAGTACATGGTGGGTCGCCGCGTGGTCGAAGCCGGCATCGGGCTGATGGTCGAGCCGGGCAGCCGCGGCACCGACTACCCGGCGCTGCTGCGCAGGTTGATCGACGACACCGCATTCTCCGCGGCCGCACTTGCGCTGGCCGGGCGCCATGCGGGCGTGCGACCCGACCACACCGGCGTACAGGTGGTCGACGCGCTGGAGCGCTGCCTCGCGCACGGCGCGGCGTGACCGGCCGCGGAACCCCTGCCGCCGCGGACGTCCAAGGCGCATGACCCCCCCTCACGCCGACCTTCCGCTGCGACGCCTGCTGCTCAGGCTGCCGCTGCTCGCCGCCCTGCCGGCGCTGGCGCACGGTCCGGAATTCGACCCGGTCGTGCGCGGCACGCCCCTCATGCTGCCGCGCGACCATGGTGCGCACCCGCGCCACCGCATCGAGTGGTGGTACATCACCGGCTGGCTGGAGCGCGATGGCGCGGCGCCGGTCGGCTTCCAGCTCACCTTCTTCCGCGTGCGCCAGCCTGCGCACGACGCCAGTGCAAGCCGTTTCGCACCGGGCCAGATCCTGTTCGCGCATGCCGCGGTGTCGGACGCCACGCGCGGCCGCCTGCTGCATGCGCAGAAGATTGCGCGCGCCGGCTTCGGCCTGGCCGAGGCGTCGGTGAGCGATCTGGAGGTACACATCGACGACTGGACCCTGCGCCGCGACCCTGCGCCGGAGCGTCTGGCCGCGCGCATCGCGGCGCCCGACTTCGGCTATGCACTCGACTTCACGCCGACCCAGCCGGTGCTGTGGCAGGGCGACGCCGGTTTCAGCCAGAAGGCGGCCGACCTGGCGCATGCCAGTCACTATCTGAGCTGGCCGCAGCTCGCGGTGGCCGGCACGCTGGACATCGGTCGGCGTCGGCAGCGCGTGCGCGGCCGCGCCTGGCTGGACCACGAATGGTCGAGCGCGCTGATGCCTGAAGGCGCCACCGGCTGGGACTGGCTGGGGCTCAATCTGGACGACGGCGGCGCCCTGATGGTGTTCCGCATGCGCGATGGCGAGGGCCGCGCGATGTGGGCGTCGGCGACCCTGCGCGATGGTGGGGGCCAGCGGCAGTTCGCCCCGCCTGACATCGAATTCAGCGTGCGGCGCACCTGGCTCAGCCCGCGCACCGGCGGCCGCTATCCGGTCGCGATGAGCATTCGTGTCGGGTCGCGCCGATTCGAGCTGCAGCCACTGATGGACGATCAGGAACTGGACAGCCGCGCCAGCAGCGGCGCGATCTACTGGGAAGGCGCGGTCAGCGCATCGGAGGCGGGGCGACCGGTCGGACGCGGCTATCTGGAGCTGACCGGCTACGCCGGGGCGCTGCGCCTCTGACCGCGCCGGCGATCGCCATCAGACCGCCACTCAGAGCCGCCGCGCAATCGTCACCGCGAACGCCGACCCGCTGCCCACCAGACCGCACCAGCTGCGCATCAGCCAGCCGTCGGGCAGGTCGCCATGGCCGAGCGCTTCGTCGCGATGCGCGCATTCATCCGCCTGACATTCGATCAGCAGTGCGCGCAAGGCCGGGTGGCTGCCGTCATCTGGCAGACGGTCGATCTGCTGCTGGTAATGGTGATCGACGAAGGTTTCGACTGCGCCGATGGTGCCGAATACCGCGCGCGCGCCGAACAGTGCCGGCAGCGCGCCGGTCATGAAGCCGGCGACACGCCAGCCGGGCAGCAGCAGGCTGCGCCGCAACGGCGGCAGCAGCGCCGAAATCCGGTCCAGGTGCTGCTGCTCGGTCACCCGGTGGCGCTGCGCGAATTCGCGCACGACCGGATCGCGCGACACGGCGAGGATGCCGCGGTAGATCCACACCGCACCGGTTTCACCCGCATGGTCCGAGCGCAGTTCGCCGATCAGGTCGTCTGGCACGCCCGGCGTGTCGAGTGCGCGCGCGACGCGCTGCATCGAGGGGCGCACGCGCAGGAAGCCCCGGTAGGCGACTTCGAGCACGCTGGCCACGCCCGGCAGTGCGCCGGCACGGGCCAGCCAGCGCCAGCCGGGCAGAGCCGCCCACAGCGCGATGAAGGCGCGCGCACCGCTGAGCACCTCGCCGTCGTCACGCCGCACGTGAAAGCGTGCGAGGTAGTCGGCGCGCTCGCCGGCGACCGGCAGG
>FWPV01016904.1_pt1 | contig 10200 bp, 10 predicted proteins | sample 2228371 | NCBI WGS metagenome assembly FWPV01 (sample SAMEA103939776, study PRJEB20133) | metagenome
ACCCTTTTAGAAGCCAGAAATAAATTATCTAAAAAGGACAAACCCAATCAGGCGGCCTTGTAAGTCCCCTTTTATAAACGAGCCAATTAAACTCATCAATGAACTTCAAAAGGGAATGGGTGGGATTGATATTTAATCTTTCAGAAAGAAGCGAAGCGGGATCATTCATGTTAAATCTTTCTCTGCATTCTTCAACTAATCTCTCAGCAATTCTCTTGGTCTCGATCAGGAACAAGCAATAACCTCTGCCAGAATCGATAATCTCATTATTCTGAATCCAGTAACGAAGTCGTATTGCATCATCCCACATTATAAATAGGTCAGGGTTGATTATGTGAAGCACCTTACTCGTTGCAGTTGGACCGAAGTTTTTTGCAATTGGGCTTCCGTAAAACCAAAAACTATTGAAAACTCTTTCTATTCTCTCTCTATTTTCTACAACATCAAAGTTAAAATTTAGAATTGAGAAATCCTGGGTGACAAAGAGTTCTGGGTGAATTCCTACCAAACAATTTTTAAGATTTTCCGCTGTTACACTGTCATAATTTCTAAGTCTACATCCCCATTTATTAAGAAACTCAATTAAAACGAATCTTATTTCATCAACATTCAAGTCCGCAGGGTGATATCTAAGTATTTCTAAAAAGCGACTGTTAGAAATAATTTCAATATAGGCTTGATTAACGCCTAAAGCTTCGCGTAAAACTCCAGGATCCCTTGAGGTCATAGCTGCCCAAATAATGTCATTGAGATTAGGCATTATTTTCCTATTATCTTGTTTGATCAATAGGCCCCTTATTTAGGCCAGATCTTCTTAAGGTTATTAATTTGTTCCGGTGACAAAGTGAAGCCAGCGAATGCCTCAAAAACTACAATGCCCCTTTTTTAGACTCTTCAGTTATAACAAGGCCCCCATGTATAGGAGTGTCGTTGTTTTGCATACAGGCTCCACAGATGAATTGAATCGGAGTGTGCTCCTCTGACAAAAAGTAATATGTGCGGGATTGATTGTGAGAACGAGGCTTATAATTCTCTGCATGGTTCTTACATCGACATCGACCAATCAATTTGTCAAAATCTGATGCCATTTTTAAACCCTCCCTCCGGCCGCTCAACCCTTAACCACGGCTGACCTTTTTCTGGAAATCCTCAAGGGTTTCCAGAGTAATTCTATTAGCTGTGCACTAACTCTAAACGGAATATCTGGAATTCAAGAATGTTGGACCTATTTTTTAATGAACCCGAAAAGTTTTACTTTCCTTGTGGGAAACATCCTGCTAACAGCACTTTGGTCTACATTTAGAGCCCTTGATATTTCCCCCTGCGGTATACCACATTTTATCAAGAGAAGTATAGGAACCCTTTTTATCTCGACTTAATAACTAATTTTCTGAAAATTTAAATCGCTTTTTCAGAACATTTCCTTTTGAAAATGGGATTTTGCCATCATGTTGCAGTCGGCCTACCACAATCCCAGGAGCAATGCCTAATCTATATGCAAATCTCCTAATGTTTGCAAGAGTAAAGTCTTGTACTTGGATAAAAGAATGATATTCAACTGATGGAATTAAAAAATCCTGGGCAAAATGATCAGCCTCCAGTTCTTTATCCGATTTTCTTACCTCTGGCCGGTTGCCTGCTTCGGCTTCGATGAAAACATTCCGTTTCCCATGGAGAAGGATATGGCCCGCCTCGTGATAAAAGGTAAACCAAAGGTGATCATCAGTTTTCCCACGAAGACTCAACTGGATCAAAGCCTTGCCTGGACTCAACCAGCGCGTTGCTCCATAAGTACGAGTTCCTGGAAGCTCAGGGATGAACACAATGGCAACACCCGCGTCGGAACACAGTTCTTTCATCCTTGGCTCAAAAACTTCAGGGGAAGCCATTGTGAGACCCCGGATTTCTTGAAGAGATCTCCTAAACATATTTGAATTGTAGGGTTTGCATTCCAATTTTTGAGCCTCAATCTCTCCCCAGCGTAACCAAGCCGAAACTGCATATGGATTTCTTTGGAATGCAGCAGAGGTTCGATATTCCGCTTGGGAGCTTGTCCATATAAGATTCCACTCATCGATCCCGGCAACACCGAAGAAATTTAGAAGTGCCTTCAATTTCCCTATACGAGATTCTTTTTTAGGTAATAACCCTGCTTTTGTTAAGGTTGCTATGGGGAATTTTCTGAGCCACTCTATCTGGGAATGAAGCCTTTTCTCTTCTCTCAAACGTGCTTTCGTTTCTTGGTAATTTCGTTCGAGATTATTCCAAAAGGATGCAGGTATCCCTAAAACCCTTTCAAATTGCAGAGCCGTCTCAGCGGTAATTGCAGCTTTTCCAGAAATAATCTCATTGATTGTCTTCTTAGGACGACCAGTGCGCTCAGCCAATTCGGCCTGAGTCATGCCCATAAATTCCAAAGTTTCCCGCAAAGTTTCCCCAGGTGGAATTGCATAATTTGGTTGAAAGGAGCTTCTTTTTGTATCATTCATGGATATCCTCCACTCCTAAGATCTTGACCTTGGTCACCTTTAGCCAGTCCAATCCGCCATCTTCTTTTCGAGGATTCCCTTCATGATCAGGTATAAACAACAATCGGTATGGATGTTTAACGTCGATTGAGATTTGGCCTGTCCGGTCCCCTTTCAACTCATGTACCCGCAATTGAGGCAACTTCCTTAGGGTCTCAAGGTTTCCTGCTGCGGCCAGCTCTGTCAATCTACGAGCAATTATTTTTGCCTGTTCCGGACCCCACCGACGTTTGAGGGTTTTTTTATCACAAAATTCTTTCTCAAGTTTTTTGTTCTTAAATGTAATTAACATAGGGCAGGCTCTTTGTCAATAGAAATGTTAACCCCAGGGGTTAATAATTTTTTGTTCTATTGGTTCGCCTTCGGTAGGTTGCTTTTGACGCTACTTTCGGATCCTGGTTAGCCTTAATGCGGGCCAGAAGTTCGGAGGCGGATTCATAGGGGCGGCGTTCACGGCGGGCGAGTTCGGCTTCGGTTGGGACCAATTCTCCCCGGAAGGCTTTGGCGAGGATTGCCTGGGTAAGTTTTTCAGCCCTCAATTTGGCTGCTTGAACCCGCTTCTCAACCGCATCCGCCAATTTGAACATTGCCTCAACCCGGCGCACAATTTCTTGTTGCTCACATAATGATGGAATGGGAACAACCATGGGACGTATATCATCAAGATTAAAATTCGCCCTAGCAACATCCGCTTTGGTCTCGTGGATGTGTTCTTGGGCATAGGGTGATAGGAAAAAGTAGAGTAAGAATTTATTAAGCATCCCGTCTGGTACTAACCGGATAATAGCAACCGCTTGATTACAGTTCGCGCCTTCAATAGCATGAGTTGCAATTGCACATCGTCCAACGGAGGCTCCAACCAAATTCAAAAGAATGTCTCCTTGATGTATGATGGAATTCTTGTGTGATTCATTAAATACTGGAGGAAGATAGGCTACATCGCTCAAATCAAGGTTTCCCCACAAGACATTTTGGCTCCGGATGAAATTAAGGCCACCCTCTATGTATTGAAACCCTTGCCATTTGGGTGAAGATCCTTTCGTAATCGAAAGAGTGAGTTGGTCCACGGTACTTAGACACCAGCTATCTGGTATTTCGAATTCTAGCTGGTACGAAGGTTCGATAGGTTCTCTGTAACGAGTTCGAAAGCTGACCTTTCTATTAGTTTCCAGGAATGAACGGCGAAGGTTGAGTATTTTTGAAACCAATTCTTGTGTGCTATCTTTTTTGTTACTCTCTCGCCAATCTTCGGTGAGGCGGCCGGAGCAGGCGGCGGAGAGGACAGCCTGACGGAAATGCTTAAGGATCATTGACACTTTGGCCAAACGTTCTTTTGCCGAATTAACCCGTGCCAGCAATTCTTCAACCTTTGCCACGATCTGTGATCTGCTCAGAGTTAATCACCCGATGCTTTTCATCCAGAAGGACGACATGAAATTCTTCGTGTTTAGCCTCTCTTGCCAGCCTCATAAAATGTTCTTTGCAATAATCAACCGCATCAAGGGTGTTTCGAATCTTATAGCGTGAGGATGACTCAATTCTTTGAGCTCTTAATCTTTTGCCCAATTCGAGACCAGCCATAACTTGGCAATAGGCAGTTTCCCCAGTGGCTCTGCTAATCTGTCTAAGTTCGCCTCTCGCCTGGAGGGACAGTTTTTCAAGGTCGTTTCCGAACCGGGTTGCGAGCTTCTCACCAGCCTGTATTGCAGATTCCCCCCGAAAACCGGCTCGAATCAGAATGGCTAAGAGCTCCGAGGTCTTGAGTTTTGAAGGACCTAACCGAAGGAGTCGTTCTCTCGGACGATCCTCGGAAGGAGCACGTCTAATCGTGGGGGTGAAAATCCGTTGGTCTATCCAGCGCCCAGGATTGAATTCCTCTCTCTTCTCGGACCAGAAGTAGTTTGGGTTTGTCTTCGGTCCTGAGTTGGACAGATAACCGTCCTTTATCAAGTCGTTGATGATCCGACCAATAAATTGAGGCTTTTCCTCCTTTAGAGACTCGTAAATTTCCGACTTAGAAAAGAACTTCCTGTTCAATAAAACCGCGATGACGCATTGATAACGTTCAAACCGCTTTGCGTCCGGATCCATTTTCGTATTCGGCATGGTCTCTTTAATCCCTCACCTCGTTTTCCAAGAACCAAATGCGTGCAGAAAGCGACGATTGATTTACCTTATCAAAAATACAATTTTTTGACAACGGGCTGGGTTTCGACGCGATCTTCAGGTCTTCTTCGATCTTATCATCTGATCTATCAATCGGACTGCCCTTTCGGCAAAGGGGGGATCGCTCACATGGTGATTTACCTCTTCGATAGGGATATCAGAGCGGAGGATCTTTCTCAGTTCCTTAACAAAAACCTGATTCGTTTCGGGATCGTAAAGTTCCCTCCCGGGTTTATCGGCTTCAGACCAGCCTTTTAAGGGAATCAATACATGGGCGGGCCCTGTCGATTTATTCAGCTTTTCGCCGACGATCCTGGCGAAGGCCCGCATCTCCTCTACTTCCATACGGACGCAGAATCGGATATCGTGCGTGTAGGTCTTTCTCCCCTTTAGGCGATCGGGCATAGGATAGAAAGGGCTAAAGACAGCATTGTCCAGTCCACCCGGTACCACCACAAGGGGGATCCCCATCCGGCCTGCCGTTTCAAGGCGCGTGGAACCGATCCCTCGACAGTATCCTCCAAACATCTCATCGGCAATCTCATGGGTCGTGAAATCGATCACGCCGGCCACCAAGCCCTGTGCGATCATTTCCTCCATCGCCATTCCCCCTACCCCATTGGCATGGAATGCAATCATCTCGTAGCCTCTTTCCTGCAACAGAGGTTCGGCGAGGAGGGCGCAAGCGGAATTGATCCCATAGGCAGTGACCGCCACCATCGGCTTTTCTTGTTGAATCGCGCTCCCTTTCTCCATCATCCCGCAAACCGCATAGGAGGCTTGCTCAAGGACTAGACGAATGAAACCGTTGAGCCCCAAAAGATCGGCGACCGAGTGAAACATGACGATATCCTTCGTGCCCACATACTCCCTTACGTCCCTTGAGGCGACCGTCGAAAGGACCAACTTCGGAAGGCCGAAAGGAAGGGCTCGCATGATATGGGTAACGATCGCCGTCCCTGTTCCACCCCCCATTCCAAAGACGCCGTGCAGTCTCCCTTCTTCCAAGAGACGTTTCGCCACGATGGCCCCTCCCTCTTGAACCGCCCTCACTGCAACGGAACGCTCTCTCTTGCCCGTGAGGAAGTCCTGAGGGTCATGTCCGGCAGCCTCCAGCACCTCCTCACGGCGGATGTCCGGAGGTATCAAGGGTTTCCCCAGAATGCCCACGTCCATGACTATTGGTTGAATTCCAAGCCCTTCAACACAACTCCTGACGTAGCTCGCTTCCCTCCCTTTTGTATCGAGGGTCGTAGCGATCAAGAGATATCTTTTCATCTTTCTCCCCTTGAACGGAATTGGTTCGGAGAACAATGGGGGCGGTCTGAGAGCACAGTCACTTTATCTCTTGCGAGACCTTCATCACAGTCTCAACATAAGGCGTGCTCCGATTGTAATAAAGGAGGATCTCCTTTTTCTTCTGAAGGGGCAGGTCTTTTCTCCATCCATGCGACCGGAGATAATTCCCTATGCTGAAGATCGCCTCCTCTCGATTGAGAAGCCACTTTTCGAGGCCAGCTTCGCTCCAGGCATAATTCAGATAACTGGAGGGAACGAATTGAGCCATGCCCATAGCACCTGCGTGAGAACCGAAGACCTCCAGAGGATCTATCTTTTCGTTCCGAATGATGTTGAGGAAACATTTCAGTTCTTGATAGGCCCACTCCGCCCTCACCTTGGATCGACTGTCCACCCATTCGCAGGAGAGCTGTGGATCCAGGTTCCGAAGGTTCTCGCAATTCCTGCGCCGTATCTCGGGAGAGTCCATGAGAGCGATGCTGGCGAGGGTGGGAAGGACTCGGTATTTCCCAATATTCTCCCCGAATCTCGATTCCACCAGGAGAATGGCAACGGCGACTTCCTTGTCGACATCGAACCGCTTCTCCATCTCCAACAGTAGTTTCAGGTTTTCATGAAGGAATCTTCTTGACAGAAGGATCGATTCAGGGCTAAGAAATTTCATATATCGCTCTTGCCTGTCGTTGGGATAGAGAGAGAGGGTGGTGACCACTGGAAGGAAGTCGGACCGACGATCCGAGAAAAGTCTCGACAAGAATTGAAGATCAAATCCATCCTGCGACAGGCGGTTAAGGAGAGGCGTATAGAGGGGAGAAACACCGATCGACTCGTTTCCAAAAACCGCCGAAATGGGTGTCAGAAGGAGGAGGAAGATTAAAAAGGCCACCTCGCGATCACGCGTCAATTTTACCATGGTCCGAAATTTAGCAGGTTCAAGTCCGTTTTTCAAGTTCCAAACGGAGACGAAGGGGAACGCCTTCCTGAAGCGTGGGGAAGATCGGGCGATCGGACAGGGATGTTGGAGAAAATTCCATGTCCGTCGGATTACAGACCAGATATTTCTTACATAACGAAGAGAGCCGATGAGAACCTTCCTCGTTTCACTAAGTCTGCTCCTCATTTTCGCCCAGCTTCCTTTTTTCCCACGTGAACCAGAGAAACCGAAGGAGGAAGAGTCTCCGGTCAAGGGATGGAAAGTCGTCTCCTACTTTGGGGTACGGCCGACACAATATTCGAGGGTGGGAAAAGGGGTCATCAAAGCTGAGAGCGTGGGAAGCAAGGCCTCCCTCTTTCGGGAGGTGAAGGAGAAGGAGAGAAATTACGCCCTCCTCTCCTGGAGATGGAAGATTTCAAATGTCGTCCGATCTGCCATCGAGACGAAGAAGGACCGGTTCGATGCGGCAGCCCGTGTGATGGTTGTCTTCGGCAGGGAGAAAGGCTATGGGATTTTTGGAATGGGGGAACCCCTCGGATTGAAGATCGAATACATCTGGGCCACCCGCCTGCCGAAAGGGCATCTCTTTGATCATCCTGGAGAAAAGAACTGCAAGGTCTTTGTCGTCGAAACGGGAGAGAAGAGGGTCGGGGAGTGGGTCTATGTCGAACGGAATATCCGCGAGGACTTCAAGAGAGCTTTCGAACAAGAGCCTCCAGGTGTCCTATCCATTGGCATCCAGACCGACACCGACCACAGCAATGAAATGGTCACCGCTTATTACTCTGAGCCCCGGCTAAGACCGAAGTGAAGGAAGGGAGGTCCTCGGCCTCCGAGCAAAAATCGGAGCGCGACTGTTGACATCTTCGATTTGAATGGAATAAAATGCCTCTCAGTCGGCGTGAGGAGAAACCCAGACAAAAAGGAGGTGATGAATGAAAGGGAAGATCAACCTCTCGGAAAGGAGGAGGAGTATGCGAATTGGAAAAATTGTAATTTTTGTCTTCTCTATCATCTTGTCCGTTCTTATTTCAGTTCCCACCCAAGGTTTTGCCCAAAAAGAGGTCAAGGTTGGCGTCATTCTGCCTCTCTCTGGACCACTTGCTCCTATTGGGAAGAGTCTCAAGGAAGGCGCTGAGCTGGCCGCTGAGATTGTCAATACGAAGCATCCGGAATTAGATCTCTCCATTGCGAAATGGGAGGGGATCCCAAATCTCGGCGGCGCGAAGCTGAAGCTCATCTTCGCAGACTCTCGTGGCGATCCTGGATGGGGAGCCGAACAGGCGAAGCGCCTCATCGAAGACGAGAAGGTGATTGCGCTGATCGGCTGTTACCAGAGCGCGGTCACAAAAACGGCTTCCGTGGAGGCGGAGCGTGCGGGTATCCCGTTTATAAACCCGGATTCAACCTCCCCCGATCTAAGCAAGAGGGGTTTCAAATGGTTCTGGAGGGTTACCCCCCATGAAACCTGGTTTACGAGGGATCTGTTCGACTTCCTGGATGGTCTGGTAGCAGGGAAAGCCCCTGGAATGAAGGCTATCCCCAAGAGCGAACTTGAGCCCTTGGCTGTTGCAGGTGAGAACACAGAATGGGGGGCAGCCTCGATCGCCGAAATCGAAAAATTCGCTAAAGAGCGGGGCTGGAAGATTGCCGAGTCGTTCAAGTATCCCCATAAGGCGGCGGATCTCACGAGCGAATCCAGAAGGCTCATCGCCTCGAAGGCACCGACCTATCTTTTCGCCCCCTATGTGGCCGATGCGATTCTATTCATCAAAACGCTGAAGGAGATGAAGGCTTCGCCACGCCTGATCTGGGGACAGGATGCCGGGTTCATCGAAGCCGACTTCTACAAGACCCTCGGGGCGGACGTGAATGGCATCCTGACGCGCGACCTTTTCTCACCGGAGTTGGCAAAAATCAAGCCCGTAGCCGGTCAACTGAACGAGATGTACAAGAAGATGACAGGGTACGACTTTTCCGGAAGCTCTGCAAGGGACTTCGTCGGGGTACAGGTTCTGGCGCATGTGCTGAACGATGCGAAAGCTACCACCCCGGAAGCGATCCGAAAAGCCCTCAACGACCTTCACCTCCCGGGCAAAGAACTCATCATGCCCTGGAAGGGCGTGAAATTTGGCTCTCCTTTCCCAGGCGATACGCAGCAGAACGAGCTTGGGTCGGGCGTCATCAATCAGTATCAGGGATACCCCGGAGGAAAACTCCACATCATCTTTCCCTTCGAAGCCTCCACTTCGAAACTGATCTATCCCTTCCCGGGATGGAAGTAGGAAGAAGGAGGAGTGAACTAAGAGGGTGATCTTTCGGGAGCAGCATAGTCCAAAAAGATGGGCTATGCTGCTCCTCTGTATGGAGTCCCACAAGCGAGTCGGATATGGAATTGGGCATCCAATTGATCCTTGCCGGTATCTTGATGGGTCTGGTCTTTGCTCTGATCGCTTTGGGCCTATCCCTCATCTTCGGCGTAATGAACATCGTCAATTTCGCCCACGGTGAGTTCTTAATGGTGGGAATGTATATCGCCTATATCCTCTCTTCCTCGTTCCATTTGGATCCCCTCTTTTCTCTTCCTTTGGCTGCGGCCGCTGGATATTTGCTAGGTCTCATGAGTTATCATCTTCTCGTCCATCATATCCTGAGGGGCCCTATGGTGGCCCAGCTCTTTGGAACGTTTGGCCTCATGCTCTTTCTCAGATATTTGGCCATGTATATCTTCACTCCGGACGTCCGCTCCATAAAGGAGGGCATTCTCGTCGGGAAAACGCTTTCCGTGGGCTGGGTGACCCTCGACCTGAGCAAGGTGGCGGCCGCAACGCTATGCCTCTTCTCCTTCGGGCTCGTCTACTATGTCATCTATAAAACAAAGCTGGGAAGGGCATTGAGGGCAACCTCTATCGATGCAGAAGCAGCCCAATACATGGGGATCGATACTAAGAAAATGAATGCCTTCGCTTGGGGCATCGGCGGAGCGACGGTGGGATTGGCGGGAGCACTTTTGGCCCACTTCTACTATGTCACCCCCACGGTTGGGATGCTCTTCACGCTGATCGCCTTCGCCATCGTCGCCCTGGGGGGATTCGGGAGCATCATGGGGGCCTTTCTTGCCGGTATCATCATCGGCTTGATCATGGTGATAAGCGGACACTACCTGAGCGAACTGAAGTTCACCTTCGTCTACTTGGTCTATTTCCTGGTCGTTGTCTTAAGGCCTCGTGGCCTCTTCGGATGGTAGGATGCGACAGCTCTTCGAAGATATCT
>FWPV01016905.1_pt1 | contig 10200 bp, 7 predicted proteins | sample 2228371 | NCBI WGS metagenome assembly FWPV01 (sample SAMEA103939776, study PRJEB20133) | metagenome
ATAAAAAAGGCCATACCCACTGGGCGTTGTGTTCAGAAGAAACGTATTTTTGTAAATGAATTTCAAAATTTTGTATCATATTTTTTTAATTCGGCTGACGTTTATATGGGATTTGAAAACTCCCATGCGCATCAATTCCAGCAAAACAAGGTCATTGGAAGAATTGTTGCGCTTTTGAAAATCAAATAAATAAATTAAAAATACCCCATGATAAAAAAAATCACGCTCGGCATTGACCGCATCAATACCATCCCCCCCCAACTGATCCAAGGCAAGCGGATCGGCGTGCTCTGCAACCCCGCATCCATCAACTCGGAATTCCGCCATGCCAGCCGGATTCTGAATGAATATTTCCCCGGCCATGTGACCGCGTTGTTTTCGCCCCAACATGGTTTTTTTGCGGAAAAGCAGGATAACATGATTGAATCTGAAGATTTTGAGGACCCGGAGTTGCATATTCCCATTTTCAGCCTTTACGGACACACCCGGATTCCAACCCCGCACATGCTGGATCATATCGATGTGTTGGTGGTGGATTTGCTGGATGTAGGCACCCGGGTATACACCTTTACCTCCACTGTCTCATATTGCCTTGAAGCATGCGCACAGGCTTGCAAGCATGTGATTGTTTTGGACCGCCCCAACCCCATCAACGGCATTCAGATCGAAGGGAACTGCCTGTCTGAAAATTTCAAATCATTTGTAGGACGATATCCCATCCCCATGCGCCATGGATTCACTATGGGAGAATACGCGCACTATATCAATGAAGTTTACGGCATCGGATGCCGTCTGGATGTGGTTCGGATGGAGGGATGGCAGCGTTGCATGTATTTTACAGATACCGGACTGCCTTGGGTGCCACCCTCCCCCAATTTGCCAACGCCTTTTTCAGCCATGGTCTATCCAGGTCAAGTGATCTGGGAAGGCACCAATGTATCCGAAGGCCGGGGAACCACATTGCCTTTTGAGCAATTTGGCGCACCTTTTTTAGACATCCATAAAATTTTGGACTTTATGGGCGGCGCTAAAATTCCCGGCGCCATCTTGCGGCCGGTGGTATTTGAACCCACCTCCAACAAATGGATGGGGCACCAATGCAAAGGATTTCATATTCATATCACTGATCCGCATCAATTTAAACCTTATGTCACTTCCTTGAAATTGCTTCAAGCTGTTTTGTTTCACCACGAGAAAGATTTTGAATGGAAATCCCCACCGTATGAATATGAATGGGAAAAACTCCCCTTTGATTTGATTGTGGGCGATGATGCGATCCGAAAACGCGTCGAGAATTTTGAAGATATTGATGAAATTGAAAAAGATTGGGACCATGACCTGCAGGAATTTATGCGCAACGCAGCATCGTTTTATCTTTATGATGAAACAGGCCCGCCATGAAACCCTTGGCCTCAAAATGGATCCGCAAGAAATTCAAAGGCAACAAGGTCTGGATGGCCCTTGACAACTCAGGACGTCCCTTGGTTCAAAACCATAAAGCCTTAATCAAATACCAGTTGGATCAAGATTATTCCTACTGGGTGAATTTCCGAGACTTAGAGGATGTGGATGCCCAGGAGCCCATCATAAAAACCCAGGATAAAACACTTCCTCAAAAACAGCCCCAAGACCCCCAGCCCCGTGGGATATCCGCCGATGATGGGACATTGCCGGAACACATGGTTCACATTTTCACCGACGGTGCATCCTCCGGCAATCCTGGTCCTTCCGGCATTGGCGTATGGATGAAATACGGGGCTCACCAGCGGGAAATTTCCAAATACATCGGCATCGCCACCAATAATGTGGCGGAACTCAAAGCCGTTGAGGCTGCGTTGATGGCGCTGAAACGCAAAAATTTACCGGTTCGGATTTATACAGACAGCAAATATGTATACGGTCTGCTCTGCGAGGGATGGAAAGCCAAAAAAAATATAGAGCTGATCCAAAGCATCAAAAAACGCATCTCTGAATTTTCTGACCTACAGATCATCAAAGTCCAAGGTCATGCGGGCCTGGATGGGAACGAGCGGGCAGATCAGCTGGCCACAGCAGCCATCAGCGCTCAAAAATAAAAAAGCCCCCACGGATCCAGGGGGCTTCTTAAATCAAATCAAGTCTGTGATTATTTTTTGGCTTTCAGGGCTTCAATCTCTTTTTTGAGTTCTTCATTTTCTGATTTGAATTTTTCAAGATCGGATGATGCACCTGAGGGACTAACGCTATTGTCCCTCTGCCATGTGTCCTTGAGCTCATCAAACCCCAAATACAGGGCAAGGCACCCTCCCAGAAGCAACATCACCGGAATCGCACCGGCCAGAAGCTGCAAAAAAGCCCCAAACCAAATGGCCATTCCAATCACACCTGCTACGGCTGCAATTGCGCCGCCTATCAATGTTTTCATAAATCCAATTCCTCCTTTAATCTTAAGATTCACGCCTTTTATTCGTAACAATGGATTAAACAGATTGAATCCCTTTGGTTAATGGATAAGCGTTCGTAACACAAGCTTTTGGTGAAATCAAGGCAAATTTCCAAATTGAATCAATTTGGTGCGCGCATAAAAAAGTCCGATATTTTCAAACAGTTCTCAGCCCCTATATTGCGCTTGAAAACCCCTTGATTCCCTGTTAATACAATTTGAAAAAAATCATCTGGGAAAAAAACCATGTGGACCATGAAAAGAAAAATAAAAAATTGGTTTTCTGAAAAGCTCATTGGCATACATAACCATTTTGCATGCTATCTTCCCCCGCAGGGAGGCCTATGGGTTCGGTGGATCTTAAACTTTCTGTTTTCCGGCATTAAAATACCTTCTCTTAAAACCACGCTGATTTCCAAGCCTGACGGCAATATTGTCATTTTTGTCAACAAATACAAAAGTTGTTTTGAATTTTTATTTTATCATGTACGGTATCAAAAAGAAAAACTTCTGTTTCCAACTATTGGGTTTGATTATCAATTTCTTTTCTGGCAACCGGCGACACGGTTTTTCAACATTGTGTTTTCCCATTTCAATCATTTCATCAAACACCTGTCGTTTCCAAGCCCGTACAAGAGCGGATATATCTATAACAAACTAATAAACGGCGAATCCGCCTTTCTTTCCCTGGTGGAAAAAAAAGGATTTGCCCGCAGATTTGTCAAATCCAAAACCGATCCGCTTCATTATTTGATTGAAATGCAAAAAACCATCGACCGTTCCATTGTATTTTATCCTCAGATTATGTTGTTTGATAAAACCCCGGAAACCACCCGGTTGTCGCTCACAGACATCCTCTTCGGCACCAAAGAAAATCCAGGACGGCTCAGACGTCTCTATAACCTTTTTAAGAATCCCCAACGAATCTTCATTGAAGCCTCTGATCCAGTGTATTTAAAAGAATTTCTCAGCCAGCCGGCCGTCCGGAATCTAAATCCAAAAGACCAGGCTGTGGCCCTTCGGCGCTATCTTATCCACCAGATCAACCGTCACCGGCAGAGCATCACAGGCCCGGCATTAAAATCCAATCTTGAAATCAAGGAAGAGTTGCTCACCAATCCGGAAGTTCAGCAGATTATCACGGATTATGCGGCTGAAAACAATGTTTCTCTCCAGCAGGCCCAGCAGCAGGCTGCAGATTATCTGGATGAAATATCATCCAATATGAGTTTAAAAATCATTCGCATTTTGGATGTTTCCCTACGATGGATATTCAATCATATTTTTGAGGGAATGGTCATTGACACGGACGGTTTGGAGCGTGTGAAACAAATCTCCAAAAAAGGCCCGCTGATTCTTGCGCCCTGTCATAAAAGCCACCTGGATTATTTAATTATATCTTATGTATTTTTCAACAACAACATGCCATGCCCCCATATTGCAGCGGGCAAAAACTTATCTTTTTGGCCTTTGGGGCCCATCTTCAGAGGGGGCGGCGCATTTTTCCTCAGGCGCTCATTCAAAGGGGAGGTGCTGTACCCAAAAATTTTTGCCGCGTATATCCAAAAAATCCTTCAGGAGGGATTCCACATTGAATTTTTCCTGGAAGGCGGCAGAAGCCGTTCCGGCAAACTGCTTTTTCCAAAAATCGGGTTTCTCTCCTTATTAATTGATGCATATATCAAGAACAAGGCGGATGATTTGTATTTTGTGCCCATCTATATCGGCTATGATCGGGTTCTGGAGGAGAAATCCTATATCCATGAAATCGAAGGCGGTAAAAAAACGCCGGAAAATCTGGTAAATGTCATTAAAGCAAGAAAATTCTTAAAAAAGAAATACGGAAAAATCTATCTGAATTTCCATGAGCCCATTTCCTTAAAATCCCATTTATCCAAAATCGACAAACCCGTGGCGGAGCTGAATAAAAAAGAAACCAAAGAATTATATACCCAGTTCGCTTATAAAATCATCAGCGCCATCAACCGGGTGACGGTGGTCACCCCCCATTCCATTATCGCCAGCGTGATTTTAAATGCGTCCCAAAAAAGGATTTACCGCGCTCAGATCATGGCCCATGCCGAAACCTATATGGCCAGCCTCATGGCCCAGAACGCATGCCTTGCCGACACCCTGCTCATTGATCGCATGATTGCTTTTGACAATGTCCTGGAATCTTTTGCCCAAAATAAATATATTGAAAAAAGCGCTTCAGAATACACTGCTTCGGTGCAATTCAACCCCTTATATAAAATAAATGAATCCAAACGTCCCAGCCTTGAATACTATAAAAATAACAGCGTTATTTTCTTTATTCCAGCGGCGTTTACCGCGTTGGCCATATTGAAAAACGACGCATTCCAGTTTTCTTCCGCAGATCTCTATGCCACCTATAAATTTCTAATGGAATTTTTTGAAAACGAATTTATCTTTGATGATGAACAATCCATTGAATACGTGGTGCGAAAAAATATCAAAGCGTTTATTGATGATGCCATCATCATGCCCCATCCCACCCTGCCGGAAACCTATAATCTCACGGCCGCCGGCTTTCGTAAGCTCAATTTATTCGCCGCTTTTCTGACGCCCTATTTTGAATCCTACTGGGTGGTTCTGAATTTTTTTATGAAATATACCAAACAATCGATTTTTGAAATCAAAGATTATATGAGCAAAATCCAATCCTTGGGCAATCGGATGTATAAACGAAAGGAAATCGAACGGATTGAAGCATTATCCAAAATCAATTATCAAAATGCCGTGACGTTTTTCACCAGCCACGGCATCACGGAGCCTGAAAAAGACAAGGAAAAAATCGAATTTTATGCAGATATCTTTCAACAATACCGACGGCATCTGCCGCGTTGATCCATGGACCGACCCGATGAACGTAAAATCATTATGGACACACGCAATCGCCTTTGACTCCATTGGGACAGTGTAAATCCAGCATGAAAGCCCTTATTCTTGCAGCCGGTTTTGGCACCCGGCTCCTTCCCCATACGCAACGACGGCCCAAAGCTTTGTTCCCCATTGCAGGTAGGCCCATCATTGACATCATGATTGACCAGCTTGCCCGACATGGGTGCTCCGGAGTCATGATCAACATCCATCATTTGCATGATCAGATGACGGCTCACTTACATTCCCGGAATTATCCCATCCCTGTGTTCACCCGATTGGAGAAAGAGATCCTCGGCACCGGCGGAGCCATTAAAAATGTGGCGGATTTTTTAACAAACGGACCTTTTCTGGTCATCAACAGCGATATCCTATGCGATATTGATCTGAGGGCGGTTTATGAATTTCACACCCGAAACCGCCATCCGGTCACCCTGGTGATGCATGATTATGCGATGTTTAACAATGTCTGGATCGATGCCAAGGATTTTGTGATTTGCTTTGGGCAGCCGCCGCCCTCCCCTGCGACAGGCTCTCGTTGCATGGCATTTACGGGGATTCAAGTGGTGGACCCGGTCGTGCTTGATTTTATCCCGGAAAATATGTTTATCAGCAGTATCGACGTATACAAAAAAATGATCCAAGCCGGCCATCAAATTAAGGCGTACCGATCCCAGGGTCATTACTGGCGGGATATCGGGTCTGTGGAAAGCTATCAAATGGCGGTTATTGAAAAAACAGCGCCCCAGGCGTATATGAAAGCATTTGGAAAGGCGCCGATTGGAACCATGGGCATGACACAATTGGCCGGAGACGGCTCGGACCGGAAATGGTATCGCATCTTCTGGGATAAAAACGCTTTGATCATGGCGGACCATGGCATTCAATCCGATTCCACCATGTCGGAAATCCATTCTTTTCTATCCATCGGAAGGCATCTGTTAAACCAGCACATCTCCGTGCCCGAAATTTATCAAGCAGATGTATTTTCCGGCCTGGTCTTTCTGGAAGATTTAGGCGACACATCCCTTCAAACAGCGGTTTCCGGCAAACCCCACGCGGAGATCCTTGCCATATATCAATCGGTCATTGACGAATTTCTCCGCATGGCAATTCAAGGCGCCAAATCCTTTGATCCTTCCTGTGCCTATCAAACCCCCGAATATAACCGGCAATTGATTCTGGAACGCGAATGCCAGTATTTTGTCGAAGCGTTTTTAATCGGATATCTGCATATGGACATCTGCTTCGAAGACCTTGCCCTTGAATTTTCCCATCTTGCAGACCTGGCGTTAGAATATGAGGTCAAGGGGTTTATGCACAGAGATTTGCAGTCCAGAAATATCATGATCAAAAATCATCGGGTCTATTTTATTGATTTTCAAGGCGGTCGGTTGGGCCCAATCCAATATGATCTGGCGTCCTTGCTGCATGATCCATATGTCAACCTGCCGGAACAGATTAAAACAGCCTTGTTTGATTATTGTGTGAATCAACTCCAGACCATGATGGATATCCAAACACACCCATTTGCAATGGGATTTCGGTGTTGCTCTGTGACGCGACTTCTCCAGGCCCTGGGGGCATTCGGATTTTTGTCCCGGGCAAAGGGAAAACCCTATTTTGAATCATATATCCCGTTGGCATTGCACACATTGCAAAACCAATTTGTATTCAAGGAGATACAGCCGTTGACGCAATTAAAAAAAACCATAGACGATGCGGCCATACGACTCAATGCACTGAAAACCCACTAAAAAAATTTACCCAAAAATGCAGGGTCATTATTGATGATTTCAAGCTCCGGAACCGAACATACGGCTTTTGTATGAGATGTTCTTTTTTAGGGTTGCAGCAATTTTTTCAAAACCATTTGGTTAAGGCGGTGATCGCTATAAGAATCAACTCGTTGTTTACGAAAATAAATGATTAAAAAGAGGTCCCAATGGCTCCGATTAAAGTCATGATTAATGGAATTCCCGGAAAAGTGGCTGTCACCATCGCCCAGCACATGTCGACAGATCCAAGATTCGAACTCATCCCATACTCCCTCACCGGGCCGGAAATTTGCCTTTGTCAGTATCCGATTCATACCAAAACCATCACCTTGGTGCCGCCGGACAGCCGGGACGCCCTGATTCCCCATATCAAGGCATCCGATGGCGATTTTATCGCCGTGGACTTTACACTCCCCTCAGCGGTCAATGAAAACGCCCGGTTTTATTGCGCTCACAATCTTTTCTTTGTCATGGGCACCACCGGCGGAGACAGGAATTTACTTCAAAAAACCGTGACATCCTCTTCGGTGTGCGCGGTGATCGCCCCCAACATGGCCAAACAGATCGTGGGATTCCAGGCCATGATGGAATATGCGGCAAATCATTTTCCCGATTTGTTCAAGGGATATACGCTTCAAATTAGAGAAAGCCACCAACAAACCAAAGCAGACACCAGCGGTACGGCAAAGGCCATGGTGATCTATTTTAACAAGCTCGGCATTCCATTTTCCGAAAATGATATTGTGAAAATCCGGGATCCAAACATCCAACAACATCAATTGGGGGTTCCTGAATCTTATTTGGAGGGGCATGGATGGCATACCTACACCCTGACCTCGCCGGATCAAACCGTCGTATTTCAATTCACCCACAACATCAACGGCCGGGACATCTATGCCCATGGCACCATGGATGCCGTGACGTTTCTTTCAAAAAAAATCGCCTCTGGGGAAAAAGGAAAAGTGTTTTCCATGATCGACGTGCTCCAAGGCGCCGGCAAGAAATGATGATGCCGGCATCAAGAATCTGTAAAAATCGGTTGAGATGACAATTTTTATGTCCGTATGTATTATTTTTCATCGCCGCCAACAGGGATCAGGAATCGTTCCATAAGGGAGATACCATGAAGCAAACACATATCCAACCCTGCAAAAAAATGGTTTTTGTGGCATGCATTTTTTTCTTTACAGCAGCATGGCCCCTATGGGCAGAGAATTTCCCCAAACCCGGCTGGATGGATGCGCCGGACCCATTGGCAGACCCCCGGGCGCAAATTGGCGGTGAAATGTCTATTTTCGGCGGCCAATACCCCAAAAGCCTCAATTATTATTTAGACAACAACACATTAAGTGCAGAAATTTTCAGCGCTTTTTTTGAAACCTTGCTCACCATGAATCCGATGACATTGGAATATGAGCCCGGGCTTGCAGAAAAATGGTCTATTTCAGACGATAAAAAAACATTTACATTTTTTATTGACCCAAAAGCAAAATGGAGCGACGGCACGCCCGTGACCGCCCATGATGTGCGATGGACCTATGACGCCATCATGAACCCCAAAAACATGACCGGGCCTCATAAAGCCAATATGGAGCGATTTGAGCCCCCCCAGGTCCTGGATGACAAAACCATTCGATTCACTGCCAAACAAATCCATTGGAAAAATCTCATGGCCGCCGGCGATCTTCTGGTTCTTTGCAAACATGCGTATGAAAAACAGGACTTTAATAAAATCAACTTTGAATTCCCGGTGGTTTCCGGTCTCTATCAACCCGGAAAAATAAATGAAGGCATATCCATCAGCATTCAACGCCGAAAAGATTGGTGGAACAAAGATGCCAAACGGTATCAGCATAAAGGCAATTTTGAAACAATTACCTATAAATTCTTCGCCGAACGCACCAATGCCTTTGAAGCGTTCAAAAAAGGCAGTATTGATATTTATCCGGTTTACACATCCCGCATCTGGATCGATGAGACAACGGGCGAGGCTTTTTTAAAAAACCACATCGTCAAGCAAAAAATATACAACCATAAGCCGGTGGGATTCCAGGGGTTTGCCATGAACATGCGCATCCCGCCTTTTGATGATATCCACGTTCGGCAGGCCATGGCCCTGCTGCTGGACCGCCGGAAAATGAATCAAACCCTCATGTACAGCCAGTATTTTCTGCATCGATCCTATTTTGAAGACCTTTATTCCGACGTGCTCCCCTGCCCCAACCCCATGATTGAGTTTGACAAAGCCAAAGCCCGGGATCTTCTTAAAAGCGCGGGCTGGACGGTGAATCCGAAAACCGGTTTTTTGGAAAAAAACGGCCGGAAATTCTCATTTCGGTTTCTCTCCAATGATTCTTCCTCGGACAAATTCCTGGCCATTTATGCGGAAGATTTAAAAGATGTGGGGATAGAACTGATCATTGACAAAAAAGACTGGGCCGCCTGGGCAAGGGACATGGAGGAATACAATTTTCAAATGACCTGGGCCGCCTGGAGTTCCGGCGTGTTTAAAGACCCTGAAACCATGTGGGCATCCAAGGAAGCGGACCGCAAGGGCGGAAACAATATCACCGGATTCAAAGATCCCCAGGTGGATGAATTAATTGAGCAGCAAAAAGGCATTTTTGATATCCACCAACGCAACGCCATTTTCCGTAAAATAGACCAGCTCATTTATCAGGCATATCCTTATGTCCTGCTCTGGAACATCAACTACACCCGGCTCCTGTATTGGAACAAATTTGGAATGCCGCCCACGGTGCTGTCCAAATATGGGGATGAAAGCAGCGCACTGACTTATTGGTGGGTGGACCCGGATTCACAGGCGGCCCTGACGGATGCCGTCAACATGAAAATGCCCCTGCCGCCCATGCCGGCATCAGTCAATTTTGATGAGGTTTTAAGCAAATAAGGCGGCGGTCAGCAAAAAAACGGCACTTCTGCCCATCATGTCATCAAAACCGCGTCGTCGAGTTCGGTGAATGGCTGTGCGAGGAAATGCTCAAACATGTGCCGCATCGTCTCAACGGATCTTCCTTAATTTTTGCAACGGAGAATGTTGTTATCCATTTGGATTTAAATGGATTTACGTTCAGATTT
>FWPV01011357.1_pt1 | contig 10197 bp, 7 predicted proteins | sample 2228371 | NCBI WGS metagenome assembly FWPV01 (sample SAMEA103939776, study PRJEB20133) | metagenome
TCGGCGCTAATGCCCCCGCGCTACGGGGCACACGCCGGACGGCATCCGCGAATCACACGAATCTACGCGAATGGGATCGTTGGTGAGCCCGAGGGTTCACCCTCGGGCGAAGCCCACCACCCCTTTAGCCCGATGCTTCAGCGTCGGGCCGAACCGCGCGCGGCGAGTAAGTTGACGTTCCCTCGCTGGGCCATTAGAATGGGGCCACTAGCGCCCTGGTGCGCTGAAGACGGTGAGGGGTGAACGTCCCATGTGGAAGTCGCTTGCGTTGATTTTCGTCTCTGTGCTGATCGGCGTGTTCGGCCAGTTGAGCCTGAAGACCGGCATGACCCAGGTGGGCCGCATAGACGCGGCGGCCCTGGCCCAACCGATCCAGTTGCTCATCCGCATCTTCACGACGCCCATCATCCTGGCGGGCATCGCGCTGTACATCATCGGCACGCTCATCTGGCTCGTCGTCCTGTCGCGGCTGGACTTGAGTTTCGCCTACCCGCTGGTGGCGACGACGTACGTGTTCACGCCGCTCCTGGCCCACCTTTTGCTCAAGGAGCCGATTCCCGCCATGCGCTGGGTGGGGATTGTGCTCATCCTCATCGGCGTCTTCATCGTTGCCAGAGCCTGAGCGCGAGGGCGCGGTGCGGAGGCGCGCATGATCCAACTGGACGACCTGCTCCAGGCGACCGGCGGGCGCGTTCATGGCCCGACATTCGCACGCGAGTTCGCCGATTTCTGCTACGACAGCCGCTTGCTCCATCCAGGAGAACTGTTCCTGGCCGTCAAGACCGAGACAGGCGACGGGCATGACTACGTCCTGGATGCGTGCCGCAAAGGGGCCGCCGGCGTCGTGGCCGAGCGCGAGTTTGACCTTAGCCCCTTTGGCGCCACGCTGGTGGTCGTGGAGAACACCCAGCAGGCGCTCACCGACTGGGCGCAGTACATCCTGCGCAAGTTCGGCACCGAGGTTGTGGGCATCACCGGCAGTTCGGGCAAGACGACGACGAAGGAGGCCATTGCCCACGTCCTGGGGGCGCGGTTCCGCGTCTTCCGCAACTATGCCAACTACAACGGACGCTACGGCTTGCCCATCGCGCTGGGCCGCCTGGAGCCCACGGATGAGGTGGCCGTGCTGGAGATGGCGTGCGATGGGTTTGACGAAATCCGCCTGCTGGCCGACCTGACGCGCCCTCGCGTCGGCGTCGTTACCACCGTCAATCCCACTCACATTGAGTACCTGGGTTCGCTGGAGCAGATCGCCATTGAGAAGGGCCGCCTGGTGGAGGCGCTACCTCCCGAGGGCTGGGCCGTGCTCAACTGGGACGACGAGCGGGTGCGCGCCATGGCGGGCCGCACACGGGCGCGGGTGCTGTTCTACGGCCTCGGCGCGGGTGCTGACGTGCGGGCCGAAGCGGTGGCCTCGTCGCCGGAGGGCATCGCGTTTACGCTGGCGGCGCGCGGCGAGCGCGTGCCGGTTCGATGCCCCCTGCTGGGCCGGCATCATGTGTACACCGCTCTTGCCGCCGCGTCGGTGGGGCTGGTGTACGGCATCGGCCTGGACGAAATCGCCCGGCGGCTTGCCGAGTTTCGTCCCCAGCCGGGCCGCCTCAACCCCCTGCCTGGCAAGGGCGGCGTGCTCATCCTGGACGATACGTACAACTCCAGTCCGGCCGCCGTGATGGCCGCGCTGGACACCCTGGCGGACTTCCCGAAAGGCCAACGCATCGCCGTTCTGGGCGACATGCTCCAACTGGGCAGCCATGCCGAAGCGTACCACCGCGAGGTGGGGCGCAAGGCAGCGGGCATCGTGGATTACCTCATCACGCAAGGGGAATGGGCGCGGCTGATCGCGATGGAGGCGCAGGCGGCCGGGTTGCCTGCCGACTCGGTGGCGGTTGTGTACACCGCCAGCGACGCGATCGCGGCGGCGGAGAAGTTGCTGCGTCCCGGTCGCGTTGTCCTGGTGAAGGGCGCGCAGGAACTGCGCATGGAGCAGGTGGTGGCGGCACTCTTGGCCCAGCCCGAGACGGCGAGCCGCGTCCTGGTGCGGCAGAACTCGGCTTGGCAGCGGGTGCGGCTGGTGAGGCCGGGCCGCCCCACGTGGGTGGAGATAGACCTGGACGCCATCGCGCACAACGTGCGGCGGCTGGTGGAGATCGCCGGCCCGGGCGTGGAGGTCATGGCTGTCCTGAAGGCCGACGCCTATGGCCACGGCGCGGTGAAGGTGGCTCGGACGGCGCTCAACAACGGCGCGGCGTTCATCGGAGTCGCCTGCCTGGGCGAGGCGGTGGAACTGAGGCGCGCAGGCATCGCGGCCCCGATTCTCATCCTGGGCTTCACTCCGCCTTGGCAAGCCCGCGAGGCCGTGCTTCACGGCGTGCGCGTTACGGTCTTCGCGTGGGACGTGGCGCAGGCGCTCAACCGAGCCGCCGCCGATCTGCGAGACCGCGCCCGGGTGCACGTGAAGGTGGATACGGGAATGGGCCGCCTGGGGCTGATGCCCGATGAGGTCGTGCCCTTTGTGCGCGCGCTGCAGGATTTGCCGAACGTGGAGGTGGAGGGCATCTTCACGCACTTCGCCACTGCCGATGCCGCCGACAAGACCCACGCGCGTGCCCAACTGGCGGCCTTCCAGGCTGTGCTGAACGACTTGCGCGAGGCGGGGTTTTCGTTCCGCTACGTCCACGCGGCCAACAGCGCGGCCATGCTCAGCATGCCCGAATCGCGGTTCAATCTGGTGCGCCCGGGCATCGCCCTGTACGGGCTGAACCCGTCGGCGGAGGTGCCGTGCCCGCCCGATTTTCGCCGCGCCCTGTCGTTCAAGTGCCAGGTGGCGCAGGTCAAGACCCTGCCGCCTGGGTCCTGCGTCAGTTACGGGTGTACCTATCGGACGCCCGACTGGCGCAAGATAGCGGTCATTCCGGTCGGCTATGCCGACGGATTCCGCCGCGCTCCCGCTCACTGGGGCGAGGTGCTGGTGAAGGGACAGCGCGCGCCCATCGTGGGCCGCGTGTGCATGGACCAGACGATGATAGACGTTACCCACATCCCCGACGTGCGCCAGGGGGATGAAGTCGTGCTCATCGGGCGCCAGGGGCAAGAGGAGATTACCGCCGATGAGGTGGCCGCGCGCCTGGGCACCATCAACTACGAGGTGGTGTCCGAGATTCTCGCGCGCGTGCCCCGCGTGAGTTAGGGCAGGCCGAACCATGCGCGTGCTGATGATCTCCAAGGCGTGCCTGGTGGGCATCTACCAGCGAAAACTGGAAGAATTGGCCCGCTTGCCGGATGTAACGCTCAAGGTGCTGGTGCCGCCCTCGTGGGATGACCGCGGCGGGCGCGTGCCGCTGGAGCGCGCGCACACCGAGGGCTACGATCTTAAGGCGATTCCCATCGCGTTCAACGGGAACTACCACCTGCACTTCTATCCCAACCTGGCTCGCCACGTGCGCGCTTTCCGACCGGATATCGTCCACATTGACGAGGAGCCGTACAATCTGGCGACCTGGCACGCGATGCGGCTGGCCGTTGCCGCGGGGGCGGGGGCCCTGTTCTTCACGTGGCAGAATCTCCTGCGGCGCTATCCGCCCCCGTTCCGCTGGATGGAGGCGTACAACTACCGGCACGCGGCCTATGCCATCGCGGGCAATCGGGAGGCGGTGGATGTCCTGCGGGCGAAGGGATTTGCCGGCCCGGTGGCCGTGATTCCGCAGTTCGGCGTGGACACGGACCGCTTCGCCCCCGCCGAGGGCATGCCCGATCCCGCCTCGCCGTTCACCGTCGGGTTCATCGGGCGGATGGTGCCGGAGAAAGGCGTGGGCCTGCTGCTGAACGCTATGGCGGGCCTCGGAGGCGACTGGCGGCTGATGTACATCGGCGAAGGGCCTGCACGGGCCGATCTTGAGGCCCGGGTCAGGGCAATGGGGCTGACCTCGCGCGTTGACTTTCACCCGCGCGTGCCGTCGGTGGAGATGCCCGCCTACCTGCGGCGGCTTCACGTGCTGGTGCTCCCCTCGGTTACGCGGCCCAACTGGAAAGAGCAGTTCGGGCGCGTGCTCATTGAGGCGATGGCCTGCGGCGTGCCTGTGGTGGGCTCCAGCAGCGGCGAGATACCCAACGTCATCGGCGACGCCGGCCTGGTGTTCCCGGAGGGCGACGTAGGGGCGCTTCGGGCGGCGCTGGTTCGGTTGCGGGATGATGACGCCCTGGGGCGGCGGCTGGCCGCGGCGGGGCGGGCGCGTGTCCTGGCAGAGTTCACCCATGCGCAAGTGGCCCAGAAGACGTACCGCGTCTATCAAGAAATGCTGAATCGGTGATTCGGGGTGTGGGACTTTTGTACTCTGGACCCGGCACGGCTATAATGCGGGCACGCATCATATCCCTGTAGGGCATCCGGAGGTGGGGCAGCGCCTGTGCGAATCGGCCTGAATGCTCAACTTCTGTCCCTGTCCGCCAGTTACCGCGGGGCAGGCATCGCGCACTACATCCATCAGACTCTCGTTCACCTACCGCACGCGAGCGCCCATACGTACATCGCGTTTGTGGCGGACCGGGCCTTCCAAGCGGACGGCCTGGAGGTCGTGCCTTCGCGCCTGCCCACATCCCGGCCGCCCGTGCGCATCCTCTGGGAGCAGATGCTCCTGCCGCTGGAACTTGCCCGTCGGGGCGTTGACCTGCTCCATGCGATGGCGTTCGTTACGCCCGTGCTGTCGCCAGTGCCTTCGGTCGTAACCGTGTACGACGTCTCCTTTGCGCTGTTCCCGGAGAGTTTTCGCCCGTTCAACCGATGGTACTTGACCACCATGACGCGCCGCTCGGTGCGCAAGGCCTGCGCGGTTATCGCCATTTCGCAGAACACCGCCAACGATCTGGTGCGTCTTTGGGGCGTCCCGCGCGCGAAGATTCACCTCGCCTACTGCGGCGTGGACGGCATCTTCCGGCCCGTGCCTGCCGGCGAAGTGCAGGCGTTTCGCCAGGCCAAGGGCCTGCCCGCACAGTACATCCTTTTCGTCGGCACGCTGGAGCCGCGCAAGAATGTGGTACGGCTGGTGGAGGCCTTCGCGCTTCTGAAGAAGCAGGGCCTGCCCCACAAACTTGTCCTGGCCGGGGGCAAGGGCTGGATGTACGAGCCCATCTTCCAGACGGTGGAGCGGCTGGGGCTGGAGTCCGAGGTGATTTTCCCCGGGTTCGTTCCTCGCTCTGAGTTGCCTTTGTGGTATAATGGAGCGGAGGTTTTCGTGTACCCGTCTTTGTACGAGGGGTTTGGTTTGGGGCCGCTGGAGGCAATGGCCTGCGGGACGCCCGTTGTCGTGTCCGACCGTGCATCTTTGCCCGAGGTGGTCGGGGATGCAGGGCTGACGGTGGCCCCGGACGACGCGCCTGCACTGGCGGAGGCGATGGCGGCAATCCTGCGCGAGCCGTCGCTGGCGGCCCGCCTGCGGGAACGGGGGCTTCGCCGCGCCGGCGAGTTCACGTGGGAGCGCACGGCGCAGGCCACCGTGCGGGCATACGAGAGCGTCATGTCGGAGAAGCGGCATGTCTAAACGCTACCGGCGGGCCGTGGCCCTGCTCACGGCCCTAAGCGACATCGTGCTCATCAACGTGGCGTTCGCGCTGGCCTACTTCGTGCGCTATCAATTGGAGTGGCCCCGGCCGGTCATTGACGAGTACTACGTGCCGTACAGGACCTTCGTACCCATCGTGGCGCTGTTCACGGGGGTGCTCCTGCTGACGTTCCAACTGGAGAAGGTGTACGAGGTGCGCCGCGGTCGCCCCTGGCTGGACGAGGTGTACGCCATCATCAACGGCACGACCAACGGCGTCATCCTGCTCATCGTGTTCTTCTTCGTGTCCGGGTCGCCCCTGTACTCCCGCCTGATCTTCCTGTACGCGGCCGTGGCGGTGGTGGTGGTGTTGGGTCTGGGCCGCGCCGTGCGAAACTGGATTCTCAACGCTCTGCGCAGGCGGGGCGTTGGCGTGGATCGCGTCCTTGTGGTGGGCGCAGGCGAGACGGGCCGCACGCTGATGCGCAACATCGTCGCCCAACCCGAACTGGGCTACCGCATCGTGGGATACGTGGACGACGACCCGAAGAAAGCCAACGGGGCAGTGGGCAGGTTTTCGGGGCTGGGAACGGTGGATGACCTGCCGCGCATTCTGGCCAGCGGGAACGTGGACGAGGTCATCATAACGCTGCCCTGGACGTACCACCGCAAGATTCTCCGCATCGTCAACGAGTGCAAGCGGTCTGACATCCGGGCGCGGATCGTGCCCGACCTGTTCCAGATGTCGGTGCGGCGGCTGGATCTGGATAACCTCAACGGCTTGCCCCTTCTGTCGGTGCAGGAGCCGCACATCAGCACGTCCGGGCAGATCGCCAAGCGGGTCCTGGACATCCTCGGCGCGGCCGTGGTGCTTGTGGTAACGGCCCCGTTCATGGCGTTGGCTGCGCTGGCCATACGGTTGGATTCGCCCGGGCCGATCCTGTTCCGCCAGGAGCGGGTGGGGCGAGGGGAATCGCGCTTCACCCTCTACAAGTTCCGCACCATGTACCAGGGTGCGGAAGAGCAGTTGGAGCAGTTGAAGGCCCATAACGAGGCATCGGGGCCGCTGTTTAAGATGAAGAACGACCCGCGCATCACGCGGGTGGGGCGCATTTTGCGGCGGATGAGCATAGACGAACTGCCCCAGTTGTACAACGTGCTGAAAGGCGACATGAGCCTAGTGGGGCCGCGTCCGCCTCTGCCGCGCGAGGTGGAGCAGTACCAGGACTGGCACCGCCGCCGGCTGGCCGTCGCCCCGGGCATTACAGGCTTGTGGCAGGTGAGCGGGCGCAGCGACCTGACGTTTGACGAGATGGTGCTGTTGGACTTGTACTACATTGAGAACTGGTCGCTCTTCTTGGACTTCAAGATACTCTTGCGCACCATTCCGCAGGTGGTCTTTGCGCGGGGGGCGTACTAGGCCGCGCAGGGCCATCGGTGGAAACCGAAATCTGCAAACGTGCGAGGGGGATGATGATTCGCCCGAAGGAAATTGACAAGGATGCGATCGTGCAGTTCGCGCGCGAGTTGATCCAAATCCCCAGCCCTTCTGGGCAAGAGGGCGCGCTTGCCCAGCGCCTGGCCGAGGAGATGCGGCGGCTGGGCTGGCAGGATGTGCGCACGGACCGCATCGGCAACGTGGTGGGGCGGCTGGGCAGCGGAGGGCCGCCGATCCTGCTGTACAACGGGCACATGGATACGGTGGGGCCAGGCGACCTGAGGCAGTGGAAGCGCGATCCCTACGCCGCCGAATTGGCAAACGGCGCGCTGCACGGCCTGGGCGCGGTGGACATGAAAGGCGCGCTCGCGGCCATGGTGTACGCGGCGCCCGCCATCCTGGCCCGCGCCTCTCGGCTGAAGGGGACGCTCTACCTGGTGGGCGTTGTGCAGGAAGAACCCGCCGAGGGGCTTGGGATGAAAGTGCTGGTTGAGGAGGAGGGCATCCGCCCCGACTTCGTCGTGCTGGGCGAGGCGACGAACTTGCAGGTGTCCCGAGGCCAGCGGGGCCGCGTGGAGATTCGGGTTACCACGCATGGGCGCGCGTGCCACGCCTGTTCGCCCGAGCAAGGCCGCAACGCCATCAACGCCGCCGCCCGCATCATCTTTGAGACGGAACTCCTCGCCGCCAAGTTCATGACCGACCCGTTCTTGGGGCCCGGCACGCTGGCGGTTACGCAGATTGAGAGCACGGCAGGTAGCCGCAATGCGATCCCGGCCTCGTGCACCTTCTACGTGGATCGGCGGCTCACCCTGGGCGAGACCGAGGCCAAGGCGCTCGCCGAGATTCAGCAGATCGTGGCCCGCGAGCGCCTCAAGGCCGACGTGGCGGTGAGCGAATGGGACATCGTGAGTTACACGGGCTACCGCGCCCACGTGCGCGATTCGTATCCCGCGTGGGTTGTGCCCGAGGACCATCCGCTGGTGCAGGCGGTGAGCCAAACGGTGAAGCAGACGTTGGGTTACAAGCCTCGCCTGGAGCGGTGGGCCTTCTCTACCGATGGGGTCTATACCATGGGCGTTGCGGGCATACCGACGGTCGGGTTCGGCCCGGGCGACGAAAAACTGGCCCATACCGTGGATGATCACGTGAAAGTGGAGGATTTGGTAGCGGCGGCGCGCGTCTACGCGGCGCTGGCCGTGCAGATGCTGGGCGAATAGCGCGGCCTTGTGAGGAGTTTGCTACCCATGCCTGCGATTATTCTTGTGGGTGCCCAATGGGGCGACGAGGGGAAGGGCAAGATCACCGATCTCCTGGCCGCGCAGGTGGATGTGGTGGCGCGCTACGGCGGCGGCGACAACGCGGGCCACACCGTAGTCGTGCGGGGCGAGCGGTTTGCGCTTCACCTCATCCCGTCGGGCGTGCTGCACCCGGGCACCGAGTGCAGCCTGGGCAGCGGGATGGTCATCAACCCGGCGCGGCTGGTGCAGGAACTGGACGGCCTCATCGCGCGCGGCGTGGATGTCTCGCGGGTGCGCGTGAGTCACGCGGCTCACCTCATCATGCCGTGGCACCTGGCGCTGGACGCGGCGCAGGAGTCGGCCCGCGGCGGCTCGGCCATCGGCACCACGCGGCGGGGCATCGGCCCGGCCTACGCCGACAAGGCCGCCCGCTCGGGCATCCGCGTGGGCGACATGCTGGACGACAAGCATCTGGCCGCCACCATCCTCGCCCGCGCTGAGGAGAAGCGCCCCTTGATCCGTGCCTACGGCTTGCCCGAGCCGGCCGTGGACGCCGTGATTCTCCAGTACCAGGAGTATGCGGCGCGGCTCCGCCCGCACATCGCCGACACCGTGCAACTGGTGCACCAACGCCTGGCCGAGGGCAAGACCATCCTCTGCGAGGGGGCGCAGGGCACGCTGCTGGACTTGGATCACGGCACCTACCCGTATGTTACCAGTTCCTCGCCGGTCGCGGGCGGCGCGCTGACGGGACTCGGCATCGGCCCGGGCCACGTGAGCCGCGTCATCGGCGTGGCGAAAGCCTATTCCACGCGGGTTGGCATGGGGCCGTTCCCCACCGAATTGACCGACGAGATCGGGGAGCAGATGGTCGTCATCGGGGGCGAGTACGGCACGACCACCGGCCGCCGCCGACGGACAGGCTGGCTGGACTTGGTGGCGCTGCGCTACGCCGTCCAGGTCAACGGCATCACCGAACTGGCTCTGACGAAACTGGACGTTCTCGGGGCCTTCTCGCAACTCAAGGTCTGCGTTGCGTATCGGTACAAGGGCGAGAGGCTGACGGATTTTCCCACGGACGCGCGCACACTTTCTCTGTGCGAGCCGGAATATGAGACCCTGCCCGGCTGGAAGTCCGAGATCTCCCACGTGCGAACCCGGCGGGCCTTGCCCTCCGAGGCGCTGGCCTACGTGCTCTTCTTGGAGCGCCGATTGGGTGTTCCCATCCGCATCATCTCGGTAGGCCCGGACCGGGACCAGACCATCATGGAGGCGCGGGGGTGATTGAGCGGTACACGCGCCCGGCCATGCGCGACCTGTGGACGACGGAGAACAAGTATCGCCAGTGGCTTCGCGTGGAGATTCTGGTTTGCGAGGCGCTGGCACTGCTGGGGCAAATCCCCCCGCAGGCCGCCGAACGCATCCGCGCCAATGCCCGCTTCCGCCCCGAACGCATCGCCGAGTTGGAAGCCGACCTGCGCCATGACGTGCTCGCGTTCCTCACCGACGTGAGCGAGAGCCTAGGCGACGACGCGCGGTATCTGCATCTGGGCCTCACTTCGTCCGATGTGGTGGACACGGCCCAGGCGGTGCTCCTGACGCAGGCGGCGGATATGCTGATTGAAGGCGCGGCTAGGCTTATCGGCATCCTGAAGGAGCAGGCCCTGCGCCACAGGGAAACGGTCATGATGGGGCGCACCCACGGTGTGCACGCGGAACCCATCACGCTGGGGCTGAAGTTCGCGCGGTGGGCCTTTGAGATGGATCGGAACCGGCGACGCCTGGCCCAGGCGCGCGAGAACGTGGCCGTGGGCAAAATCTCCGGCGCGGTGGGGACATACGCGACCGTGGATCCCTTCGTGGAAGTGTACGTGTGCGAGAAACTGGGGCTTCGGCCCGAACCGGCATCCAGCCAGATCGTGCCGCGCGACCGATACGCCGAACTGCTGGCCGCCATCGCCATCACAGGGGGGGCGCTGGA
>FWPV01016852.1_pt1 | contig 10197 bp, 8 predicted proteins | sample 2228371 | NCBI WGS metagenome assembly FWPV01 (sample SAMEA103939776, study PRJEB20133) | metagenome
CGGCTCCAGTAAGTGTTGCAACGATGATTTACAGAGCGACAAAGGGAGCGACTATCGACAGTTTTAGATTCTTCGTGATAAAATAAATTGCTAAGGCTTCCACAGCGTGGGTCACCAATGCGGTCTTTCAAAAAATATAGTCCCCTGGTCATATTAGTTATCTTGCTATGTCCCTTACCATTGTTGGCTGACCGCCAGGCTGAAGAATACATCCAACGTGGCAAAACTGCCCAAAGGACTGGTGATCACAGAACAGCGGTTGACTATTTCACAAAGGCCATTCGTCTTGGAGTGTCAGACCCGGATTTGTTTTTTAGGCGAGGGCTGAGTTATGAAAAGGTTGGCGACAACCTGCAAGCCATTAATGATTATAGTAAGGCACTACAGATAGATCCAAAACTTGCAACAGCCTACAATAATCGCGGTAGTGCGTATTATCGCCTTGGTGAATTTGACAAAGCCGTAGCCGACTATTCGCGGGCCATAGAGCTCAATCCATCTTATGCCTTGGCATACTATAACAGGGGAAATGCTTTTTACGGTAAAGGTGACCGTGCCAGGGCCATAGAAGATTTTAGCAAGGCAATAGCGCTCAACCCCAAAGACCCCGACGCATACAACAATCGAGGATGGGCTTTTCTACAAAGCAAGCAGATTCAAAAAGCAGCACAGGATTTTGATCAAGCGATTCGATTGAATCCAAGTTATACCATTGCCTATTACAACAGGGGTAATGCTCGGCTCCAACTTGGCGACTATTCCGCCGCAGTGAAAGATCTTTCCCGAGCCATTGAACTGGATCCTCAATATTATCTAGCCTATTTTCAGCGTGGGAATGCATACACAAATCTAGAACAATGGGACAAAGCCATCAACGATTACAACAAAACGGTTACCATTAATCCCACCCATGCTGAATCTTTCAATAATCGGGGCTGGGCTTATTACAATAAAGGTAACAATGCCCAGGCAATAAGAGATATCTCCAAAGCGCTTACATTAAAACCAAACTTTGTGCGTGCTCTAGTAAATAGGGGCTGGGTGTACCAAAAGCACGGAGAGTGTGCGCGTGCCATCCAGGATTTCAGTAAGGCATTAGAGGTGGAGGGAAAAAATCCTAGTATCCTAGAACTACGAGCTCAGTGTTATCTGGAGCAGGGCAATCTTGATTTGGCCATGAGAGACTTCGAGACCTCATATAATCTGGAACCTGACAACCCAGAGGTAATAACTCATTTAGGTTGCCTTAAATTACAAAAAGGCGACCTTACCGCGGCGATTCAGTTTTTTCAAAAACTTGTTCAGCTGTTACCAGACGATTCCTTGTCACATTACTATCTCGGTGTTGCCCTTGGGAAAAGCGGTCTTTTTCAGAAGTCTATTCAAGAGCTGACCACAAGTTTAGAAAAGGATAGTCAATTTAGGGAGGCTTACTTAAAAAGAGCCATCGCCTATGAATTTAGAGGAGACAGCATAAGAGCCAAGGCAGACATGGAGAAGGCCTTGAGTCTGCCCGAGCCGCAACCACAGCTTCAGCCCAAAGACAGTCTTGTGAACATCGCTAAGGTAAGAGAATACATGAGGCGATAAGTATAGGGTTTTCCGTCAATCAGTCATTCCTCGTCGAATGCCCAAAATTTTCAATTAAACGGCACAGGATGCTAAAAAACACGCGGAAAGTTGATCGCAACAGAAGAGTAAGGACAATGTCCGAGACTCTGGCCGTCGCGTGTCTTATGTTGTACGCCTCGCTAGCGTTTGGTCAGGCATCGCACAAGACCGATCAGCTGTTTAGCAGGGCCATAGAAGCTCATTGGCAGTGGAATATCAACGAAGCTATTCGCCTCTATGATCAAGTGTTGGAACAGGATCCTTACCATGCGAGAGCTTTTTTCCAGAGAGGCGCGGCCTACCGTTCCCTGGGAAAGACTGATTTAGCTCTGGCTGATTTTACCCAAGCTCTGAAAATCCAGCCAGACCTAGTGGACGCCTTGTACGGGAGGGGCTTGATTTACGCCGCTCAAAATGCTTATGACAAGGCTATTTCGGATATGACTGCCGTCCTGAACCGTGAACCGACCCATCAAGGCGCGTTGCAAGTCCGGGCTAAAATGCTTTTGGCAGTGGGGAAAAATGACGAATGCATCGCTGACCTTGACAGGCTGATTTTTATTTCACCTCTTCTTTCCGAAGCTTACTGTATGAGAGGAGAAGGCCATCTCAGAAAAGGATCCACCAGAAACGCGATTGAGGATTTTTCCACCTGTCTGAAACTCAATCCGAAAAATGCCCAAGCTTTCATTAAGAGAGGCAAACTCGTTTTGTCAGAAGGCGACGCCCAAGGAGCAGCCCAAGATTTCACAGAAGCTATTGGACTTGAGCCAGACAATATCGGGGCCTTGGAGGAACGCGCCAAGGCCTATGCTATGCTCGAGAAATGGCATCTGGCGGCAGAGGACCTGACGCGAGTCTTGGAGATTAAAGCGGACTTGCGCTCAGCTCGAGTGAATCGGGCAGAGGCCTATTACAAAGTAGGAAAGTACGATGAGGCGTTAAGAGACTACGATCAGCTCAAAGCCTCGGGCGCGCTTGATGCTGAGCTGCTTTTACGCAGAGCACAGGTTCTTTTCGCGCTAAAACGGTACCAGGAAGCCTTGCCGGATTTGGATCGAGTCCTTGAGCTTGACCCCAATAACCAGCCGGCTCATGAATTACGGGGCTCCATATACGTCGGTTTGCAGCAATTTGACAAAGCTATTCCAGACCTGGATGCGGCTCTGACCAAAGAGCCGAATAAGACTGAACTGTTATTTATGCGAGCCATGGCCCATGAATCTCTTAATCAATACAGCAAGGCACTAACAGATTTTAGAAAGGCAGTGGAATCATCGCCACAATCACCCACTGCGGAGATGTATTACCGATTAGGTCGAAGCTATCTGCTGAATCTCCAGTTTGAAAAGGCAGTAGAAGCCTTCACGAAGGCCATAGAGAAAGACCCGCGTCTTGGATTGGGGTACGCCAACAGAGGAGTGGCTTATAAGGCTCTTAAAGACTATCAGAGAGCGCAAAGCGACTTCAGAGAGGCCTTAAAGTGGTTGGATACTCATGAGCGCAGAGATGCCGTGAATAAATTGCTGAAGGAAACGCAGTCCTTGGCGATTCAGTCTGTGATGCCTGATCCTTTGGCTGAAGTGCGGACCGGTATGGAATCTCCCAGCGAGAGTAGAATACAAGAGAGAAAACTTTGGTAAAAGATTGTAGATTGTAGGAAAACCTAGTCACGAAAAGGCAATCAACGGCAAATTCCTTACCTTACACGATCGATTAAAAGACCAATCGCAAAACTCAAAATCATTAAGTTGACAATGGGAGTCTTCACATTTAATATAGATCGATTATGTATTGAGCGACTAATTCAGCCCGAGGTAGAGAAAAATATGGCAGTAAAAATTCGCCTTGCCCGTTTCGGATCGAAGAAAAAACCATTCTATCGCATTGTTGCGGCTAATTCACAGGCCAAAAGGGATGGCCGTTTCCTAGAGGTCGTTGGGACTTATGATCCAAGGAACAAGATTTCAGGGCTAAAACTAGACACGGCCAAAATGCAAGCATGGGCCGAAAAAGGAGCGGAGTTCACTCCCACAGCAGCCAAACTGTGGCGGCGGTCACTGGCGGAGCAGAATCCTTCAGAATAGGCTTTAGCCTAGTCCTCATCTACTCGTGCCGAGAGCGCGTCCGTTGTAGAAAGAGAGTATTGTTATGAAGGAACTTGTCGAATACATAGCCAAAGCACTTGTGGATAACCCTGATGACGTAGCAGTGACCGAATTAGAAACAGAAGTAACGTCTGTAATTGCGCTGAAGGTCGCCAAGTCAGACCTTGGGAAGGTTATAGGCAAACAAGGACGCACAGCCAGGGCGCTGCGCACAATACTTAGTGTGGCCTCAGCCAAAGCAAAGAAACGGGCTGTTTTGGAAATAGTGGAATAGTCATCTTTGAGTAGCAGAAAGGCGGGAACCTAGGAGCTAAGCATCCATTTACATGTCTTTGAAACGACGTGTGGTTGTTGGCAAGGTTGCAAAAGCCTTTGGTACCAAAGGGGAGCTGAAAGTTCGCTTGTATGTGGAATCCCCTGAAGTGTTCCTATCATCTCCCACAGTTGTAATAGGACACTCTGTTTTCGAGTTATTGAGAGTTCGCAAACACAAGGGAGATGTGCTTCTAACCTTGGCAGGTGTCGAGGATCCTGAGACAGCCAAGGCTTTATCAGGGCTCCTTGTGAGCATCGATTCGTCCCGTTTTCCCAAAAAGGGGGAAGACGAGTATTACTTTTTTGTTTTAGAGGGGTTGCGAGTCCTTACTCCTCAAGGAAAAGAGTTGGGCATTGTCCATCGCCTCTTTAGCACAGGTGCAAATGACGTTGTGGTTGTCCGAGGCAATTTGGGCGAAATTCTCTTACCTTGGATAGACCATGTTATAGTTAAAGTGGATTTGGAGGCTGGTTTACTCGTGGTTGACCCACTGGAGGGGCTTGTTCCCGATGATTGACGTGAGCGTTCTAACCATATTCCCGGGCTTATTTGATTCGTTCGTGAAGTTCGGCAATCCAGCTCGTGCCCTGGAAAAGGACATTTTGCGATTCCGTGCCGTTGACCTGAGAGACTTTACCGAAGACAAGCATCGAACCACTGACGACTATCCTTACGGCGGGGGTAGAGGAATGGTCATGAAGCCTGAGCCCATAGTCAGAGGTATTCGAGCGCTAAAAAACACCATGGAACGACCAAAAGTTGTACTCACCACTCCCCAAGCCCCAGTTTTCACTCAGGAAAAGGCTGAGGAATTAAGCAAATTGAGCAGCATAATTATTGTATGCGGGCGTTATGAAGGCGTTGATGAGAGAGTCCGCTGCTATGTTGATGAAGAGATATCGGTAGGCGACTATGTCTTGTCTGGGGGAGAACTTGCAGCCATGATCATCATAGATGCTGTCATAAGGCTCATACCAGGCGTCATAGGCTCTGATAGTCATATAGGCGGTGACTCATTTTATGATGGACTCTTGGAATATCCTCAATATACCAGACCAAGGGTTTTTGAAGGCATGTCTGTTCCCTGGGTCCTCCTCCAGGGACATCACGAAAAAATTAAGACCTGGAGATTGCGTCAGTCGCTAACGCGAACCCTATTGCGCAGACCAGATCTACTAGATAAAAAAATACTCAGCGAAGTCGAAGCAAAGATGCTCAACGAGATAAGAAATCACTTACTCGCTGAGACTCAGGAGAAGAAAAATGAATGTGCTTGACCAGATAGAAAAAGAACAAATGCGTTTGGACATCCCGAGTTTTCGACCGGGGGATTCAGTTCGCGTTCATGTAAGGATAGTCGAAGGCAATCGGGAAAGAATTCAAGTGTTTGAAGGTGTGGTGATCGCCATCAACCGCAAAGGATCCCGAACCAGTTTCACTGTTCGCAAAGTATCTTATGGTGTTGGCGTCGAACGCGTCTTTCCATTGCATTCGCCTATGATCGACAAGATCGAAGTGGTGAACCAAGGTAAGGTTCGCAGATCCAAAATTTATTACCTGAGAAAGCTGCGAGGTAAGGCTGCACGCATAAAGGAAAGAACTTATCGTCCTGAGAATAAATGACGAAAAGATGCCTCGGAATGGAGGAATCAAAAGACGGGTTCCCATCCTTTAGACTTGAAAACGAGGCCTTAAGGATGGGTTATTCATTTATCGCAGGAGTGGACGAGGCCGGTAGAGGTCCACTAGCAGGGCCTGTCGTGGCTGCCGCAGTAATACTACCCCGAACTGGAATTGATTTTAGTGAGATCCGGGACTCTAAACTCATTTCATCTGGAAAACGCCGCAGATTGTGCCATGAAATAGTGAAAAAAGCTGTTACAGGCCTAGGGATTGTGGAGCCAGCTGAGATAGATCGGATAAATATATTTCAGGCAGCCCGTAGGGCTATGGCGCTCGCCATTCAGAGGCTCGAGCCTCTCCCTGACTATGTTATCATCGACGGTCCCATTTCAGTTGATGTGGCTGTGCCCCAACGATCCGTGATCCATGGGGACAGGCTGTGCGTTTCAGTGGCTGCAGCTAGTATCGTGGCAAAGGTTACAAGAGACGATATTATGGAACAGCTCCATAGCCAGTACCCTCATTACGGCTTTGACCGTAATAAAGGATATCCTACCAAAGAACATCGGGAGGCCATTCTTCTCCACGGCCCTAGCCCCATACACAGGAAAAGTTTCAAAGGCGTAAGGGAGTGTCTTTAGTAAGGTAGTTTCTTTCTTACGTCTGTTCTCTCAGGTTCCATCGGGATGGACCGGTTTTCTAGCGTGATGTATTTTGACCGGTCAGTTCCGTGCCAATCGCGTTAAGCATGAGATTGCTAGGGTGGTGGGGGCATAGTCGCAATGACCGACTCTTATTACTGTCATTCCCGACTTGATCGGGAATCCATGCTTGTGGATTCCCTTTTTCGTGGGAATGACAGACTGACGTTTACGACGTGATTGGGACTATTTTCCTGGATTCCCACTTTCGTGGGAATGACATGCCGACGTGTGCGACTTGATCGGGAATTCATGGTTGTGCATTCCCTTTTTCGTGGGAATGACAGACTGACGTTTGCGACGTGATTGGGACTATTTTCCTGGATTCCCTTTTTCGTGGGAATGACCAATGGCAGGAATCACCGCCAATTAAAGGCTTATGGAGTCATGAAAAAAAAATTGGTGTGCGGCAAAAAAATCTTTCGCGTTTTGTCCTAATTTGACACTTTATTATTGTAGTGTTTCTGGCAAAGGGGGAATACCAATTTAGTCGTTAAGAGGATTATTTGCCTCAATAGTGCTTACAAGCCTATCAAAAGAAGCTTACTAAAGGAGGGGCACATGAAAATCATAATCACATCGGCAATAATCATTTTGATGACCTGTCCTCTCTCATGGGGGCAGAACAAACAAGTCCGAGATGCACATGGTCGTCTTTTAGAAACATGGAGCCAGCACGGAAAGACGACCCAGGTGCGAGACAGAAATGGTAGCTTGCTCGAGACTCGTACCCAGAGCGGCAATAATATTTACGTACGGGATAGAAACGGACGGCTCATTCGGATGGAGAAAATCGGGAAGTAAGATTGCCTTGACTAGATTAGGATAGAAGAAAAGGTTGCTAGCCAACTAACTCCTAGAGTAATGTAAGCAATATAATTGCTTCAAACAACGTAAGTACATGACTCAGGAGAACTTTTCTAGACTTAATAAAAGAGGGGGTCTCCTAGGTTGTCCTTATTTGTCACACAACCCTCACAGACATTCATAAGACGCCCGCACCAGAAGTGTAGGAGATACTTTCATGAAAATGATTTATTGCACTAACTGCGGTAAAACCACTGGTCATAAAAGGGCATTGGGGTTTGGTACTCTTTTCGCTGTTCTAGTTACCGGAGGTATATGGCTAATTGCCATCCCCTTTTATCCGCTGCGCTGTATCGTGTGCGGCAGTAAAAACTGAACCGTAACGGGGAGCCCTATGAAATTCTCATCCATCGACATGGAAGGATCGCTGATCCCTCCGGATACACTGGAGGAGATCATTTCAGGAATAGCCCCGGGTCAGCAACCGGGAGATTTCGGGTGCGCAAACAAGACTGCGCTTGACAACGATATCGCGGCCTGCTGGTCAGAAGCTCGCAGCTATTGGAGCGCGTTTCAGCGTGCCTTGACCAAGGTGGGGCCGGACAAATCCACAGTATCTGTTACAAGAGATTTATGGCTCTTGCCCCTGCTAAACTCCCTTGGATTCAGTGACATCCAGTATGCCCCCAAGGCCGCGGTGATAAACGGCCGAACTTATGCCATTTCGCACAGGGCAGGCTCCATTGAGTCCGGACTACCCGTGCACTTGGAAGGTTCAACCACTGATCTAGACAAGCGTTCTCCCACTGGACGCCCCCGCATATCGCCGCACTCTCTTGTGCAGGAGTTCCTAAACCATTCTGACCACCTCTGGGGCATTGTCACCAACGGCCTACAGTTTCGCATCCTCCGCAACACCGCCAGGTTGAGTAAACCAGTTTATCTGGAATTCAACCTAGGGCAGCTCATGAATTCTGAGCAGTTCGCCGAATTCGGTCTGTTTTATCGTCTGGTCCATCGGACAAGGTGGCCTGAAAGCATTGTTTCGGCCCACCAATGCTTATTGGAAAGGTATTATCAGACTGGAATAGAGACCGGTGGCCGCATTCGTGAAAAACTGCGAGAGGGGGTTGAAAAGGCGATAATTACTTTCGCCAATGGTTTCCTCGCCCATCCTTTGAACACCGACCTAAGGAACCGTATCAGTGAAGGATCCCTATCTGCCTCGGAATATTATCGCGAATTACTACGCTTAATCTATCGGTTATTATTCTTGATGGTATCTGAGCAGCGTAACTTGATCGGCCCAGATGCCCGTGATGATTTCCACCAGAAGGTTTACACGGAACATTACGGCATATCTAGACTCCGCAGCCGTGCAGCCCATTTGAGGGGTCAAATGGATGAGCACAGAGACTTATGGGAGTCAGTGAAACAGACCTTTCGCATCCTTGCCGATGATCAAAGCGCCCGGCTCATGAACATGCAATGCCTTGACGGCGACCTCTTTTCACCGGATAGCATCAAAGACCTTACAGACAGCGTCATATGCAACGGGCCTTTTCTTGAGGCATTGGAATCTCTATCCCATTTCCAGGATAACAATACAAAAAGACTGATCAACTACGCCTTCCTGGATGTAGAGGAACTGGGTTCAGTGTACGAGAGTCTGTTGGATCACTATCCTGTAATCCGTTGCAGTGGCAATACTCTCATATTCGAATTCACCGCTGGCATGGAACGTAAAACCACGGGCTCCTATTACACCCGACCAGAACTTGTGCAGGAACTTATCAAGACAGGTCTAGATCCGATTATAGAAGAGCGGCTTAGGGAAGCTAGTTCCAAGGAAGAGAAAGAAAAGGCTTTGCTCTCCATACGGGTGTGTGACCCTGCTGCGGGCTCAGGGCATTTCCTCCTGGCTGCAGCACGCCGCATTGCCAAGTCGCTGGCCCAGGTGCGTCTGGGTGAGGATCAGGTGACCCCTGGAGCCTATCGGGATGCGGTCCGAGAGGTCATTAGAACTTGCATTTACGGCGTCGATCTCAATCCCCTTGCAGTGGACCTCTGCAAGGTTGCCCTGTGGCTCGAAGGCCACAACCGCGGTAAGCCCCTCACATTCTTGGACCACCACGTGAAATGCGGCAACAGCCTAGTGGGCATTGATTCCTTGGATCGTCTGCAAGCAGGAATCCCTGAGGATGCTTTCAAACCAGTCTCCGGCGATGCCAAGGAAGCTGCCAAGTTTTGGAAAGATACGAACAAGAGAGACCTGAGTGCCAAAAAGCAGCACGTGTTGGCACTTGCCCTGGGGGATCGCTTGGCTGCCCACAGCAAGGAGTTTGCCCAAAAATTCGACCAAGTGGATTTGATCTCTGATGACACAACCGATGCTGTATGGGAGAAACAACAAAAATACCGGAGCCTAGTCAATTCCCGAGAATGGGAACACGATCATGCGGCTGCTGATATATGGACAGCAGCATTCTTCTGGCCCCTAACCGACAGCCGCGTCCCAAATGTCCCTACCACAAATGGTCTATGGAAATTCCTCGAAGACCCCACATTTCAGCCGGATGTGGCTGCAATGGCCCGTGCCATAGCCAAGGAGCATCGCTTCTTCCACTGGCCCTTGGAATTCCCCGAAGTTTTCCAAAAAGGTGGATTCGACCTAGTCATCGGCAATCCGCCGTGGGAACGGATCAAGCTCCAAGAACAGGAGTTCTTTGCAGTCAGAGCCCCTGACGTCGCCAAGGCACCCAACAAGGCTGCCCGTGACAAGATGATCAAGGAGCTCAAGACAAAGAACCCTGATCTCGCATATGAGTTCGAGAAGGCAAAGCACGACGCCGAGGACGCCAGCCTCTTCGTCCGAGCCTCTGGCCGGTTTCCGCTCACCGCAGTGGGTGACGTCAATACCTATGCTCTATTTGCCGAACTGGCACTAAACCTAGCCAATGACTCAGGCCGTACCGCCATCATCGTGCCCACAGGCATCGCGACGGATGACACCTGCAAGAAGTTCTTCTCC
>FWPV01016908.1_pt1 | contig 10196 bp, 10 predicted proteins | sample 2228371 | NCBI WGS metagenome assembly FWPV01 (sample SAMEA103939776, study PRJEB20133) | metagenome
ATCTCTTCCATTCCTTGGCGATCTTCTTCATGTAATTCTTATTTTAAATATAAAAAAAATATGCGGGAACATCTAGTTAGCCCATAAGAGTGGTTTGAAAAACAGACATGTTCCTCGCTTTCCCCAAATCCATGTTTCACGAGTAAACACGCAAGATTCTATATACTGGTCTTCCCCCAGACCTTCGGAAAAAAAATTTGAAAGAGGCGCGGCCAGAAGATTGTCTTTTGAGACTCAAATCTTGACCTGGCCTTAGCGGAGCTTTAAACATGGCAACACCCTTGCCCATTCTCACCAGCGATGATCTCCGGTCGCGCGATCTCCCGCAGCCGGGGTAAGAACTGGGGGCTCAAAATCCGCTTTTTGCTCTCCCCGCCCGTAAACAACCTCGCCAGCCAGGCAAGCGGGGATGATGAGGATAATGGTTAGGGCTAAACGCGCGAGGGTAAACTTCCACCCCAGGAATTGCAATTCCACCAGTTCCATGGGGAGCTTGATACAAGCCCAGGCGCAGAGAAAGAGCAGCACGTTAGCCACTCGCGCCCCTTTCCTCAACAGCATGGAGGCCAGGGGGAAGGCCACGTATAGTGGTCCAGTGGGCAGGGTGCCCAATAAAACAGAGATGAACATGCCCTTCAAACCGGATCCCTCTCCCAACCACTTGACCACCGTCTCTCTCTTTACCCATACGGCAAAGAGTCCCATCAACACCATCACCGCGGGAAGTATGAAGACCATCTCCTTGAAGTATTCCAGGGATATCTTGAAGGCTTGGCTGCCCTTGAAAGGACTGAAAAAAGAAAGAGCTGACATGGACGCGAAGGAGGTTACCAAGATGAGGAGATCCCACCTGAATCTCTTTCTCCACGACCCGGTGGCCACCCTCACTCGCTTTATATCTATTTTTCTCTTCATACTAACCAGATCACCTCAGGGATAAAGAGGTAAGAAATGATGGAGCAAACCCATAAGCAGCGCTATAACCAGCGCCACCACCAGGCTGAAACCATTACGAATCAGGGCGAAGCGCTTGCCCAATTCCTTTATCTCCAGGGGAAGGAAGACAAAGCCAATCATAGTCAAGGTGGTTATGAATGCAGCCATGGCCATGATACCCGCCCCCAAGGACATCAGTGACTTGGCCAAGGGAAAGGCTATAAGAGCAGGGATGAAAAGCACCGATCCCAGCAGGGTGGCGAGCAAAACGCCCAGGATACCCCTTTCTCCCCCGATTGCCAAGGCGATCCATCTCGGCGGTATGAACCCAACCATCAACCCGATAATCAGTATGACCGCCAGGATGCCTGGCCCCATGCGCCGCGTGGCGTTCAAGGCAATCTTCCAAGCCATCCTGGTTTTTTCCCTGCTCTTGACCAAGGAGACCAGGAGGCAGATTATCACCAGGGAATCGATGACCAGGGCTGTGACGGACATGGTCTCACCCTTTCGCGTGTCGAGATTTGCGCAACGCAGTCCAGGTATTATGAATCCAGTTCTGGAGCCAGCTCGCTGAAATCATTTTATCTTTTCGCACATGGCAATGAAGCGTCTGAGCATGCCGATGCGTTCCTTTAACGCGGTTACCCAGAGCTCTAGCCTTTCCTCTCCCGCCTCGGTGATGTAATATACGCGCTTGGCAGGTCCAGCTTCGCCCGACTCCCACTGAGAGCGAACCAGCCCCCTCTTTTCCAGATCTCTCAGCGCGCGGTATACCGCCGCTGAGTCCGGGACGGGCCCAGGAAAAGGAAGCTGTCCTATCCTTTCCTGTAAGACGTAGCCGTAGCTCGGTCCCTTCTTTATCAAAAAGAGAAGTCGGGGTTCGATAAAACGCTTTTGCGGGCCCTCGCGAACGAACCTCTCCGCATCCAGGAGGGAAGAGCTGTCTGCACTCGCAATCCCCTCTCTCCCATTGGAACCACCTGAAGAATATGATCTGGACATCTTGACAAAAGAAATACTATATGTTATTTACATTTATATTAAATTATACATATAGTTTTCATTATGTCAAGGGGGAATGCTTAGAAATTTCATGATCGTGAAGAGCAGGGAGATACTAAGAAGGGTATACTCACAGTTCCCGCGGTTTCAGCGCAGAGCCAAGCTTTCTCCCAAATCTCTCACTCTGCGATTCTGGAAAAGGAGGTAGTTTAAAATGGCGAAGGAAGAAAGATTGGATCCTCAGCTTATCAGCGCCCATGCCAGCGTGAGGGAGATGTATGAACTGGTGCATGGCAAGGGCCTGACCAACGTGGTGGACCGCTGGTTGGCTCAGTCCACCAAATGTCCCTTCTGTTCCGCGGGCATAAGCTGCCAGCTGTGTTCCAATGGTCCCTGCCGCATTACCGAACAGAAGCCCCGTGGGGTTTGCGGGATCACCGCCGATGGAGCCGCCATGCGCTACATGCTCTTCCGCAACATCCTGGGAATGGCCACCTATACTTATCACGCGGTGGAAGCGGCGAAGACTCTTAAGGCTACTGCTGAGGGCAAGACGCCATTCCAACTCAGGGATTCCGATAGACACTTTCCTGGGAATAGAGGAGGGGGATGACCGCTCCAGGGCTCTCCGCTTGGCCGACTACTTTCTCTCCGACATTTATAGGCCCCTGGGCGAAAGCTCGGTGATGGTGGAGTATTTCGCTCCTCCGCTTCGCAAAGAGGTCTGGAGAAAGCTGGGAATCTTTCCTTACGGTTCCACCAGCGAGACCCTCATGGCTACCTCCAGCATTCTCACCAACGTGGATGGCAACTACCGGACCCTGGCTCTGAAGGCGCTTCGCCTGGGCATCTCCTGTACGTATAGCTCCCTGGTAAGCCTGGAGCTTGCCCAGGACATCCTTTACGGAACCCCCCGACCTCACCCCACCGAAGTGGACATGGGCATTCTCGATCCCGCCTATGTAAACATCGTGGTCAATGGCCATGAGCCTTTCGTGGGGGCGGCGCTCATCGGAACAGCCTCTCGGACAGAGGTCCAAGAGAAAGCCAAGGCACTGGGGGCGAAGGGCCTGAGGATCATCGGTTCCATTGAGACCGGCCAGGAGTTGCATGCTCGTTTTCCCATAAGCGATGTCTTCAGGGGGGTAACTGGCAACTTCCTCAACCAGGAATTCGTCCTGGCCACGGGGGCAGTGGACCTCTTCGCCATGGACATGAACTGTTCACAACCGGTGCTCATGCAGTATGGAAAGGAATTCGGAACCACCATGGTCTCCGTCTCCCCCTTGGTCAATATGCCCAACCTGGAATTACACATCGATTACCTACCCGAAGAGGTGGAATCCCAGGCCGAACAACTCATCGACCTGGCGCTCAAGAACTTCTCTACCAGGAAGGGAAGAAAGGCTCAGGTGCCCTCCATGAAGACCCGAGCGATGGTGGGATTTTCCGCCGATGCCCTCCTGGAAGCCCTGGGAGGAAGCCTAGAACCTTTGATCGACCTGATCAAGGACGGCCAGATAAAAGGCCTGGTAGCCCTGGTAAGTTGCTCCAGCATGAAAAACAAGGGTCAGGACGTGACTACCTTGGCGATCGCCAGGGAGCTCATCTCCCGCGACCTGCTGATCATCGCGGGCGGATGTGGCAACGGAGCTCTACAAGTGGGAGGATTGGCCGATCCTGGAGCCGCGGAGTTGGCTTCACAGGGCTTGAAGGAAGCATGCAAACGGCTGGGTATACCTCCCGCTCTCTCCTTCGGTACCTGCACGGACGTGGGGAGAATGGCCCTGCTGGTGGGAGCCATTGCCGAAACTCTGGGGGTGGATATCCCTGACCTGCCCGCGGCGGTGACCGCTCCGGAATGGCATGAGCAGAAGGCCACCATCGACGCCATCTTCGCCGTGGCTTTTGGGCTCTACACCCATGTTTCACCCCTGCCCCCCATAACCGGAGGGGGCAATCTGGTGCGGCTGCTCACCTCCGAGGTGGAGGAATTGACCGGCGGGAAGATGGCGGTGCAGGAGGATCCCGTAGAGGCGGCGGAGGGGATAGAGGCTCATATATTGAAGAAAAGGGAGGCCCTGGGCATATAGCCTCCTCGCCCCCAGGTCTTCCGAAAAAATTATAGGGAGCTGATTTACATGGTGAAAAGACAGATCGTAAAAATTGATGAGGAGCTATGTACCGGTTGCGGGGAATGCGTGCTGCCCTGCGCCGAGGGAGCCATCCAAATCATCGACGGAAAAGCCAGGGTGGTGAGGGAAGAGCTCTGCGACGGAGCCGGTTTCTGCATCGGGGTCTGCCCGGAAGGAGCCCTCTCCATCGAGGTGCGCGAGGCTCCCGACTTCGACGAATCGGCTGCCAGGGAGGCAACCAGGCGCAGAAATGAGGAGGGGGAAACCTTCATCCGGCAAGGCTGCTATATTTGTTCCAGGGAAGAGACGGAGACGCCCCTGCTACCGGTTCGACATAAAGGTGAGAGCAAGTGGGTATGCACCCGCTGCTTGCCTCACCTCATTCACGGGTAAGCACTCGTCAATCCCCCGGAGGACAGGCGTTTTTCCTGCGGCAAGACACGCACTTGCCCGATTAGCGGAGGAAAAAGCTTTCGATTAACTATTTGATCGAATAGCGGAGGAAAAAGCTTTCGATTAACTATTTGAGGGGGGAAGCAGTACGGGTTCGCTTCTCCCCGCTTCAACTTGATAGAAGCGCACCATTAATCCCGCTCGCCGGGAATCTCCCCCGGCAAAGCTATAGCTCACTAGGATTTCTCTTCCCGCTATTGCATAATATTTTCATGACCAAGATAAGCTATAGATACGTTGATACCCGGGCAAGCCTGGAAAGGTGCATGCACGCGCTGGCTGGCGAAAAGCGTTTTGCCCTGGACCTGGAAGCGGACAGTTACCATCACTACCAGGAGAAGATCTGCCTGATCCAGATAGCCCTTCCTCGCCAGGTCTACATCATCGATCCCCTTGCGAACCTGGATCTCTCTGTCCTGGCCAAGATCATCGCCAATCGCAGGATAGAAAAGGTAATGCACGGAGCCGATTACGACGGGCGCATGATCATGCGCCACCTGGGAGTACGCCCGGAAAACATTTTTGACACCATGCTGGCATCCCAGATTTTGGGTAAAAAACGGGTGGGGCTCGCCCCCTTGCTGGAGGAGTACTTCGGCGTAACCCTAGATAAAAGGCATCAGAGGGCGGACTGGTCCAAGAGGCCCCTCTCCCCGGAGCTTCTGGAATATGCCGCCATGGACGTGCGCTTTCTCCTTCCCCTCCACCGGGAACTGGTAAAGCAGCTGCGGAAAATGGGGAGACTTCCCTGGGCGCTTGAGGAGTTCAGGCTCCTGGAGAAGGGTCTGGAACCTCTGCCGGAAAGGCCCTCTTCACACCAGAGGATCAAGGGAGCCAGAGGACTGGAGCCGCAGGAGCGAGCCATCCTCGATTCCCTTCTGAAATGGAGAGACATGGTGGCCAGGAGAAGGGATCTTCCCCCGTTTAAGATCGTACCCAACCATTGCCTGTTGGAGCTCGCTCGCCTAAAGCCAGATAGTTGGCAAGCCCTCAGAGATTCAAAGATTCTTTCCCCTCATAACCTTGAACATTATGGCGCGTCCTTGCTCAAGGCGATTGCAAGGGGAGAGCGAACCCCTCTTCAAGAGAGGACACCCCGCGCAAAGGATGGGGTGAGACGCAACCCTGGAACGGAAAAGAGGATAAACCGGCTTAAGGTATGGAGGGCTAACTTTTCACGGTATGCAGGGATAGACCCGGGAGTGCTTCTCCCCAACTCCGTGCTGGAATCCATAGCTGCGCTCAATCCCCGGGAGATGGATGATCTGGAAAACTCCGGGCTCCTGAAACACTGGCAGCTCCATCTCTTCGGTGAGGAACTGGTGCAAATCCTTAAATTCTCCGCGATAGGATAGGCGCTACCCAATCAAGTACCAGCGCACAAAATAGAACTACTCGCGCGCCACCGCTTGAACTTTGGATGCCCCATCGCCTTTAAATGCGCCTAATGTGAGATAGTGTTACAATAAGTAAAGATCCAAATCATGTCGCTGTGCTCTCTCAACATCTCTTCTGCCCAGCGAGAGAAAAGGAGGTATCATGTTCCGAAAGAGAGACCGGGATCCCATCAAGGTAAAAAAGCTTTCCCAGGTGGGGATAGTAGTCAGGGATTTAAATCAGGCGATGGACTTCTATCAGAACATTTTTGGTATCGGCCCTTGGATGCTTTTCGATTTCGAGCCCTTCCACTGCGAAGTCCGGGGTTGTGAGATCTCTCCCAAGATAAAGATCGCCCTGGCTTACGCCGGAGGGGTTCAATTCGAACTGATCCAGGTGGAGGAGGGCCGGACCATCCACCAGGAGTTCTTGGAAGAAGGAAGGGAGGGGCTTCATCACCTGGGCTTCTTCGTTTACAACCTGGAGGAGAGGCTCAAGGCCTGCCGGGAGAGGGGAATAGAGGTGCTGGAGAGGGGCTCAGCGAAGCAGCTGGGCAGCACCATACACTACGCCTATCTGGATACCGCGCAGGCGGGAGGGGTAATCCTGGAATACATCCAATCTAGCTTTCTAGGGATACCGGTGAAGATGTGGCCGCCCCTGGTCAAAGCGGTATATTGGCTGGCGGGCCTTCTGGGGAAGTAATCTTTCCTATCCATTCCAGAATGGAAGGATATATGTCCCTCTCCGCCCACTTGCCCATCACCAGATCGGTATGCCCATAACCGGGGAAACATTCGTAGCTCTTCATCACGCTGGATACCCTAAGGTATGCGTGTTTATAGATATTTACCGGTCCGGCTAAATCCCGCGTGCCAGAGATGAAGAAGAGTGGAGCGGTCACCCGGTCCATGTTGGCAGTGTAGCTATAACCACGGTGATAATCTTTCAATTCCCCGTCAAGCATCGCATTGGTCAACTGCGCGAACATGCGCGCCGATACATTATCTCCTGCCCACTTCAACAGGGATAAACCGGTATCGGCATCCACATTTCCGCGCTGATAAAGGATGCTGGATAGAGGGCTCATGGCCATCACCCTTCCCAGGCGAGGATGCCGGGCGCAAAACCCGCTAACAACCAGCCCCAAGGGTAAACGGGGATAGAAGGTATCTACCCAATACATATACCTGTTAACCTGTTCCAGGTTAAAACGGAAGAGGGGCAAGGAAATCAGCCTACTTATACCATCCTCTTCCTCCACAAAGAAAGCAGCGGGGCTGGCTATGGTAACCCCTCCCATGATGGAGAGGTTGCGAACTCGTGCCAGTTCCGGGTCGGTAACCACTTTCAAATCGCCATTTTCCGACAACATCATTACACCCTGTAAATACATATAAAGCAACATGCCGCCCATGCTATGGCCGATCCAGACCGGTTTACGCCCTGTAATTTCGGTCACTCCATCTACCATAGCCGGCACATCCAGCGCGGCAAGGTGGTCCAAGGAGTGTCTCCAGCTACCCCCTTGACTCAACCATGGGTACCTCCCGCAACCCCGGAAATTGGCAATCCATACGTCGTATCCATTTCTTGCCAGATAAACCGCTAGGTTGCGGCCCCTGCGAGGTAGGTCGAACTCCAGCCCGTTTCCATGAAAGCCATGGGCCAGAATAACCGGCTGGGCGCCCATGCGGAAATACCTCTTCAGCCTCAGGGTCATGCCGTCCATAGTGTAGACGGACTCCAGGGTCACATCCAGGCCCTCCTGAATACCATAATGCTCTCTAGGGGGTGGAGTTGAGAAAAAGCGATAGGCAGCGAAAGCGCTAAGGCTCGCCAATGATCCCAGAAAACCTCTCGCCACCCTCTTCCTGATAGGGCTCATCCCTTTCGCTCCCCTGAATCGTGCAAGCGCCGCCGCGCGAATTCAAATTTATACTACCATAGAATGGATATGGATGGGCGAGAAAGAAGCGTTCACGCCGTTCCTGAGAATTTCCGTTGTCGGCCAATCAATGTACGCGATCTCTTCCATGACGGTCAGTCTCGAAATGCGCCATCTTATATATACCCTCATATACCCTCGCGGCTCACAAGGACAGCTCTTCGCCTCTCGGTGAGGTCCTCAACCCTGAAGCCCGCTCCCGACGTCCTCCTGAGCGAACCATTCCCGCAGACGGCAAAGTGCACATCGAGGTTGGGTGGTGGTCTCCCCACAACCCGAGCAGCAATAAAGCTTCTCCTCCCATGCCTCCATTTCGCTGGAGGGAAGAGCTTCCTGCAGCGAGAGGAGCAGTTGCAGTTTTCCCGAGGGAATGATGCGCTCCAGATGGTCGAATACCTCCTTGAGCCGGTGGGGTCGGGGAGACCAGAAGGGGCACTTCTCCGAGTAGACCTCGATCCCTTTCTCCCGGCAATAGATGGCGTTGAGACGCTCCGGCGTGTACATCAGGGGTTTTATCTTCATGATCAGGTCTCCCTGGGCAGGAAGGACCGGCCGGGGAAACACATAGTGTCTTGAGAGCAGGTTCTTCAGGGTGAAAAGAAGAACATCTTCCAGGGTATGAGCGGTGGCGATCGCCTGGGCGCCCAGCTTCCTTGCCTCCCGGTTGAAAAGTGCCCTCTTTATAGCCCCGCAGACCGCGCAAGGAGTCCAGCCTTTCACCCGCTGTACCCTCAAACCCAAATCGCCGATATAGGTCACTTGTAGTTCCACTCCCAGCCTTTGACAGAGCCTCTCCACTTCCTCCAGATTGCGCCAGGAATAATCTCCCATGTTTAGGTGAAAGTGTATGGCCACCACCTGGAAGCCCATTACCCATCCCAGGCGTTGCATAGACGCCAGGAGAGCGGCGGAGTCCTTGCCGCCGGATAGGGCCACCGCCACCTTTTCCACCCCTTTGACCATTGAATATTTTTCCAGGATGCGACGTACCCGGCGCTCATAAATTCTCTGAAAACAGGAGGGGCAGACCTTCAGGTTGAACTCTGGGACACGGATAATATCGGTACAAATATTGCAGGACCGGCATTTTGCCTTCACGTAGGAATCGTCAAAACCGCTCATGAGCATATTATAAAGGAATGAGAGGTGGCCCAGGAATCAACAATTGGCCCGCAGGTGCTAATAATCGGCATTGGGGAGATTCCGGTGTTATTAGGAGATAGTTATAGTGCTAGCCCACAAACTACTAACGCAGGTGATAATAATCGGCATTGGGGAGATTCCGGTGTGGCAGTAGCGATGAAGCTTCCTGAATGGGGATGATACATAATCGACTCAACACTCCTGCTTACTCCCCTTATTTCTCTTGTAGCGATGAAGCTTCCTGAATGGGGATGACACATAAGGCGATATAAACGCATCGTGAAGGACCCGGGTGACGCCACCAGGCTAAGCATATTGCTCAGGATAAGAGCGGTGATATGCGCTTTCCACGGACACGGAAACACTCTTGAAGGAGGATTCCTCCCAGCCGAATTATTACTGCATGAAGCTATTACCGTTTTAAGAAAATCAAAAATATTGACTTAATGGTAATATTGACTGTATGTAAATATATCATAGCAGTGAAAGCGTTTCCATTCATTTCATATCGTTTTCTCGACCTAAGAGGGGCCTAGTCTCGTTTTTCACCCCTTCCCATTTTGATCTAATCTTGTGATACAATGCCTCTATCCATAGGCTGCTGGAGAGATGAGCGCGGGAGGTTCCCATGAGCAGGATGAAAAGACTGGTCATCTGGACAATTGCCGCCAGCCTGCTGGCCCTTTCCCTGGTTCCCAGCGGAGGGTGCGCAAAAACCACCGTAACCACCCTTGAGGTAGTCAAACTAGATAGCGGGCCCATCAGCGGCGTGCTCAACCAAGAAATCTGGTCATTCAAAGGTATCCCCTATGCCGCCCCTCCTGTAGGAGAGCTGCGCTGGAAGGAACCCCAACCGGTTACGCCCTGGAACGAGATCCGCGCCTGCACAGATTTCGGGCCTTCCTGCCCCCAGCCGGAAGCTGGATTCATATCTGGGGGATCCGTGGGAAAGACCAGTGAGGACTGCCTCTACCTCAACGTGTGGACCCCCGCCAAGAACTCCGGAGAAAGATTACCAGTGATGGTGTGGATTCATGGGGGTGGCTTTGAAAACGGCTCAGGTTCCCAGGCCATCTACGATGGCCAGAAACTCGCCGAGAAGGGTGTGGTGGTAGTGACCATCAACTACCGGTTGGGGCCCCTGGGTTTCCTGGCCCATCCTCTGCTCACCGAGGAATCCCCCAACCACTCCTCGGGCA
>FWPV01016909.1_pt1 | contig 10196 bp, 9 predicted proteins | sample 2228371 | NCBI WGS metagenome assembly FWPV01 (sample SAMEA103939776, study PRJEB20133) | metagenome
AGTTTTCAATTTTTCTTTTATATTTTTTAAAATCAATCTTTTTAATCAAATTTTTTTCTACTACAAAAAGACGGCCAGCAATTATAGGAGGAATTCCTTTCCCTATAAATTCTTCAAAATATTTATTATAGGAAGAAACTGACAATTGATATGCCCAATCCCTTGGAATTTTTAAATCTAAATATTTTCTTTCTAAATTTAATGGAATTTCAGGCAGGCCTTTTGATATTTCTTCCACCAATTTTTTTGATACTTTTACAGGAGGAGAATCTGTGTCTGGGTACATCCTATCAGGACCAGGTAAAATCCTTTCAAAATCCGTTGTTAAGTCCTTTAATGCCTGCCTTGTTTCAAGGGGAATTCCACAAGTGGCTTCCTCTGCCCTTATCTTAATTTCTTCTATACCTGTTTTTGTATCTTCTTCTGGTCCCCATAAAACAATTACTACATCTGTTTTTTTAAAACCAAAGATATGCCTTAAGGAATCCATTTCACTTTCTGAAAAAGGTAACGGCTCTTGGTCTGTATGAAAAATTATAGGTCTTTTATCGAGGCAGGCAATTACTCTCACCCTTCCTTCAAACTCCCTTTCAAAAAAGACCCCCTTTTCCATTTCCCTTGAAAGTAATCCCCCAAAACCATAAAGACATATTCCCCTTATATCAAGCCCTTCTTCAATTGCTTTTTTCAAGGTTGGATTTTGGGTTTTTTGAAAAATGTTGTTTAAATTTTTGCTTTTTGTCTTTAAATTTTCCCTTGTTATTGCCCTTGCCCTCAATTCATCCCTGATCTTCAACAAGTTATGTTGTCTTAATGTTTCTGAATGTAAAAGATAAGGTATAAATTCAATCCTTGGCACCCCTTTTATTTCATTCCTTACCCCTCCTTCAATTGAAATATTTACATCCTGCCTGACCGAACCAATACCCCTTCTTACCTTTCCCGTTGCCCTTAAAATATTTCCAATTCTTAAGACAACTTCCCCTGCTTCTTGAGGTGATTCTATTTGGGCTTTTGTTATAATTTCTATTAAAGGAAAACTTAACCTATCTGTTTTAAAATATATGTTGTGACCTTCATCTTTTACTTCCCTGCAAGCATCTTCTTCCAAGCAAATATGGCTAATTTCAATCTTTTTTCCAGAGGCAAGTTCTACATAACCCTCAACCCCTACTGTAGCTGTTCTTTGAAAACCTGTGGGGATTGAACCATCCAAATATTGTTTTCTTGTAATATGGATTTCATCTACAATTTCACAATTGAGAAGTAATCCAATTTCAATGGCAATCTTTAATGCCTCTTCATTTAAAACAAAAGGTGGGGTATCGTCCATTTCATAAGTACAAATAGAATCCCTATAAAGTTCATAAAAGACATTCTTCTTTGTCTTAAATTCCATTAAAGCAGTCCCATCATATTCCCCCAATTCAGATAAAGTTGGCCTCATATGCCTTAAAATCATAGCATCTGGCTCATCCCTTCTTAAAAGAGCAGGACATCTACAAAATAATTTTTTATCTGTCTTTAACTGATAATGTATCTCAATTCCTGCTTTAAAACCAAGCTTCTTATAAAATTCCTTTTCATACAACTTAAATTTTTTCATTTTTTTAGTTTATCAAAAGAGGGAAAAAAATTCAAATTTTTATTAAATCTAAAATCCAATTATGCTTAGGTCTGAAGGAACCAATATCTTCTATATCTGATAAGACCTTGAAATAAAGAGCTTTCTTCCAATAATCATAGGGTATTCCATTTTTTGAATGTATTGCTATATCTATATAGTAATTTCCTTGAACAAGATTTAAAAAAGGTAAATGAAAAGTAATTTTACCTTCCTTAAAATTTCCATCAATATTTATTTTATCTATATTTGTATTTGTCCCATAAATTATATCTCCCTCTTCTTTATGAAAAGCAATACCAAAGACCAAGTCCCTTTCAAGAGAGGGATTTTTAAAGTAAATTGAAAATTTTGCTTCCTCTTCCGAGTTTAAAACAATTAAGGCCCCTTCTTTTCCTTCAACTTCAACTTTCTCAATATATGTCCTTCTATCTCCATATCTTAAAATTTCTTCTTCCCTTTCTGGCTCCAGTTTTTTAGTTCCCCTATAATAATTTATAACTTCTTCAGGGCTACCCACTTGTATTACTTTTCCCTTTTCAAGAAGGCAGACCCTATGGCAAATATTTGAAACCAAATCTAAATCATGGGAAACAAAGACAATTGTCTTCTCCTTCTTTTGCAATTCCCTTATTTTTAAAAAACACTTTTGAGCAAAATTTTGATCCCCCACAGATAAAACTTCATCTACAAGCAATATGGGATTATCTACATAGACAGCAATAGAAAAACCTAAGCGTGCATACATCCCAGAAGAGTAAATTTTTACTGGTTCTCTTATAAAATCTTCCATTTCAGCAAATTTAACAATATCTGGCAATAAGTTTTTAATTTCTCTTTTTTTCAGCCCCAATATAATTCCATTTATTATGATATTTTCTTCCCCAGAAATTTCGGGATGGAAACCTGCCCCTAATTCAATTAAAGCTGAGGTTTTACCATTAACATATACTTCACCTTTGGTTGGTTTTAAAATATTAGCAAATAACTTTAAAATAGTTGATTTACCTGCTCCGTTATCTCCAATTATTCCAAAGGTTTCCCCCTTTAAAATCTCTAAATTTACATCCTTTAAAGCAACAAAAACTTTTCCCTCATTAAATGTCTTAAAAATTTCCCCTTTAAGAAATGCTCCTTTAAAGGACTGCCATTTAAAAGAACTTTTTTTAAATATCTTTGTTACATTTTTTAAAGATAAAGATATATCTTTCATAATCTTTCAACTATTTCTTCTCTAAATTTTTTAAATATTAAAAAGCATAAAAATCCAAAAACAAAAATAAAAAATCCAAAATAAAGAAAACTTTTATAATGGGGAATTTTCCCATAAAATAAGGGCTCCTGCCAAAATTTTAAAAGATGGGTTAAGGGATTATAGGAAATTACTTTTTTTAAAAAATCTCCTGGGACCATTTCAATACTGTAAATTATGGGAGTTGCAAAAAATAAAAATTGTAAAAAATTTGAAAGCAAATCCTTTATATCTTTAAAAAAAACACCTACGGTTCCCACTAAAATAGCTAAAAAAGTTGTAAAAAGAAATTGTAAAAGGAAAGAGAGGGGAAAAAATAAAATACTCCAGCTCAAATGTTTTGTAAAATAAAGGGCAAGGAAAAGAACAGGAAAGGCAAAAAGAAAGTGGATACCATAAGATAAAACCTTAACCAAAGGAATTATTTCTAAGGGTATATAAATCTTTTTCAAAATTCCTGAATTTTCTTGAAAAGAAAGGGATGCCTCATTTAAGCTTCCTGAAAACCAGTTCCATGGTAAAAGTCCTACAAATAAAAACATAGCATAAGGAGATATTCCTTCTATTCTTGGTTTAAAGATAAAATTAAAGATAAAGGTATAAACAACTAAGAGTAAAAGGGGATTAAAAAAAGACCAAAGGTATCCAAAAAAAGAGCCCCTGTATCTTGATTTTAATTCCCTTATTACGAGGGTAAAAATTAATTCCCTATAATTGTATAAATAAAACAAATTATTTTGTAAGTTGTCTTAATTTTTCTCTTTCTTTTTCCAATTGTTCTAATATTCTTTTTCTTTCACTTTCTTTAAACTCCATATAATCAATTGGTTGTCCTTCATGTATAAAATAAATCCTTGGATACTTGGTAACTTCTCCTTGAGCTGTAAAGGAAATCATACCCGTTACACCTTGAAAATTTGATAAACTTCTTAAGCCCTTATAAAGTTCTTCTGTAAAAGTTCCTCCTAACTTAATACCTTCAATGAGAACAAGGAGTGAATCAAAACCATATGCCTGAAAAATATCTGGGTCTTTTCCATATCTTTCCTTATAACTCCTTACAAAGTATTGACAAGTTTCATTATTTCTATCCTTTGGATCAAAGGGAGGTCTAAAAAAGAATAATTTTTCTGCATAATCCACTACTTGAGGCAAAAGCCCTGGGCTATTAAAGGCAGCTGTAGTAACTATATCTCCAGCATAGTTTCTGGATCTAATTTCTCTTAAAATAGAAGGGAAAATAGTAGCATAAGTAGCAATATAAATTGTCTTTGGATTTATAGTTAAAACATCAGAAACGACTTGGGAGACATTGGAACCATCACTTAAAACCATAGCTTTTTTTACATTTTCCACACCCAAATTTTTAACTTCCATTTCTAAATTGTTTCCAATAAACTCACTAAATTCATTATCTTCATAAATTATACCCAAATTTTTTGTTGCTAAATCAGCTGCTATAAAATTTGCTGCTTGGGTTACTTCATATTTATCAGAAGGATAAATTCTAAAAAAGTATGTGGATTTTGTAGCAAGTTCTGCTGCTGAGGCAGTAGGAGAAAGTAAAATTATTTTTTCCTTTTGAAGAACTTCAAGCATTTTTAATGCTTCTGAAGTTGTAACTCCTCCAATTATTGCAACACAACCATCACTTAACGCTTTTTCCATCATTTCTTTTGCAGTTTCTGGTTTTGAATTTGAATCATACCACATTACCTGAAGTGTTTCCTTTAACACTTTATTTTCTTTTATGTAAATTTCTGCAAGTTCAATTCCTTCCCTTGTAGCATTTCCATATAAAGCCCACTGCCCCGATTGGGGTAAAACAGCTCCAACTTTGATAATTTTTGGACCACAACTTACAAGCAAAACAAGTAATAAAAATAAAAAAAATCTTTTCATACTTTTACCTCCAAATCCTATTTCTTTTTTAAATCAAGCAAAACCAACTTTGCAATTGCTTTTAGCGTTTCAAAAACTCCAATCCCCCTTGTAGCAATTGCTTCAAAGGTTGGTTCCCCCTTATAATTTAATAAGCGATACATCTCTTCTACTGGAACAGCTGAAGGCAGATCCCTTTTGTTAAATTGTAATACATAGGGAATTGTTTTTAAATCATAACCCTGTTCTTTTAAATTTTTTTCAAGGTTCTTTAAGGACTCAATATTTGCCTCCATTCTTGCTTCTTGAGAATCAGCAACAAAGGCAACTCCATCAGCTCCCTTTAAAATTAACTTTCTTGAAGCATCATAAAAGACCTGACCAGGTACTGTGTATAAATGAAAACGAGTTTTAAAACCCTTTACACTCCCCAAATCCAGAGGAAGAAAATCAAAAAATAAGGTCCTGTCTGTTTCTGTTGCCAAAGATATCATTTTCCCCTTTGCTTCAGGGTCTGTTTTGTTATAAATCCATTGCAAATTTGTGGTCTTCCCTCCAAGACCAGGCCCATAATAAACAAGTTTAATATTTATTTCTCTTGCAGAATAATTAATAAAGGTCATTCTGAAAAAAGAGCATCAATGTCTTCATCTGTAATTTCTGCAAAGGGCGATTCAAAACCCTGAACCATTGCTTCCTTTTCCTTTTCAACTTTCTTTAAGATATCTTCAAAAACCTTTTCAAGCTCTTGGGAAGCCTTTTTTACCCTCAATCTAACAAGTCCTAAGGAAGATCTTTCATCAAATATAACTACAAGAATAACTCTTTGACCTACTATAGAAATGTGAATATTGTCCCTTTCTCCTTCATGGAAAAGAACTGAAAATTCTCTTTCCCCTATCAATTTTGCAAGCCCATCTGTTGCAGCAACATTTCCAGCTGTAAGAGATGCAAGAGAAGTTGTATCAAGCCCCTCCAAATCACCTTGGGCTGCAATTTGCTGCCCATTCTTATCTACAAGAAAGGCAACCTTTGCATTTGTATCCATTCTTAGCCGAGAAAGAATTTCCTTTATTTTATGAAATTCTTCATCGTACATTATGAGGTCATAAGATGGCATCTACATTCCCCCTTTCATTACCATTTTTTACCATATTTTTTAAGAAAAGGCAAGTCATTTTTTTATAATAACCCTTCCTTCAAGGGCAAGCCTTAGGGTTGCTTCATCAACCCAATCCAATTCTTCTCCTACATTTAATCCCTTTGCCAGTTCAGAAACCTTTAAATCATATTCCTTTAATAAATTTTCCAAATACCTTGTAGTAGTAAGCCCTTCAATTGTAGGACTTAATGCTAAAATAACTTCTTTTATAGGTTCCTTTTTAATTCTTTCCAGCAATGACTTTATATTCAAATTTTCATAATTTATTCCTTTTAAAGGAGACAAAAGCCCACCGAGGATGTGGTATTTTCCTAAAAAAATGCCATTTTTTTCTAAAAAGTATAACTTTTGCATATCTTCTACAACACATAAAATAGATGCGTCTCTATCTGGTGAAGAACAAATTTTACATGGGTCAAATTCTGAAAAGGAATGGCATTGAGAACATTTTCTTAATTTTGTCTTTAATTCCTTAACTTTTTCTAATATTTTTTCTACCTTTTCATCTTCTTCTTTTAAAAAATAAAAGACAAATCTTGTAGCTGTTTTATTTCCCACCCCCGGCAGTGCTTTTAAAACTTCTATGGCTTCTTCTATAACTTTCATTAAAAAGGTAAACCTCCTCCAAAGGACTGAAGCATGCCTTCAATTTCTTTGTTTACCTTTTCATTTGCATCATTGAAAGCAGCTAAAATTAAGTCCTCCAATACCTCTTTTTCTTCCTTTAAAACTTCTGGATTAATTTCAATTTTTTGAAGCTCTTTATCTCCAGAAAGCCATACCTTAACCATTCCACCTCCACTTGAACCTTCTACAACTAAATTTTTTAACTTTTCTTGCATCTTTTCTTGCATTTCTTGGGCTTGTCTTAATAATTTTTTAATATTCACGATTTTCTTCCTCCTTTTGTGGTGTTAAATATTCTATATCTTCAATTTCTGCCATAAGCACATCTTGTAATGCTTTAATTGGCTTTTCTTGATTTATTTCATCTTCAATCTTTTCCCTTTCTTCTTCTAAGATTAATTTTACTTCAAATTCTTCTCCCCATATCTTTTTTACTTGGCTTTTAATTATATCAAAATTTTCTTGGTCTAAGCACCTTTCATAGGCAATCTTAAAATTTGATTTAAAAAATACCAAGAGTTCCTTTTCTTCCTCTTTAAAATGAACTCCTTGCAAATAACCTGAAATTGCCTTTGATTTCTTTTCCATTTCTTCAAGGAAAATTTCCCATAAACTTTTTTTCCTTTTTTCAAAGACCTTGACTTGAGAAATACTCACATTTCCTTGCATTACTTCTTCAATAAATTTCAATTTAGGTAACTCACAAAGCTTTAAAAATATCAATTCCACAGCAATGTAAGGATATTCGCTTTTATTTACAAGGATTTGATTTTCCAAAGCAAAACTATAAGCTCTTAAAACTTCTTCATACCTAAAATAATCCCCTGTCTTTTTTACTATTCCCCACTCCATTTCTGATAGGGAAGGTTCCCTTTGATCTAACTTTGCTTTTAAAATATTTCTTAAAAAAGCCAAAAAGGACTCGTAAAAATAAAAGAAATCCTCACCTGATTTAAAAACTTCTTCCAGACCCTTTAAAATTTCTAAGGAATTTCCTTCTGAAATATTTTTTAAAAAAGAAGAAAGCAACTCTATATTTGTTTCACCTAAAAGCTTTGAAACAAGTCCTTCATCTATCTTCTCCCCTGAAAGATTTATAACTTGATCCAATATACTTAAAGCATCCCTTATGGAACCCTTTGCCTTTTTTGCAATTTTTAAAAGGGATGGTTCAGATGCCTCAACTTTTTCTTCCTTTATCACTTTTTTTAAATAATTTACAATTTCTTCCAAAGAAAATAGATGAAAATTAAAGGTCTGACAACGGGATAAAATGGTGGCTGGAATTTTATACTTTTCTGTTGTAGCAAAAATAAATACTGCATGGGGAGGAGGTTCTTCCAGCAATTTTAATATAGCATTAAAGGCAGATTGGGATAACATATGAACTTCATCTATTATGTAAATCTTATATCTATCCCTTGCAGGTTGAAAATATACCATTTCTTTTATTTCCCTTATCTTATCCACTTGGGTATAGGTAGCACCATCTATTTCATGAACATCTAAGGAATTGCCTTCTCTTATTTCTATGCAAGAGATACACTCCTGACAAGGTTCTGGGGAAATCCCTTTATGGCAATTTAATGCTTTAGCAAAAATCCTTGCTACAGTGGTCTTGCCCGTTCCCCGAGGACCATAAAAAAGATAAGCAGAACCTATCCTTTGACTTTTCAAGGCATTTTTTAAAGTTTGAATAACTTCATCTTGCCCTAAAAGCTTATCAAAGGACTGGGGTCTTAATCTCCTGGCTAATACTTTGTATTTCATATCTTATATTGGAAAAGCACCTTAAGGAAATCCTTTTATCGTTGCTTCCTTTCGGACCTGGCGAGGTTCAAAGGTACCTTAAGTGCTTTTCCAAAAATATTATATCAAGAAAATTTTATAATTTAAAATTGGGATTTAAAGCAGTAGCTTTCTTTAAAACAGTTACTGCCTTTTCAAAATCCTTAAGCCCCTCATAGCTTTCTTTCATTGCATAATAGGCCTCTGCATAATCGGGATCATATTTTATTGCCAATTTTAAATATTTGAGGGCTGTTTTATAGTCCTCTCTTTTGTTATAAATTAACCCAAGGCAGTAGTATGCCTCTGGATATGCCTCCTTTATAGAGATTGCTTTTTGCAAAAACTCTTCTGCCTTTTTATCATCCTTATCCATATGGGCAACTCCATAAGAAAAATATGCTTCTTCATAGTTTTCATTTAATTTAATTGCCTTTTCAAAAGCAAGGCGGGCATCATTCATTTTTCCTGTTCTTGCAAGGGGAATTATCATTTTTGCATAAACTTCTGGCTCATTGGGAAAAATTTCTTGGGCTTTATGGGAAATGGTTACTGCTTTTTCATATTGCTTTGCCATTCCTAAGGAAAAGGAAGCTAAGGTATAATATTCTAATTCCTTTGGCTTTTGTTTTAATGCTTTTTCAAGAACTTCTGCTGCTTCTTTAAATGCCTTTTTACTAATACAGGTCTTTGCATAATTTAAAAGGACATACAAGGGAACTTTTGGATCTGACAGGCAATGGGAATATGCCTCTTCTGCTTTCTCTGCTTTTCCAAGTTCCATATTACAATCACCTAAGAACCTCCAAGCAAAGGGACCTACTGCTTTTGTAGCTGCGATTTCCAAGTGTTTTGCTGCTTCTTTTGTATCACCTATAGCCCTATACCATAAACCAAGGTACAAATGGCTTTCTGAAATATCCATATCTAACTGCTGCATCCAATTTTGAAGTTGTTCAAACTTTTCCTGTAATTTTTCCCTATGCTTTTGTGAAATATTTTTTTCAATATCTTTATATTCAATGGGTATCCCTAACTCTTGCCATAAATTCTTAATATCTTCAAAAAATCCCTTCACCTGCCTTTCCACCCACCTCCTAAAACTTCCCAATTCTTCCTTTGTTTTTTGAAGCTCCTTTGTTACTTGAGCTAATTTTTCTTCCTTTTCCTTTAAATCCTTTAAAATTTCTTCCCTTTCTTTTATAAAATTTTCCTCTTGTGCTTTAAGCATTTCCTCTTTTTCTTTTTCTTTTTCTTCAAGTTTTTTATTTAAACTTGCAATGGCATCTTCTAATTCCTTTATCTTTTTCTTATTAAAAAGCATAAATTCCCCCTTAACTTATCAAATAATTATACTTATTCTTTAAGAATTTTTCAACAAATATTATTTTAAATATAGATTTCAAATACTCATTCATAAAATTTAAAGGTAATTTTGAATCAATATTTTTTAAAGTTATAAAAAGGCAATATTTACCTTTTAAGGTTTCCACCTCTATGGAATGTAAAGAATTATCTTTAATTATCAATTTCAAAATTTCTAAAAAAAAGTCAAAAAAATTTTGATTTGAAATTAATAAAAAATGAGCTTTTTTAAACTCATTAAACTTTAAATAAGATTTTATTCCCTTTTCAAGCCCTTTAAAAGGTATAAAATTATTTTTTCTTAAAATTGGTTCTATTTTTAAAAATTCCTTTGGATAAACAATTTCATCTATCCCAAAGAGAAAACAAAAAACTTTGATATCATTTTCTTCTAACATATCTTCATAAATTTTTCCTTTTATTAATACTTTGAAAAATTTTTTCCTTTTACCTTCAATTTCTGGTTTAAACTTAAAATTTAATATTTTAAAATCATT
>FWPV01016911.1_pt1 | contig 10194 bp, 9 predicted proteins | sample 2228371 | NCBI WGS metagenome assembly FWPV01 (sample SAMEA103939776, study PRJEB20133) | metagenome
CTAAAAAAAATTCAATTACCAGCTACCCCTTCAGGTTTTATTCTTTCAGAAAACCGGGATGCCTGCTGAAATCTTTTCACTTTTTTTTATATGTTGAAAATTTGTTTGCCCTGATCGCTTTTGATTTATTTAATAAAAAAAGGATTTTTTTAAGTTTAAAACATTACTAAAAAAAATATTCTAAATAAAAGATTAATCACAAATACCAGCAGTCCAAGAAAGAAACAGTAGTAGGCGAAATATTGCCAGAGTCTGCCGGTGCCGGCTTTAGAAAGAATTTTTAAGGCAGAATAACCTGAAAAAAAAGCAATGACAACGGCAATTATCAAATAGAAAATATCCCCGGAAAGAGAGAGCCCTGTTTTAAGTTCAAGCAAAAATGCACCGCCCACAGCAGGCAATGAGAGCAGAAAAGAGAAGCGAAAAGCCCGCAAAAAGCTCCAGCCGCAGATTAAGGCAACAGCAATGGTGGCTCCGGAGCGCGACACTCCGGGAATTATTGCTATCGCCTGAAAAAGACCAATAAGCAGAACCGTCAGCCAGTTGCCGCTAAGTTTAAAATTCAGCCTGCGGCTGATAAAAATCAGGAGTGCCGTCAGCAGCAGACCAGCCGCAGCAACAAAAATATTACTGAAAAGCGGCTCAAGATTTTTTTTAAAACCAATGCCGGCAACTGCAGCCGGAACAGAAGCCAGAGCTATCTGCAGCAATTCAAGCCGCGCCTCTTTTTTGCGCAGATCAGCAAGGCTGATGATTTCCCGCCGGAAAAAGAGCAGAACGGCAAGCAAGGTGCCAAAATGAAAAAAGATATCATAGGTCAGAACATTCTTTTGAAAATCAATCAGCTTCTGAACAATAAGCAGATGGGCTGAAGAACTTACCGGTAAAAATTCAGTGATGCCCTGAACAACGGCAAGCAGGATTACCTGCAGTAACATCAAGCCTGCAACTCCCGCTGCAAGACAGCCTCAACTTCTGAGCGGATTTTCTCTAAGCTCTCCTCTGAACGCGCTTCATAGCGCACTACCAGAGACGGCTGAGTATTTGAAGCCCTGACCAGCGCCCAGCCATCAGCAAAAATTATCCGCGCACCGTCAATATCAATTACCTGATATTTGCTCTGAAAATGTCTTTTCACTGCCTCAACGATCAGGAATTTCTTCTCTTCTGTGGTATCAACTCTTATTTCCGGTGTATTCACCACTGCGGGAATTGTATCCAGAATCTGATCCAGATTTTCATCTGCTGCGGCAAGTAACTCAATCAGTCTTGCGCCGGCATAAACCGCATCATCAAAACCGAACCAGCGGTCATTAAAAAAGATGTGCCCGCTCATTTCACCAGCCAGCAGAGCGCGTTCCTCGTAAATCTTCTTTTTAATCAGCGAATGACCTGTTTTCCACATAATCGGTTCACCGCCAAGTTTTTTAACCTCATCAAAGAATACCTGAGAAGCTTTAACTTCGGAAATTATCTTTGCACCGGGATTCTCTTTTAAAAGCTGACGGCAGAAGATTATCAGAAGCTGATCGCCCCAGACGACCCTGCCGGAGGGAGATACAACGCCGATGCGGTCACCGTCTCCGTCAAAACCTACTCCCAGATCTGCCTGTTCTCTTTTTACGCGACTGATTAAATCCTGCAGATTCTCAAGTTTTGTCGGGTCGGGATGATGGTTGGGAAATGTTCCGTCAACCTCGCAGTAAAGCTCAATTACCTGACAACCGAGACGACTAAAAAGCTCAGGAGCAGTCAGTGCTGCAGTGCCGTTACCACTGTCAATAACCACCTTCAGCCGGCGGGCAACCTTAAGACTATTTTCAATGTAGTTAAAATAGTCTTCACGGATATTCATCGCTTTCAGCGTGCCGCTATTTTCCGCACGAGGAAAGCTCTTCTGAGCCAGATGATAAAGTTCCTTAATCTGATCGCCGAAGAGGGCATCCCTGCCAACCATAATTTTCAGCCCGTTATATTCAGCCGGGTTATGGGAAGCAGTAATGATCAGGGCGGCATCGGCTTTAAGCTGAAACAGACCAAAATAGACCAGCGGGGTCGGCACTAAGCCAATATCAATGATATCAAATCCGTAGCTGAGCAGTTCAGTTACCAGAATTTCTCTGATCCGCTCTGAAGAGGGGCGCACATCCCGTCCAAGGATAACTGTCTTTACCTGATCACGGCCGAAACGGGCAGCCAGTCCTGCTGCCAGCTGAGATAAATCTTCATTTCGCAATTCGCTTTCTGCAATACCGCGAATATCATATTCCCGAAAAATCGTTTCCTTTAACATTTTTTGCTCCTGAAACTAAAATTATAAATAAAAAGTCTCAATAAGGCAAGTAAAAGGCTTTTTTACCCCTGCTCGTAACTCAGCTTCTTTGAGATTAAATTTTCATCAAGACAACTGTAGTTCAGAACCGAATTTATTGACAGATAATCCTAAAAACAATATAATGAAGCAATGCTTGTGGAAAAATTAAAATCGCTGACTGCTGACCAGAGCGAGATTGCCCTTCTGGAAAAGATAAATCCCAGAAAACTTCCGCTGCACATCGCCGTTATTATGGACGGTAACGGTCGCTGGGCAAAACGGGAAGGAAAAAGAAGAAGCAGCGGGCATACAGAAGGTGCAAAACGGGCTGCCGAAATCAGTGAAGCCGCATCCTATTTAGGCATAAAATATCTGACTCTCTTTGCCTTTTCCACTGAAAACTGGAAGCGTCCCAAAAGTGAAGTCTCTTTTCTCTTCAAACTGCTGGAAAACAGTATTATCAGAAAAAGAGAACGTTTAATGGAGCTTAAAATCCGTCTGCAAATTATCGGAGACATTTCGCCACTGCAACCACGGCTGCAGCAACTGATTTCAGAAACCGTAACCATGACTGAGAAAAATTCGCGCCTGCAGCTGAATATTGCCCTGAACTATGGCGGCCGGGCAGAAATTATCAATGCCGTAGCCCGGATTATTAAGCAGAAAGTCAGCCCTGAGCAAATAGATGAGGAGAGCTTTAAAAATTTTCTTTATACCAGCGGCATTCCTGATCCTGATTTATTGATCCGCACTTCTAATGAACAGCGGATATCAAACTTTTTACTCTATCAGCTCGCTTACTGTGAACTCTATTTCAGTAAGCTGTTCTGGCCTGAATTTAACCGAAAAGCTTTCTACAGCGCAATCATTGACTATCAGAACCGTCAACGACGATTTGGAGGCAGATGAAAGAATTTATAACCCGCACGATAACTACAATTGTGCTTATTGCACTGATTGTAGCCGCAGTTTTATTACTCAACCGGATTAGTTTTGCCATACTTATCTTTCTCATCTGTTGTCTGGCTGTTTATGAATTGCTTAATCTTTATCAGGCTTCCAGACAGCTGCTCTGGACAGCATGCGGCGGAGGAGCCATCTATTTTTCTTCGCTCCTCGGATTTATCTCCCCTGAACTGGCAACTTTTCTGAGTATCGCCCTGTTTTCAGTTTTCAGCTTACTCTTTGTAAATTCGTCGCCAAGGCTTGCCCTCTTCACAAAAGATTTCGGTTTTCTCAGTTTATCTTTTCTCTATATTTTCTTTCCCCTATCTTTTTTATTCCGGATAAAATTTGAGCAATCTGCCGCCCATCTCTTCTTTTTAATCTTTATCATTGCCATTGGCGATTCATTTGCTTACTTTATCGGAGTTAAATTCGGCAGACATAAAATATATCCGATCGCTTCGCCAAAAAAATCGCTGGAAGGTCTAATCGCTGCGCTTATCTCTGCCGGATTATTTGCCTATCCGGGTCTGAAGCTGTTCCGCCTTGATTCGCAAAAACTGACGGCAGTAATTTTAAGCGCGGTTATCATTGAGCTCTTTTCCCAGATTGCCGATCCGGTTGAATCGTTGTTCAAACGTGCCGCCGGAAAAAAAGATTCATCTTCAATCCTTCCCGGACACGGCGGAATTCTTGATCGCATTGACAGTTATCTGCTCTGTGCGCCGCTCTTCTTCTTTCTGGTCAAGTATTTCTGGTAAAGATGAAGCAGAAGGTGATTATATTTGGCTCAACGGGTTCCATCGGGCTATCCTGCCTGCGGGTACTCGGTCTTGCCGAAAACAGTTCAAAATTTGAAATCTCAGGGCTTACTGCCGGAAATAATCTCAGGCTCTTCGAACAGCAGATTAAAACTTACAATCCTCAATACATCTATATCAGTGATCAAATCAAGGCAAAAAAGTTAAAACGCCTTTTTCCAAAAAAGAAGATCTTTTCCGGAAGCTGCGGATTAAAGGAAATTGCCATTGAGTGTCCGGCTGACATCGCGGTTTTTGCCGTGAGCGGAACCGCGGCTCTGGAAGCAACTTTTGCCGCCCTGCAGAGCATAAAAAGGATTGCTCTGGCAAATAAAGAGGTCATGGTCTGCTGCGGAGAGCTCTTTAAGAATGCCCTGAAAAACTCTCCGGCCGAAGTAATTCCCATTGACAGTGAACTGAGTGCCATTTTTCAATGCCTTGCCGGACAGGACATCAATCAGCTCCATCGGATTCTCCTGACTGCTTCCGGAGGTCCATTTTTCAAACTGCCGCTTCTCAAACTAAAAGAAGTATCTCTTGACGACGCCCTGAAACATCCGGTCTGGAAAATGGGCAAAAAAATTACCATTGATTCGGCAACGCTGATGAATAAGGCGCTGGAAATTATTGAAACTCATTTTCTGTTTGAGGTTCCTTTTCCAAAAATTGAAGTCTTAATTCATCCGCAATCAATTGTCCACTCAATGATTGAATTAAATGATGGCTCTCTGCTTGCTCAGCTCAGTGTGCCGGATATGGCACTGCCGATCCAGTTTGCCTTAACTTATCCGCGCCGTGCCGGAACAAACAGCTTCCCACTGAACTGGGAAAAAATCTCCCGGCTTGAATTTTATAAGCCGGATCGCAGGCGCTTTGCCGCTCTTAATCTGGCATACCAGGCACTGGAGGTAAAGAAAAGCGCTCCCCTGGCTCTTCATATTGCCAATGAGGTTGCGGTTGAAGCTTTTCTGCAAAGCAAACTGCCCTTTTACCGCATAGTTCCTTTTGTAAAGAAGGCACTGGAAAAATTTGATTTTTATCATTTACAGAGCATAGATGATGTTCTTGAGCTGCAGGACGATTACCGCCACAAATGCTCGGAACTATTAAAACGAGGTAGTTAAATGTCATTTTTCGGACCATTGCTTACTTTTATCGTTGTTCTGGGAATTATCGTTTTAGTTCATGAGTGCGGACACTTCTTCGCCGCCCGGCTGATGAAAATAAGAGTGGAAACATTCTCCATCGGTTTTGGACCGGCAATCTGGAAAAGAAAAAGAAAAGATACCGAGTTCCGCCTGAGCATTATTCCTCTGGGAGGCTATGTAAAACTCCTTGGTGAAGACGAAAGTGAAAATACGGTGATTTCTCCGGACAACTTTCTGGCTAAAAACCGCGCGCAAAAAATTTTCACACTGATAATGGGCTCAGTAATGAACATTATTCTGGCAATTGTCGTAATTTTTCTGATTAATCTCAGCGGAGTTGAGATTGACTCCTACAAACTGCAGAAACCGGAAATCGGTTTTGTCAGTGAGGCGTCTGCTGCCGAAAAAGCCGGATTGCAGAGCGGAGATCTTATCTTAAAGATTAATAACCGCCCGATAAAGAACTGGGAACAACTGGAGCTAACGATTGCCACAAGCCCGAATGAAGAGCTACAGCTGGAAATAATGCGTCGCAATGAAATTCTTTCCCTCTCTCTTAAGCCGGACAAAGGAAAGCAGCTGGAGATCGGTTATGCCGGAATTGTTGCTCCGATTCCGGCAATAGTCGGTGAGGTGACTCCCGGCATGCCGGCGGAAAAAGTCGGGCTGAAGAAGAAAGACCGTATCATTGCCATTGACGAAACTCCATGTGCGAATTATTTCGCCGTGGCGGAAATTATCCGCAAAAACCCGGAAAAAAAACTTACCTTTACCGTAGTGCGTAATGATCAGCAGCTGAAGCTGGAGATCACTCCGATAAGAAACGAGCAGGGATACGGACAGATCGGCTTTCAGGCAATGCTGGAAACAAAACTTGTGCGCTATTCACTGCCTCAGGCACTGGCAGAAAGCATCAGACGTAATCTGAAAATGAGCACACTGGTTTTTGAAAGCCTGAAAAAAATATTAACCGGAAAACTTTCTCCCAAAAGCCTTTCCGGGCCAATTGAAATTGCCCGCTTTTCCCATCAGGCTCTGGAAAGCGGTTTGCGCAGTTTTTTCTTTTTAATTGCTTTTATCTCTCTTCAGCTCGGATTGATTAATCTCTTTCCGATTCCGGCACTTGATGGCGGGCATATTTTCATCCTCACAATCGAAACTATTCTGCGCCGCGACCTTCCGCTCAGACTGAAAAATCTGCTGCTCTATATCGGATTCGCTTTCCTGATTCTGCTTATGGCTTTTGTCATTCTCAACGATATTATCAAAACCCTGCCTGACGGCTGGAAGACAATTTTTCCTTTCTGACAGATGAGAAGACCGAAGCCGGTGATTTTGCAAATATTTATTCTTTCTGCTATTCTTTAAATGATGAGCAGTGTTGAATTTAAAGAGCGTGGCTGGAGCGGAAAATTTCCCGATCAGTTTAACTTTTATCAGATCTGCTGCGTTTTAAACTCCATTGCGAAAATTTTAAAAAAAAGAGAACAGAACCGTTCACTGAAAGTAGTTGTCGGCTTTGACAGCAGCCAGCTGGCAAAAAAATTTGCCCATGAAGCAGCAAAAATATTCTCTAATCAACAAATCAGAGTTTTACTAAGCCTGAATGATATTCCGGTTTCCACTATTTCTCACAAAACTGTCCTGCTGCAGGCTTGTGCCGGTATCTATTTTGCCCACAGCAAAAGTAAAAATAATCTCTGCCAGCTGTTTCTGTTCAACGGTCAGGGGCAGCTTGCCCTTCCGGACTTCACAACATTAATCGAACAGGAATGCCAAAAAATCAGGCGCTTCTTTAATTATCAGCCGCGTTATGCAATTAATGAAATGATCACCGAGATGGATTTCAAAAATCTCTACTTCGCCAAGCTGAAAAATATTGTTGAGTGGAAGATAATTCGTTCCCGGCATCCGCGACTTGTCGTTGATCACCGTTTTGGCTCAAGCCGCGAACTGTTTGAAAACCTTCTTCTTAATGAAGGAATCAACATCGTCTCACTTAACCGCTCAGCCGGTTTTTTTTCAAAAAATCCGCCTGCTGCATTTACTCCTTCAACTCTCAGAGAGTTAAGACAATCGGTTGACGAGAAAAACGCCGTTCTCGGAATCGCAATCGATAAGCATTGCGAAAAAGTTATCTTTTACCAGAATAAAAAGTTTTATCATTTTTACGAGCTTTTTCCTCTTCTGCTGAACCATCTCTATCAGACCAAAAAAAGAGAAGGTGTTGTCAGCCGCAGCCTTAACGGTTCGATGCTTCTGGATATGATTGGTGAAAAATACAACTTTCCGGTAATCTCTTCAGCTCAGAGTATTAAATTTCAAACGCAGGACATGCTGGAAAACGAAAAATGCTTTGCTGCTTTTAACCATTCCGCAGGCTTCATCTGGAAGGAATATGCTCTCTATCCCGACTCCCTGCTCTTCACCCTTTTAACACTGGAAATGCTTTCTGAAAGCCAGAATTCTATTGGCGGATTACTGGCTGAATTTTACAAAAAATTTCCATTGAGTTATTATAAAAGAGTGAAAATCAGAAAAAATGTCTCAGCCCAGAAAAACTTTGCACTGCTCTTTAAAACTGAAGCTAAACCGGCAGACTGCCTGGCAATTGAAATATCTGATGGAATAAGAATGCGCTTCGGACAAGGCTGGTTATCTATTTATCAGTGCCCGCAAACAGGAAGTCTGGAAATATGTGCCGAAGCATTTTCAAAGAGTGAGATAAACAGATTAATATCCTGGGGAAAGGATTACCTTGAAAAAAGAAATTAATCTTATCTCCAGAAAAATAATCATTCTCTTAACCTCTTTTTTTCTTTTAATCATCGTGATTGCCATGATTTTCGGTGAACACGGCGTAGTGGAGCTTTTAAATACCAAAAAAGAGCTGCAGGCACTTCAGCAAAGGGTTAGTAAACTTAAAGCTGAACGGGACAGGTTGCATGAAGAAATCGAATATTACCAGCAGGAACCGCTCGCTGTTGAAGAGATTGCCCGCCGTGATCTCTGGCTGATGAAAAAAAATGAAAAAGTTGTGGTTATTATTCCCCAGAATAATTACAAATAATTTCAGGAGGTTTTATGGAAATCAAAAAAAGCTTGCTTCCCGCCGAAAAACTCAAACCCCTTTACCGGAATGCACTGAGCCTTGAATTTGGAAAACTTTTCACTGACTATATGTTTACAATGCAATACAATTGCCAGAGAGAATGGCATGAAGCAGAAATTAAACCTTATCAGCCGCTCAGTTTAGATCCGGCTGCCCGCGTATTACACTATGCCCAGGAAGTCTTTGAAGGTCAGAAAGCATTTAAAACGAAAGATAACGATATTCTGCTGTTCAGGGCTGAACAGAATGCGCGCCGCCTTAACCATTCCTTAAAGAGACTGGCAATGCCCCCGATTCCTGAAGAATTTTTTCTGGAAGCGGAAAAGGAACTCCTAAAGCTGGAAGCAAGATGGGTGCCCAAGGAAAAGGGTGCTGCGCTTTATCTCCGTCCTACAGTCATTGCTACTGAAGCAGCGCTTGGAGTAGCTCCGGCAAATGAATATCTTTTTTATATCATCTGCTCACCGGTTGGACCATACTTCCAGACAGGATTTAAACCGGTAAAAATTTTTGTCAGCGATTTTTACAGCCGTGCTGGTCTTGGGGGAACTGGTGATGCCAAAGCCGGCGGTAATTATGCGGCGAGTCTCTATATTACGAAAATTGCCAAGCAACAAGGCTATAATCAGGTCTTGTTTCTTGACTCCTGCCAGAAAAAATATATTGAAGAGCTTGGAGGAATGAATGTCTTCTTTGTATTCAGTGATACGCTGGTAACTCCTCCGCTTTCCGGAACAATTCTTGCCGGAATTACCAGAGATTCGGTTATTCAGCTGGCAAAACACCTCGCTATCAAAGTTGAAGAGCGTTTAATTACAATTGATGAAATTCTGGAAGCTATTTCCAAAAAAACATTAAAAGAGGCTTTTGCCTGCGGCACAGCAGCAGTGATTTCGCCAATCGGCACTCTATTCTATAAAAATAAAGAATACCAAATCAGCACCGAGGCCGGTAAAATTACCACCCTGCTTTACAACGAACTGACTGCCATTCAGTATGGCGAAAAGGAGGACATCTTTAACTGGTGTATCAAAATATAGGTAAATCAAGGAGTCGGCAATGGCAGAAATTTTAATCGCCAAAAATGAGAAAAAAGATATTCATATCTTTTCACAGATGCTTAACCGCCACGGTATCATTTCCGGAGCAACCGGAAGCGGCAAGACTGTTACGGCCCAGCTTCTGGCAGAAAAATTCAGCGAGCAGGGAATTCCGGTTTTTATTGCTGATGTCAAGGGAGATATCGCCGGTCTCAGTCAGAGCGGAACGGCAAATTCGAAGCTCAATGAACGGATTCAGCGTCTGAAACTCGAAGATTTTGCTTTTCACCCATCTCCGGTTATTTTCTGGGACCTTTTCGCCCTGAAAGGTCATCCTTTAAGAACAACGGTTTCAGAAATGGGACCGCAAATTTTAGGCAGAGTGCTCAATCTCAATGAAATTCAATCAGATCTTTTAAACATAATTTTTAAGATCGCCGACGAAAACGGCCTGCTGTTAATTGATTTTAAAGATCTGCTGGCAATGATTGACTTTGTTGCCGATAACAGACAGGAACTGCAATCAAGATATGGCAATATTGCACCGGCAACCGTAGGCTCAATTAAGCGCAACCTTCTCATTCTCCAGGACCAGAAAGCTGATGCTTTTTTTTCCGAACCGGCTTTAAATATTGAGGATTTTTTACAAACAGACTTCAACCGCCGCGGCTATATAAACATTCTTGCCGCTGAGCAGCTGATGATGTCACCACGCCTCTATGCAACGTTTTTGTTGTGGCTTCTTTCGGAGTTGTTTGAAGAACTGCCTGAAGCTGGTGGAATGCTGAGATATGGAATTACAAGTTATAGACTGCATAATAATATTGTTAAAGAA
>FWPV01016912.1_pt1 | contig 10194 bp, 8 predicted proteins | sample 2228371 | NCBI WGS metagenome assembly FWPV01 (sample SAMEA103939776, study PRJEB20133) | metagenome
CCGAGCGCGTCCGAGTTCGCAGTGTATTCCGGCGTCTCGAAGGACACCGCGACATGCGACTGGGCGCCGAGGTTGTAGATCTCGGTCGGCTGCACCTGCGCGAGCACGCGGATCAGGTTGGTGGCGTCCGTCAGGTCGCCGTAGTGCAGCCGGAAGGAGGCGCCGGGAACATGGCGGTCGTGGTAGAGATGGTCCACCCGGCCCGTATTGAAGGAGGAGGAGCGGCGCTTGATGCCGTGCACCTCGTAGCCCTTCTTGAGCAGGAACTCGGCGAGGTAGGCGCCGTCCTGGCCGGTCACGCCGGTGATGAGTGCGGTTTTGGTCATAGGCTTTGATCCGGTGTGAATGGCACGGGATGACAGCGCGCGATTATCGCCGATGATCGTGCGCACGCTGCTCGAGTCGCGCAGCGAGCAGCGGTTCGATCAGTGCGATGCAGCGCCCGGTGGCGCCCCGGTGCATGGCGGAAAACGCCCGGCCGGCGTCCGCCATGTGCCGTCTCGCCTGCGGATCGTCGAGCAGGGCGACGACCATCGAAGCCATCTCCTCCGGTCCGGTGGCGCGCGCGGCGGCACCGGCCGCCAGTGCGTCGTCGGTGGCCTGGGCGAAATTGAACATGTGCGGTCCGACGACGACCGGGCAGCCCGCCGCGCACGCTTCGATCAGGTTCTGCCCGCCCAGCGGCAGCCAGCTGCCGCCGATGACGGCGACGTCCGCCAGCGCATACCAAGCGACCATTTCGCCCATCGAGTCGCCGAGCCACACCGGGTCACGGTCGCCGGGCAGCGTGCCTTCGCTGCGCCGTATCGCGTGCAGGCCGCATCCGGCCACGATGCCGGCCACCTCGTCGAAGCGCTGCGGATGCCTGGGCACCAGTGCGATGAGCACATCGTCCGGCAGCCGTGCCTGCAGCGCCGTCAGCAGCAGCACCTCTTCGCCGTCGCGCGTGCTGGCCAGCAGCACGATCCGGCGGGCGCCGAGTGCCGCGCGCCACCGTTGGCCGAGCGCGAGTTGATCCGGCGGCGGTGCCAGGTCGAACTTGAGGTTGCCGGCGACCGTCACGTTGCGTGCCCCCAGCCCGGTCAGCCGTGCGGCGTCGTCAGCCGTCTGGGCCGCGATGCCCGACAGTGCGTGAAGCATCGTGCCGGCCAGTGCAGGCATTCTTGCGTAGCGGCGCGCCGACCGTTCCGACAGGCGGGCGTTCGCCAGCACCACCGGAACGCCGACGCGGCGGCACTCGGCTATCAGGTTGGGCCACAGTTCGGTTTCCATCAGGATGCCGATGGCCGGACGCCAGGCGCGCAGGAAGGCGCGCTGCGCCCACGGCAGATCCCAGGGCAGCCAGGCCAGCGTCACGGCGTCGCCGTAAAGCGATTGCGCGGTGGCACGTCCGGTCGCCGTGGTCTGCGTCAGCAGGATGCGGGCGTCCGGCCAGCCGGCACGCAGGGCTTCGATCAGCGCTTGCGCGGCGCGGGTTTCGCCGACCGATACCGCGTGAATCCAGATCGTCACGGCAACGTTGTCCGGCGTGAAGATTCCCAATCGCTGGGCGATGTTCTGCGCGTAGCCCGGCTCTCGACGGGCGCGCAGAAGCAGCCTCAGCAGCACGAAGGGCAGGGCCGCTGACCACGCTAGGTTATAGAGAAGAAAAATCACAAAGAGGATAAGTTGTGATCAACCACACTGGGTGCGGGGAAGCAATCTACGAGCTGTACGTGAGAGTAAATGGGTAAAAGGAGCAGAACGAAGTAAAGGAGGCAGCATGAGACAATCACCGGCGGACTGGCCGAGCGTACAAATTCTCAATGGGCGTATAGGTTTTATCACCGTCGACTACCGCGCATTTCCCACAACTTACCGAAGGTACGCAACTTGGACGCCGACTACTGCAGAGCGCAAGTCTTCCACAGCATTTTAAATATGATAAACCAGTAAACCAGTCAGATGCTCTTAAAGAAAAACATTGTAGCCAATTACGTTGGAACCGGAGCGGTTGTACTTGGCCCTATTTTGGCGCTGCCTTGGTATCTTGCTGAACTGGGGCCACAGCAGTTCGGGTTGATTGGCTTCATTGTTCTCTTCCAGACAGTACTGGGCCTACTCGACGCAGGTCTCAGCCAAGCTCTGGTGCGAGAGTTCGCTGTCCGCTTCGATTCGACTGACGAAGGCGCACTGAATAACGCGGTACTATTATTTGGATTCGAGCGTATATATTGGGCATTTGCCGTCCTTGCGGGTCTTTCAGGTGCGGTGTTAGCGGATCCGATAGCGACGTATTGGCTTAATCTCAATGGCCTACCCGATTCGATCGGCAGAGAAGCAGTTTTAGGTGCTTCCCTTATCTTTGCCGTGCAGTTCCCCGGCTCTGTTTATCGAAGCATGCTGATCGGTGCCCAAGCACAGATAGCACTTAACATGATCCTTACGTCAAGCGCTCTGTTGCGCCATGTTGGCGGCATTGGTGTTGTAATTCTTTGGCCAACATTGACTGCGTATTTAATTTGGCATTCGGCAGTTGCCTTGTTAGAAACCCTTGCCCGCGCAACTGCAGCATGGCGTATTCAAAAAATCGATCGCTGCCGTGTCGCGTGGGATCCAGATACTCTTCGTCCCGTATGGAAGTTGTTTGCAAGTATGTCTGGCGCAACCTTGCTTGGCGCATTGACGGTACAGATGGACAGGATCGTACTCAGTCGGATGGTGGATATCGAACAACTAGGCTATTACTCAATTGCTGCGACAATTGCGGTTGGGTCGCTTCAGTTGGTTAATCCATTGACGCAGGCCATGCTGCCAAAAATTATTGATGCAAGGAATAGTCCGGGCAAGCTATCAATTCTTAATAAAAAAATGTTTTGGATGATGGTGGTGATTGTTGCAATTTCCTGCGTGTTTTATCTTGTTGCGGGAAGGTTCGTCCTGAATCTTTGGCTCAAAGATGTCGATCTTGTTTCAAAAATCTTCCCGATTCTAAGCGTTATGCTCATTGGTACGGCGCTTAACGCCTTCTATAACATTGGCTATATAAATTGGCTCGCTAAAAAAACCACTCATCGATTTCTTCAAGTGAACATTGTTTCGCTTTTGATTTCTGTCGTCTCGATTCCGATGTTTGTTTTTTGGTATGGTCCTTTGGGTGCCGCCATTGGTTGGCTAACGATTAACTGCATAGGCCTTGCGTTCAGTTTAGAGTGGGTTTTCGCCCGACCAAAAACTATTTAATGGATATCGTATGAAGATGCTTGCACTTATAAGGAAGATAAAGAATGCGTATCGAAGATTTATTCTTTGCGATCCTGTGCTGCTCGAGGCCGCGCGATGGTTTAAGGATCGTGGCGATGAAACATTGCGCTTGACGTATCCTTTGCAAAAAGATTCGATTGTTTTTGATCTTGGTGGTTATGTTGGGGACTTTGCTGCATCGATACGATACTGTTATGGATCGAAAGTATATCTTTTTGAACCAGTTCCCGATTTTTTCTCCCGGTGTGTTGAACGTTTTCGGGAAGACTCCTCTGTAATCTGCTTTAATTTTGGCCTTTCATCGAAAGACGAATGGCGGAAGATCGGGGTTTCGGAAAACTCGTCGAGTTTTTTTTCCGCCCCGGGTCTTGAGTATGTCCTTGTTGAAACCCGTTGCGCCAAGGATTTTCTTCAATCACAAGGTGTTGAGGAGATTGATTTGATGAAGATCAATATTGAGGGTGGTGAGTATGATGTGTTGCCAGCTTTGTTCGAATCCGGAGATATTTTGAAAATTAAATATCTTCAGATTCAGTTTCACGACTTTGTTCCTGGTGCGCGGGATTTGCGAAAAGAAATTCGGGATAAGCTGCGACTTACTCATACTGAAATGTGGAACTACGAATTTGTTTGGGAAAGCTGGAGTCGAATTGAGTGAGTTCCGATTGCGTAGATTTCAAGCTGGAGCCGAGTAAATGTTCTTCGAAAAGAAGATAAAGTCCATTCGGTCGCTGGATCGGGTTCTCGAAATAGGGCCCGGTTCTACCCCCCACCCTCGTAGCGATGTTTTTCTCGAGCTATTAATGAATGACGAGGCCGAGAGAGTTTCTCAACGCGGAGGTGTTGTGCAAGCGCCTAATTTTTTCAACCGGCCTGTTTATTACTACGACGGAAAAAAATTTCCTTTTAAGGATGGTGAGTTTGATTATGTAATATGTTCGCATGTAATTGAGCATGTTGAAGACCCGGTATTTTTTTTAAATGAAGTTTTCCGGGTTGGAAATTCTCGCGGTTATATCGAGTATCCTCTTGTTACATACGATTATATGTATGATTTCGATGTTCATCTGAATTTCTTAAAATTTCACTGCGATGAACTCACGCTGTTTTTTTGTCGTAAGAAGGATACTGCAATTGGCGAATTTTCACCTATTACCGAACTCCTTCGAGAAGCGTTTGAGAAGGGTTGGAGCGAACTCACTTCAGCGAATAAGGAGCTTTTCTTTGAAGGTTTTGAATTCGATGATCGATTCCAGGTTCGGCAGACTTGCAGGATTGCAGAGCTTGCGCCTGGTGTTGATCTAGTGAGTCGTCGCGGTGTGGTAAGAACGATCCTTAATAGGTGCTTGAATAAGCTTCGGTTGTGAATGTGTCTTTTTGCTCTACGTGGTTCATATTTTATCAGGCCAAGAGCCAGGTTGTTTTTCTTCATGGCAAATATTAATTTCGGGCCAACAGTTGCATTTTGATCAAGAGATAAAGCTGAATTTCTGTACCAGTTTGCGGAATTGTTGCGGATTCTTGGACTCTATTCCCCCTGCTTTAAGTGGGCTGACATGTGTAATGCGGTTTAAAATATAGGTTTCAAAGATGCTTTTGAATCAATCATCCTGCGTACAAGGAATGCAAGTCTGTGCTACGCCGACGAAAAGTTTTTTCTTTCCCGATTTTGGGATAAAAATCTTGGATGTGGATGGTCGAGCAGAATTTTCGTCGTGCCAATGCACAGCGTGAAGGATAGTTCAGCCGTGAGAGTTATTTGTGTGTTTGGTCGCCACAATTACGGCGACCCGTCGCGCGGCGAGGGCTACGAGTACAGCAACTTCCTGCCGGCGCTGCGTGCGCTCGGCCATGAGGTGCTCCATTTCGAATCGTGGGACCGCACGGCGCAGGCCGATTTCGCCGCGCTCAACACCGCATTGCTCGACCGTATCGACGCGCTGCGTCCGGACCTCGTGTTCTGCGTGCTGATGGGTTACGAAATCTGGTCGGAAACGCTGCAGACGCTGCGCGACGCGGGTCTGCCGGTGCTGAACTGGGGCACCGACGATTCATGGAAGTACAGCCAGTTTTCGCGTTTCGTCGCGCCCGAAGTGAGCCTGTGGGCGACTACCTCGCATGACGCCTTCGACGCAGCCCGCGCCGACGGGCTGGCCATGTTCCGCCTCAGCCAGTGGGCAGCCAGCGGCACCCGCACGCGCGAGCCGCTGGCGTCGGCCGACTGTGAGCATGACGTGAGCTTCATCGGCTCGGCCTATGGCAACCGGGGTCGCTGGGTCGAGCGTCTGCGCCAGCGCGGCTTGCCGGTCGCGTGCTTCGGCCAGGGCTGGCCGAACGGGCCGGTGGCGGCAGAACGCATTCCGGAGCTCTACCGCAGTTCGCGCATCAGTCTCAATTTCGGCGATTCGGGCCTGCAGTGGCGCGGTTTTCGCCCGTACCGCAGCCGGCAGATCAAGGCGCGCGTGTTCGAGGTGCCGGCGGCTGGCGGGTGTCTGATGACGGAGGTGGCCGACCGGCTCGACGCGTACTACGCCTGCGGCAGCGAGATCGAAACCTTCACCGACGAGAGCGATCTGGTCGAGCGCGCGCGCGCGCTGCTGGCTGATCCGGCGCGCCGCGACGCCATGGCATGGGCCGGCTACCGGCGCACCATGGCAGAACACCTGTACGAAAGGCGCTTCCAGCCATTGCTGGAAGAATGCGCCGGCACGGCGCGCACAGTGGCCTGGCCGATGGATCGCACGAAGTTCCTGCAGGCGGTGGCCGGGCATCGCAGCGGCCTCGCGCTGCGTGCGCTGCGCGGCCTGATGGTGCGGCCGCTGCAGTGGCTGTGGGGCGAACGCCGCGGCGAGCGCGCAGCACGCCGGTTGCTGTTCGAACTGAGCTGGCGGCTGTGCGGTGCGGCGACCTATCGCGCGGCCGGTCTGCCGGGCCGGCTGTTCTACCGTGCGAGCTGACGCCGTGTCGGCCGCTGCGCCGCGCATCAGCGTCGTGCTGTCCTTCCGCGATGGCGGCAGCGGACTGGATGACGCCGTGGCGTCGCTGCAGTGGCAGACCGAAGAAGACTGGGAACTGATCGCCATCGACGATGGTTCGCGCGACGCGGGCGCCGAATTGCCGCGCCTGCTGGCCGACCCGCGCATCCGCCTGATCCGGCACGCGCACAGCGCCGGGCTGGCCACCCGGCTGAACGAAGGCGTGCGGCTGGCGCGCGGCCGCTACATCGCGCGCATGGACGCCGACGACATCGCGCTGCCGCAGCGCCTGCGCGTGCAGGCCGACTACCTTGACGCACACCCGGACGTCGATCTGCTGGCGGCGTCGGTGCTCATGATCGATGACGCCGGCGCGCCGATCGGCGTGGCGCTCAGCCCGACCGGGCATGACCAGCTCGTGCATCGTGCGGCGTTGCATTTTCCGATGCCGCATCCGACCTGGATGGGCCGCGCGGAGTGGTTCCGTGCGCATCCGTATGACGAGAAGGCCGTCAAGGCGCAGGACCAGCATCTGCTCTACCGCACTTTCCGCGGCAGCCGGTTCGCGGCGATCGGGCAACCACTGCTGGCCTACCGCTACGCGCAGCTGTCGGTGCGCAAGACGCTGCTCGGGCGCTACCACTTCCTGCGTGCGGTGTGGGCGCACGGCTCGCCGGTGGACGCCTGCGTCTCGACGCTGCTGCATGCCGCCGCCGCCGTGCGCGATCTGCTGGCCATGGCCTTTCGGCGCGATCGGGACGTGATCCGTCGCCGCGTCGGTACGATCCCGGATACCCTGCGCGACGAATGGACAAGACTGTCGGCGCGGCTTCGCGCCGCGCGGAACTGAAAGAACACCCATGTGTGCAATTGCAGGACTGTGGTCGCCGCGCGCCGACCCCGCTGAAGCTGTGTTGCAGGCCATGGCGGCGACCATGCTGCATCGCGGTCCGGATGACGGCGGTACGTGGATCGACAGCGGGACCGGACTGGGTCTGGCGCACCGGCGGCTGGCCATCGTCGACCTGTCGCCGGCGGGCCACCAGCCGATGCAGTCGCGCTGCGGCCGTTACGTGATCGCCTTCAACGGGGAAATCTACAATCACGCCGCGCTGCGCGACGCGCTGGATGCGCAGCGCGGTGGGGTCACGCCGTGGCGCGGCCATTCCGACACCGAAACACTGCTCGAGGCGTTCGCCGAGTGGGGCTTCGAAGCCACGCTGCAGCGCTGCGTCGGCATGTTTGCGCTGGCGCTGTGGGACCGCCAGGCGCGCGTGCTGCAGCTGGCACGCGACCGGCTCGGCGAGAAGCCGCTCTACTACGGTCGTGCGGGCAATGGCGATCTGGTGTTCGCATCCGAATTGAAGGCGTTCGCCGCGCTGCCCGGCTGGTCGCCCGAAATCGACCGCCAGGCGGTATCGCTGTTCATGCGCTACGCCTGCGTGCCGGCGCCGTGGTCGATCTATCGCGGCATCCGCAAGCTGGAGCCGGGCGCGACGGTGCGCTATGACGCAGCCGACGCCGAGCCGGTCATGGGGCGCTACTGGCATGCGCTGTCCGCCATCAAGGTGGCGCGCGCGCAGCCGTTTTCCGGCTCGCTGCAGGACGCGGCCGACACGCTGGAGCAGCTGCTGGGGGACACGATCCGCCTGCAGAGCATGGCCGACGTACCGCTCGGCGCCTTTCTGTCGGGCGGCATCGATTCGTCGACCGTGGTGGCGCTGATGCAGAAGCTGGGTGGCGCGCCGGTGCGCACCTTCAGCATCGGTTTCAACGAAGAGGGGTACGACGAGGCGCAGCATGCAGCGGCCGTGGCGCGTCATCTGGGTACGCAGCACACCGAACAGTACGTGACGGCCGACGAGGCGCGCGCGGTCATTCCGCTGCTGCCGCAGCTGTACGACGAGCCGTTCGGGGATTCGTCGCAGATCCCGACCTATCTGGTGTCGAAGCTGGCGCGCGGACATGTCACGGTGAGCCTGTCGGGCGACGGCGGTGACGAGCTGTTCGGTGGTTACAACCGCTACTTCATCGCGCAGGCGCTGTGGCGCAGGCTGTCCGGTCTGCCGACGCCGGTGCGGGCGCAGGCCGCAACGATGATCCGCCTGCTGCGGCCGGTCACCTGGTCGAAGCTGCTCAAGCCCTTCATGGGCCTGTTGCCGGCCCGCTACAACTACGCCAATCCGGGCGACAAGCTGCACAAGCTGGCCGAAGTGCTGGCGCTGGTCGAGCCGCGCGCGCTGTACGACCGACTGGTGCGCTTCTGGGAATGGGACATCTGCCCCGGCGTCGAGCCGCCGGACGCGATGGCCGCCGATGCCGGCTGGGACCGCTTCGGTGGCAACGACCGTTTCGTCGACGCGATGATGTATGCGGACACGGTGAGCTATCTGCCGGATGACATCCTGGTGAAGGTCGACCGCGCGTCGATGGCGGTCAGTCTGGAATCGCGCGTACCGATGCTCGACCACCGCATCCTCGAATTCGCATGGCGCCTGCCGGACAGCGCGCGCGCATCGGGTGGCGTGGGCAAGCGCGTGCTGCGCGAAGTGCTGGCGCGCCACGTGCCGACCGCGCTGACCGACCGGCCGAAGATGGGGTTCGGCATTCCGATCGGCGAATGGCTGCGTGGCCCGCTGCGTGCCTGGGCGGATGCGCTGCTCGACCCGCAGCGCCTGCGCGCCGACGGCTATCTGGCGGCCGATCTGGTGCGCGCCCGCTGGGAGGAGCATCTGTCCGGCCGGCGCAACTGGGAGTATTCGATCTGGAACGCGCTGATGTTCCAGTCCTGGCTGGAGCACTGGCATGGCAAGCGGTAAGGCGCCGGTGTCGCTCGCCGGAAAGAAGCTGCTGTTTCTGGTGACCGAGGACTGGGCGCTCATTTCGCATCGCCTGCCGCTGGCGCTCGCCGCGATGGATCAGGGCATGCACGTGCTGGTGCTCGCCCGTACCGGTGACCGCGCAGACTACCTGCGCAGCCTCGGCCTCGAAGTTCACCACGTGCCATTCGAGCGCGGCAGCCTCAATCCGCTCAGCGACCTCATGCTGCTGATGCATATCGTGCGGCTGTACCGGCAGCTCAGGCCGGACGTCGTGCATCACGTTGCGCTCAAGCCGGTGATCTACGGCGGGCTGGCCGCCCGGCTGACCGGCATGAAGCATGTCGTGAACGCGCTGCCCGGTCTGGGTTTCGTGTTTTCTTCGTCGACGCTGACCGCACGCCTGCTCAAGCCCTTCGTGCGCGGTGTGCTGCGCGGCGTGCTGGCCGTGCCGGGCAGCCGGCTCATCCTGCAGAATCGGGATGATGTGCGCATGTTCACCCGGGAGGGACTGGCACCCGAACGGAGCATCCGTTTCGTCCCGGGAGTCGGCGTCGATCTCGATGCCTACAGCCGCGCGCCCGAGCCGGACGGTCGTGTCAGGATCGTGCTGCCGGCACGCATGCTGGTCGACAAGGGCGTCAATGAATTCGTCGAGGCCGCCCGCCTGCTGCACGCCCGCGGCCTCGCTGCCGACTTCGTGCTGGTCGGCGGCATCGACGCCGACAACCCGGCCGCGCTGAAGGCCGAACAGTTGCGGGCCTGGGAGCGGGAGGGCCTGGTGAGCTGGAGCGGGCATTGCACCGACATGCCTGCCATGCTGGCGTCGGCCCACATCGTCTGTCTGCCGTCCTACCGTGAAGGCCTGCCCAAGGCGCTGCTGGAAGCCTGCGCCGCGGCGCGTCCCATCGTCACCACGGATGTCCCGGGCTGCCGCGAGGTCGTGCGCGACGGTGAGAACGGCCTGCTCGTGCGGGTGCGCGATGCCCGCGATCTGGCCGACAAGCTGGCGGTGCTGATCGCCGATCGGTCGCTGCGATGGCGCATGGGGCAGGCCGGACGCCGGATCGCCGAACGCGAGTACTCGGCGGCGCTGTCGTCCGAACAAACGATTGCCATCTATCGCGAACTGCTCTGAAGCCGATCCGCTCTCGCCC
>FWPV01016914.1_pt1 | contig 10193 bp, 6 predicted proteins | sample 2228371 | NCBI WGS metagenome assembly FWPV01 (sample SAMEA103939776, study PRJEB20133) | metagenome
CCGATGAGAATTTTAATTCCGAAAAGTATAACCATAATTCCCAGAATTACCCTGAACAGGTTTATATCAAACACTACACGGAAAATGATAGCAATTCCGATAAATATTAAAATAAGTCCCCAGAAAAAACCAGGTGCCATTTTCATAAGTATTTATTTAATAACTGAGTAAAAAACAATTTATGCGAAAGTTAAAGAATTGTTATTTAAGAAATAATAATTTACTCAAAAATCTGTGGTTTATCAACTTTTTCGTCCAGAAGAGCCAGATTAAGCACCTGCATAATGTTATCGACATAGTGAAAAGTAAGGCCTTTGATATAAATATCTTTTATTTCGGCAATATCCTTACGGTTTTCTTCTGAGAGAATTATTTCTTTAATATCGGCCCTTTTTGCAGCAAGAATTTTTTCCTTTATTTCACCTACGGGCAGCACTTTGCCACGAAGGGTTATTTCACCGGTCATAGCCAGACCTTTTTTTACTTTACGCTGGGTAACAGCCGAAGCGATAGAAGTAACCATGGTAATACCTGCAGACGGTCCGTCTTTAGGGATGGCCCCTTCAGGTACATGTACATGTACGTTCCAGTTTTCAAATAAAGTTGGTTTCACACCAAGCAGGTCGCTATGTGATTTGATATATTCAAGGGCAATAATGGCTGATTCTTTCATCACATCGCCCAGGTTGCCTGTAAGGGTCAGATTGCCTTTTCCTCTGCTCAGGCTTGTTTCTACAAATAATATCTCACCTCCGGTAGCTGTCCATGCCAGACCGGTAACCACTCCTGCCATATCGTTGCCCTGATACTTGTCTTTCAGGTATTTTGGCTGGCCAAGTATCGATATAATATCTTTTAACCGGGGATTTGTGTTATATTGTTCCTGTAAGGCCACTTTCATTGCAGTTACTCTGCATATCTTGGCAATCTGTTTATCGAGTTCGCGGACACCCGACTCACGTGTATAGTTATCAATAATATATTCAATAACATTTTTTGACAGCCGCAGATGTTTTTTTGTCAGCCCGTGATTTTTAAGTTCTTTAGGAATAAGGTGACGCTGAGCTATTTCAACTTTTTCCTCGAGGATATAGCCGGGAATATTGATCAGTTCCATTCTGTCGAGCAGAGCGGGACTGATGGTGCTTGTTGTATTGGCTGTTGCGATAAACAATACCTTAGAAAGGTTGTATTCAAGTTCGAGAAAATTATCATAAAAGGCACTGTTTTGTTCAGGGTCGAGCACCTCAAGCAAAGCCGAAGCGGGGTCACCGTGAAAATCCCTTCCCACTTTGTCAATTTCATCCAGGACAAAAACCGGGTTTGATGATTTTGCTTTTTTAAGGCTTTGAATAATCCTGCCGGGCATAGCACCTATATATGTTTTGCGATGCCCGCGTATTTCGGCTTCATCATGAAGCCCGCCCAGTGACATTCTTACATATTTTCGTTTCAGCGCTTTAGCAACCGATTTGCCCAGTGAAGTTTTACCAACACCGGGAGGCCCCTGCAGGCATATAATGGGTGATTTCAAGTCGCCTTTTAGCTTAAGTACTGCAAGGTGTTCAATGATTCTTTCCTTAACCTTCTCGAGGCCGAAATGGTCTTTGTCGAGTATGCGCTGTGCCCTTCGCAGATCGAAATTATCCTTTGTGTATTCATTCCATGGGAGCTCGAGCAGCGTCTGCAGATAATTAATCTGAACCGAGTATTCACCTGTCGCCGGATTTAACCGATTGAGCTTATCAACCTCCTTTTCAAAAACTGCATTAATTTCTTTGCTCCACTTTTTCCTTTTTGCTTTTGCTTTAAGTTCCTCAATTTCCTGTTCAAGCGGGTTGCCTCCCAGTTCGTCCTGAATGGTTTTCATCTGCTGATGCAGGAAGTATTCGCGCTGCTGCTGGTCAATGTCGAGTCTGACCTTGTTCTGTATATCATGTTTCAGTTCAAGTAATTGAACCTCACGGGAAAGATATTGTAAAAGCAGCGTAGCCCTTTTCTTCATGTCGTTTGTTTCAAGCAGCTGCTGTTTTTCATGCAGCTTTATGTCGCTGTTTGAGCTGATGAAATTGATTAAGAAAGATGAGCTTTCGATGTTTCTGACAGCGAATGAAGTTTCGGGAGGAATGTTGGTTGAAAGCTTGATTATTTTAAGGGAAAGGTCTTTAAGCGAGCCAACAATGGCTTCAAATTCGGGGTCCTTAACGTTATATTTTGAATCATCAAGCGGCTTAACCTTTGCCATCAGATAGGGTTCGGTTGATATAACCTCATCAAGCTGAAAGCGTTTTTTGCCCTGAATAATAACCGAAGTTGATCCGTCGGGCATTTCAAGAATCCGCAGAATACTGGCTATGGTACCTGTTTTGTATAATTGTTCAGGTAAAGGGTCTTCAAGATTAGGGTCTTTTTGTGTCAGTGTCCCGATAATCTTTGTTTTATGATAGTAATCACGGACAAGCCGCATTGATTTATCCCTGCCAACTGAGATAGGAATAATTACTCCCGGGAAAAGCACAGTATTCCTTAGTGGCAAAATTGGCAGGCTTTCGGGGATTTGGGTAAGATTAAGGCTTTCTTCATCTTCTTCAGAAATGAGCGGAATAAAATCAGTGTCATCGTCAATAGGCGCAGTAATAAAAAAATCACTATTCTTCGGTGAAATACTCATAATTAAATATAAAAATATTTTTTGACAAAATGTCAGTTTTCATTAAATAGCAATGTGACCAAAGATATTGTCAATAGTTATGCCATTTTTAAAATCAGGAATGAATTAAATGATAAAATATATGATTGATCATTTAAAGTTTCTGTATTTTCGGGTTATTTCAAAGATATGGGCAAGAATATGCCTGTCAATATCACTTAATTTTAAGTTTCTGCGTTCCATCACCCGTTCAATTGTTTCATATACTTTAGGTAAAGGGTATTCAGAAAATCCTGCAGCACCTCCCCACGAAAATGAAGGGATAAAATTACGCGGATATCCCGGGCCGAAAATATTGGCGCTAACGCCAACTACTGTGCCTGTGTTAAACATGGTATTAATACCGCATTTTGAATGATCGGCCATCATCAGGCCGCAAAACTGTAATCCTGTGTTTTCGAACTTTTCTGAAAGATAATTCCACAGTTTCACAGGGGCATAGTTGTTTTTAAGGTTCGATGCCTCAGTACCCGCGCCAATATTACACCATTCGCCGATAACTGAATTGCCCAGAAAACCGTCATGGGCTTTGTTTGAGAAACCAAAAAAAACAACATTATTAATTTCGCCGCCTACTTTTGAAAAAGGCCCTATAGTTGTAGGTCCATAAATTTTAGCGCTCATCTTCACCTGTGCATGTTCACCTAATGCAAACGGGCCTCTGATAACCGACCCTTCCATTATTTCAGAATCTTTACCCAGATATATCGGGCCGTTGGTGGCATTTAACGTAACGAATTCAAGTTTTGCTCCCGGTTCGGCAAATACTCCGCCGGCATTAATTATATTGTTTGTCTTGCTGATTGCAGCCGATTGCCTCCCGTTTGTAAGTAGCTGATAGTCAGAATTTATTTCAGTACCATTCTGCTGAAATATGTCCCAAACAGATTTAATGGCAAAATACTCTGATGTAACCTGTTTTTTTGAAGCGGCTTCGGGCCCGGCATCAGTTATTTTATTTACAGAGGTCTTATCGAGGCATACAGCAATATTGAATTCATGGTCAACTAACTGCTCACCCGGCCTAAGCTGATTAATTTCATCAACCAGTTGTGAGTTGGGTCTAACCGCACCATTGATAAATACATTCAGTTCGCCTGTTTTCATCGGGTATTTCTCAGCGAGATAACTCTGTGTGAAGTGCGAACAGGATATTTTCAGATAATGTTCCCATTTTTCACGTATGGTCATAATGCCTGTTCTGATTTCCGAAACCGGCCTGGTATAAGTGAAAGGCAACAGGTTATGCCATGTTTTATCATCAAATAAGATGTAGTTTTTTGCCATTTGAATGATACATGCATTAATGCTGTAAATATAAACAAAAAGCTCCGTCTTATGTTTCAAGGCGGAGCTGAAATGTCAAACAAAGGTAAAATATTTTACTTTTTCTTTTTATCGTAGTGGCTTTTATAACGATTCATAAATTTATCAACACGTCCTGCTGTGTCAACCAGTTTCATCTTGCCGGTATAGAAAGGATGCGAAGTGTTTGAAATTTCGAGCTTAACCAGCGGATATTCCTGTCCGTCATCCAGCACAACGGTTTCTTTTGTATTAATGGTTGAACGGGTAACAAATGTATATCCGTTTGACATATCTCTGAAGGCAACCAGACGATAATTTTCAGGATGTATTCCTTTTTTCATGACAATCTATATCTTAATTAAAAATGGCTTGCAAAATTATACAATCATTTTCAAATTGCAAAAATTTACTCTTCATTTTTTCTTGCTTTACTGAATTTCTGGCTCTGGTTTGTAAATCTGATAAATGGTGCACCCGGGTCAAACAGATAGCGGTATGTGATATGTGTTTTTGCTTTTTCAGCGCCAAACTGGCTATACATTCGGTTAACAGTGAGGTTATAATCGCCCACCCATGAAAGTTCGAGTTCGGTCATTCCCAGTTCCCTCATGGCATTGGTAAGTTTGAGGTATAATGCTGTGACTACGCCCGTACGCTGATATTCGGGTATAACGCCCGAAAGTAAAAGTCTGGCACGTGTTATAGCCCGCTTACGATAATATATCAGCCTGAAAATATTAATCAGATGAAGTTTGCCGTTTTTAAGTTTTCTTAATACCTGGTTAATATCAGGAAAGGCAATAAGAAATCCAACCGGGGTATCGTTATGGTAAGCAAACCAGATAGTCTTTTCATTTAGTAAAGGTTTGGCTTCCTTAAAAATAGCATAAAAATCTTCGTATTTGAGCGGAGTATAGTTTTCAAGAAAATCTGACCATACTTTGTTGTACATTTCAACCAGTTGCCTGAGGTATTCTTCCACCTTGTCCATTTCGAGATGGCGGAAAGAGTATTCAGGCTTTTCAAAAAAGTGTTCGGCAAATTTCTGCATCCTTTCAGGATAAGGCTTACTAAATACATCATGGAAACTGTATTGCTCAAAATAATTCTGGAATCCGTAATTTTCAAATAATTCCCTGTAATAGGGGAAATTATATGGCATTCCGTAACCCTGCTGCATGAATCCGTCAACAAGTAATCCCCAGTAAACAAAGTTTTCACCAAAATTAATAGGGCCGTCCATAGCTTCCATGCCGTTAGAACTAAGCCATTCACGGGCTGTTTCAAATAACAGGTTTGCTGCCTGCTGGTCGTTGATACATTCAAAGAACCCAATACCACCTGTGGGCTGCGGATTATGATATGCTTTCTTCTTATCGTAAAAAGCAGCTATACGTCCGATCAACCTGCCCATATCATCTTTAAGAATCCAGCGCATGGCATCACCATGTTTGAAGCATGAATTTTTTGCAGGATTGAAAATGTTTTCTATTTCAATATCAAGCGGACATGTCCAGTTTTTATCGTCTTTATAAAGTATCTTCGGCACTTTATGAAATTCTTCACGCGTCCGTTTATCATTAACAACAATAGGAGTCATATATGAAACTAATTATTTTGGAAATATAAAGATAATCTTTTTTCCAAATATTAAAACAGGGTAATTTAACTTGTAATCAGAATTAAATCTGAAATTTATTTTATTTTTTTTGAATATAGTATTTTAAATACTGTGAAAGTATATTAAATTTGCCGTCCCAAATGGTGGTTGTAGCTCAGTTGGTTAGAGCGCCAGATTGTGGCTCTGGAAGTCGCCGGTTCGAGTCCGGTCTCCCACCCAAAATCCCGGTTTCTCATCGGGATTTTTTATTCAAATAAGGCTGGTCAGCTTAATGCTGTTTTATACCGGGAAGTATGTGTATGCAAACTGTCTCTTAATAAAACCGTATAATCTGATAGGGTAATAAGTAAAATAACGGTCATTAATATTATCTTTAAGTGTACTTAAAATATGCCAGCCATTTCTGTCAAATTAATGCAGCATTCATACATTCTTTTACGTCATATTTAGTATGGAGATAGACTTTTTATATTTCATATGAAAAAACATTTTGCCCTTCTTTTTCTTTTCCTGATTAGTTTTATTTCACTAAGCGGTCAGAATAAGATATATAATGCCGGCCGGTGGAGTTGGGATAAAATCAGCATTGACGGGGAAATCATTGAAAGTTCGTGGGATGCAGCTGAATGGGGTGCCGGTTTTATTCAGCTAACCCCTTATGAAAATCGCCCGCCTTCACAACCAACGAAATTTAAAATACTTTATGACAACAATTTTATTTATGTTGCCATAAGAGCCGTTGACTCATCGCCCGACAGCATCATAAGGCGCATGTCGAGGCGTGATGATGAGGAAGGCGATGTGGTAGGAATTGCTTTTGACACTTATCATGATAAGCGCACTGCTTTTGTTTTTGCAGTTAATGCTGCCGGGGTTAAGGCTGATGCTGCGGTTACCGAGGACGGTAATAACTGGGATTACGACTGGGATCCGATATGGTATGTAAAGACCGTTATTGACAGCAGCGGATGGACGGCTGAAATGAAAATTCCAATTGCTCAGCTTCGCTTCGGAAAGCAGAATGAATATATATGGGGATTACAGGTTGGCAGGCATCTTTTTAGAAAAGGCGAGGATTCTGGCTGGCAGCCTATTTCACCCAATGCCCCGGGTTGGGTGAGTTATTTTGGTGAATTACATGGAATAAATGGGATTTCGCCGCAAAAGCAAGCAGATATAGTACCATATGCATTGGCCGAAGTGGAACGATATGAAAAAAGTGAAGAAAATCCTTTTGAAACAGGTAAGGGGAGTAGGATTTCTGGAGGCGTGGATGGCAAGATAGGTATAACAAACGATTTAACGCTTGATTTTACCGTTAATCCCGATTTCGGACAGGTAGAAGCCGATCCGTCGGTAATGAACCTTACGGCTTTTGAAACATATTATGAAGAAAAAAGATTATTCTTTATCGAAGGCCGTAATATTATGAATTTTAATATGACACAGGGAGGCCCGATGAGCACTGATAATCTTCTTTATTCAAGGCGCATCGGAAGAACGCCGCAGTTATATCCCGATGTTGATGATAACGAATATGTAAAAATGCCTTTGAATACTACAATAATTGCTGCAGGCCGGCTGACCGGAAAAACGCGTAAAGGATGGTCGGTTGGTCTCCTCGAAGCGGTCACTCAACGCGAGAATGCAGTTATTGATAGTGCAGGATACCGCCACAGCATACCGGTCGAACCTTTCACTAATTATTTGCTGGGGAGGATGCAAAAAGATTTTAATAAAGGGAATACCCGAATTGGCGGTATGTTTACAGCAACAAACCGCCGGCTTGACGACCCTGTGTTGCTTAAGCTTCATAAATCGGCTTATACAGGGGGAATTGACTTTAACCATCAATGGAAAAACAAAACTTATTATTTCAATGTAAAAACGCTGTTTAGTTACGTTTCAGGCACAAAAGAGGCTATTCTGGAAACACAGACTTCAGCTCCCCGTTATTTTCAGCGACCTGACGCCCCACATCTTCATGTTGATTCATCACGAACAAGCCTTATCGGCCACGGAGGCACTGTAACAGGAGGCCGAGCCGGAAACAGTAAATGGCCTTTTCTGATATGGGTAACATGGCGCTCACCCTCGCTCGAACTAAATGACATGGGGTATCTTTATACACCTGATTTTATTCAGGAAGTCTTCTGGATAGGTTATCAGAACTTCGAGCCATTCAGTATCTTCCGAAACTTTTTTGTAAATTTTAACCAGTGGTATGGTTCCACTTTTGGTCCGGAAAAAGTATACCTTGGCGGAAACTGCAACATCAATACCCGTTTTAAAAACTACTGGTTTACTTCATTAGGAATTGAATACAACACCAAAAGCTTATCGAATACCGAGTTGCGCGGAGGCCCCGCATTGTTGTCGGAGCCGTCATTTAATGCATTTGTAAATATTTCAACAGATAACCGGAAAAAACTGATTTTTTCACTGGGAGGAAATAATTTTTTTGGCCTTCATCAGGAATTCAGTATTGTTAATTGTTATGCCAACATTAACTGGCGCCTGAGCAAAGCATTAAAGATTTCACTTTCACCTTCGGGTATGTTGAATAATCAGATGCTCGCCTATGTCAATAATGTTGAGGATTCCCTTTCAGCCATTCAGTATGTCAGGGGCAGGATGAAACAGATTGAAACCAGTCTGACTATCAGGATAACGTATAATATAACACCCGATTTTACCATCCAGTATTATGGAATGCCGTTTGTTTCAGCCGGTGATTATAGTCATTTCAGCAGGATAGCCGATCCGGCTTCGCCCAGATTTTCCGAACGGTATTACGAGTTCAGCAATGCACAAATCAGTCAATACTCAGAAGATGATAGAATTAAATATTCGGTTGATACTGACCTTGACGGAAGTCCCGACTTCCGGTTTGAAAACCCCGATTTTAACCGCTTTGAATACCGTTCGAATCTTGTTGCCCGCTGGGAATATTTGCCCGGATCAACTGCTTACCTTGTGTGGTCGTTTATACAATTTCGTTATAAAGATAGTGGCCGGTATTCATTTTCAGATGATATGGGTGAGATTTTCAGGGTATATCCACATATGATGTTTCTTTTTAAGATATCATACCGGATAGGCTTATAGCCAATTCACCGGCAACCTGACATGATAAGATATAAGCAAAGATATTAACGGTGCTGATATTGTTTTTCATAGTATTTTTCGTACTCACCGGTTAACACATTTGAAAGCCATTCACGGTTATGCAGGTACCAGTCAACTGTCTTTTCAAGTCCGGTTTCAAAGTTATGCTCGGGTTGCCAGCCCAGTTCATTTGTTAATTTGGAAGCATCAATGGCATAACGTAAATCATGGCCGGCCCTGTCTTTTACATAGGTTATCAGTTTTTCGGAATCGCCTTCGGGTCTTCCCAGCTTTTTGTCCATTATCCGGCAAAGCATTCTGATAAGGTCAATATTTTTCCATTCGTTGTTGCCGCCAATATTATAAGTTTCACCAATCCGGCCATGATGAAAAATGACATCAATTGCCCGGGCATGATCTTCAACATAAAGCCAGTCACGGACATTTTCTCCCTTACCGTAAACAGGAATAGGTTTTTGGTTTAAGATATTATTAATAGCAAGGGGAATAAGTTTTTCCGGAAACTGGTTTGGTCCGTAATTATTTGAACAATTGGAGATAATAACAGGTAACCGGTATGTATTATGATAGGCTTTTACCATGTGGTCAGACGATGCCTTTGAGGCTGAATAAGGACTGCGCGGGTCGTATGCTGATTTCTCGGTAAAAAAGCCACCTTGTTCCAAAGAACCATATACTTCGTCAGTAGAAATATGATAAAAAACCTTATCTTGAAAGTTATTTTTCCATTGTTCGAGCGCCAGATTCAGCAAGTTGGTGGTGCCGATAATGTTGGTGTATATAAATTCCATCGGACTGCTGATTGAACGGTCAACGTGTGATTCGGCAGCAAGATGAATGATACCGTTAAAACTGAACTGATCAAAAATTTGCCGTAATTGGTCAGTGTTAACAATATCAGCTCTGACAAAACGATAATTTGGTTTGGCTTCAACATCTTTTAAATTTTCGAGATTACCGGCATAAGTAAGTTTATCGAGATTAACGATAAGGTAATCGGGGTATTTGTTGACAAAAAGCCTGACAACATGCGAACCAATGAAGCCTGCTCCTCCTGTAATTAATATAGTCTTTTTCATTTTATTTAATCACTTTTTATTACGTATAGCTTTTGCCCAGTTCCATGCTGTAAGCAATATCTGTTCGAGCGGGGTTTCTGCTTTCCAGCCCAGTTCGCGGTTGGCAAGCGATGTATCGGCATATACTGCTGCTATATCACCTGGTCTTCGGGGATAAATTTTGTATTTTACCCGTTCACCGGTAGCTTTTTCAAAAGCTTTGATAATTTCAAGTACTGAATAACCTCGCCCCGTACCCAGATTAAAAACCTCATAGGAACTTTTGTTTGTTCCTTCAAGAAGGCGTTTAACTGCTACCACGTGAGCCCTGGCAAGATCAACAACATAAATATAATCTCTTCTTCCG
>FWPV01016915.1_pt1 | contig 10192 bp, 6 predicted proteins | sample 2228371 | NCBI WGS metagenome assembly FWPV01 (sample SAMEA103939776, study PRJEB20133) | metagenome
CGATAAGGGCCACCTGGGTCATGTCCTGCACGTACCAATTCATCTCCAACACCAGGAAGACCAGGGTAAAATAGACGTAAAAATATACCAGCAGTGGAACAAGGTCAAATAGGGTGGAGGAGGCTTTATTGCTTCTCTGAAAGAAGAGATAGAAGAAGAAGACCATGAAGAAAGGGGCCAGCCACCAGCCTACCATGTTGCCGATGGGCACCCCTCCCCGTGCCGCGCTTTCCCATCCCTCTATTCGCTCGATCCCCGGGAGTTCCCGTAAGTAAGGTCCGCCTCGCATCCAGTACCACCAGGGCAGTTTGCCATTGCCTACCCACCAGGCGTATGAGGTAGCCATGGGGTCCACCATCAGGTCCCAAGCGCATACCAGGGTGGCGGTGGCAGAGGCGATGAGGGCAGACCAACATACCCTTCCCCACCAGGATCGCGCTTTAACCCTCCCCTTCATGCCCACCAGCCAATCTATAACCATGAATGAGGAATAGATCACCACCGACCAGGTCACGATGATGATCAAGGGAACTCCTCCGATGGCGATACCCAGAGTGCTGGTGTAATGATAATGGCCGAAGAACCATCCGCGGTTATGGCCGATGTACTCGCAAAACCAGCTCACCAGCCAACAGGTGAGGAAAAATGCCAAGGTGGGAGCCATCCCTTTTACCTGGAGGGAATGGTAGATGCAGATGACCAACATGGAGAGCATGGCGAAGGCCACCAGCTCGGGAACCAGAATAGCTCGATGCCTTCCCCAGGCGATCAGATGCGCTATGGCTCCTGACACCAGGTAAAGGGCAAGAATGATAACGGTGACCCTATGGGTCCGGGGCATCTGCCCCCACGCTTCCTTAAAAGAGAAACGTTCATTCCCACTGCGTTCCCGATCTGCGCTTTCCAAGGTCATCCCCCTCCATTCAATCTCCTTTTCAGGGTTTTCCACGTATCCCGACCCCCACTCCTAACATGTCTCGTATCCAGCCCCGTCTCTGGCGCGCACGGGCTGCCTTTCTCCAAGCCAAGGAGAGCCAAATCCCCGGCCCCCAATGGACAATTCCAGCATCAGGCTGGCCGCACCGCTTCCAGTTCCCTGCACTAAAAAATGCGTCCGCCGTTGTCTTTTCCAAAAACCCTAAAGCCCTTCGGGTCCTCATGAATAATGCAAATTTTTGCCTTATCCTCCGACATTTTGCCCCCCCACGATTGTATTATATAATTACACCATGCAAAAGGCGGCAGCATAAGCGCAAGATAATTACACCATGCAAAAGGCGGCAGCATAAGCGCAAACGGCCTACCGACGGAGGAAACATGGATAAGGGGATTCCGGAAAGGGAAAGGGGGATAAGATCGAGAAAGAGACGAGAGCGTTTCTACCTGATCGTGCTCTTGATTATCTTTCTCGCCAGCCTGGCGTTGGGATTTGCGTTGAAATCTAGCCTTCGATCCAACACCGCCCCCATATTTCATGCTAAGCTGCAGATAATCATCAAGATCGACAAGGAACTGGAGAAGCTGGTCACTCCCCTGGTAAATAACCTGTATAGAGATAACGAGCGGGCAGAAGTGAGCTTCGGCGAAGAGAACTTCAACGTGGCCATCGAGGCCAGCCCTTCCTTCCAAGAATTCCAAAGGGAAATCTTCCAGGCGCCTCCCTTGACACTTAAGGCGGGCATCTATGAGAGAACCTTGAGGCCGGCCAGATCCTTCTTCCTCTCCGGCAATGCACCGGAAGAGGTGATGGAAGAACTGGCCACATATCTTAGGGAAAATCTTCCCACCAAAACAGTAAGCTGGACTATGAATGTTGCCGGAGACATCATTCCCGGGCGACACGTAGCGGAGAAGATGGCTCAAAAGGGAGTGCTCTACCCCTTCCAGAACGTGGCTCCTTATACCCAAGGAGCCGACATAGTCTTCGCCGACCTGGAGTGCCCCCTCTCCGACCGCTTCAAGCCACCCTATTCGGGAACCACTTTTCTTGCGCCCACCAGCACGATCCAAGGAATAAAGCTCCTGGGGATCAATGTGGTGGCCCTGGCCAATAATCACAGCACCAATTTTGGTGCAGGTCCTTTTCTGGACACCATCAACCTGCTGAAAGCCAATCAGATCAAGTACGTGGGCGGCGGCAGCAACAGCGCGGAGGCATACGCTCCTCTCTTCCTGGAAGTGAAGGGCATCCGGGTGGCTTTTCTCAACTACAACGCCATCTTGGGAAGCGTGAATGCCACCGAATCCCGCGCGGGCACCGCCTGGGTGGACCTGCCTCCTTGGGCCAAAGACAATCCACAACATGTCAAAATGGTTCAGGACGCGGTTGCGGGAGCTAAGAAACAGGCAGACCTGGTGATAGTGAGCTTTCACTGGAGCGAAGAATACAAGTACTATCCCAATCAATCCATGGTGAACCTGGCTCACGCCGCCATCGATGCAGGCGCGGACATGATCATCGGTAGCCATCCCCACTGTATTCAGGGGATCGAGTATTACAAGAACGGCTTCATCGCCTACAGCCTGGGGAACTTCATCTTCGACCAGATGTGGGCGGAATACACTCGTCTGGGATTCATCGCCAAAATGAAGCTGCAGAACCAATGGCTGGTGGAGATCCAACTCCTTCCCTACCAGATTGTCGATTACTGTCAACCCAACGTCTACCAGGGGAATTCGGGGCAGTTCCTGGTAGACCGTCTCTTCCAGATCTCTGGTATGAAATAATCCACGGCGGCCCAAGTGAGTGCGTCGCTACCCCTGGATCAAACGGCATCAGAGGGCGGTAAGTTTCCCGGATAAAGAATGTTATTATCCTCTGAATGCTTCGCTTTTCACCGGGATGATAGGGAAATTCTCTTCTATAGTCTTCCTCGTTCTGACGTGCCAACGAATATGGTTATCCACAGCTTGCTGGGAAGTTAACAACCCTGGATTCTAGCGGATCTTTCCACCTACGCGGGGCCGTTTAAAATCTATTCTCCCGCCTTTCGGTCCCAAGTTCATGAAGAGCGCCCTTATCGTGGATATCTAAAATTTCCATTGTATTCTTTCTTTTCTTACAGCCTTAATGAAATAAGTAAACTATTGTTACTAATGTTATTGAGGTTTTCTTTCTATTGCATTCTGCCTTTTATTATAGCCCCGCCTTCCTGAAGAGCGCGCTCTTCTCCCTCAGTCCCGGATAATAATCCTCGGGCCTGGCGGCGCTGCTTAAAATAGCCTTTCGGGGGCAATTGTTAAAGCAGGCCCAGCACCCGATACACGCAGCGGAAAATTCCGGCCGATGGTTCAAAGTCACAGCGTTTACCGGGCAAACTTCCACGCAACGCCCGCATAAGTTACAGTCCTCCAGGTTGATCTCCCGGTTTCCCAAGCCTCGTCTCAAGCCCCCACGGGAGGCGAACAGGCCCAGGGGGAAGGTAAGGGTGGGCCACAAACGGTACGAAGGAAGCTTCACCTCAATTCCATCGTTTACCCGATAAGCTAAATCTACCATCTCCCGGAGAAAACCCTTCATCTTCCTGATGGATCGCCGGGTGGGGAAAACCTTGTCCCAGAAAGTCGCGACTCCCGGCAGCCTCCTGCTTATAGGCCAGCTGTCGGGACACGGAAGGTAGGAATCCCCCAGGACCACCGCTCCACGATGGCGCAGCTTTCTGGCCATCAACCGGGGGGCCACCCCAGGCCAACCAGCACAGGTGAAGAAGATAAATGCGGGTTTGCCGGAGAGGTGACGCATCTCTCCGATGAAATCCAGGACCGGCGCCAACGGGGAAAAGCTCATCACGGGAGAAGCGAAGCAGTAAAGGTCATAACCTTCTATGGCGGCAGGGTTCGCCTCGCGGTAACGCACCCGGAAACAGTGGTGGCCCTCTTTCTCCAGAAAGCGCTGGATTAACTCGGTGGCGAAAGCGGTGTTTCCGGTACAGGATTCGTAAAGGATTAAAACCTTCATATAATTCTCGCTTTCATCCAATGATGGAGATTAAAGTTTCCCATTAATTAATATATATTATATACTCGCAAGTCAATGTTGCATACTAAATTGAGCGGAAAATATATTCGTCGGCATGATCCGGCAGTCCTACGCACCAGAGGGCCATAATGGTTCGAGAAAAAAACATTCCCGGCGCGAATCGTCCTTTTCTTTTCTCTTCATTCTCCCCATTCTCCCCATTATTCTTCCCATCCATTCCAATTCTTCCCATTTCTTCCCATTTCTTCCCATTCCTGGCCGGTTCCTGCCATACCAGGTCAAAGCCAAACAGGAACAAGACAGGCGTCCTCGGTGGATGGAAGTATTTTGTCCCATGAAACCAATGGGGCGGAGTATAGGAATTACCCTTTTTATACTGGTATAATGACATCGCTTGAGGTGATATAGATGATTTCCTACCGCGCGAAAAATATTCCGCCATTTATGGTGATGGAGATTCTGGAGAAAGCCATTGCCATGGAGCGTTGTGGAAAAGAGATCGTGCACATGGAGGTGGGGGAACCGGATTTCGACACTCCCACCTGCATCAAGGAGGCAGCGGCTAAGGCACTGGCTCAAGGAGAGACCCATTACACCCATAGCATGGGCATCCTGGAGTTGCGTGAAGCCATATCCCGACACTATCGGGAAAAATATGGAGTGGAGGTGGACCCCGAACGGGTAGTGGTTACCAATGGCACCTCGCCCGCCCTCATGCTCATCTTCGCCTCCTTGTTGGATCCAGGGGACGAGGTAATCCTCTCTAACCCTGGATACGCCTGTTATCCTAACATAGTGGAGTTCGTGGAAGGCAAGCCCGTAGAGGTGCTAGTACATGAAGAGGATGGCTTTCAATATCACTACCAAGATATAGAGCCGCTACTTAGCACCAGAACCAAAGCCATCCTGATCAACTCCCCCTCCAATCCCACCGGAAACCTGCTTAAAGACCAAGCCATGAGGGAAATCTCCTCGCTGGCCCAGAAAGGAATGTATATAGTCAGCGACGAGATCTACCATGGCCTGGTCTACCAGGGCAAGGAGCATTCCATACTCGAATATACGGATCACGCTTTCGTGATCAATGGCTTCTCCAAGCTGTACGCCATGACCGGATGGAGGCTGGGGTATCTCATCGCGCCAGAAGAATTCGTGCGTCCCATTCAAAAGATGCAGCAGAACTTGTTTATCTCGGCCAACTCCTTCGTGCAACGGGCAGGGATCGCCGCTCTCACCCAAGCGGGGGGTGAAGTCTCTGAGATGGTGCGTACCTATGACCAGAGAAGGAGGTTTCTTATCCCCAGATTACGCGAGATAGGATTCAGGATCGCCGTGGAACCGGAGGGAGCATTCTATATCCTGGCAGGAGCACAGCACTTCTCCAGGGATTCCTATGCCTTCGCACTGGAACTGCTGGAGAACGCCTGCGTGGCGGTGACTCCAGGAATAGATTTCGGTTCGGGGGGCGAGGGCTACATCCGCTTTAGCTACACCAGAGATCTGGATCATTTAAAAGAAGGGGTGGAACGACTGAGCAGGTACCTGGAAGTACGTAAACCAGGTTGAGACGTGAGCATGGTAACTCTAGATAACTTGCATCAAGAAGACTAGGTGGTGCGAAGACGGGGGTAAGAGGCTATGTTGAACATGATGGAAGTCTCGCCCGCCAAGGTGAGGGAATTTGTAGGTCGCTGGCCCATCTACTATAACGACAAGGATAATCCATGCTGGCTCTCTCCCGGGGAGCTGGAGGCACTGCGAGACCGTCTGCTGGAGAGACAGCTGGAGTTACTGGACCGTTTCAGTCCCTATTACACCGAGCTTTTCAGAAAAAACAAGATATTCATCACCAGGATAAGGGGAGTTAGGGACCTCCGGCAGATACCCCCTACTTTCAGGGAAGATTACCTGGCCAAACCCCTCGACTTCATGCTTCAGTTTCAACACCCCAACCCGGAGGATATCACCTACGAAATCACTTACACCTCGGGAACCACCACCGGCGATCCCGCTCCCTTCTTCAATACCGCCTTCGACATGATGGGAATATCTCTGCAGATGCGGCGGACCGCGGAGATAGCCTGGCTCACCCCCGAGGATACAGTTTTTAACCTCTTCCCCTACGCCAACCTTCCTCACATAGGTTTCTACCGCACCATCCACCTGGCCTCGGCCCTGGGGGCCAAACTGGTGAACAGCGTGGTGGGAAAAGACCTGCCGGGTTTTCCAGTGCACCGCAGCACCGACGAGGCAATAGCCCTAGCCGAGAGGCACGGGGTGAGCGTGATCGCAGGAGTGGGAAGCAAGGAGAGGCATTTTCTCATCAGGGCTCAACAGCTGGGCATTCGCCTCGAGAGGATGCGCACGGTGCTTGCCCTAGGAGAAGCGGTTCCCGAGCAGATGAGAGAAGACATGCGCGACCGGCTCAGCTCCCTGGGGGCGGAGGAGGTCTTCGTCAATAATGGTTACGGTTTTACGGAATGCCAAGGCATTCTGGTGGAATGTTGCGAGTTCGGGGGCTGTCACAATCCTTCGCCCGATCTCTACTACTTGGAGGTGTTGGACGAGGATTCCCTGGAACCCCTTCCCGACGGCGAACTGGGGCTGCTGGCCATCACCCACCTGAACCGCCACGGAACCGCGGTACTCAGGTATGTGATCGGCGACCTGGTAGCCTTGGAAAGGGGAACCTGCCCGCACTGCGGGAGGATAGGGGAAAGGCTGGTCGTGAAGGTCGGCTCCACCTACGCCACCAGGGCGGCGGACGCCCTGCGCGTCCAAGGAAAACTAGTAAATCCGGAAGTGGTAAAGAATGAAATGAGCTCCATCCAGGGGGTCATCCACTACCAGTTGGTGATGAGGAAAAAGGATCCCGCGGATAAATACTCCGATGACCTTCTCACCATCAGGCTTTCGATAGCGGGAAGACATCGGGATGACGTCACCAAGGAAATCAAGGAACGCTTGCTCAGCGCCACCGGGATAGAAGTAAACCTGGAATACGTTCAGTCCCCGGAGATCTATGATCCCTCTCAAATACTGAAAGACACCCGAGTTATAGATCAAAGACCCGACTGAGTAGTGAGAAAAACATGCAGCGGAAACCTCTGCGCGTCATCGCAATGGATTTATTTAATTAGCTACATAATGTAAATTTAACATTTTGCAAAAACTAGCTGCATGAGCGTTGCCGGTGGGCCAGGAGCTAGATGATATCGCAGATAATCAAGGTGACATCGTCGTCCAGTTTACCAGCGGTGAAATCCAGGAGGCGGTTGAACAGCCCTTCCACCAAGGCCTCCCGGGTTCGGGAACTGTTGGCGTTCACATACCTGATCAAGCGGTTGATCCCGAAGGGAACGCGATGGGAGTTACGACTCTCCACCAGGCCATCGGTATAGAGGAGTAGGCGGTCTCCCGCCTCCATCTGCACCTCCTCCACCCCCAGCTCGGTTTCTTCGAAAGCTCCCAAGATGAAGCGATGCTCGCAGGGCAGAAAGAGGCTGGATTTGCCCTTGCGAATCCAGATGGGGTCGTTGTGACCCGCGTTCACGTACCTGAACACCAAGCTATCCAGATCCAGCTCTCCATAGAAGAGGGTGATAAAACTGTCGTCCAGCTTGGAGGGAAGCACGGCCTTGTTGACCATGCGTATAGTCTCCATGATGTTACTGGATATCCCTGCCACCGCCCTCAAGGCGCTCATGGCCACGGTGGCTTTGAGGGCAGCCGGCATCCCGCTCCCTGCCGCGTCGCCGATCACCAGAACTAAGCGGCTGTCGTCAATCCAGTAGTCGTACCAGTCCCCGCCCACCAATCGCGCCTGGTGCAGCTGCGCTTTGATTTTGACGCGCTCGCTCTCCAGGATATCCTCTGGGAGCAGGGAACGCTGAGCTTCCCTGGCTACCTGCAGTTCTCGATCGGTAAGAGCCGCATCTTCCAGCCTTTTCTCCTCGGTTATATCCCTGAACACCGCAATAACGTTCTCGATGCGCCGCTTGGGATTGCGCAATACCGAAAAAGAGCCGCCAATCCATGTCTGGGAGCCATCCTTTCGAGTATATAGACGTTCCTTTAGAGGGCTTATCTCTCCCCTAAATGCCTTGGCGATGGGACAGTCGATGGCTTCGCACTCTTCCGGCGAGTAGGGGCGTCCGTAGAAGACCTCGTGGCAACTTCGCCCGATGGCGTCACTGGCTTTCCACCCCGTCAGCTTCTCTGCCGCCGGATTGAAGCTCACGATGTTGAAGTTCCTGTCCACCAGTGCGATGGCGTCGGGACTGGCATTTATAATCGCCTCGCTCCGCTCCCGCTCCTTGTAAAGCTCCTCGTTGACCTCAGCCTCTCTGAGCCTTAGCTCCTTCTGGTGAACGCTCTCCCTCAGCTTCATGTGCTCCAAGGCTACCGCAGCCTGCCCGGCGATGGTTTTAATCATGTCCACCTCATCCTGGTCGAAGACATGTTTCCTCTTGGTATGATCCAGGTAAACTAGCCCTTTAACTTGGCCCCGGTAGACCAGGGGCACCAGTAGGCAGGAGCGGATGTTAAACGCCTTCACGTTGGCGGGATTGATCCTGGGATCGGTAGCGGCATCCTGGATCACCACGATCTGTTTATCCTGGACCGCGATCCTGTCCATCTCGTCTATCTCCTCCGGTCGCCAGCGGCGGCTTTTAAGGATCTTCCTTTCGCGGGAAGTCAGGCCCAGGCCCCTCAAGAACTGTATCTCGCCCTTCTCTGGATCATAAGAGAAGATGCTACAGCGGTCCACCCCAGCTACCTCCGCCAACTTATGGGCCACCACCCCCAAAGCCTGGTAATAATTGATAGACATGGAGACGTCTTCCGCCAGCTCCTTGGAGAGCAAGGCCTGGTACCTTCTCCTGCGCTCCGCGTGAAAGAGCTGGGCATTGCGGATGGCCACCCCCGATTGAAGGGCGAAAGTAGCCAAAACCGCGAGGTCAATGGGCTCGTAGGTGCGGGGTTCTTCATCATACAGCTCAATGCTCCCCAGCGGTTCGTCACCTATGAATATGGGACAGGAAAGCAGGGACCGGATTCTCCGCTCTCCAGGCAAAACCGGCAGGTAGATGCCCTTGAGTTCCTCGTCCACCGCTACCTTGGGCCTCTTTTCCTCCAATGCCTTTTTCAACAGCGACCGTTCGAGATCCATTAGATAACCTTTGGACCAAGGTCGGGAAAGTCCAGTGGAGGCCTCCATCCTCATCTCGCCGGTCTCCCTGTTTAAAAGAAAGACAGCGCCCATCTTCACCTCCATCAAGGAGGTGGAAACATCCAGGATCTGTTGGAGCAGGCGGTCCATGTCGATGGTGGAGGAGATGGTCTTTCCCACATCCACCAGGCTGGCTAGCTCCCTGATCTGACGAGCGATCATCTTGTCCCTGTCCTTTATATAGGCTTCGCTCATATAAGTGATCAGATGGGATTCCAGATCGCCCTTGATCGCGAAAAGCCTGATCCAATCCTCCTTGGCGTAATCACCCTCCCAGAAGCCCTTTACCACTTCATCCCAGATAATCGCGTCGCCGATGTAGAAACTCCTGATCAGGTCGGAGAAAGGAACGTTCTGAACAAAGCGGGCCTCGCTCACCCCTTTAACGAAAGCCAAGGTCTCTCTGGGGTTTTCCGCTTCTCCCTCCACGAATTTCGCTATCATGACGATCAGCGTCTCCAGGCTGTCCCACAATTCTTTCTTTGCCTCGGAGAGCAAGCTGGAAAAGGAGGGAAAATTTTCTTCTAGGGAAGCCATTATTTTGCCTAAGATAACTTCCCGGTTATTGTATATCTTTTCCGCGATCTGCTTTAACATCCGGTGAGACCTCTTCAAGCCCAGTGATCATGATAATTTGACATATTGTAAATGTTTCTAGAACCCGGCAAAGCGAAGTGAACTTTTCTATGACTAGTATAAATTTCGACCAATTGAGTGTCAAAGAATGGTGCAGCACCTAGACGACCGCATAAGGAGGGAAGCGTATTAATGCACAACTTCCCGCTCGCGAGGACAAGGCCATACTATCAACCAGTGATAAGCGATCTCCTCTTGCCGATGGCTTGAGTTTTTGGCGGGATGCCTGACAAGGCAATACTATCAACCAGTGATAAGCGAACTCCTTAGCTATCTGAGAAACTAGCCAAGTTTATGCCAGCGGATTTCTAGCATCCCGTTCTTTAACCGGAATTATTAACCGT
>FWPV01016916.1_pt1 | contig 10192 bp, 6 predicted proteins | sample 2228371 | NCBI WGS metagenome assembly FWPV01 (sample SAMEA103939776, study PRJEB20133) | metagenome
GGCGGTCTCGGTGGGCGCCGCCCTCGCGGCAGCAGTGGCGTCCTGGTTCCTCCTCCGGCGCAGGGCGGGAGCGCAGGGTGAACTGCCGCTGTCCGAGCAACTCCGCAGGGTCGAGCGGCTCTTCATCCCTCTGGCGGTCATGGCCGCCTGCTCCGTGTCGTTCGCCCACGGGGCCAACGACGTTGCCAACGCCGTCGGCCCCCTTGCCGCGGTGACGGACCTTCTGAGACACGGCGTGGTGCGCAAGGAGGTGCCCGTGCCGTTCTGGATTCTGAGCCTCGGTGGGGTGGGCATCGTGCTGGGGCTGGCCACCTACGGCTACAGGGTGATGCGGACCCTTGGCAAGGAGATCACCGAGATAACGCCTTCGCGCGCCGTGGCAGCAGGCATCGCCACGGCCGCCACGGTGCTGGGCTGCACGCGCCTCGGACTGCCGGTCTCCACCTCGCACTGCGTGGTCGGAGCCGTCCTCGGCGTCGGGATCGCGCGCGGCCTGGGCGCCGTCAACCGCCGAGTCGTCCGCAACATCTTCGGCTCCTGGCTCGCCACCGTGCCCGCCGCAGCGGGCATGGCCATGCTCCTCTTCGTCCTCGGCCACGGCCTCGGCCTCGACGCCCTCCTCAAACAGCTCATGCCCGCCGCGCCCTAACCCCTGTACCCTTTCCCCGCCCCACCGGCCAGGCTGAGAAGTGCGGCTGCGCGACTTGACGCCTCCCGCCCCGGCGAGTACCCTCGGTGCCGAGCGGGGGACTCGGCGGCGCGGCAGCCTCGGCACGCCCATGCGGGCGCAGGGGTGGCCGCGAGGCAGCCACACGAGCAGACGCGGATGCACACGGACGGGTGGAATTCGCGGTTTGGGGCCGCTGCCCGTGTCCGTCCGTGTTTGCCCGTGTGCCTTCAAGATGCAGGAACACTTGAATGAAGTGCTTTGTCACGGGCGCCGCGGGGTTCATCGGCTTCCACCTCTGCCGCCGCCTCCTCGCCGAGGGCGCCGAGGTGGTCGGCATTGACTCCTTCACCGACTACTATCCCCGCGCGGTGAAGGAGGCCCGCGTTGCCCAGCTCCGCGGCCTGCCAGGCTTCTCCCTCGTCGAGGGCGACGTGCTGACGGCCGACCTCGACGCCCTGGCCTCGGGGTCCGACTTGCTCTTCCACCAGGCCGCCCAGGCCGGCGTCCGCGCATCCTGGGGCCAGACCTTCGACATCTACACGAACAACAACGTGCTGGCCACCCAGCGGATGCTCGAGTGCGCCCGCCGCATCAGGCCGCGGAAGTTCATCTACGCCTCCTCGTCGTCGGTCTACGGCGAGGGCCGCGAACGCCCCACCCGCGAGAACGACCCCAAGGTGCCCCTCTCCCCCTACGGCGTCACCAAGCTCGCCGGCGAGCACCTCTGCCACCTCTACGAGCACAACTTCGGCGTCCCAACCATCTCCCTACGATACTTCACCGTCTATGGCCCCCTCGGCCGCCCCGACATGTCCATATGGAAGTTCACCCTCGCCTTGCTGCGCGATGAGGAGCTGGTCGTCTATGGCGATGGCGAGCAGTCGCGCGGCTTCACCTACATTGACGACGTTGTGGAGGCGAACCTCCTGGCCGCCCGCTCGAAGCTCAGCGACACCGCCTTCAACGTCGGCGGCACCGTCACTGTCAACCAGCTCATCCGCCACATCGAGCGCATCCTGGGCAAGAAGGCCCGCGTGCGACACGAGCCGTTTGCTGCTGGGGACGCCCGCCACACGGAGGCCGACATGGCCCGCACCCGCAAGCTCCTCGGCCTCACCGCCCGCACCCCTCTCAGCAAGGGCCTTCCGCCAACCATTCAGTCCATCCGCGACTTCTACTCCCTATGACCCTCCCCGCCGGCATCGGGTTGGGGGCACCCACAGAGAACCCTGAAGCGGCCGCCAGCTTGACTCCCCTGGCTTCTTGTGCCATCATCAATGGTAGGGAAGCAATGAACCGAGAAGAACGGAGGCGGGCCATGCTGCGACCGAAACCGCGACGCCGCATCCTCGGCGTCACCCTCGTCGAAATCCTCACCGTCACCAGCATCCTCTCCGGCCTCAACAGCCAGTCGAACTTCCGCTACGCCATCAACAAGGCCAACGAGCTCAAGGGCATCAACAACCTCAGGCAGATACACCTGCTGCTTCAGGCCCAGTGCATCGCGGGCGGCTACCCGAACGCCGCATTCTACCCGCAGGGCGATCCGAGGAAGGACCCGAAGTCCATCCTGCGGCTCGTCCAGGGCGCGCCCCCGCAGCTCTTCGTCTCCCCTTTCGCCCCCGACGCCCTCCAGGAGAAGGGCCTCACCTTCGCCTGGAACGACTCCGTCAACGGCAAGTCCCCAGACCAGGTTCCCGGCACCACCTGGCTGCTGATTGACATCGCCGCTTTCATCGCCGACCCCAGCATCCCGAAGCCGGGGAGCTACCTTGTCCTCTACGCCGACGGGCGCGCCGAGGCAGTCAGCGAGCCGCCAGCCGACATCGTCAAACAGGTGAAGGAAGCCGAGGCCAAGAAGGCGCACACCGCCCCCAAGAGGGACACCTCCAGGCCCAAGGCCCCCTCGAGGCCCCAGAGCCCCAAGAGCAGCCTGCCCAGGATCCCTGGCGTCCCTGGCGGCCAGACCCCTCCCCTCCCCCCCGCCATCCCCGGCCTCTGATAGCGGTGTGAGCGCCTCCACCGCTCCGCTCGGTGTCCGTAACGCACTACGCCCAAGCCAGGGTCGAAATCGGCTCAGTCGGGCAGGCGGCCCGCCACCCAGCGAATGGCCCGCAGGATCAGCGTGCGATAGGATGGGTTTTGGAACGTCGCGCCGGTGTGGCCGGGTTGGAGGTAGACCGTGCGCGCCTTGCGACAGGTGTGGACCCAACCGATGGCCTTGTCGGACACGGGGCAGTCGGTGGTCAGGATGATGTGGGAGGCGGGGTTGATGAGGTAGCGGAAGTACGGCTCGTCCTTCTCGATGGCGAAGTCCTTCAGGCCGCGGGTGATCGGATGGTCAGGGTCGGCGATGTGTGCGGTGTAGGAGACGCCGGGCTTGTCGGTGGTCTGGGGGAACTTGACGCCGCCCTCCTCGGTGGGCCGGAGGTATGAGCGGCCGCCGATGATGTTGCGGTATTCGGCCCAGCCCTGGAAGGCGGAAAGGGCGTGGTGGAGGGTGAGGACGCCCACCCCCTTGTCCATCAGGGCAAAGAAACTGGCCTTTCGTCTTTCGGAGATGTTCTGGGCGAGGTGGTACTGCACGATGACGTCGTAGGACCAGTTGCTGATGTCTTCGAGGAACTCGCATTGGTCCTTCTGCGGGGCGTGGGTGGGGGCGAGGTCGTCCTGGCCCTCGAACATGCCCAGGAACGCCTTCTGGTCGAAGCTGTGTCCGCCGGTGACGATGAGAACCCTGATTCTCTTGGCCTCCTCGGCGCCCGGCGCCGCCGATGCTGCGAGAGCCATAGCCGTCCCTTTCAGAAATGAGCGCCTGGTCATCCCGTTTCTCCTCAGGAAGTGCGATTTCCGCATTCCAGGCTCCGAGGGCCTTGCAGCGAGGATCATACCATCACGCTCGGCGGCTGGCAAGGTTGGATTGCAAACGGGGTGGGACGTGGATATAATCTTGCCAAACGGTGGCGCGAGGTCTCCGGCAACCGAAGTGGGAGCGCGGCCCTTGGCGGGATTCACGTTTGTCGGGCGGGAGGCCGAGCTTGCGGCGTTCCGGCAGATGCTGGAGCGCCCGCAGGGGGAGCTGCTGGTCGTTGCTGGCGGCGAGGGCACCGGGAAGTCGCACCTGCTGCGGCAGTTCCGCCAGGAGGCGGAGCTCGACGGCCGGCACGCAGCGTATTACTGCCGCCTGGGCCACCTGCTCGATGCCGACCTGCGGCAGTACGCCGTCATCCGCGCGATTGAGACCGCCCACGAGGGCGGGTCGGGCGAGCAACCGGAAGTCCCCGCAGGCGCGAAGGCCACGGTCCGCCTCGTGCCCAACCCGCATGAGTTCTTCGGCTACCTCCTGGGTGAGGACCGGCGGCCGGCCGCCGAACGGCTCAGGGCACTCCTCGTCGCGGCCTCGCGCAGCCTGGAACCCGCCTCGCGCCTCGTGCTTCTGCTGGACATGGGGCGCGCGGAGGGCGAGACGGTGTTCCCGATCGAGGCTCTCGCGCGGCGTCTGCCCGAGGGGGTGAAGCTGGTGGTGGCGCTGAACGAGCCGCCTGCCGGGGTGGCGGGGCTGGGGAATGCAACAGTCATCCCCAAGTTGCCGCCTCTCGGTGAGGCGGACGTGAGACGGCTGGTGGAGTTCCACTGCCAGCCCGGGACAGCGAGCGATGCGCTGGCGGCGTTGGCGCTCGCCAGGTTCGGGGGCGACCCGCTCCTCACCGATGCCGCGGTGAAGCTGGCCGCCGGCGCGCCCGACCCGGCGACGGCCCTCACTGGGCTGCCCGCCGAAGCGCCCGGCTTGTGCCAGCGGCTCCTCAACCAGCTCACCGAGGAGCGGAGGGCCGTTGTCGAGTGCCTCGCGAGGGCGCCGTCGGGCCTCGACCTCGCGTCGCTGCGCGCCCTGCTCGACATGCCGGAGGACGCCATCCGGCGTGTCCTCATGTGCAGGGAGGTGCAGAACGTTGTCCTCACCCACTCTGGCGCGGGTGCCGCGCGGGCCTGCGTGTTCCAGGAGTGTTTCGCCGACCTGTTCTTCGGCGAGAAGAGCCCCGAGGTCGCGGCGTTCCACAAGCGCGCGGCGGCGCACTTTCTGAGCCTCGTGCAGAAGAACCCGCACGACATCGAGGCCCTTGCCGCCCACTCGTTCCACATCCGCCTGTCGGGCGATCACGCGCAGTTCATGACCCAGGACTTCCCCCGCACCCTCAGAGCCAAGCAGAACCTGGGCCTCCTGCACATGCTGGCCGGCGAGTACCGTGTGCTGCTCATGTGGTCGCGGAGCGGGGCGACGACAGTGAACCGCCCGCTGTGCATGGCTAACCTGGCCCGCATCTACCAGCAGCTCGGCGACCTGCAAGAGGCCCTGCGCCACCACCGCGAGGCGCTGGACATCTACCAGAAGGAGAACGACCGGAACGGGACGGCGACGCAGTTGGCGGCCATCGCCTCTGTGCTGTCCGAACTCGGGCACAGGGAGGAGGCGGCCAAGTCCCTACAGCAGGCCCTGGCCATCAGCGAGTCCACAGGCAGCAAGGCGGCAGTGGCCGCCGACCTGGCGGCCCTGGGGAGCCTTCAGGAGCGTCTCGGCCACCTTGACGAGGCCCTGCGCTCCCACCAGCGCGCGGCCGACCTCTACCGTGAGCTCAAGAACGACCTCGACCTGGCTGAGGAGCTCGCCCACGTGGCCGCTCTCCACCACAAGCTCGGCAAGCTCCGCGAGGCCATCGCCCGCTACCAGGAGGCCTGGCGCCTCAACAGCCGCCACGGCGCCGTCCGCGCCACCCTGGCCAACCTCTGCGAGCTCGGCACCCTCTTCGACCAGCTCGGCGACAGGGAGAAGGCCGTCAACTGCCTCCAGCAGGCCATCGAGCTCGCCCGCTCGCTTGGCGACCGCCACGCGGAGGCCACCCATCTGCGCTCACTGGCCGCCATGCACCTCAAGGCCCTCGACCCCGACGAAGCGGTCCGCTGCCTCGAACAGGCCGTCACCGTCACAAGGTCGTTCGCTGACCCCGTGGGCGAGGTGGCTGCCCTCCTGGAGCTAGCCGCCGCGCGCCGCGCTGCCGGCCGCGCGCAAGAGGCCCGCTCCCCTCTGGAGGCCGCCGCCGCACTCGCCGCCAGGCTCTGCGACCCCGACGCACAGGCCAAGGCCCAGTCCGCCCTCGAGGACCTCGACCGCCTGCTGGCGGAGGAGCGGGAGCTCGCTGCGAACATCCCTTCCGGCAAGCCAGCCGCCCCCGAGCCAGCGGCCGAGGAGGTGGCCCTCGACGGCGCCGGCCACGCCGACGCCGCCGATGACCCGGCGGAGCTCCGCCGCCAGCTCCACGAGGCCAGGCTCCGCATCGCCGAGCTCGAGGCCGAGCTCGCGCGAGAGAAGCAGATCGCCGAGACGCTCCAGGACATCATGGCCAAGGCCATGCAGAGCCGCTGAACCGGAGTGCCGACCATGTTCGCCTGGTTGTTCCGCAAGAAGGCCAAGAAGCCCACCGGCTCCTCCCCCGAGCGCGCGCCCGTGGCCTCCAAGGCGGCCCTCGAGGCCACCCCTGCTTCGTCCCCGCTCCCCGGGGCCGCCCAGGCGCCCCCGGCGGAGGAGCTGCGCCCCTCCAAGACCGCCGACGACGTCCTGCGTGAGCTCGAGGCCCAGCCCGCCCCGGCCCCGTTCTCGGAGGAGCCCGAGCTGCCCGCGGCGCCAGTGGACCCAAATCTTGCGCGCCACCTCCTCGCCGAGGGGCCAGTCACCCGCGAGTTCATCCAGCAGCAGATTGCGCTCGCCGGCAAGAGCGACTCCTACATCTGCCGCCTCCTCATGAGAGTCCATGCCCCAAGCGAGGACAAGCTTTTCCGCCTCCTGGCCGCAGGCTACGTCGTCCCGCAGGCCGATGTCAAGCAGTGCAAAATCCCCCTTGCCGTCGCTCGCTCCCTCCCACAGGACCTTGTCGAGCGCTACAAGATGATCCCGATCGACCGCGTTGGCGACCTGTTGTGCATCGCCTTCGCGGGCGAGGTGAACCCCAAGGGCACCGAGGCGGCCCGAAAGGCCACCGGCCTCCGCATCAAGGCATTCCGCTGCGCCCCACAGTACCTCACCATGTTCCTCAGCCGACTCCGCGCCGCCGCCGCCTCGGTCGCACCCGTCCTCGCCCCAGTCCCAATCTCCGAGGCCGAGTACGAGGAGGCCACCCGCAGCCCCGAGGCCCACTGGGAGGCCGTCCACCTGTCGCGGGGACCCCTCCGCGCCGTGCGCATCGCCTGAGACGGCTACTGGCAAAGAGACATGACGGGAGACCCAAAGCCCGACGCCGCCCCGAAGCGCGCCATCCTCTTGGCCGTGCCCGACGACGGCCTCTTCAGGCCCATCATGGAGTCCGGCTTCGCACGGGCCGGCTGGCACACCGCCCTCGTCGAGCCGCCCGCCAAGCTCCCCGAGGCCGTCAGGGAGCACTCCGTCGCACTCGTTGTCCTCGACATGGCCCTGCCCGGCGCCCAGGAGGCCATCCAAGCCCTCAAACTGGGGGTGGACACCAACTGGGTACCCGTCGTGGCCATCTTCCCCCGCGGCTCCGACCCGCGGCGGCCCCAGGAGCTCCGCGTGCGAGCCGACGTCGAGCTCGTCGAGCCCATCGCCGTCCACCACCTCATCGCCGCCGCCGAGACCAAGGCCGTCCGCTCCTCACAACCCCCCTCCACCCGAAAGGTGGCCCTCATCTTCCCAAGCCGGCGCGAAGAACTCGACCGCGCCCTGGACATCGCCACGGGCATCCTCCACACCACGGGCCTGGAGGACACGGCCCAGGCATCCCTCCTCGCCGCCGTGCGGGAGGCCGCTGCCAACGCCATCCAGCACGGCAACCAGGGCGACCCGGCCAAGGCCGTCAGCCTCAAGTTCCGCCAGAACCCCGCCACCGTCACCTTCTCCATCCGCGACGAGGGGGCCGGCTTCGATGCCCAGCACTATCTCCGCCGCGCCATGAACCGCGACGCCGCCGAGGCCGCTCGCGACCGCCACCGCGCCGGCGGCCAGGGCGGACTCGGCATCCTCATGCTCCTGCGCTGCACCGACCAGGTGCGCTACAACAAGGCCGGAAACCTCGTCACCCTCACACGCTTCCTCCGAAAGCGCGCCTGACCCCGGTTGATTTCCCCGCCCCGAAAGCGTATCCTAGATGGGCGATTCTTGCTGCTTCTCCGCCCAGAGCGCCAAGGAGGCCCATAGTGAACGCCACGAGGTCTGGAATCTGGAATCTGCAATCTGGGATTCTCACCCCTCTCTGCCTTGCCTTCCTCGTCCTGGCCATCCCCGCACCAGCACGCGCCTCGGCCTGCGTGGACCAGGCCATCCAGCAACTCGTCGCACAGCTCGAGGATGGCGCGCCCGAGGAGACCATCAACGGCATCGCAATCTGGCTCTGGCTCGACGACAAGCTCCCTGAACCCGTCCGCCGCGCCTTCCGCGACGACCTCGAGATCGCCCTCATCAACTCCCCGCGCTTCCAATACTTCAACCGCGACCGCTTCCGCCAAATCCTCCGCGAGCACGCCATCACCCTCGCCCAACTCGCCGACCCCGCCGCAATGAAAGCCTTCGCCGCCGCCGGCATTGATGGCTTCCTCTCTATCGAAGTCCTCGACACGTCCTACGCCCACCCTGAGTTCCCCGACCCCGACGCCTACTGCCTCATCCTCGCCAAGCTCACCGACGCCAAGACCGCCGCCATCGCCTGGGCCGCCTTCATCGAGGGCGCCAACCCCGCCGCGCTCAAGGCCCTCCTCGCCGACACAAAGCCCACCAAGGGCGCCTCGCGCTACCGCCAGCTCGCCACCGCCATCGCCGAGGGCCTCCACAAGGCCAACCCGCTCGAGCAACCCCCCGCAGCCGCCGCAGGCGCCGAGCCCAACCCAGCCGCCGCACCCGCCGCTGCTCAGCACGAACGCCTCAAGGTCATCACCCTCTCAAACCCCACAAAGGACGGCGCCGCAGGCATCGGCATCCAGAACCCCATCAATGCCACCTTCGACCTCAAGGCATTCCAGGACGAACTCCTCGTCGCCCTAGCCAAGACGGGCCACTACGCCTACATTGACCCCAGCCACATCGGCCGCCTTGTGGCCAACTGGACCCGCGACAGCGAGGCCACCGCCGCCGCCAACAAGAAAACCCTCGCCGAAGCCTTCGCCCTCGACGGCTATCTGTTTGGTGAAATCCGCACCGCCTCCGACCGCTCCATCGAGCTCTCCATACGCCTCGTCAACCTCCGAAACGGCTCCGAGGTCTGGGCCGGCAGGTTCACCGGCGCCGACTCCTTCCTCCACATCGAGCCGCGCCCTGTGCCCGACCCGCCCGCGCCACGCGAGGAGCCCAAGGCCCCAGAGCCCCTCACCCTTGAGGACATCGAGCGCCCACTAAAGCCACCCGTCCCGCAGCCCGACCTTGCCCCGCTCCCCCCAATCCCCGTCCCGCCACAATACCCCAACCCCCTCACAATCCTGGCCTACGTCCCACTCGGCCTCCCACGCGACACGCTCGACGCCATCCTCCAGATCGCCGACCGCGTGCCCCTCCTCGGCGCGGCCACCACCCCCCTCTACCGCAACGCCGGCCTCGCCTGGCTCTGCCGAGCAGGCACCAGGCAGCAATTCATCGAGGACATCTCCACCGGCCGAGCCCTCACCTACGGCCAGCTAGCCTCCGCCGACCCCTGGCCCACCCCATTCCCCCTCATCGCCTCTGCCCGGAACCACCCCGCAGGCTCCTCCAACTACATTCTACAGCTCTCCCTCGGCACCCTCGCCGCCGGCGACGTCCTGGACGCCGCCTACACCGCACTCGACCGCACCCCTCTCGTCGGCGCAATCACCACCCCCATCAGCCTCCCTCTCAACTACGGCTGGCGCCTCATCCCCGATGACCGCGACGCCTTCACCGCCCAGGTCACACCCGGCTCCCCCCACAGCCGCCTCACGTTCGGCTCGCTCCGCTCCGCCACCCCCTGGTCCCTCCTCCCCAACGCACGCTCCTGGCCCCTCACCTTCGCCACGCCCTGGGACAAGGCGCGCGTCTACCGCGACTACGCCCAGCGCCACGACGAAATCTCCAAGGCCAACGAAGCCCTCCTCGCCGACTGGCTCGCCCTCGAGGAGGCCCGCAAGAAGTACAACGAGGACGCCCTCAAGACCCTTCGCCAGCGCAACGCCGAAGCCCAGCGCCGATACCAGCAGGAACTCGACAGCTTCCGCCGCGACACCGAGACCGCCCTCCAGCGCTACCGCGACGACCGCAAGGCCGCCGAAGACCACAACCTCAAGGCCGCTGCCATCAACGCACTCGCCAGAGCCATCTCCGACCTCCCCGGCGCGCTCCTCCCAAAGCCGCCGCGGCCCGCCATCCCGGCCAAGCCGCGCCCGTTGCCAAAGGCGCCCGTCGCCCCCGGCCCTGCCCCCGCGCCAAGGGTCGGCCCAGCCCCCACCCCGGCCCCCGTGCCCGGCCCGGCGCCCGCACCAACTCCCAAACCCCGCCCTCTGAGGCCCACCCCCAAG
>FWPV01016917.1_pt1 | contig 10192 bp, 13 predicted proteins | sample 2228371 | NCBI WGS metagenome assembly FWPV01 (sample SAMEA103939776, study PRJEB20133) | metagenome
TTACATTTAGGATAAAGGGGATTGCGGGTCGCTGTCATCAAAAGAAATATTGCGACAATATTTCTTTTAGAATTGTCAGAAAAGGAAAACCAAAATAATGAAGAATTATCAATTAGTAATTAGTAATGAAAGTACAGTTATTTCTGTTTAGAAGATTTTACAATTGAATATAATATTTTAGATAATTCTTCAGATTCTTTTAAAATATCATTAATTAGAAGTTCTTTTATCTGTTTACTATCTCTCAAAAGTCTTAACCAATAATTAGATTCTCTTGCTTCTTTTTGAGCAATACTCATTTTGTTAGTAAAATCATTTTTACTATAGCCTGATTGTGCTTCTTCCACATTTGCACCTATTGAAGTTCCAGATTTCAATAGTTGTCTGCCTATTACTTCACATGTTCTGTTTTTTGGAAGAGCATTAACTAACTCTATAATTCTCAAAGCAAATTTATAACTTCGCTCGAGAATAATATTATCCTTCATTTTATTATTCATTGCTCCTTGCTTTTTATTCATTATTCATTATTCATTGTTCATTATTCATTGTTCATTATTCATTGTTCATTATTCAGGGCTATGATCAAATATAATTACATCACCTGTTACCGGGCTTCTGTATATTAACTTCCTTGCCTTGCCATGAAGGGCATGGGCTATCTTGAGATAGAGCCAGACAGGTCCAGCTCCTGTAAGGATAACCTCATTCCCTTCCCCGGCAAGAGAGAGGGCTTTAGAGATATAAGAGTTGAGGTCAGCAAGTTTGGCATTTGAAGTGTAAAACATAGATAGGTCAATTACTATTTTAACCATTGTTTTAATTTATCCTTTAATGTGTTTATATCTTTACCTTCAACAGTGTCTATCTTTAAAATTTTTGCACGTTCTTTAACATAAGGATCTTCTATTTTTCTGAGAGAAGCAAGCATTCTTTTTCCGAAAAGTCCCAATGCATTATCACCTATACAATCAAGTTCATAAAGATATTCTCTACCTACTCCCTCATGATGTTGATATATCTTTCTATTGGGATTTGCTGTTTTACAGGACACATAGAATAATCTTGTTCCCTTTGCTATTAAAACGTCAAATTCATTTCTTGGAGGATGATGTCCTTTTGTAATCCATTTGCCTGTAACATTCAGCCTTACTTCATCCGCACCAAGTTCTTTTGATAGCATGTATACATATTCCTCAAACCAAATACCCTTTAAATATCTCAAATCACCATAATCGGATATCTCTATTTTGTAACCGTCTTTTTCATCAACACTTTCTAATAGCCCAATCAAGTCCCTTAGTTTTTTATCTGCAGGAATATTTGCTTCAATGGGAAGAGGAGTGTTTTCAGTAAATTCGTGAAGGTTGTAATTTAATTCACCAATGATATTTGACTTATAGGCAAGGTATTTTGTTAATTCCTTTCTTTTATATATATAGCTATCATCTTTTTTATAAGGGTCAACCACAAAACCATATGCGGCAAGATAGTCTTTAATTGGAATCGTTACATTTATAAGATATTCTTCTTGCTCTTTTTCTGGGAAAAGTTTCAATATTTTATTGTCTTTCGTGTTTACATAATAAATAGGCTTACCACTTGTATAAAAAGCCTGAAATACTCCCAGAGTGCTTACTTTTGTACCTCCCGTAATATTTAGTGTAATATTATGGTTAGGGTATTTTTTTAGAACATCCTCACTTTTAGAAATCACATTGTTTATATCATATGCTGAAATTAATATTTGCTCTATCTGAATTCCCTGTTTAGCCAAAACATTTCTCAGTCTTTCAGCCTGTTCCATCATTTCATTAGTAGTAAACAATATCACAATTTCAGGTTTGAATTGTAAAGCTGTTGTCAGGTTTGGTATCGGCTGTTCTGACACAAGGCATACATGTATATGGTTCATATTGTTATCCTTATTGATTATATATTCTGTTTTGCATACTATAATAGCATATAAAGGAGGTGCATAATATGCGTGCGACATTAAACATACCTGATGATCTCCTCTCTGAAGTGCAGAAGATTACCGGCGAAAAGTCCAAAACAAAGGCTATTACTATTGCCATGAAAGAATTTATACGTCAGAAAAAGATTAAAGAGCTTATCAGTCTTAGAGGGAAAATTGAAATTGATTATGACTGGGAAAAAGAAGAGGAACTTGAAATGAAAGCTCAGGAAGAGAGGGAGAAGATTTTTGAAAGATAATATACTCGCAGACACAAGTGTCTGGATCGAATTTTTTAAAGCACGTTCAGCACCAGGAGAGACGCTTGAAAGGTTGCTTGTGGAGCATCGCATATGGACATGCGGGATAGTCCTCTTTGAACTCATAAAAGGAGTAAAATCTGAAAAAGAAAAAATAAAAGTGGTGGACACATTGCTCGGTTTAGAATATATGGAAATGTCCTCTGGTCTCTGGAAAAATGCAGGAGAGACTGCCACATCTCTCAAAAAGAATGGTATAAATTTACCCATGTCAGATATTTTCATCGCATCCCTTGCCATAAAACATAATCTCCAGATTTTCACTCTCGATAAACAATTCGAGCAGATACCAGGATTAACGATTTATAAAGAATAATTTCCCATAATTTCTGCATAATTATTCCTGCTTCTTTTTCTGCTTCCAAAGTTTTAAAAACTCATCAGGACTCAATATTTTCAGACTTTTTATTGACTTAATCTTAAAATGCCTTTTGTTACCTGTAACCAGTGCGTCAGCTTTTCCGCTTACAGCCACCTCCAGAAAAGGAATATCTGTTTTATCCATTAGAGGTTCATTTACTATATTCGAGGTAATTCTAAGTCCCTCAGCTTCAATATATTCCAATACTGTGTTAATATCATTTTCTGCAAAACCAAATTTCTTCCTGAAAAGCATTTCACGATACTCTGCAAGAATTCTGTCGTCATAAAGGAGCTTAAGGTCTCCGCCAATAACCATGTCGAGGATTCTGGCAGCGTTTCCAAATGGGGTGATAAGAGCCGATACAACAACATTTGTATCAAGAACTATAAACAATTACTTCCTTGCCCTTCTTACTGATTTAATCTCAGCTTCTATTTCTTCTCGAGACAGACCTGTCAAACCTTTTTTCATAGCGGTTTTCCTCATTCTTGACACAGCAAGCTCTGCCTTAGCACGGCGGAATACCTTAATTGTTTCATCAAATGTAACATCACTTATACCTGTGAGCATCGCTATCGGTTTGCCGTTTGATGTGATAATAACCTCTTCGTCTTTTTCAAGATTCTTCCATACCTCAGCCGGCCTTATCCTGAAATCTCTTACAGTAACAAATTTCATGGTCATTTCCTCCAAATACTTATCGTCCTACAATAAGTCTACGAATTGGTTACATTTATGTCAACCCACAACCTCCATCACCGCCCATCCAAAGGGGAGCAAACCGTTATTATTTTTTGGATTAGCTTCTTCCGAAGCAAGCCATATTGTTGTTGCATGATCATCGAATTTTGGTTTTTTATCTTTTCCTTGCATAATCTTTATATTTCTGTGTCCTTCAATTGTCATAGCTTCTGCGCCGGAATGTCTGCCGATTCGTACAATAAAAGCTGTTTTGTTTATTTTCCCACTGAAATTATTATTGATTTTATTTATTAAAGGAGCAGATATTTCAAGCTCTTTTAGCATTTTAATCTCTAATTCCATTAATGGAATATAAAATGCGTTAATTGCCTTTTTTAGATTTTCTTTTGTGATCGGGAAGCGGATAATTGATCGCTGCACAGGAGCTTCAATATTCATATTTCCCTCAAAAATACCCTCTTCTATCACCTCAAATATCTGTTGCGGTCCCCTTTCGGCCAATGATGCTCTATCAGATTTTTTCTTTTTCTTATTAATAGCATATACAATCTTTGTGTTCACTTTGCCAATTGGCATCAAATCTGACATTTTAACCATCCTGAATGGATCAGATTCGAAAGAACCTTGTAATAAATCCCTTTCGAGTTCTATGGCTTTGCCCTTCCATGTGTTCATATTTCTTACTTTGGCTATAACATTTAAATAAGCTGTTCTTATTGAACCCTTCAGGGATGAACCTGGAATATAAACAACGTTGCTTTGAGTATTGTATGATGTTCTATGTATGGTAAATTGATTGATCACAGCGTTCTTCTCATATGAAGACATCTGAATTACTTTCTTATAATGCGATAAAAGACCTTCTGCTATGTCAACTTCTCTGTTTGTAATATTCGGTTTAAAGGTTCTTTTAGTGAATTTATAAAGAGAAAGAAGATTATCTCCAGAACATATTTTCATTAACTCATTTCTTTGATCAACAGTAAGTACCTTGATAAAATCTAAAGGGTCAAATGAAATAAGTTTCTTTTTATTTTCATCAATAACAAAACTTGTCGGTTCATAAACATCGTCACAGCCTATATGAATTGGCGATAATACATGAAGCCTTATTTTTATTGGTTTTTCCATTTATACCTCCACACTGACTGGAATATAGAGAGAGTATCCCTGCACAACCGTCTTTGGTTCAGCCTTAGATACATTCAGGACAGCCTGCCCAATATATGGCTTATTAAAAACCTCTTTGCTTTTAGGTAGCAAAACTGCCCCTTCATCAGCCATGATAACTGGATTTTTAAACGGATTTGACGATTTTGCGAGAACATCACCATGCTTCCCGTATCTTGTAAAAGGCATAAAAAACATGTCTGAATAAGTATCCTTTTCAGGCACACATGGTGATAGTGTGTAGCAAGCATTTGGTGAACCAGAACCCATATTTTTCAAATCGATTTCATTCTCCTCACCTAACATAAATTTACCCAAGCCTGAGGAAGCATCTTTGCCGAATCCGCAGTCACCAATTCTTTCAAGACCCGAAAGTACCTGGTCAATATTTATGAAAGATTCATCAACTCCCACAAACAGGGCGAGTTCTGTTTCTGGATAATATACTTGTTGCTCCTCGATAAAAGGAGCAAAACGACCTTCACCTGTTGTACCAGTAATCCTGTTTATAGTATTGTGAGGCTGTTCAAACAAACTGATAAACTGTCTTGAATCTATATGTCTTAGACGCTTCAATGTTTCTTTGCTGATAGTAAGATTCGCTCTACTGAGCAATTCTGTATCTGAAAGAAATTCGAGTCCTTTAAAAGACGTAACCTTTTTATCTTCTTGTATGATCATCCATTTTTTGCCTTTATACTCTTTACGTTTTTTAATACGTTCATATTTATCTGCTGGAAGTTCAAACAGCATATCAGGTGGAATATCGGGAGTTTTAAAGGCATAATGATAAACCTTTTCAACAAAAAACTTCGGATAAACAGATGAAAACACAACAAATGGCTTCAAGTGATAATTACCAAGTAGTTCTTTAAGTGAACTACCACATAATTTGTCATCATTAGCAATCTGCCAGCAAAAGTGGCCAAAAAGAGTATCTCCCTTAAGAGGAGTACCAAATCCGCTTAAAGGCTTAAGTGTTATTTTATATAGCTTCAAGGCACCCCTCCTTTTAAAAAGGATTCAATGTTTTAAACTTCTCGTTTAATGTGTTATCGTTGAATTGAAATGAGATCCTGCCATACCCCCTGCTGCCGCTTCCACCAAGAGTATCATGCTCAAGTAGTTTGAGCCCTTTCAAAAGAATATCAAATAGTTGCTCATCTCCGTTTTGTAATATTTTGAAAGTTACCCTGAAATCAAATTGTGTTCCTTCAGGTACACGTTCAATAAATCTTGGATGCTCAGCAGTGCCTTTAATCCTATTAATAACGTTCTCTGATTTTTCTTCAGTAAGCATCCAACGATTATCCTTTGCCTTTTTTTTCCAATCATCATTCAAATAACAGTCACTGAAAGAGACTCGAGTTGGACCAAAAGCAGATTCATCTTCCCTGTCAGCTCCACTTGATCCAAATATCTTGAGTATTGCCTCTCCTTTTGCTTTAAGGTCTGCATTATTTTTTACTGTTTCAATCTGCAGTGTTTTGGCAGATACAACATCTCCATTTGTATAAATCATTAGTCCGCTTTCCATTTCAAGAAGTGATCTTACCTTTCCTTTAAGCGATGAGCCGGGGATATACGGCTCTAAGGTATGCGGATGTTTAATTACCGGGCTGTCTGTCCCCCCGATGTGCATTTCCATATTGCCTGAACCTATATGAAGACCACTTTTAAGGGTTATTGTTCCCTCAATTTTTTTAATTTCACTAAGTCTCATCTCGCACCTCCTTGCAGACTCTTGCCTTTTTCATCATAGAACTTGTAATATCCCATAAAAGCTTCAAAATAATCTGAAAATGCTTCAAAATCATCTTTATCCTTAATCTGGTTCAATGAAGTAGAAATAAAGTCTTTGAATTCTTTAGTTATTAAGTCCCTCCCCATAGCATAAGCAGCTTTTGCATTGAGCATTTTAAGATAAGGAAGCATACTGTTAAACTCATTGGGATTTGTTTTTAGAATGCTTCCAAACCTTACTACTTCATCATAGAATTTTCTTATTTGTGTGGGTTTATTAGCCTTGCCCTTACTTTGTTGTTGCCCGCGATAGACTTCTCTCGCTAACTCATCTGCCTTTGTTGAAAACAGCTCTGGTTCGATAATTTTTTTTGCCTTATCTTTCCAAAAATTAACATTCATATTTACCTCCTATCTTTGGTTATAAATTATTTGCCAAACCGGTATTTTCATTGCTCCGCCATAGTTGATCAGCCAGTCAGCAGCTTTCTCGACTTCTTTCATGGCTTTTTCCTTTTCTTCTCCCTTTAAACCCTTCCCGATGTTCCTTGCCAAATTGTATTTAAACATTGCCTTCCACTTCAGGCACTCCATCTCTTCAAAATCAATCGTTCTTTTTTCTGTTAGTAGTATTTTTTCCCGCTTTGCCATATTCAGGAAATAATTCATCCTGAAAAGCATGGCATTGTTTATATAACCTTTTGATAACCATGATTCGAGAATAGATTTGATGCCCTGCAGCTCACCGAATTCTTTCCATTTTACCGCTTCATCAAAAATGGTAATCGAATCCCGCTGGTTTCCTTTAGATTTTTTTAAAGCATGTTCTGATTTTTCTGAAACTGCACGAACAGGATCGTCAGGTTTATTTATGCATATCCCCGCTGAGATGGAAACATGGCTATTGTTACAGACATATTCTCTGAAAGAATTATTCATATGTGAAGCAAAATCAATAACCCTGTTCCATGGACCAATGAGGAAAAGGTCGTCTCCACCTGCAAATATGGTATAAATATCCTTAAATTCCTCTTTTGAGCTTAAAATATATGGCAAATAGATCGAAAAATAGTGATTTGTCTGTCTGCTTAACGTAGCCATTCTCGAAAGGTTATTGCGTTTTATCCCGCATGCAAACAAAAGCCCAAGATTGTCAACATCGGCTTTCATTACTCCCAGCGCCTCAATACCTGTAAATTTATCCTGTTTATCTGTGTAATTTAATGCCTTCTTTGCAATATGAAGAAATGTTTTTGGAGTCTCTCCGCCAGATTTTAATGCTTCAATCAATTCAAGTTTTGTCTTTTCATCCTTTTTACCGTATAACAGTCTAAGGTCATAATTATCATCTTCGGTATATTTAGGCACATAGCCATTTATAAATTTTGCTGTTATCTCTTTTGCGACTTTACCATTGGTAAAACCAGATATGTCCCAGTATTTTATAAGGGTGCCTTCGTTGGAAAGTTCTCTGAGTTTGCCTGAAACGTCTAATGAAACCTGATATACTCCGAATATCGGTTCTTTAAGTTTATCACCGTGAATATCTGCATCTACAGTGGTAATAGCCAATCTACTGGCTTTCACGAGATTGGTGCCAATATAGATATTGTCACGGCAGATGTTGCATGCCGACTTTTCATCACCAAGAAGTTTGTCATTCTCTGAATCAGGACTTGACGGTCTTTTCCCACAGAAAGGACATAATTTCTTATTCAGCTCATTATTGAATTGATCTAAATAATCTTCTATTGCACCGCCATGTTTTCTAAGGTTTAATTTTTTGTATTTTCTCCTTTCTGATATTCTTGAAAGATTCTCCCACAGTTCATTAAATCTTTCTATCGTAAAATCATCACAGGATGCCTCGACTGATGAAAAGCCAAAAGATGCTTCCCCGTGATACATTCTAATAAGCCAGTCATTTATTTTTTCTTCAACTGATAACACTTTGTCTTTTGTATCCTTAAGGTTAGGGGCAATAAAAGTAAATTTGCCTGCAGCATTGAGTATAACCGAGGCAGGAGTTAGACCTAATTCTCTGCAAAGCATATCAGCAGCAAGTTCACTCAAGAGCGAGACAACAAACGATCTTCCTCTTAAAAGCTTTGCTGCTGCTTTTCCTGTGCTTCCACCTTCTGAAAATATAAAACTCTGGATTCCGTAGAAATTACCGTTTACTATCAGAAATTTCTTGTCCTGATAATCCAGTATCTTTTCAGTAACTAATGTGTCGGTTACAGAATGATATAGATAAATTGCAGATGCAAGAGCTGCCGTCATTTTTGAATGGTCGTAGAGAGATGAGTCTGGAATAATTTTACCAACGGTAGCTGAAGGTATATATGAAGCAAATATCATAAAAAGACTATCAAAATGCTCAAACCACAGTGGGATGTTGTTTCTATGTGCCAGTTTTTCTAATGAAGCAACAAAATTAAAGAAAAGAGCGCTGTACTCTTTAGTCTGTACATCGCTGTCGAGTAATTTATAATCATCACGTTTAACTGGAAAAATATTTCCGGGAGATAGCTCCTTTAGTGGATACCTGAAAGAATATCCATCTGGACCATCGGCTTTCGGTGCCTCATTTAGATTCAGGCCCTCAAAAATGGCAAAAAGCCTTGTCTTTTTAAAATCTTGAATGCCAATCTCATGGTTATAGTTCTCAAATTCATTCCGGTCAAAGCCACTGCTGACTCTGTCAGCTATAGCAATAACCCATTGCATAGGGGTCTGGGGTTTATGATGTCCTGAAGCAAGATTTACAAATGAATCTCCAAGTCCCCATTCTCCTTTATTGAATTGTTTCGGTAATAACTTTTCAATGTGGTCAATAAATGCGGCAGTATAAACAGCATGTTTATGTGTATGTCTGTTTTGCTCTTTAATATAGGGTTGATAAAGGTCAGCATTATTATTTAAGAACTCGGGGCTGACATTAAAATTAGCCCTTTCAGCAAACTTGCCTATATCGTGCATAAAAGCTGCTATAGCAATCTTATAAATCGTTTCATTCATGCCTACCCCTCCTCCCTATATCATGCAGCAATGCTGCAAGTATCACGGTCTGGTATTCTCTTTGATTAATCTCTGCCATTCAACCTCCTTTCTTAAAACAGCAAATTCAAAATTCAACATTCAAAATTCAAAACTAAAAAACAAAACTTAATATTCAAAATTAAACATTCAAAATTCAAGATTCAAAAATAAAAATTCAAGTTTAAGATTCTATTTTTCTGTATCGTTTTTATTAAATTTTGAATGTTGAATATTGAATTGTTTTATTATTTCATCAACCTCCTCTCTGTAACTTTTGTATTCTCTTTTAAATTTATTTCCTTGAAGTTTTGAACTTTTCAAATAATCAATTAAGCCACTGAGCTGGCTTGAAACATCAATACATAATTCATAGCCTTTCCTGAATTCTTCTTCTGTAATATATTCCTGATCAAGTGCAATAAATAATTGTGTTCTTGTTTCACCGGCTGAACCTTTGGATATATATAGGAACTGAATAAATTCTGTATTGGAGCCTCTCTCAAAACCCTCGGCGATGTTGCTCATCACAGAGGTTGAAGCACGCTTTATCTGGTCAACAAAGCTGAAGTCCTTGCGGAAAGTTTCTTTTTTGGTCAGGTAATAAATGTATTTAACAAGTTCTCTTGCTTTCTGCCAGACAGGTAGGTCTTCGAAACTTTTCGCCATAAAATCTCCTTATAAAAAGAATTCAAAATTCAAAACTCAATATTCAAAATTCAAAATTCAAAATTAAATATTCAAAACTCAAAATTCAAGATTCAAGATTAAAAATTCAACATTCAAAACTAAAAACTTTTATTACTCCTTTTCATCTAAATCAAGCATTTTTATTTTTGGCATTGAGGAGCCAATGATGCCTTGCATATCACCATACATTCCGACAGTATTAGTTAT
>FWPV01011612.1_pt1 | contig 10190 bp, 10 predicted proteins | sample 2228371 | NCBI WGS metagenome assembly FWPV01 (sample SAMEA103939776, study PRJEB20133) | metagenome
GCAAAACCTGGGCGTATGGGCGCCGGGCGTTTTCACTGCCCTGCTGATGGCTTGGACAGTGACCTTTGCCTACCGGCGCATCATTCGCCCCGGTCGCATAGAACGGTTGGGGGTAGGGGCTTCTCATGCCTAAATGGTTAAGGGCTCTACTATTTGGCATCGTCGGCTTGTCCCTTCTGGCAAGCCTTGCGTTTGTCCTGTGGGCGAACAATCCCCTGCCGCCGATGCCCCAAGCATTGGCGGCGCTTCAGTCAGACGCGCGGGTAGAAGTGCAAGCTGACCAAGGAAAGATTCTATTTTCGCCCCGCAGTGCTGTGCCAGATACGGCGATCATCCTTTACCCTGGCGGTCGAGTCGATTTCCGCGCCTATGCCCCCTTAGCAAAGGAGATTGCTGCCCATGGTTATTGGGTCTTTTTAGTTAAGATGCCGCTTAATCTGGCTTTTTTCAACCCGAACGCTGCAGAAGCGTTGATCACCGATCATCCGCAGATTGTGCATTGGGCAATCGGCGGGCATTCGCTGGGCGGCGCCATGGCAGCAAATTATGCCAAGAAGCATCCCACAAAGCTAGCTGGTCTGGTTTTATGGGCATCTTATCCGGCGAGCCGTGATGATCTCTCTGAGACCAATCTGGCTGTGCTCTCGATCTATGCTACCCATGACAACTTGGCAACGCCTGAAAAGATCGAGGCATCCCGACCCCTCTTGCCACCCTCAACGCAGTGGGTGGCAATCGAAGGGGGCAACCACGCTCAGTTCGGCTGGTACGGTGATCAACCTGGCGATGGCATAGCAACGATCGATCGCCAAGCTCAGCAAGAGCAAATTCTCGCCGCTACCGTAAGGTTTCTGGAGGAAGTGAGGACTCGATGAAAGATCTCCTACGTCAATGGGCGATTATCCTATCCATCCTAATCACTTTGGTGATCAATGGACTAGCAAATGCCTTGCCGCTCAATGGCTTAACCACGGGGGAAATTTCCGATCGCTTTCAGGTGTACTTTGTCCCTGCCGGTTATGTATTCTCGATTTGGGGCGTGATCTACCTTGGCTTGATTGCCTTTGCGCTCTTTCAAGCTCTGCCAGCTCAAAGGGAGAACCCTCGTTTGCGCGCTGCAGGTTGGTGGATCGTGTTAGGAGGCATTGCCAACAGTGCTTGGATCTTTCTTTGGCATTACCAACAATTTCCCCTCACCCTCTTCGCGATGGTGATTCTGTTGCTCAGTCTGATCCAAACCTACCTTCGCTTGGGGATTGGTAAGGTGGATGTACCTCAAGCGGAACGTTTGTTTGCCCATCTACCTTTTCGCATTTATCTAGGGTGGATCACGGTGGCAACGGTGGCAAACGTTACAGCTTTATTGGATGATTTGCGCTGGGACGGCTTTGGCATCACCCCCGAAAGCTGGATGAGCATCGTGCTGGCAGCCGTTTTGGCCATCGTCTGGATGTTCAATTACAGCCGTTATGACCCTGTCTTCACCATGGTGATCTTATGGGCATTAGCCGGGATTGCGGTGAAGCACGCTTCGATTAGCGCAGTGGTGATCCCCACTTGGCTCACCTTCGCTTTGGTCTCTTTGAGTTTACTATTACCCTTCAAAAGAAAGCCTCACCAAATGTTGGAGAAAAGTCCATGAAGACTCTCAAGCGCAGTTTACTGGTCGTTCTGGTGCTGGTGCTCCTAGTAGTCCTTGTGGGACCCTTTCTTGTCCCTATCCCACCATTGGAAGGCACACAGCCGCCTGAAGCCCTCGCCGATGCGGATAGCCTGTTTGTGCCGCTTAACGGTTTACGTGTGCATCTCAAGACCCAAGGGGAAGGAAAGCCGGTTTTCGTGCTGCTGCATGGCTTTGGAGCAAGCCTCTACTCGTGGAATGCAGTGATGCCCGGCTTTGCCCAGTACGGCAAGGTGATTGCCTTCGATCGCCCAGCATTTGGACTCACCGAACGCCCCCTGCGTTGGGAAGGACAGAATCCCTATAGCCCCGAAGCGCAGGTGGAACTAGTCATTGAGCTGCTGGATGCTTTCGGGGTTGAGCAAGCTATCCTAGTGGGCAATTCGGCAGGCGGCACGATTGCGATGCAAACCGCTCTGACATACCCTGAGCGCGTAAAGGCATTGATTTTAGTGGACGCAGCGATTTATACGGGTGGCGGGGCGCCGGCTTGGTTACGTCCGCTGTTTTCTACCCCGCAAATGCGCCGTCTAGGTCCCCTGTTCGCACGCCAGATTCAGACGCGCGGAATGGAATTGCTGCGCCTTGCCTGGCATGATCCAAGCCGCATCCCTGCTGAGACCATCGCCTTATATCAAAAGCCCTTGAAGGTAGAAAACTGGGATAAAGCTCTCTGGGAACTCACGCTTGCCAGCCGTGCTTCAGGCTTAGCTGAACGGGTCCAAGAGCTGCGTCTGCCGTGTCTGGTCATCAGCGGTGACGACGACCGCATCGTCCCAACTGCCGACAGCTTGCGATTGGCACAGGAAATCCCGAATGCCCGTTTAGCAGTGATCGAAAATGCTGGGCATGTTCCCCATGAGGAGCGTCCAGAAGCCTTTCTGGCGGCAGTAGCCGAGTTTCTTGAAGCTGAAGATTTATTGTCTCGATAGGTTGAGAGGGTTGCAGTTGGCAAGAATAACCTCTCTTTACATACTTCAAACGAAAGGAAGGGAACCATGCCCAAAGTCTCTGTAAATACCGTTGCCCCCGATTTTAGCCTGAAGGATTTTCGCGGCAAGGAAGTGCGCTTATCAGATTTTCGCCATCAGGCGCATGTGCTTTTGGTCTTCAACCGTGGTTTTGTTTGACCATTCTGCCAACGGCACATGGCGCAGTTGCGTCAAGACTATGAAAAATTCAAACAACGCAGCGCAGAAATCATCGTCGTAGGACCGGAGAATGCAAATGCCTTTGCCAATTACTGGCAGAAATATGACTTGCCTTTCATCGGTTTACCGGATCCCAAAGCGAGCGTGCTCAAGCTCTACGGTCAAGAAGTCAACTTGTTTAAACTGGGCAGGATGCCGGCACAGGTAATCATCGATAAAGAAGGTGTTGCGCGTTACGTTCATTACGGACACAGCATGGCGGATATTCCGCCCAACGAGGAACTGCTTGCGTTGCTAGATCAATTGGAGCGTGTCCCTGAGGGTTAATAATGGCTTTTTGGGAGAGCTACGCCTTGCTTGGTCTAGTCATCTTAGGGGGGATGACCATTTTGTGGGTTGTGAGTCTTTTACTGCGCAATTCTAGCATTGTGGATATCTTTTGGGGGGTTGGCTTCGTGATCTTTGTTTGGGGGGCTTTTCTGCTCACGCCGCAAGGATTTTTGGCGCGCAAATTGTTAATCAGCACTTTGGTCACCATCTGGGGTTTGCGATTGGCAGTGCATATTCTCTTGCGCAACTGGGGAAAGGCAGAGGACTTTCGCTACGCTGCTTGGCGGCAAGAAGCTGGCGCAATCTGGTGGTGGCGTAGCCTCTTCAAGGTGTTTTTACTTCAGGGAGCCATTTTGTGGGTGGTAGCTGCGCCGTTGTTGGCGGCGCAAATCCATTCTCATCCTGCTCGGCTCACCGTGTTGGACTGGCTGGCGATTGCGGTTTGGTTGATCGGTTTCATCTTCGAGGCGGGTGGAGATTGGCAGCTTATGCGCTTCAAGGCTAATCCTGCCAATCGGGGCAAGGTGCTTCAAAGCGGCTTGTGGCGCTATACCCGCCATCCCAACTACTTTGGCGATGCGCTGCAATGGTGGGGTTTTTACCTGATTGCCCTTGCCGGCGGTGGGGAATGGACGATCTTTAGCCCTGTGCTGATGACCTACTTGCTGGTGCGAGTTTCGGGTGTGGCGATGTTGGAGAAAACGCTCCAAGAGGCGAAGCCCGGCTACAAAGAGTATATCGAAAGCACCCCAGCTTTTGTGCCATGGTTTCCAAGGCACAAAACACCGTCCCCCTAAAAAAATATCATCCAGCTCGTAGGGCGGATAGGTTATAATAAACCCATAGGGGAAATAGCTGTCGTCGCAAGCTCGTTCTCATCGAGGAAAGGAGGTCGACATGGAGATTAACCGAGCGGCGGCAAGCCAAAATTTCAAAGCCATAACTTTTGAACCATCTCTGCAATGGAAAACGTTCAGGGAAAAAATGAGAGCATTCTACTTGTTGCTAGCCCTTGGGCTTGTTATTTTGCTTTTAGGGGGCATGAATGTGTGCGTTTCAATGCCTTCATTGGTTGAGCGAGTCACGGATGAAAAAGTCCACCCAATTTTAGCCCATGAGTCCCGCATGAGTCCTTCATTAGGTAATGATTTGCCGCCTTCGGACTTCATTGCACTCAGCGAGAACGCCGCGCAAGCTGTTTCGCCAAAGCCTGTGTACATGGCAAATTATGTTTCGGTCGAAGATTTTCCTTTACTGGCGAGCTATGGGATTAATACCCTTTTAGTGGATTTAGAAGCGGACGGCTCGGATTGGGAGGTAACTTATGATGCCGCTATCCAAACCAATTTGCGCCTAATTCCCTTGATATGGGGTAACGACCAATCGATTTGGGCGTGGAACATCGCTGCTCAGGAATGGGAACTCAATCAGAGCCGTTATCCTTACTCAACTGGGGCGCAATTTCTGGGTTTCTTAAGGCATCGTCCTGATTACCTTGCGCAGACTTTTGCGATTTACGGCTTTCACGAACCACTCAATTCCGAACTGGGTTTTGTAAGCTGCCAGCAGATGGCAAAGTTTTATCAACAGATCACGCAAGAAGAATTTCCCGAGAAAAACCTGTTTGTGTACAGCGAAGACCTTGTACTGGGCTGGCCGGATTCGGAAAATTGTCGGAGTGGGATTCAAGATTACGAAGTACACACGCTGTATCCTTTTTGTAACTCTCCAAGAGGAAAGTACCGTCCCTTTGACGTGCAGCAAAATTGGCATTACGATCCAACCGATGACCTTGACTTTACCCTGCAAGCTGAGCTAGCCCATCTGGATGAAAGACTGCGAGTCCTTGCTGAAGCGGCTGCAGCGCCGAACACTGGACGTAAACCCAAAGTGATTGTGCTCATCCAAACCTTTGCGGCGCAAGTAGATGATCCCGAATTATGGAACCGCATGCCGAGTGCTGCAGAAATGCGCTGGTTTGCCGAATTTTTTATGTCGCATCGGGGAGATCAAATTGCTGGACTGGCATGGTATCCCTTCGAGTTGGTTGCTGATAACTACACCCAAGCCTTGCAAACAAACCGCTATGACTTGACAGGCGCAGACCGCTGGGCTGTTTTGGGTGAAATTGGTCAGCGTTTTTTCTCTCAGGATCAGCGTCGTCTGTATCTCCCCATCATCCATCGCTAATTTGGCAAATGCGTTTCTGAAAATCCATTCGCCAAAATCGCTTCAAGGATGGCAGGTGTCTATTTCCCCCTGTTTGAGGGGCTCGAAGTCTCAGCTGGAAGAAATTGCTTTGGCGCGCTCAGCCATCTGGCTGCGCAGGGTGTGGATGTCATGATCGATGGTGAACAGCGCTCCAATATAAATCACAAAGCATAACAACCATGCGCTGGTGCAGATGATCAAGATCGAACGCCCCAAACCGATTGCCACCGCCACGGCACCCGCTAGCGCTGGAGCCAGCGCAGCGCCACTATTCTCAATAAAGTATTCAACCGCCTGAGCCGTGCTGCGCACTTCTGGCGCAGTAATATCAAAGACGGTAGCGATGACATTGGCGGACGAAAAGGGCATAAAGATTGCCGTCAACGACATCATAACGAAGAATTGCCCGCGCGCTTCGATCGGGGTGGTCAATGCTAAAACAAGGAAGATGGCTCCCATGATCACCCCCAGTGAGGAGATCAAGATGCGCCCTTTATTGGTGCGCTTGAACAGCCAATCTCCCAAAGCCCCACCGACAAAATAGCCCGAAGCTAAGATCAAGATCACTGGCGCCATGGTAAACAGCACCGCTTCATTATCGTAGCCCCGCTCGCGCATCAGATAACCAAAGAAAAAATATGTGATGACGTTCCACGGGAAAACACCGAAAAAACCTTGTAGAAAGACAAACCACATCGTCCGCTTTTTGAAAATTTCCTTCGCTTCATCCCAGGAGAAGCGAAATTGTCCGATTTCTGCCATGCCTTCGAATTCGGGTTCGGCTTTACCGCGCGGCATATCTTTGACGCCAAAAAAGATCAGCACGGCGATCACAATCCCCAACGAGCCGGTCAGATAAAACACCGACCGCCAGCCGCCGATCAGCGGGGCGACCATCAAAGCGAGGATCATACCCAGCAAGTAGCCGAGGGGTTGCGCCAGTTGCAAAAGCCCATAGATTTTGCCTCGCAGGTGGGGGCCAAAGTAGTCTGCAATCAGGCTGTATAGACCTGGATAGGAGGAGTCGTCGATGCCGGTCGAGGCGCGGGTTGCCAGAAAGGCAGGGTAGGTGCGCACGATAGCACTAAGCCAGGTGGTTGCCCCCCAAACAAAGGAGGCTAGGGCAAGCAACTTATCGCGTGCATACCGATCGTAAAGGTAGCCCCAGATGGGGTAAAGGATCGTCGCCACAATGAGTGAGCCAGAGTTGATCAACCCCCATTGGAAATCGTTGATGCCAAAGGTCTCACTGACGGGCAATTGCAGGGAACCGATCATCAGCTTATCGGTTTGGTGAAGGAGCATGAAGAAGAAGAAAATGATGACCACGAACCAGCGGTAGCGGGAAAGCTTTGTCTGCATCTCCAACCTCGCGTGTAAGGATATAAGCTGAGTCTAGCCCAAAACATCGAGATTGTCAAAGTATATCGTGTCAGAACTTTTCGAGATCATTTGGTCACCTTTCTTTTTTGATTCCTGCCAATAAGCAGTTAAAATAAAGGTGAACTGACCTAGCACATTTTTGATGACAAACTACAAAAAAATGAGTATTTCGGTTGATCTTCTCTCTGGTGACCGCCTTATTCAATATTTCCAACAACAAGAGATTGAAGAAGAATGGTCATTTATTGAATGTAAACCCTCTGATACGGGTAAATGGACTCACGATTACCATCGCTATCCCGCAAAATTTATTCCCCAATTGGTTGAAAAACTCATGGACGAGTATGTCCACAGTGATCAAGCTCATATCAATGATCCATTTATGGGTTGCGGCACAACCATTGTCTCGGGCATCGCAAGAGGATATCAAGCAAGTGGGACAGATATTAATGGCATTGCTTACTTGATTACAAAAGTTAAGTCAACACCGATTGAGCCTAACTATTTGAAACAAAGGCTGGATCACTTTCTCTACAAACTTTCTGCCTTCAACGGAAACCAGCGCACTTTTTTTGATACTCATATTGAACCTGTCATTCCTCGTCATAACCTCGAGCGAATCAAGTATTGGTTTCCCGATGAGATGATCGAACAGCTCTCAATTATCTTGGGGGCTATTCATCAAGAAGAAGATGTTCATATCCGAGATTTCTTGTTGGTTGCCTTCAGCCACATCTTAAAAAATTGCTCCTATTGGCTGCAAGGAAGCACCAAACCAACCAGAGACTTGGGGAAAAAGATACCTAATCCTTTCGAAACCATTCGAAGACATTTGAAGAAAATGCAACGAGGCAATGAGCAATTTTATGCTATTGTTCCAAAGCCAGTCATTGACAACTTAGGGAATTATTTACATATTCGCATCGGTGATGCTCGACATCAACCCGTGGCAGACCAAACAGTTGATCTGATTGTCAGCTCGAGTCCCTATGTAACAAGTTATGAATATGCAGATTTACATCAATTGTCCGTGTTGTGGCTTGAAATTGCTCAAGACCTCAAGGATTTCAAACGCAATTTCATCGGGACTTCCTACAAAAAGTATGCCGACAAGCGCTTAAAGAGTTCTCTTGCAGAGCGTATTGTTAGGGAAATGGAACAAAAAAGCTATCAAATGGCAAAGGAGATCGAAGCCTTTTTTGTCGATATGGACGAAGTATTCGAAGAGAGTTATCGTATTCTCAAGCCGGGCGGAAGATGTTGTTATGTAATCGGTGATACAAAGCTCAAGGGGGTTGAAATCTTCAATGCAGAAGTGTTTGCCGAAAGCTTGCAAGCGTGTGGCTTTCGGTTAGATCGTGTCATCAAAAGAAGAATTCCGTCAAAAATCCTTCCTCAAAAGCGGGATGAAACAACAGGTAGATTTGCTTCAGCAAAGACCGCAAATTCAGAGGCCTACCCAATCGAATACATTGTAATCGGACTTAAGGAGTAGCACTGGATGAAAAGCGATGATTTACTAAAGATGTATCAAGAGATCAAACAGCAGTATCAGGGTGAGGCCTATAAGCAGATCTCTACCTTGCTAGCAAAAGCAAAACAAGCCCATTATCAAGACTGGCTCATGAATCCGACGCCAAACAGAGATCATGAACAGAGCTGGCGTGCGTTCAAAGGCAAAAATTTTGAGAAATTGGTTCAACACATTATCACAGAAGAAGTCAAAGATTTGGGTCTCAGGGTTGTGAATGGCAATCAACTTGAAAGGTCAATCCATCTTTCTAAGGAGCTAAGTCGAGTAAAGAGAAATGTGGCGGTAAATTTTGGTGAGTTTGGGTTACATCTTCCTGATGTTGATCTAATCATTTATCGACCAGATACAGGCAAAGTTCTTGCTGTGATTTCTAGCAAGGTTACCCTGCGTGAGAGAATTGCTCAGAGTGGATACTGGAAACTCAAGTTATTTCAAGATGAGGCGACCAGGCATATCAAAGTGTTTTTTATTACCCCTGATGAAGATGGAAATCTACTGAAGAAAACACCACCTAAAAAGGGTAGGGCGATTGTCGAAAAAGACCTTGATGGCAGTTATGTCCTAACCGATAAGCCGCTTGAAGTAAGCGAGCGCGTCAAACTCTTTGAATGCTTTATGGACGACTTAAGAAAACTGGTGAAAGACGATGAAAAAGCCTCATCTTGAGACGACCACCCGCGGAACATTACCCTTGGTTGTCGGCAAAAATCTTTGAGAAATCAGATCACGAGCGGTGCTTGTCTGCGCGCATTGTGGTACGGGCGAGAGAGGCAACGCTTGCCGATGCGCCGCTAATTCAAGCCTCGATCGACCCCTGCTACTCCTGCACCGACCGCTGAAACGGGTTTTTGTCACGTTAGGGTTGGATGTCTATTGTAAACGTCCAATTGGCAGGGAAGGTATAGCCGAGCGCTTCGTAGAAGCGTCTTAACACTTCCATCTCGGTCATGTCCGCTGGCTTTTGCTTGATCTGCGGGCCGGCACCGCCGCCGCCGTCACCTGAAAAGGTCACCCAATCCATTTCAATGCCCTGCAGGCGCAGCTTTTTGCGAGCAGCTTGAAGCTGATCTTCTGGAATCACTTCAGGGACGCTTTGTTCTAGAGCGACAGTTAAGGTTAGCGTTTCGGGCTGCTGATGATGCCCGACGGCAAAGCCAACCTCCACGCAGCGCGCTTTGCCTAAGATGGTTGCTCCTTCGGGGCGGTCTTGCATTCCAATGCCGTAATCGGCATCGAAGACCAGTGAATACTCCTCGATTGCAGCTTTGGCTTGCCCGATTTGCAGAGACGTGTTTTCGTACGAGAGCATCCAATCTGCCTGAGTGGGTTTTTGATAACACAGCAAAGCTTTGGTGAAAGAAGGGGTGATTTCCAGCTTTTCCAGACGCATGGCTAATCCTTCTGAAGTGACTGTTTGGGCGGGGGTGATGAGCAGAGCAGGATAAGCGGGTAAATCCAGATCGAAGGTAAAGGCCTGACTGTTTTGTGGCGCCCATGGATTGAGGGTGATCTTCAGTTTGCCAACAAACCGTCCGTCAACCAGCGGGTCTCTCTGAGAAAACTGCTCGCTATCCTGTTTTTGAACGGGGGGTTTGGCGAAGTTAAACGAGACGATGAAATCATTGGGGTTGTTTTCCGCCGCGCGCATGCCGCTGCTGGTGTTGAAGGGCTTACCATCCTGATCGAGTAATTCGAAGAAAGCCCCTTGATCCTGCGCTGTTCCCTCGATACGGCAAACCACGACCACGCGCAGGGCGTCGGCATATGCCTGCAGGAGGGTAACTTTGACTTCCCCAATGCTTTGCGCTTCGAGTACATCGATGCCTGGGATGGCTTTTTGCCACGGAAGCTCTGCCCAAATGAATTCCCAGTCTCCCGTTATCTCTCCTTGACTCGCATC
>FWPV01016919.1_pt1 | contig 10190 bp, 7 predicted proteins | sample 2228371 | NCBI WGS metagenome assembly FWPV01 (sample SAMEA103939776, study PRJEB20133) | metagenome
TTATCTTATGTCAAGATTGAAACTCTGAAGGGTCTCACCGCCGTGTCCGTCAGACACTGAGATAGTGAAAGCAACCTTTCCTTTAAACTCTGAAGGAACATTCCAGCGAATTAGACCTGAAGGATTGACTGTCATGCCTGAAGGCGCTGATTTTAAAGAGTAGGTGAGCATATCTCCATCCGGGTCTGAAGCTATTATTTGAAATGTGAATATTTTCCCATCAAAATTAAATTTTTTGTTATCCGAAATTTTAGGCGGCATATTATTAATATCTCTTTGAAGAAATATAGCTCTTCCTTTTTCTTCACCATCAAATGGTGTTATTGTCAGTGTAATTTTGTCGCCTCTTTTCACTCTACCTTCGATTGTTGACTTGTTTCCTGCTGGTTCTCCGTTTATTTTCCATTCGTATTCATAGATAATTTCATCTCCGTCAGGATCATAGCCTTCAACTTCAACACTCAGTATATCGCCGGGATGTACATCATCAGGCAAAATTTTAACTTTTTTTAGTTCTGGCGGAGAGTTTTTTATATATATAATATTTGATAAAACTTCTTTTCCTTCAATTAGCGCTCTTAACTGAATGCTATCACCTTTTTTAGTTTCCGAAGGATTAAACTGTTCGGGTCTCTGTGTTTCGACCACAACCCCATTGACAAGCCATTCAACTTTTGCATCAGACAGCTGAAAACCATGCGTTATCGCATATACAGGATTTTTTCGAGTAGGATTAACAGGAGCAATCTCAAGTGTTTTTGATGATACCTGAATTTCTCCAGTGTCCTGTTTGCCTGTCTGATTTATTTCTGATGGCTTATCAGAAGAACAGGAAATGAAAAAAATAAGACTAATAATAATTAATGAAAATATCCTGCTAATACTCATATAAAATTGATAGCTTTGCTCTTTCAGAAGGATTATTTTCTGATTGCGCGTCAATTTCAATCGTATAGAGATAAGGCATACTCATTACTCTAACAACACCTCCACCAGTCTGGACAACTCCTTCTCCACCTAACCCTCTGTCTGCAGCTGAATTGCCCTCAACTGTGTCAACAATTTTAGCATAAACAATATAATTCGATGGATTACCAGGCACTTCAAACTTCATATCATAACTGCACGATGTTGAAGTACATACAGAAGGGTCGATTGAAACGGTATTATCACATTGACTTGACCATGTAGAAGTAGGAGTTAAAAGTTTTGCAGCCAGTCCATAATAAGTATTACCTGATATATCAGTTCCACTGCAACCTCCGGGACCATCAATGCTGCCTGGAATAGTAATATCTGGATTAAGGGATGATATAATATTGATAAAATTATCTGTGTCGGTTCCCATCCCTCTGAGCGCTATAAGTTGGTATGCAATTTCTGCTCCTCCCAATCCTGAATCAAGGGCTGTTTTATATCTTTTTTGCATTCCTGATATTTGTGTGGAAGATGTAATAATGTAAAGCATCGCTGCTATGATTAACAGAGCAATTGCTGATAGAACTAATATCATCATTAGAGCTATACCTTTTTCATTCAATAGCATACTTTTTATGCAAATGTTTTTTTTGCTATTCTGGTTTTTATGATAGTTCAGTGTTTTGAATTTCTTATTGAGCAGCGTTTTAAAATTTAAGCACATATTATCTCTCATATTATTACTCCAGATTGTTAGGTGTAGTTACTATTGTATAAACTTTCCATTTGTATTTTTTATATTCAGGATCTCCAATTTTTGATGCAAGATTAAAAACTCTTCCAAGACCAACATCACCACCAAGATCTACCGTTGAAGAAGGATAAATAAAAGTATTGTCCTTCTGCCCTTCATGTGCAAGTATATAGACTCTAACCTGCTTTAACTGGTCCCTTATATTTGAAGCTGTAAGAGTTGTAATATCCTCGCTATAACTGTCACCACCTGTAGGGTCAAATGCTCCATCAGCATTTGTATCAAGACCGAAAACCACCTGCATATCAGCAACACAATCAAGCAAAGGCTGGTATTCGAATGTACCATCAGATTGTTTAACAATAGCTTTTAAAAGTACTCCAGTATTAGGGGCGCATCTCTTTGGAACAATGTCATTACTTCCCTGATATTTTGATATGAAATAATCAGCTCTGTTAAAAGGCATGCGTAAGTTACGAGAAGGGTCCAAACCATATACAATATCAGTTTCATCTACTGAAGATGCTTCCGGTCTCCAGGGAGTTGATGTTACGTTACTAAATGTCGTATAAAAAACCGTTCCATTAACAACAAGTTCCTTAAGAGCGCCAAATCTGCCTGCGGGTGAAATAACAATTACTCTATCATTTGGCTGCAAATTTTCACTAACAGGGTCTGTTTCACCAGATGTTGTCCATTTTCTAACATAAGGTGATACTGAGCTTAATGTTGTCCATTTTTCTGATGTTCCATTTCTTGCTACTGTTACAGATTTGACGACTAAGTAGTCTGTACCATCGAAAATACTGTTTGAGCCTGAGAAAGTGGCATCATTTTTACTTAAAATAGCTCTTGGTGGATTTGCCGATGCATCATTCAGACTAAAAGGATTACTCGCACTTTCATTGTAATCAGAAAGCTGTTCCCAGTCATTTCCATCAGAATCACCGTCTATTTCAACATTCCATGGGAGCCCATACCCTGCGCCATCAATATCCTGTCTTAAAAGTTCAAGTCCTATTATCCCTTCTATATTTGTTTCAGCCAATCGACTCTGCTGTTTAAATTGTGTCAATAAATTAGTAAATACAGTTGATGCAGCTGTCATAAAAAGAACAAAAATAACCATTGTAACTAAAAGCTCAACCAGAGAAAATCCTCTTTCATTCCTGTTCATCATCTTTTCCTGATTGTTGAAATTATATGTGTATAATTATTACCTTTCCACTTCCAGCCAACTGTTACAGTTAATTGTTTATTGTCAGCATCATTCGTGGCACAATCGTTATCACCGCCAAATTCACTGCAAGAAAGGTTTGTGCAGAAGTCAAAACCTGAAACACTTCTTATATTCCGTTTAATACATTGTCCTGACGAACTGAATCCCGCGGGGCAATCACAGGATGAAAGAGCCCCTGAATCTGAAACAATACTTATATAAGTACTGTCTCGGGCTTCATTCATTCTTTGTTCAGCAATATGAACTGCTTCATTTCTTAAATCATTAAGCATATTAGATTCAATTCCTATTAAAGCTGTTTGCATTAATGCGAAAAAAACGAGCAAGACTATTACTGCGGCAATCAATACTTCTACAAGACTGAAACCTTTTTCATTTAACTTCACAATTTGTACCATTTTTTTTGCCCATATAAATTTTTAAAGAAGAAATATTAATACAATCAAAGTCAACATCATCTGTTGTTTCCAAAAAAATATTTCCAGATGGATTGATTATTCCATTTTTATTTATTGAAATTGTTGTACCAGCTCCACCAATACCATCCCAATTAACACTGTATGTAACTGTTTTAGGAAATTTTGGTAAAACTGTATCACCCCCGCTACCAGTCTCAAGAGATTCATTTCCATCAGGTCCAGGATTTGTGTCTTCATAAATCGTATATGTCGTGTTCGTATTTGCAATAAAATGCATCCTGCCTCTTTGCATTGCTCTCACTCTCGCATTTGTAAAATCTGTGTACATTTCTTTAATCTGGCTCTCGACCCTGTATTTACCAATCCAGCCCACAAAAGAAAATCCTGCTGCAACTACTAAAATAGAAATTATACTTATAACTACTACTATCTCTATTAAAGAGAACCCTCTATTTTTTTTACTCATTCTCTTAATGTATATCATTATCAAACCAATTTCCAAACTAAAAATATTATTATCTCTCTTTTATATGTAAAGGCCTTTTCTTTGGATTCGGAGGCATTACAAGAGATAATCCTTGTTCAGTAGGTGGCACTCCATCCATCGAAGCACTCCTTCTTCCTGTTTCTTCTTCTACACCATCTATCTTAGCTTTTTTGTACTGGAAAGCTGTAGAAAGATCTATCTGTTCAATAACACCTGTTGAAACTTGCAATATTGCTTTACCTTTTAAAGATTTTGCGATTGAGCCTCCGGTATCGTATTTCACAGCCCATAGATAAGTTGATCCACCATACTGACAGATATCAGGATTAGGCACAAATGTAGTATAGAACACTGCTCCAATTGATGTTGCAAGAGTATTAGTAATAACTCTTTCTCCGCTGTCAAGATTTATATACCATCCATTTTCAGCTTCTGTTTCCGATACATCAGTCGTAGCATTTGAAAGATTTGATAGTTCAACTGCATCAGAATTTTCACAAACAGGGTCAGAGGTTGATTTAATATTCAGTATTTTCTGGAGACAATTTTCTTTGACACTGAAAAGCCTTCTTGTTGTTGATAAATCGTCTTCTCTATAAAAAAACCTTCCTGAACCAAAAAATAGCCATGCTTTATCTGGAATCTTATTTGTATTCGAAGGATAATGAGCGAGATGACCTATGGATGAAGTTACAGGTCCAAAATTTGCGCGTTCTGTGTTTGAGTTTGAAGTTAAATAACTCCAGACCCAGTTGTTTGGGTTCAAAGCAGTATTGCCTGATGAGCCTACATTTGTTCCTTCAAGGTCTTCTCGTGTGAGTAATCTTATTACACCACCGTGAAGCCATTTTGTATCGGAATCAGGTGGATTCTTTTCAGCTATTGTATATCCAACATATACTGCATCATCCTGATAATCAAGGTCATAATCAATATTTGCATTGTTAAGAGAGCCTCCAAAAGCATTTGCAATTCCAGTATCTATAGTTCTCAGAAGTTGTCCTGTTTTCAAATCAAGAATGAAGAGTCTGAGATTCTGGTCAGAGAAAGCCTTAAACTGTAAGTTTTCTATAGGTCCGGTCGGACCAGAAGCTATAACTACAAACCATCTTCCGTTCTTATTTTTATTTGCTACACTTGAATCAGAACCAGCATCCCTTGCATTTATTTTTACAATAGCAGGTCCCGTTGTCGAAAAACCAAGATTTTCATTTGAGAATTCCCATAATAATATTGGCGACGTTGGGTCTGTTATATCAAGAGCAAAGTAAGAAGAATAACCTTCTCCAGCTATTGGTGTTCTGACTCCATTTGGATAAGTCCCGGTTGATGGTTTACATGCCCCGCCCAATCTCATGCTTCCTATCAAAATAGTTCTCCACGAATCCACAGTTTTAGTTTCATCCCAGTAATCTCCTGTAACTGTGGGAGCTCCTATACTTGCATCAAAAACAACTGGTGAGGCATCAATGTAATAAAGATGGCAGTAATTTTTATCCATCAGGTATCTAAGATATGGCAGGCTGTTTCTTGGAATAAATGCCCATGCTTCTTTTCCCATAGTTGAAGGATTTTTTAAATATGCTTTTGTTGTCGAAGTTTTATTTTCTTCAATGTCATATGCACCAAGATAGAAAGCATGAAGCATCCCGTCGTTAGCTCCTGTAAAAACCATGCCATTTCCATATGTTGTGCCTTCAACTACTTTTCCTCTATTTTTATAATAATCTGAATTCAAGAATGATCGATAAGTATTGTCTTTGTATGTCAGGTGATAATTACCAAGATTAACCCATGAAACAACCCTTGGTGTAGAACTTACAATATCTCCAAGACGCCAGATGCCTGTAGTTGTAACAGGAGAAGTGCTGGAAGGAGGAATTTGTGTATGAGTTACAGTTCTATCACGATAAACGTCTGTATCAATATCACTCTCTCCTATTACATATCTTATAATATTTTGTGCTTCAGCAAGTGTTGTTGCTTGCAATCGAGCCTGTAAAGTTCCAGCATTTGCAACACTAAAGTCTATTAATGTGCTGCCATCTACTGTTGTCTTGATTGTTCTGGGAGAAGTAGAAAGATTTCTGCTATGCAACAATCCTCCTGCTTCCCATAAAAATTTCAATTCTTCTATTGGTACTGTTGTTTTTTGTTCACCACGTGAACCATCTGACAAACTTGCATAACGATTTGCTTTAGTTTTTTGGTCAGCCTGATCGAAATACATATTAACTATATAATCCTGAGTGAGTGTCAATCTCTTATCAATAGTTGTATCTTCAAATATAGAACTATAACTTAATTTTGGGTCAGTGAAGTACCAGAGATTCTGTAAAGAGCCTGTCCATGCTATTTCCTTGTTTACAAACAATCTCTTTGGATAGAAAATTGCCTGAACAATGTTAGCGCCGCTTCCTTCACCTGAGGCAAGAACCGATGCAGCAGTTCCAGATGAAGCCCTTCTTAAAATACTCAAAAGTGCGCTATTTAATTGTTCTTCGAGTTTAAGAGGATTTACAACAAGATAATAATTATCTGGAATACCATCCCCATCTTTATCCCATTCAGCACACCTTGGATCAGGAGATGCTGTGCCACAGGTTGCATTTGTATAAGGCTTTCCATCTCCATCAAGATCATCAAACCCTCCCCACTTGGCAGCATACCATAATGGATTTTTTAGAAAACCTGTAGCATTACCAGTTGTCGTAAAAACTTTACTCCATGTCAGAGGTAAGTTAGCAACATAGGAAGGAGTATTACTGTCAGGTCCAGAAACATCCTTGTCTCTTACAGGAAGGTAAACACCATCTGCAGTGGTTCCAGAAATAACAAAACCTGCGATCTGATCGATCGAACCTGCTGCATATTCTACATTAAGTTTGACTTCAATATTAGAACCCAGTGAACCAGCACAGGAACCATAATCAGCGTCTATTGCAGCCTGAGTGCATATTTCATAATTAACTATCATATCCATGTCATGGTCAGCGCCCTGTTCTACGTCTTCATAATTAATTCTAAATAGAGCATAAATTACATTATTGTCAGCATCATATTTTATTGAATCTGCGTACACATCCACTATTTGATTCGACGGACAATAAGCACTCGAAGAGCAGGAACTTGTAAATCTACCTTCAGAATCAGTTGAGAAAGTACACTTTGCAGCACAACTTTCATATACTCCATGTGTTCCGCTCACAGATTTGCCGACCGGGACAATTGTAACAATATTATTTCCTGCTTTAATTCTCAAATCAGCAACTGGTGAAGAAAGCGCTACAGCATATGTATTGACATTGGGCTTACCTGTATTCTGGTTCATTAAAGTTCTGCCATAATAAGCCACTGCTGCAGCATAATAAGACCCTTTTTTAGTAGGCTCTTCAGGACAGGTTCCTTTTATTGTGCTCAAATTCGAAACATTTTTTGATGAACATATAAAATCATTAGTGCTACCGCTTTCACCAATGAACCAGTCATTCCCTGCTATTGATTCTGTTGTTCCAATAATATCAGCAAGAGTTGAAACATTGAGATTTAGCTGTGGTGTTTTGCTATCCTCAGCAAAAGAACTGAAAGCACTTCCAGGCAGTTGGTCATGGTCATAACTTGTATTAACATCGCTTAACAACAATATAAAAGGCCTTGCACATGCAGGATAGAGCTCATATGGTTGATATACTGTGCTACCTTTGTTGAATCCCCAAGCAGGTTTAGACAAACTTAAACTCGAATCCTGAGTAGTAGAATAATTAAAAGCAGAAGTTGGTGCGCCCTTTCCTGCGAAATACCTGAGGCTTTCATACATCATCTCAGCAATAGGGTTACCCCACATACGGCATTCACCTTCTTGCAGAGGTCTGTCTGTTATCCATCCACAGTTACCACCTGTGGAGTCCTGATATGACCAATCTGAATAACGAAAACCTATGGTTTTCAATCTGTCTAAGGTCATAATAATATTACCGTGGACATTTTCAGATGTTTGAAAAATACCATTATTCAAGTTAGTTTCATCTGTTATGCTTGCAATATTTTTTCTTAGAACACCTCCACTTAAATTCCTGGTATAAGAAGTTGACATCATTCCGAAATACATCTGAGAACGGTCAATGCACATGCCTTCTGTGCTTATATTGCAATCAGAATCAGTATTACAACTTTTGGTAAATGTTTTTGAACAAACTCTATCATTAAGCTGACCTTCTCCATATTTTTGTAACAGACCAATAGGCTTATATGTTCCACTATAATTTTTACAATTTGTTTCAAGCCCAACTGATGAATTACAGACTTCAACTCTGATAGTATAATTTGTCGGTGTTCCAACACTGCTACCATCAGCAAATGTGCTACCACAAACAGGTCTTTCCTTGGATGCCCATTCCCAAATTCTTTTCTGGCTATTCTCGATCTTCCTCATTACCGGTGGGTCAGTATAGGAAAGATTAGTGCTGCAGAAAAGGTGCTGTTTGCCAGGATTTCCAATAACAGGTTTGCCTTTTTCTATAAAAAGAGGCGCCTGCAAAGTACACTCAGCACCAGAGACAATATCCCATGTCCTTGTATAAAGTCTCCCCCCCGAAGATGTGTTGGATTTGGGGAAAATATCCCATGTGCAGGAACTGCATGGTCTTTTAACCCAAACTTTTACTCCATCCTCCCCTGCTCTCTCTGAATGTCTAACAATCATTCTATAGTAAGTATTGTTTGCTAAAGTTATAGATGTTGTGACCGGGGGATCGCTGCAACCGCACCAACTATTTGAAGGGTTCGGAGGAGCAGAACACCCGCTCTGTGTTGTTGTTGGGCATGAAGAATGACAACCATATCTTGATGATACTATTCCAAGACTTGTGCTTGCATCATCAGCAGTTACTATTTCTACCTCAACACCATCGTCACCATCAACAGCAAACTGCCAGGCGCCATTTCTATCAGAACGAAATTCCACGACTGCTATAATATTATAATGTTCACGGCCGTCGTCGTTTATTGTGGGGTCTGGGTCTAATCTTGTATCATCAAAACTATTCACATAAAAGTAATCAATAAAGTTTTCAGGTTCATAAGAATTCAATAAATTACCGTGGTCAATCCCGCATTGCAAATCATTACTGTCAGCAGGATCATGTGAATATCTTGCTACCAGGATTTTTTGATTTCCATCAACATTTGTAGCAGTTGTTTTATTGATTGAGGAATAATAAGAACAATCGTTTGGTGGGTCAGCAGCAGGAATTCCAATTAGATTTGTGGATTTATCAACGCATGTCTGTCCGGTGCCGCAATCAGAGTCACGCCAGCAATTATAAGTATAAGTTGACCCATCAAAGCAAAGTCTTCCAGTAAGTTCTTTGCCCCAGCTATGAGCATCCTGTGGAATAAAAACTCTTTCGAGCACTGTTTTGGAACTGCTATCTGTTACTCTATGCCCTCCGTAAAGAACTTTTTTAAGAACATCAATACGTGACATTGTAAGCCAGTTAAGAACATTTCCACTCCACTGGCCAGCACTACAAAATTTTGTGCTTGTTGTTGAAACAGGATTGAATTCACCTGTACCTGAACTATTATATGTATAACATTTATAAGGATCAAAATAGCCGTAATAATCAATAGAATGTTTATAATCAACATCGAGTCTTCCATCTTCGTCAAAATCAGATGCATCATTGTAAGCTTCATAGTACAATTTATGCTCTCTGCCAACTTCAAACATAACTAAGGGTGGAACACTTTGTGAAACAAAAGGTGGAACAATACAATAATCCTGCATCGTTGCTGCATCCATTTTCTGAACAGTAATAAAAATATTAGAAAAAAGGATAAATATTATAATATTTAAATATACGATTGTTTTTATGAAAAATTTCTTTTTCATCTTTTCCACTCCTCAATTATAATTTCATATATAACTCCGCCTATCATCTTTGCGGTTACAAAATCTCCTGTTTTAATATCTGAAAACTTACCCGGTCTCTCATGAAAGGAATTATTTTGTTTATAGACAAAAACTACTCTGCACTTTTTATCAATTTTATAACTGACAGAAGAAATTTTAATTGAATCTGTATTAACATAATTGATTGTACCACTTATATAAATATGTCCACTATCATAAGCGATAGCTAAATTTACAATGAAAAACACAAAAACAACAATAAGACATTTATAATTTTTCATAACTACCCCCGAATTTTGAAACCTATTTTTATTTATATAAAAACTGAGCACACCAAACAGAAGCACTTATTGTGCCAGATTGTAACATGTTGAAATAATTGATTATTTTCAGATGGAAATGGGCAGATATTTACATAATTTATGAATTTTTCTTCATAATTTAATACAAAGAATTTT
>FWPV01016920.1_pt1 | contig 10190 bp, 8 predicted proteins | sample 2228371 | NCBI WGS metagenome assembly FWPV01 (sample SAMEA103939776, study PRJEB20133) | metagenome
CCCGACCGGCGAGCGCCAGGCCCAGGATCACCGAGGTCAACGGGAACAGGACCGACACGGTGAGCGACCACGAGTAGCGAATCTGCTCATCGAGGAATCGCTGGGCCTCCTCTGGTGTCATGCCGGTCTCGACGAGGGCTTGGCTGAACACCCGAAGGCTCTCCCAGGTCACCCCCGTCACGGCCCCGACGAGGCCGGTCACGCGAGTGACAGCGGCCAGACGCGGTCGGTGGTCGGTCAGCCGGTTCGACAGCGCGAAGTAGACGGGTACGAAGGCGGTGAGTGCGAACACGCCGAGCACCCCCTCGATCCAGCTGCCGTCATCGAATGGTGCGTCGGTCACGCCGATGCCAGCAGCGAACAGTGCTGCGGCCGTGGCCATCAGGAGCGGCGCGGCCAGCATCGAGAGGCCGACGAGGCGGCGCGAATGCCCGAGCGATCCGGAGTCGACGGCGAGGTTCCGCTGCGCGGCTGTCGCAGTCGTCGGGGCGGCGGCAGTGAGTGTCATAGCGAAGTTCCTTTCGCGTGGATTGGGTGATCGGGTCAGACGTCAGAACGTTTCGAGACACGTGCCATGAACCCGCTCATGAGCAGCAGCAGTGTCTTGTTGGCGGGTGCGCGGAACCCGACGGAGGTGTGCGGTGCGTAGCGGGCGACGTCACCGTCCACCTCGCACCAGCCGGTGCACACGCGCTGGGCCATGCCGATCAGCTGCGGGCGGTAGGAGTGGGCGAGGAGGCCCGCGCGACGTGTCCCTGCTGGGAACGACGGTGGCACTCGCAGCGTGAGTCCATGGTCGTCATGGGCGAGCAGCTGCACCGGAAGCGCCGCGGGATAGCCGTCTTTCTGCCGGTACGCGAGCAGACGGTGCGGCATCGACTCCACGGCCGCGGCGACTCGCCGGACCGACTGGCGGGGTGCTGTGCCCTTGGCCGGGGCAGGCTGTGACGCTGGTGCGTCGGGCAGGGGCGGACCGATGACGGTCGGTCGACCGGCGGCATCGAAGGTCGGCCATGAGACCACACGAGTCACGTCGACCCTCACTTCGACCCGGTCACTCACGTAGTTCTCCAGCCACCAGTCCCAAAAGCGTCCGCTCGGAACCGGACCCTCGAAGCGCTCGGCTGCCTCCAGGACGGCCTCCATCCGAGCTGGGTCGTCGGCCATCACGGTCGCCAGTCCCTGTACGACGACGATGCCCGCGCCGCCGCCGTAGCCGTGCTCTCGGCTGTGGTAGCAGAGCGCAACTCTGGGGTCTCGGGCGATGTGGACCAGCTTCTTGCCGAAGCTGCGAGCTGTTGTGAAGCTCACGTGGCCGGCGTGCCGGTCGCGGAGCCCGAGCGGGGACACCGGTACCGCGACGGCGCCACCGGCCGGTGTGGTGTGGACGAGTGCCGCGGTCGCATCGCCACCGAGGATCGCGTCGATCTCATCGTTCCAAGTCACCTTGGTGCTGAAAGCTGTCATGGCACGACTCCTGTCGACTGCAGTCCGGCCGCCCGGACGAGTCGCCGGTAGCGGGGTCGGAGGATGGTTGCGAGCACCCGCATCAAAACGGGTGTCTCGGTGGTCGCGGCGTCCCGGTCGACCGCAGACAGATGGTCGAAGAACCACGGCAGTGCGAACGCCAGGTCGCTGGGCCGGTGGAGGCGATCCGCCCGTCGGTTGAGCACGGCGTACTCCGACGCGCTGAAGTACCGAGCGAAGAGTGGGACCATGTCGCGCTCTTCGTGCTCGAAGTGGTCCTGGGCGAGCGAGACCAGCGCGGCGGCGTCGGCCCGGGCGGCGCGATGTGCGTCCGCCCAGGGATGGCGTCGGTCGCTGAGTCGTTCTAGGTGCCCGGCGACCCGATCGGTCAGGGCGGCGAGGTAGCGGTGATCATCGGCCATCTGCTCCTGTGGGGCAGCGCCGGCGCCCAACTCCGAGGAGCGAGCCGCCAGGGCCGGGAAGAAGACCTCGTCTTCTGCCTGATGGTGGTCGTGGATCTGGCGGGCGAGCTCCCGGTACCAGCGCACGAGGGCAGCAACTCGGTCGGGCTCATCTTCGCGCAGGGTGTCGAGTGCGGCGACCAAGCGCCTGAGGTCGGTGCGGATTGCGTGATGCAAGAGCACGAACATCCGCGTGTCGGCACGATCTTCGGCGACGGGCGTCCGCTGTTCAGCGGTGGACATGGCTCACTCCACCGTCAGCTCGGCGACCATGCCTTGGGCAAGGTGGGGGACGCCGTCGGCGATCTCGGGCGGGTTGCCGGTCTCCAGAGCGGCGCGGTACGCCTCCGGATCGGCACCGGTGGGCACGAAGCACACCAGCACGTACCGGCCCGGCTGGTCGAGCACGACCGGGCCGTCGGGCTCCACACCGTCCTCACCGGGCAGGGCGACGGCGACGCCGACGAACTCACCGAGGGCCATCGGGTCGGTCTCGACCGCAGCGAGCAGGTCGTCGAGTTGGGTGTCAGCTTGTTGCGGGGCGACGCGGAAGACCGCGGCCTCGTGGACTTCGCGATCGGAGGCGTTGTGCAGTCGGAGATGCACGCCGGCCCTGGCCGTAGCCGGGACGCCTTCAAAGGCGTAGTCGACTGCCTCGATCTCCAGGTCGGAGGTGCGGCCGCCTTCATCCTCGCCGCAAGCGGTGAGCAACACAGGGGTTGCCAACGCGACGAGTGCCAGGCGGGTGGTGTGAGTACGGTTCATCGTGGTCCTCCTTCGTCGTTGTGACGTGGTGTGAGCACCATGGAGGCGGTGCCTTGCGCGGTGCTTGCATTCCGCTCGCACCGCCACTGCGTGGCACGCTGGATTGCTGTGGTGAGCGCCGACCCTGTCGCTGCGGTGAGGCTGCTTGGTCCGCTCGAGATCGAGGGTCCGGACGGTCCGCGCACCCTGGGAGGCCGTAAGCCCCGCGCCCTGCTGACGATGCTGTTGATCGAGGCCGGCCGGGTCGTCTCGACGGACCGGTTGATCGACGTCGTATGGGGTGATGACCCGCCCGGCAGCGCCGAAGCGTCGCTGCAAACGTACGTGTCGAGACTGCGTCGTTCGCTGGACGGCGTGATGACCATCGTCATGCGGGCCCACGGCTACGCCGCCGAAGTCGATCCGCGGGTGCTCGACGTCGCCCTTGCCGAGACTGCGATCGGCGAGGCTCGCCGTCTCGCAGCGCGGGGGGACCGCGGTGCGGCCGCTGAGGTGCTGGGCGGCGCCGTCGCGCTGTGGCGTGGTCGACCTCTGGCCGAGTTCGCCGACGAGGACTGGGCACGCCCCGAGGCATATCGCCTCACCGAGCTGCGTCTCGCTGCGTGGGAGGACCTTGCTGACGCGATGCTCGCAATCGGCGAGCATCGCCATCTCGTCGGTCAGCTCGAGACGCTGGTCGAGGAGGCACCGCTCCACGAGGGCTTGCTCGCTCGGCTCGTGGTGGCACTCGGCCGCAGCGGCCGTCAGGTCGATGCGCTCGCAGCGCTGCGCCGCCACCGCGATCACCTTCGAGAGGAGCTCGGTCTCGACCCGGGTCCGGCACTCGTACAGCTCGAAGTGGGCCTGCTCGCTCAGCAGCCCGACGTCGTCTCCGCTCCTGGGACGGTGCCACCGGCCCCGCCGTCGGCACCGGGGCTGCGGGCAGCACCGTGGTCGACGCCCGACGACCTGCTGGCTGGCCGGAGCGCCGAGCGCGACGCGCTCACCGGACTGGTCGACCAGATGCTCACCGGCACGGGCGGCATTGTCGTCCTCAGCGGCGAACCAGGCATCGGGAAGACGGCCCTCGCTTCGTGGACGGCGGCGACGGCGACCGCAGCGGGCGTGCGGGTGGTCGAAGTGTCGGCGGTCGGCGACGAGCAGGCCCCACCGCTGTGGCCATGGCTCCCTGTGGTGCGTGAGCTGCTCACGGCAGTGCCGGCAGAGGTGTTGCCGGCTTCGGATCTCGAGGTCTTGGAGGCGTTGGCCACCTCGCGGGGAACCCGGCTCGATCCGTACGCCGTGCGCCTGGCGCTGGCGTCGCTCCTCACCGCCGTCGCTGACATCAGCCCGGTTCTGGTCGTGGTCGACGACCTTCAGGCTCTCGACGCCGCATCGCTCGGCGCCGTGCAGTTCCTCGCTCGCGAGACGCGCCAGGCCGCCATCGCGATGGTCGTGACGGTGCGCTCGTCGCTCGAAGTGACGTGTCGCGTCTTGACGGCCTGCCTCGACGAGTTGGCGCGGCAACCGAGCGTTCGGTGGTTGGAGCTCGACGGCCTGGGTCTGGATGCCGTCGGTGCCGTCGCAGCACGGGCTGCTGGCCGACCGCTCGCTGCGCAGGTCGTCCAGTCGCTCGTCGTCCGAACCGCCGGGAACCCATTCCTCGTGAGGGAGTTCACACACCAGCTGGCGCTCGCCGGTCGCCTCGACGACCCTGATGCCGTTGTTGATCCCACCCTGATCCCGCCGACGGTCATCGATGCGATCGGCCGACGCATCGATCGGCTCCCTGAGGACGTCGCCGAGGTGCTGCGCCTCGCCGCCGTTGCCGGCGGACCGGCTGATGTCTGGCTGCTCGCACGAGCGGTCGACCGCCCCGTCGATGAGGTGCTCGATGCACTTGAGCGCGCCTGTGCTGCGGGGCTGCTGATCGCTGACGGCGGGCCCGGTGAGCTGCGGTTCAGCCACGCCCTCGTGGCCGACGCTGCGTTGGCGGCTCTGGGCCCGGTCGGACGCGCTCGGCGCCACCTCGCGTTGCACGACGCGTTGTCCGGCCGCAGCGATCGCCACTCGGTCCACGCCCGTGCCCGCCACGCAGTTGGTGCCCTCCCCTTGGTGGACACGACGGGAGCGCTGGCAGCAACGATTCTCGCCGGTGAGCAAGCCGTCGCTGACGGCGACCCGGAGCAGGCGACGAGGTGGTGGAGCCGCAGTCTCGAGGTGCTCGACCGGTCGCCGGACCCGCCGCCCGACGCCCGTTGGCGGCTCACCGACGCGCTGGCCCGGGCGCGGTTGACAGCCGGCGACTTGCGATCAGGCTTGCAAACGGTACTCGACGCCTGTTCGGAGGCCGAGCGCCTGGGCGATCGGCATCGACTCGCGCTGTCGGCCACCGCGCCCGTCGACTTTGCGCTGTGGCCGTGGCGAGGTTATGGCGAGGTCGATCATCGCATGGTGCGCGCGCTCGAACGGGCGGTCGCGACGCTCGACCCGGCGGAGGTCGACGTCGCCGTGCGAGCCCACGGCGGGCTTGCCGTCGAGCGCTACTACCTCGCCGATCCCGGTCCGGCCGACGAGGCTGCAGCCGAGGCGGTGGCACTTGCGCGCCACCATGGCGATCCCGCGCTCCTCGCACTCGCGCTCAACCTCGCGTTCGTCGCTACATGGCGGAGTGATCGGATGGACGCACTCGAGGTCTTGGCGGACGAACTGGTCAGCGTTGCCGAGCGCGGTGACCTCGACGATCGCACCCGGTTCGTCGGCCTGTTCCTCCGCACGGTTGTCCGGCTCACGCTGGGTCGGGTGGAACAGGCCATTGCGGACGAGCCGTCGCTCTACGCGTTCGCCGACCGGCTCCGTTCGCCCAGTCTCCTCGTGGCACTCGACGGGTACCGAGCGATGCGCAGCACGATGCAGGGGGATCATGCCGAAGCCGAGGGCTGGATCGAGTCCGGCCTCGAGCTGTATCGGCGAACCCAGGTGTGGGAGCCCCGCGATGCAAGCCTCCTGCTGCTCGCCCCCATCGCTGTGGAGCGTGGAGGTGCGGATGCGCTTGCTGCCCCGCTTCTGGCAGGCCGCGGGGGCTCGACATCGCCCCTGGCGCGTCGGCTCGGGTGCATTGTCCTGGCCGAGGCGGGCTTCGACGACATCGTTCGCGATGACATCTCCCGTGGCGGGCCGCTTCCGGAGCCGGCGCGCGATTGGAGCTGGCTGGCGAACGCCTGCGGGCTGGCTTCCGTGGCCGTAGCGTGCGGGGACCGTCGGCTGGCCGCGCGCTGGGCGACCGAGCTTGCGCCACATGCAGGACAGCTGGCGATGTTCGGCTCCGACGGGTGTCTCGGTGCTGTTGACGAGTACCGGGCCCGATGTCTGGCATTGCTCGACGATCCGGCCGCAGCCATGGCTTTCGACGCAGCCGTCGAGCTCCACCGACGCCTCGGTGCGCCGCACCTGGAAGCCAGGACGCTGTTGCACCGGGCGCGGTGGTGCCGTGTGCACGACGAAGGGGCTGCCGAGCAATCGCTCGATGCAGCCCGTCGGCTGGCTGCTCGAGCTCCGGCGTTGCTCGCGCGGATCGAAGCCGCCGGTTGACCGGGCGACGGACGCCGCGTCAGCCGATCAGCCGCACGTGGTAGCGCTCGGCATGACTGCGCAAGGCATCGGCCGACGGGGCTCCGTTCTGGCTGAGCTCGGCCATACCCTGCAGGAAGTCGATGTGGCCGCCACCAGTGGTGACCACCAGCAGCTCGGCCGGCGCGTCCGACCGATTCTCGAAGCGGTGCGGGACACCAGCCGGGACGGTAGCTGTGGCGCCCGGTCCAGCGAGGTGGTCGACCCCGTCGATCACGAGCGTCGGCGATCCGGTGAGTACCACGAACAGCTTGTCGTTCGCCAGGGTGTGCAAGGGCGAGCCACCGCCCGGAGCGACGTGCTGGTGGATCGCCTCCCAGCTGCCGGCGGTGTCGGACGCCGACGCGATCGGGCTGATGGCGATGCCCCGCATCGAGAAGGCCGGCGTGGGGGTGGGGTGGTAGGTGACCTGCATGACGACCTCCTGAGTCGTGTCAGTGCTGATGGTGGAGCCGAGGACTAGCGTCGACCCCGGCACGGACGACCGTACGGAGCCACCGGTCGACGGACCATCCCAGGTTCCTGGGATTCGTGGGAGGATCAGTTGCGCAGCACCATCGATCGACTGCAGCGCTCGTTCGAACGTCTCGACCGGGAGATCGTCGACCACGTCGAGGTTCGCCGTGCCGCGGGCGAGCTGCTCGCCGCCCAGATCGGATTCGACGCTGCGGTGATGGCCACGATCGACCCGACGACGCTGATGTGGACCCACTGCGTGCTGGTCGGCATGGAGCGCGACGAGGCACTCGAGGAGCAGGTCTTCCACAACGAGTACTCCGGCGGTGACGTGCTGACACTGAACGACCTGCTGAGGATGCCCGGCCATGCGGGAACCTTGCGTCGTGCCGTCCGCTCCCTCGGGGTGATCAGCGATCGACTCGAACGGATCTACGCGCCGGTGGGGATCTCTGACGAGCTGCGGGTGTTGCTCGTGGATGGTGACAGTGCGTGGGGCGCCATCTGCCTGCTGCGCAGCGGCGGCGAGTTCGGTGATGACGACGTCTCGGCGTTGTCGGCGGTGTCCGGGTCCTTCGCAGTCACGCTGCGTCGATCCCTGCTGGGCGCTGCGGTCGAGCGACCCGAGGGGCTCGACGCCCCGCCGGGTTTGATCGTGTGCGACCCCGAAGGTGCCATCGTCGAGATGACCGACGAAGCCCGGCGCCTGGTCGACCTGCTCGGTACCGGCGAGGTGCCGCAGGTGGTGGCGGCGCTGCGCGCCCGGCTCGCGGCGGGCGGGAGCGCCGGGGCTGCGCTGGCCACCCGCAACGGTCGGTGGCTCGCGTTCCACGCCACCCGCATGGGCGGTCGTGATGTCGTGATCGTCGAGCAGGTGCGTGCCCACCGGTTGGCCGAGCTCATCGTGCGCGCACGGGGGCTCACTGCTCGCGAGCGCGACGTGGTCGAGTGGGTGGCCCGTGGCGCGTCGACCCGAGAGATCAGCGCTGGGCTGTTCATCTCCGAGTGGACGGTGCAGGACCACCTCAAATCGATCTTCGCCAAGTTCGGCGTCCGCAGCCGCCAGGAGCTGATCGCGGCACTGTTCTTCGAGCACTACGTCCCTCGCCACGAAGCCGGTGACACCCCGTCGCCCTACGGGTGGTACCTCGAGCGACCGGCTCGATGAGTCGGAGTTGAGCTGTGGTCGCACAAGTCGCGGGGATTCGGGGGCATCGGAGTCAGCGGCGAGACCGCAGCGAGCCTCACCGCAGACGGTTCGATCCGCCAGCGCGAGGCGTCGGCGAGGCTGGTGGTGACCGACCCCGTGGTCGAGCTCGACGGGCCACGAACTCGATCCGGCGCTCGGGACTGGCCCGGGAACCCCGTGGTGGGCTCGAGACGTCCAAACGAGGCCAACCTCGCGACGGCCGACACGGTCGGACCGTCCCCGCCCCCCCACAGGAGCACCTGACCATGAAGCCCGCATCGCGCAAGCCCGTCTCGCGACTGCTCGCGTTCGCCTCCGTACCGCTGCTCGCGCTCGGCGCGTGTGGCGGCGACGACAGCGCTAAGCCCCCCGGCCAGCCCGTCACCACCCCCGCGCCCGATGCACCATCGGCGCCGGGCGATGCGACGACCCTGCCGCCCGGAGCAGTCGACATCGCGGCCGCCCTCCGCCGAGCCGCATCGCTGCTCGGCACCGCTGAGGCCGACCTGCCCGACGACGTGCGCATCGGACGCCGGGGTGACGAGCAACTCGCGCTCACGACCGATTTGATCCCCGGTCGACTCACGGTCGAGCTCGACGCAGACGACGCCGGCCAGTACGTCGTCACCTCCGTGGTGGTCGAGACCGAGGACGGCTCGGAGGTCGTGACCGTCGAGCGGCTGCTCGAGAACGCTGCGTCGTTCCTCGGTACCCCGGAGGCCGGTCTCGACCCACAGTGGCGGATCGCCCGCCGCGGAGACGAGACGTTCGCCCTCACCGAGGACTTCGTCGTCGGTCGGTTCACGGTCGAGCTCGATGACGACGGCACGGGTGCGTTCACGGTCGTGGCCGTCACCGTCGAGCTACCGGGCGGCGCCCGCACCGTGACGGCCGAGACCGTCCTCGCCGACGCTGCAGCGCTGCTCGGGGTCGCCGAGGCCGATCTGCCCGAGGATGCTCGCATCGGTCGCCGCGGTGACGAACAGCGGCCACTCACCAAGGACTACCGGGTCGGGCGCTTCACGTTCGAGCTCGACGACGACGGTACCGGGACCTTCCGGGTGACCGCAGTCCAAGTCGAGCTGCCAGCGGGCGTCGAGGTCGTGACCGCCGAAGGCTGACCGACGAGTGCTCAGGCCGTCGCTGGCGTGCCGATTGCGGCGAAGCCGGCGCGTGCCATGGCTCGGAGGAGCTCCACCAGGTCTGCTCGTCGTAGACGTGGGCTGAACGGTGTGGAGTTGATGAGGCCCAAGCCAGCGTGCACCGCCGCCCGAGCGACGGGCACGGTCAGCTCCGGATGGCGGACCAGCAGGGCGTCGACCCAGATCTCGACGTACTGACGCTGCAGGCGGCGGACCTTCTGTTGGTCCTCGGCGCTGGCCTGGGGCAGGTCGCGGAAATGCACCGAGATCAGCGCCCGGTGGTCGACGGCGAAGTCGACGTGCATCTCGATCAGGTCGTCGAGCAGCCGCACCGCTGGGGCCGCTTCGCGCAGCGCTCGGGCGGCGTCGAGCAGGTGGTGGCTGATGTCCACCAGCATCTCGCCGAGCATCGCCTCTTTGCTGTCGAAGTGGTGGTAGAGCGCAGGGCCCGAGATGCCAGCAGCGGCGCCGAGGTCGTCGACGGTGACGCTCGCGAACCCCCTCGCCGCGAACATCTCAGCCGCGATCTCGAGCAGCTCCTCGCGGCGGGTGGGACTCGTGCGCCGCTCGCCGGTCGACTTCCGAGACACCGCACCCAAGCGCAGTCGCCGGTGCCGGTGCCGGTGGGTGGGCTGCGCGGCATCCGGCATCGACTCGTACCTTAACCTGGGCTAAGTTGCGCTGGCCACCTGGCCCCGTATGCGCTTGCCTCAGCTGACGACGCAGATCGACTCGCGCGACGAGGAAGCTCGCGCCAACGCGGCGACGATGGATGCGCTCGTCGCTGATCTGAGGACGCAGCTCTCCGCTGCTCGCACGGGAGGGCCGGCGAGCGCGCGGGAGCGGCACCTCGCTCGGGGCAAGCTCTTGCCCCGGGATCGCATCGACGCGCTGGTCGATCCGGGCTCGCCGTTCCTGGAGCTGTCGCCGCTGGCTGCCCACGGCATGTACGACGGTGAGGTGCCTGCTGCCGGCATCATCACCGGCATCGGGCTCGTCGCGGGACGGCGGTGTGTGATCGTGGCCAACGACGCCACGGTCAAGGGTGGGACCTACTACCCGATGACGGTGAAGAAGCATCTTCGTGCCCAGGAGGTCGCC